>Ga0209417_1000158_pt1 | contig 181994 bp, 169 predicted proteins | sample RifGroF2_FD_184002 | JGI IMG/M metagenome (GOLD analysis project Ga0209417, IMG submission 184002) | Groundwater microbial communities from Rifle, Colorado, USA - Groundwater F2 (SPAdes) (version 2) | ecosystem: Environmental > Aquatic > Deep subsurface > Groundwater | place: Rifle, Colorado... | reverse complement strand
TAATTTGTTTTTCAGGAAATGAACTAGTTTGGCATGATTTTTCAATTTTTTCCTGGTCCTTGGATAATTCTTTTAGCTTTGTCATTGTGTATACTTTTTATTAAACATGTTCAAATATACATAATAATCAGCTAATTACAAAGTAATTGGCTGATTATTTTCCTTAACTAATTGACATTGGCCGGCAGACAGGGGTCCCCTAAAGGGGAAGTGGCTGAAATTCAGTTATCATGATTCACCTTTTTAGACCAGACTCTTTGATTATATTCCGGATTTTTTTTGGTCGTGATAAAGGGTGTTTAAGCTATCGATGTAATCGAGCAAGGCTTCACGCCCATCTCCCTTTTCGGCAGAAGTAACAACCATCGGAGGCAATTCTTCCCATTCCTCAAGCAATTTATGGCGATAAGCTTCTTCGTTATTGGTAAGTTGCATGGGCTTGAGTTTATCAGCTTTGGTGAACACCAGGGTAAATGGAATTTCTGACAAGGCCAGCCACTCCATAAACTCCAAGTCATTTTTCTGGGGTTCGTGCCTGATATCAATCAACACAAAAACACAGACCAGGTTTTCGCGCCGAAGCAGGTAATTCCTGATCATTTTCTCCCACTTCTCACGTTCTGATTTCGATCGTTTGGCAAATCCGTAACCCGGCAAATCCACCAGATACCAGGAGGTATTGATAACGAAATGGTTGATGGTAATAGTCTTCCCCGGAGTTCCGGATATTTTGGCCAGCTTTCGGCGGCTTGTGATCATGTTAATCAGCGACGACTTCCCAACATTTGAACGGCCAATAAAAGCATATTCCGGCTTGTCGGGTTTCGGACACAACCTTACATCGGTGTTCGACATGATAAAGTCGGCATACTGAATAATCATAATATTATTGCTTTTTGTAGGTGGTAAGATGACGCTCTACTTTAACAGGAAAAATATCCGCAACCGTCAGTAATATCCCGGTTTCTTCCACCTCTCCAAAATGATCGTTTAAGGCGGTACCAAAACTCTTCATGGTTGATGACAGATTCATGTACGCGTTTACAAGAGGCGGGATATTTTCACCAAGTTTTCTAACTTTTTGAACCAGGATCCGGTAATTTTCTTCATAATTACAACCGGTAAATATACTATCCAGGATTTTTGAGTCAGTATAAAGTGGTAACGGGTGGTGAGGATAGATCAGCTTTTCCGGATCAGGGAAATACTTTTGCATGAAAAACAAGATCAAATCACGGGCAAACTTGTCAAAATCAAGGTACATGGTTACTTTTCCAAACAAGAACTTCACTTCAGGATTATTGATCAGGATAGCTCCAATACCATCCCAAAGGTTATCCAGCGCGTACATGCCACGCCGCAAATTGAAAGTAGGCTGATAATAGGGTTGTACGAACGAACGGCCCAGCTCAATGGTGTATGGAAAGTATTGATCGATGAAATTTTTTGTGTACTTAAACAAATGTGCGGCAGGCGATTGTACAAAACCCTTTTCATCAATAAATAAATTTTTACAAAGTGCATAACGATATCCGCCAACAATTTCCTTTTCAGCCGAATCCCATACGATCATTTGTTCAAATGCGTGTTCCCCAATATCATACTCGTCAATATCGATTTCTTTTCCGGTACCTCCACCGGCATCACGAAAAGTGACCTCGCGTAATCGTCCTATTTCACGTAACACGTGTGGCGCATTTTTATCATTTAAAATATAAATCTCATTTTGACCGTTATTGGCTTTGCGCAAAAACCTATCCTGATTAAGCTCATCGATCATCAGTTGCTTGTCAACAGGAGGAATAATTGTTTTCATTGAAACCATGTTTGTACTTTAATTACTAAATATCAAATTGAAATAAATGGAGCCGTATTGCCTGTGCCCATCGTGTAAACATATTTGCGTATTAATTCGGCCCACTCGCCGGGTGAATGCTTTTTATCCAGTTCCTGCCATGAAATGGGTTTCCCAAAATGAATGGTGATGGTTTGTCCGCGTTGTTTTTCAAACTCATCCACCAGGTAAAGCATCTCCAAATTGGCCTTGATGCCCAGTCTTTTTCTGATGTTCGATAAATAATAGAAAAAGTTGGAGTTTCTCCCCTCGATAAATGTTGGGATGATATCCCGCTTAAACCTTCGCGCTTTGGTAACAAAAGTGCTTTTCCATTCAAGGTCAATAATTATTTTACCCCGCATGCGTGAAACCAATCCAAAAGGGAAATAGCATATTATTTGATTAGATGCGAAAGTTTCGTTAATAACCTGAATGTTTTGCGCGTTGCTGCCATGCTTATTGATGGGGATAAACAGCACCTCCAGGTTGTTGATATTCATCAGAATATCATTTACCGGAAACACAATGTCCTTGCGAACCTTGCTCACGGCAAGCATTAAGGCAAGTCCGTCCATACCACCTAACGGATGATTGGATGCAATAATACAACCGCTTTCCATGGGGATGTTTTCAATGCCAGTTACCTCCAACTTCACTTTCATATCATTCAACACGGCATCGATAAAATCAACGCCCTGTAAATGACCATGTCTTGAAAGGTATCCATTCAGCTCATCCACATGGATGATGCGTTTAAGATAAGATAAAACAAATCCGGGTATCATTTTCCTGAGCAAAGGGTTCTTGTCATCAAGCACTTGCTCCAGGATAATTGGTTTTGTCGTAAAATCCTTCGTTTCTGACATGCGGAATTAATTCTTTTGGCAATTGACAAAGATAATGCAATTGGTGGTGACTGCTGTCAATACAGGTGATTTTCGTAAATAGAAAAAGGCCGTTCCAAAATTTGAAACAGCCTTTTCCATAAAATGTTATTTTGATATTTTTACCGCTTCTGCAGGTTACAGAATCAAGTGCGCGTACTTCAAAATGCAATTCTTATTTTATGCCAAGTTTGGTCTTTACCAAAGGCAATACATTATCGCCATTATCGTAAAAAACGAGGGCACCGGTTCCGACATCAAAAATGTAGTTGTAGTTGTTTTCACGGGCTACATCAGAGATGGCTTTTTTAACTTTCTCGATAAGAGGATTAAAAAGCTCGGCTTGTTTGGCACTCAAATCCTGATCGGCTGATTGTTGGAAAGCCTGAATACGAGCCTGCAAATCAGTGATTTCTTTTTCTTTCGTCTGACGAATTAAATCAGACATGGTAGCCACATTGTCCTGATAGGATGCCACTTTTGTCTGGTATTCCATCCCCATAGTACTCATTTGCTGGTCAAGATAATCAGCGTAAGCTTTCAATTCCTTTTGCAAGGAATCGGTTTCCGGCATCAACGAGAGAATTTCGTTTGAGTCGATATAACCAAATTTTGCTCCGGTTTGAGCTGTTCCTGTAAAGGAGACCAGTACGATGAGCGATAATAATACCAATGCATTTTTTAACGATTTCATTTTTTGTTCTATAAGTTTGATTAAAAATAATCCAAATTCAGGCGGCAAACATACTAAAAAATCACAATTCCTTCACTATTGAATTTTTAAAGGACTGATTTATTATGAAATATTAACAAGACAAATCCAAGCTACTTTTCACCGCGTGCACGCTGATCGCGTTTCACGGTTTGCATCACATTGCCCACTTCATCCAGCACATCGTCACTGATATCAAATTCGGGATTTGTGTACAACAGTGTCATTCCTCCGGCTTTATCAAAAACGAAGGCATAATTCCGTGTAGCAGCGATGGTTTCGATGGCATTATACACTTTTTCCTGAATGGGCTTAACCAGCTCCTGGCGTTTCTGGAAAAGATCGCCCTCGGGACCAAAATATTTACGCTGGAGTTCTTTGACTTCCTGCTCTTTTTTAACGATTTCGTCTTCTCGTTTCTTTTTTACATCTTCAGGTAGCAATACCGATTCGGCCTGATACTTTTTATACAGATCGCTCACCAGGGTATAGCTGGCTTCGATTTCCTTTTGCCAATTTTTCGACAACTCGTCAAGTTCGTCCTGGGCATCCTGAAATTCAGGAATGTTATCGAGTATGTATTCCGTATCCACGTATGCATACTTCTGGTTTTGGGCGTTTGCGCTGTTTATCCCGGCGATTAAAAAAACGCTTAAAAACAGTGAGCCAAATATTACTTTTATTGTTCTCATAAGATTAATTATTTAATTCCAAATCAAATACAAATATATTGCCAAAAACGGTTTAATCAAGTGACTGGTTAAGCGAGAAATGAAAATGGCTGCCGTTGGCCGTAGGAATACCTGGGATAGGATCGAATCCGTAGGCCCAGTCGAGACCCAGCATACCAAACATCGGCAGAAAGACCCTGATACCAACACCGGCAGAGCGTTTTATATCAAAAGGATCGAACCCTTGCGAACCAAGCCATGAATTTCCTGCTTCAACAAAAGTCAATGCATAAATGGTAGAAGTAGGAGCCAACGACAACGGATACCGCAGTTCAAGGGAATATCGGGTAAACACTGTGCCACCAATATTTTTATCCTTGTAATAAAAAGGAGTTATCGATTCGTTTGTATAACCACGCATGCCGATCACCTCACGACCATCGAAATTATTGTATCCTGAAAGGCCATCGCCGCCCAGGTAAAAACGCTCGAAAGGTGTCACTCCCAGATCGCTGTTATAGTCGCCCAAATATCCAAACCTAAACTTGGAAGCCAGCACCAGTTTATCCATGAATTCAAAATACCAATAAGCTTTCACCTTCCATTTATGATACTCAATCCATTTATACTTCTCATTTTCTTCCATTTTCGAATAATCTCTATTTGAAAATGCGGAGTATGGAGGAGTTAGCTCCAATCCCAATGACAAATCGGAACCACGACGTGGATAAATGGGTTGATCGATGGAGTTACGTCCCAAAATAATTTCGTAACTCAGGTTATTAAATTTCCCGTTTCCATCGCCAATATAAAAAATGGTGCTGTAATTGGTCAGGTTATAAAGCTGAATATTGACGCCCTGGTAAAAGGTAAAAAAGTCATCGGGCCATTCAAGTCGTTTTCCAATACCAACTGTAACCCCATTGATAACGAAGGAAGACCTCAACGTATCTGACTTAGGCAATCCATTTGAATAAATTGAATGGTAATATGAAACGGTAAGGGCATTGGGTTTTTTACCACCCAACCAGGGTTCAGTAAATGAAACATTCCAACTTAAATAGTCTTTTCCATAGGTTTGAAACTTGAGAGCAAGCTTTTGCCCGTCACCTGATGGAATCGGTTTCCAAGCGTCTTTTTTGAAGAAATTATTCAACGAGAAATTGTTAAAGCTCAATCCAATGGTGCCAATAATACGTCCATATCCCCAACCACCGGAGAGTTCGATTTGATCGGCAGAAGTTTCCTCCACTTCATATTCAATATCTACAGTTCCTTCGGCTGCATTGGGATTGATGTTTGGCGTGATGGATTCGGCATTAAAATAACCCAGGTTGGCTAACTCGCGTGTGGTGCGAATGATGTCGGAACGGCTAAACAACTGCCCCGGTCGTGTCCGCAACTCACGGATGATGACATGGTCGTTGGTTTTAAGGTTTCCTTTTACCGTAACCTCGTTAATACGGGCCTGCTTTCCTTCAAAAATCCTGATTTCCATGTCTATGGAATCATTATCTACAAAGGTCTCGATGGGTTGCGCGTTAAAAAACAAGTAACCATTGTCCATGTATTGTGAACTCACATCAAAGCCATTGGGGTTGTACTGCAAGTTGGTTTCCAGAAGCTCTTTATTATAAACATCGCCTTTTTGAATTCCCAGAATAGCGCTTAAAAAGGCGGACGGGTAAACGGTGTTACCAACCCAGGTAATGTTCCGGAAATAGTACTTATTGCCTTCTTCAATGGTGATGTCGATGGCCAGGTTTTCGTTATCGACGCGATAAACGGTATCGAATACAATTTGTGCATCCCGGTATCCTTTTTTGTTGTATTTGGCGATGATCAGTTGGAGGTCGTCATGATAATTCGATTCGATATATTTTGAACCTTTAAAGAGATTGACACGGCAGTTTTGGTTAAAATAATCGATAAACTGGTTTCCGGCTTGTCCGAATTTTAGCTTCAACGATGATCCTGTCATATCAACCAACAAAGGACCCAGACTGTCGAGTGGGCGAAATACTCCCCTGGCTTTGGTCTCTTTCATCGAAGACTTCACGGCGTCATCATTCAGCGCTTCGTTGCCAAAAAAGTTGATGTCCTTGATTTTAACTTTTTTGTTTTTTTTGATGGTAATGACCAGGTCGACAAAATTATCGTTTTTTTTATCTGATTTTTCCACAACCGAAACCTCACTATTTAAAAAACCCTTTTCTGAATAGAATTTTTGAATAATGTTTTTTGTCCGGATAATCAAGTGATCAGTCACCACATCACCCCTGGTCAGGTTAATTTTTTCCCTGATGTCATCAGCTTCGGTTTTTCTGATTCCTTCAAATGAAAACTTGGCCAAACGTGGCCGCTCCTTCAGGTTGATACTTAAAAAGATATTATTGCCCTTTATGCTGGTGGCTGTGATGCTGATGTTATCAAATAATCCCTGATCCCACAACTTCCTGATGGCGCTTGTGATTTCATCGCCCGGAATTTTCACCCTTTTGCCAATTTCAATTTCCGAAAGCATGATGATGACATTCTTGTCAAGGAATTCAACCCCTGTAACCTCCACCCCGCCGATGATATACTCAACCGGTTTTTCATAATTTATCTTTGATAAATCGCTTCCGAGGCTAATTTGGGCAACCCCCTGTTGGTCAATAAGTACAAGACCTATCAACAAACAAAATACCGCTATTTTTCCAACTACTTTAATCATCAAACTATTTAGCTTTTAATTGGTCACTTGTCATACCAAACCGACGTTCGCGTATTTGATACTCTACGATTGCTTCGTAAAAATCTTCTTTTTTAAATTCGGGCCACAAAGTGGGTGTAAAATAAAACTCGGCATAAGCAACCTGCCAAAGCAGATAATTGCTGACACGAAGTTCCCCGCTGGTTCTAATAACCAATTCGGGATCGGGAATGCCTGCAGTTGTCAAACAGCCCGCGAAGAGGTGCTCATCAATTTCGTCCGGGTTAAGTTGGTTTTGGCTGACCATCACGGCAATTTTACGGGCTGCTTCTACAATTTCCCAACGAGCACTATAACTCATGGCCAGTGTGAGCACCATGCGCGAATTGGAGGACGTTTTCTCAATGGTTTCCATCAAATGTTGGTAATTCTCCGGTGGCAGGCTTTTCAAGTCGCCAATAGCGTTTAAACTAACATCATTTTTGTTGAGGGTATCCAATTCGTTTACGATGGTTTCAACAAATAAATTCATCAAGGCATCAACTTCATCTTTGGGACGGTTCCAGTTTTCTGTAGAAAACGTATAGAGTGTTAGATATTTAATGCCAAGTTCAACAGCAGCTTCGGTAATTTCACGCACCGATTCAACACCTTCGTGATGACCCAAGAGACGCTCTTTGCCTTGCTTTAAAGCCCACCTTCCGTTACCATCCATAATGATGGCCACATGTTGTGGCAATTTTTCCAGGCATATTTTATCTTTAGCACTTACCATCCTGTCATTCATTTACCATTTGAGGGAGTTACACCTTTTTTTGCTGTACAAGTCGAACTTATAACTGATGGTTAAACCCGCGTAAGCCACCCAATCGAAATTTTTCTCTTCCCCACGTTGCATATTGGGTTGATGGTTTAATGTGGGATCGCTTAATAATTCAGCGCCATTGTCCGGATTGATATTCTCCCCTTTGAGGTAGTAAGTTTTACTTACATCATCAATATAATCGGTAAAGGTTTTGCGCATGCCCCATTCAAAATTGAGCCCAATCCGTTTTGAAAGACTGTACTTAAACCCAAAACCAAAGGGCACGGAGAAACTATATTTGCTGTAAGGGCTTCTTCCTTTGAAACCTATGTTTTGCCCTTCGGTTCCCAGTGGGCGGAGTTTTACACCATCTAGCGATTTTGGAGTGTAGGTAAAAATGCCAACTCCGCCAAAGAGATAAGGTGTAAAATAATCCATTTTACTTCCGGTGAAATATTCCCAAAAATTAAACTCGGCTACCACGGCCACATCGTTAAGTGTGGTTACGAAACTAAGATCACGGTTGATTACCCCACTGAGCTTATCATCGGCTCCGGTTACCTTTCCCCTATAATAACTCAACCTGAACGACCACCTGGTGTTTTCGCTGTAACGGGCTGAAATACCGTATGATGGGCGTGTTTTTGCGAAAGGCAATCCGGGGTTGAATTCTCCAAGGTAATACGATCCTCCTCCAAACAGCCCTACTTCAAGATTTTGAGCCTGAGAAGTAAAGGCAAAAAGTACGATGATGACTCCAACTACGGCTCTACGGTATTGGTTCAATCTTTTCGGTTTTAAAATAATTCCTTCCATCCTGATTTTGAGCGCCAAAAATAATCCTTTTTTTTTTAGTTACTGCCATCGAAACCCCGGTTTCATTTTGCCATAGGGTACAGGCATTCAGTATATCAAACTCTATATCTTTTATTTTAGTATCATGTGTAATAATTCGTTTGTTGGTTCCTGTAATCCATTCCCCAAAGCAATTTATCTCTGATGGTTGAAAAAAAGTTCTTGCCCGGCATTTGTACCAGATTAATCCCGAAATCGCATTTTCTCACGACGATTTCGGCTTCTTTTCCAATGGGCGATTGGCGTGAGTCCATACTCATCAGATACTTTTCCTCTCTTCCTTCAATTCGCATTTTAATGACGCTGGAATCTTTAATCACGATAGGTCGTACGGTCAAATTATGAGATGCAATGGGAGCAATGATCATATTTTGCGATCCGGGACTTACAATCGGGCCTCCAACGCTTAATGAATAAGCCGTTGATCCGGTAGGAGTCGCGATGATTAAACCATCTCCGTAATAAGAATTTAAAAAAAGATCGTCGACAAACACATGTACCATAATCAACGTAGGCGTCGCATTTCGGTATATGGCCAGGTCGTTGAGGGCAAAATTTATTTCGCCAAACAAATTTGCCGGTGCGTCTAATTGCAATAAAGAACGTTTGTCGAGTAAATAATTTCCTTCTTTGACATAGTTAACGGCTTCAACAATTTCATTTTTTGACATGCTCGACAAAAAACCCATCCTGCCCAGGTTGATTCCTAAAATGGGTACACCTGAATCTCTGACAAATGGCACAGTGTCGAGAATTGTCCCGTCTCCTCCAACGGAGAACAGCATGTCGATGCCGTTTTTTACTTCATCAAAGGTGATGAAACTTTTGGGTGAAGTGGGAAAATGAAGCTGACCGGTAACCGCTTTTAAATATGGTTCATAGAAAAGCACTTCTATTTGGGCCCGATGGAGCTCATCAAGCAACAGCTGCAGATACTGCTGATGTTGGTTAGAATAACCCTTACCGAAAAGTGCAATTTTCATTTTCAGGTGTTTTTTAAGCAGACAAAAGTAATTTAAAATCCAGCTTACCAAAGAATGATTGAGGGTTAATAGCCTGAAACAGCTTATTATTAACGTTTTTTAACGGCAACAACCTGCTAAATGGGAGCTACAAAGCTGATGAAGAATCCGGATTTTTTCTGTTTATTCATGGCGGCTTCCAATCGGATTACCACATCATAATAGGTTACAAAATCGAGCCCCAACCCGGTTCCCCAAATCAATTGATTGGCCAATGAATTTTGTTGGGAATATTGATAATCACTAACATAACCCATATCAAAAAACACGTTAGCATAGAGGGCGAAGAAAATTTCACTAAATTTTTTTGATTTGATCCAGTTGATCTGGTAAGTTTTCTGAGGGATCAATTCAAACTTTAGGTTTGATTTAATTAAACCCATGTTTTGACCATCAACAACATACAAATCGTATCCACGTATATTCAGGTCGTTATAACCCAGACCTGAAGACAAGAAGTAAGGCCTGTTTCTATTTCCCGAGAGCCGGGTTGAAAAATTATAGGCAAAATACAGGCGACTAATGAGTGGAAAATAATGGTCGAATGTAGTGCCAACCCAAAGCACATCAATGCCCTTCGGAAACAATCCCAAACCCATTTTTTGTATTTGCACATCAAAATAATACCCATTTAATGGATATGGCTTGTAATCACGGAAGTCGAGTTTAAAGGTATACGTAAGGCTGAAATATTGGCAGGTAGTGCCGATAGAGAAATCGGGGTTTAACTTCAGCAAGGTATCCTGAAAAACGTAACTTGAAAAACTGAATCCTACATCATGTAAATAGTTGTATTTGGGCCGAAAGGTAACATTTGCACCTCCAAAAATAAAATTTCGTGCGTATGAATCAGGTGAACGATAATACACCGGTTTGTTGTTCACAGTACGATAAGGCACTTCATGATTAAAACGAACACCACCTTTTAAGGAAAGCCCTGTTACCTGGTTTTTATCCAGATAAGGAACTATCCAATGACCGGCAAATACCATATCGTAACCAGTTTGCAGCACAAAATTAAGCTTCTCCATTCTTCCCCTGAAATTTTCAACACGTAAGTCGATTCCATAATTTAATCGTTTCAGGTCGCTTTTCTCAATCCAGGCATTCAGGTTGCGATCGGCAAATTGAATGATTGGAATAGGCCATATATACCACCGTTCAATCATAGAAATCCGGATATCGCACAATCCCCGGTCAACTGTTTTTGTAATGGTCACAAAATTAAACAGTGACCTGTTCAATAGATTTTGTCGGCTTTTTACAATCAGGCTATCGAGTTGTGATGGAAGATAGGATGTGCCAACGAAAAATTCCAGTTCCCGCATCACAATGTTGTCGCGAGTCATTTTGTTTCCTTCCAGGGTAATTGTACTCACCGTTAACTGGCCATCCAAACCACCATCGGTTAGCACACCGGCCAAAACCATCTGGGAAAGGAGGAGAAAAAAAGTGGAGAATGTTGTTAAAACAACACGCATATTTACAGCTTAAGGTAGTTCATTAATGAGTCGTAGTTTTCCTTCAGGTCTTCCTGGCTAATATCCTGGCCAAAGGAAGCATCGACCAGATAGCCAAAGCGATCGAAGGTTTTGAGTATGGCACCAATATTTAATACACTTACCTTTATGATCACCTTAAGCTGCGTAGAATCGGGATGGCTCTCCAGGAAAACGCTGAGTATCTTGGCGTTGTTCGATTCAACGATGTTGGCTATCTCCGTTAAGCTATAATCATTTTCGCTCACCAGAAGAATAATAACTCCTCCCGGATTATATACTGACAGGCTCTGTGAAAAAAACAAGAGCAGGTCGGTTGGCAAAATAGAGCCCAAATAATGATTGTCATTGTCAAGTACAGGGGTTAGCGAAAGTTTCCGTTTTACAACAATATTCAATACGTCGTATACCGTGATATTTTCCTCCGCATAAAAATCTTCAAAATGGATCAGGCTTGATTCTAATTTCCTGCTAAAACCAACCAAACTAAAGAGTTCCTTTTCGATGACCACACCGACAAAAGTGCCACCATCGACAACCGGATAATGCCATACCTTGTATTCGTCCATGCGTTTCAGCGCCTCCTCGACCGAATCGGTGAGCAACAAGGGCAAGACATCTTCATTTATCAGTTGTTTGGCTATCATGGTGCAAAACTAACATTTTGAGTTAAATCCCAATCATAAAATTGCCACTAGGTGGTTAATTCGTCAAGCATGTGTAAATAGTTGGTATACCTGAATGGAAGAACTAACCCCTCTGCCAGAGCGGCCTTCACGGCACACCCGGGTTCATCCACGTGAATACAATTATTAAACCGGCAGTCATCCATTAGCTTCCTGAACTCAGGAAATCGCTGGCCCAGCTCTGATCTTTCAAACTCAACCAAACCAAATTCTTTCAGTCCGGGGGTATCGATTACCGCGCCTCCAAACTGTAGAGGAAACATCTCGGCAAAAGTGGTGGTATGCATTCCTTTTTCATGAAATGAAGATATCAGTCCGGTTTTAAGATCCAACGTGTTGTCTACCATATTGATGAGAGCTGACTTTCCCACACCCGAATGGCCCGAAAGCAACGAAACTTTGCCTGCCAACAACTCCTGAAACTCATTTTTATGCAACCGGTCGACAACGGATGTAATCAAACACGGATATCCAATGGAACGGTAAAAGCTCACCAATTCGTTAAGCTGGTCCAGTGTGTCGGCATCATACAAATCCAATTTATTAAAAACCAACCTGGCCGGGATGTGATAAGCTTCGGCGGTAACCAATAACCGATCTATAAAACCGGTTGAGGTACGGGGTTTTACCAAAGAAACAATTACCACCATTTGGTCGATATTGGCCGCAATAATATGTGTGGCCTTGGAGAGGTTGGTGGCTTTTCGGATGAGGTGGTTTTTACGCTCTTCAATGTGAACTATGTTCCCGGTATCCTCATTGGGCAGCAGTTCGATGGTCACCCGGTCGCCTACGGCAATCGGGTTGGTTGTACGAATACCCTTTATCCTGAAAAGGCCTTTTAGCCTGCACTCCAACCTGCGGCCATCATCGGTAAGTACTGTATACCAGCTTCCGGTTGATCGGAGCACCAATCCCCGCGTTGTCTGGTCACTCATCTAGATTGTGCATTTTGTGTTATTATGTTATTAAAGGCAGTCCAACGAATTGAGTTTTATCAACTTTTTTACCAGCATTTGAATTGTTGTACCTGCTACCCGGATAAATAAAAAAATTAATTTAATAAAAAGTTTAAAATTACAAACTATTCTTATATTTGAGCCGGATTACCATAAAAACCCGTTCTATGACACTTCTGAATTACATTTCATTTGTGGTTTCACCACTCCTCATTTTATTGTTTATTACATACCTGAGATTCAAATTTTCGATTGATAGTTTAAAAAACATTCGTAATGCCATTATTTTGGGTATGTTATGTGTTGTTTTGCTATTTATTGCCAACTATTTAATTGAGCTGGAATGGCATGGGAGTTATCGGAACATGCGTCGAATGGCCTTTTTTGTGTTCGTGGTTACTGCCTTCAGTTCGGAATTGGCTAAGTTTTTAGTACTAAAATCGGTATTTTACAAGATGAAGAACTTTGCCGGCCCACTCGAAGGCATCATTTATTCCATATTTATTAGTTTAGGATTTTCCACTTTAGCGGTGGTTCTGTATGCTTACGGGGTTGTCGGAGTTCCTGATCAGATTCATAATTTCTCATTATTTCTTTATACCTATCCACTGGCCACTGTGTTTTTTGGTATTACCATGGGATTTTTTGTCGGCATGGGGAAAATGCGTAAAAACGGTTTTATTGACAACAGTACAGGGTTGTTCCTCTCGACGTTTTTCCATGGGTTATTCCATTTTGGGTTCATCACTTCCGACATCCGGTTACTTGTATTTATCGCAATTGGATACCTTGTTATTGGAATTACACTTGTGTTTCAAGGGGTATCACTGCGGCTCGGCCAAAAATAATCAGGGAATAATCTTATATAGCTTCCCCGGAAGACTTTTAACCATTCCTTCAAATTCAAGGTTCAACAACGCACTTGCCACTTTTGAGGGTGGCATGGCCGTGCTGACAATCAATTGATCCATCCCGACCGCTTTTTTTGAATCCATCAGGGCCAGCAGTCGTTTCTCATCTTCGGAAAGTTCAACAAAAAGGCTGGTCTGTGATTTAGTTTGCACTTTGCGGTCGTCCCAACCCATGATGTAAGAAATATCTTTTACCGATTCGGCAAGTGCGGCCCTGTTTGACTTGATCAGCATATTGCAACCTTTGGAGTATTCATCGTTGGTGCGTCCGGGAACGGCAAAAGCATCCCGGTTATAGGAGTTGGCGAGGGTTGCCGTGATCATGGCACCTCCTTTTATGCCCGATTCAACTACTACCACAGCATCACACATGCCGGCCACAATCCGGTTTCGTTTGGGAAAATTCTCCCTGTCGGGGTTGGTTCCTGATGGAAACTCCGTCAACAGCCCTCCATTTTCCAACATGCTCATGGCCAGTTTTTGGTGCTGAAATGGGTATATCCTGTCAAGGCCATGTCCCATCACGCCGATGGTCTCCATCCCACATTCGAGTGCCTTTCGGTGGGCACAGCTATCAATCCCATAGGCCAGCCCGCTAACCACCACCACATCTTTTACTTTGAGGTCCGCGATCATCTCTTCGCAGCGCTCACGACCATAATCCGAGGCTTTTCGTGTGCCCACAAATGCAATCATCCGCGGCGCATTCAGGTTAGCAGTACCTTTATAATACAGCATTAAAGGGCCATCTTCACAATTCAATAACCGCTGGGGATAGTTGCTATCGGTAAAAAACAAGGGTTGAACCTCATTTTTCTCGATAAACAGGATTTCCTTTTCAACAACATGAAACACATGCTGGCTTAAAACACTGTTGACTGTTGCCTGACCAATACCAGGAATTTTTAATAAAGCCGAGCGACTTTCAAGAAAAACAGCCTCTACTCCACCACAATAGGCAACCAACCGTTTGCCGTTGACATCGCCCACGCCAGGAATTAATGTAAGTGCAATTTGATATGAAAGCAGGTCAGGTTCCATTAGATCAAAATTATTATTTTTTTTCAAAATCAGTAGTTCTTACGATAAATAATAAAGTGTGACAGGTTTGACTATTTTTGCCGGATGCAGGAAACACAAAAGACGGTGGTGGTTTGTCCCATGGATTGGGGTTTAGGTCATGCTACACGCATGGTTCCTGTTATTGAACTGATGTTGCAAGCCGGAGCCAGAGTGATTATTGCTGCCGACAAAAGGCCATTGGCCTTCTTAAAACAGCGGTTTCCTGAGTGCATTTTTGAACAGTTGACCGGGTTTAGTCCAAAATATCCCAGGTTGGGTGCACTGATGCCATTTGTCATGGCGGCTAACCTGCCAAAAATGTTGTTTCAGGCCCGTCGTGCCCGCATCCATTTAAAAGACATCATCAGAAAACATCGCGTGGAGGTGGTTATTTCGGACAACCGATATGAGTTGCATTCAACTGGTGTATATTCAGTCTTCGTGACACATCAACTCCATATACAAACCAGGGGCTGGCAAAGGTTGTTTGACCCGCTTATTTCAAAAATAATCAATCACTACTTTGTTAAGTTTAACGAGCTATGGATTCCTGATGTTGAAGGAATGCCGAATCTGGGAGGAATTTTGTCGCATCCTGCTTTGAACCTTACAGTGAAACAGACTTATATCGGACTTTTAACCCGGTTTTCGCAACAAAAGACAAGATCACAAAAAACCGATTATGAGATCGTTATTTTGCTTTCCGGTCCTGAGCCACAACGCACCTTGCTCGAAAAAAACATGATGCAACAGGCACTTTCGTTAAATGTGAACGCGGTGATCGTTCAGGGGAAACCCGAAATGGAGGAGGATGTACAACACCATCACCTGCGCGTTGTTTCTCACGCCGATGACCAGACGATGGCCTCCTTAATTTATGGTGCAGAACTTGTGGTTTGTCGCCCGGGATACAGTACCCTGATGGATTTAACCGTCCTGCAAAAAAAGGCCGCCTTTATACCCACACCCGGCCAAACAGAGCAGGAATACCTGGCCAGGAAACTGTTTGCAGAAGGACGTGCTTACTGCGACACTCAGGATCACTTCAATTTGAAAACAGCTTTCGAAACCAGGGACCGGTTTATCGGGCTTTCAGGTTTTAAACAGGGAAATTCGCTTCAGGTGGCCATCGACAGGTTGCTTGATCAGGATTTACTAAAAAATACCGACTCGGATGAAAGCACCTGAAAAATGGATCAATAAGGTTGGGAAACACCTTAGCAGGCCCGTTTGGAATATAGCGGGAAGTGCATTTGTGTTGCTGGGCATCATCGGGATATTTGTGCCCCTGTTGCCGACGACCATTTTTCTTTTGTTGGGTGCCGCATGTTATAATAAAGGTTCACAACGTTTCCATCATTGGCTCGTAAACAACCGTGTTTTGGGACCCTACATCGCTAATTTTAAAAAGGACAACGGCATTCCGTTACAAGCGAAAATAAAAGCCATTGTGTTTTTGTGGATCACGATTGGAATTTCCATCTACTTCGTTAACATAATTCACGTCAGGATCATATTGCTCCTGGTTGCCATTGGGGTGAGTATTTATCTACTCACACGAAAAACCCTCAAATCATGATACCGTAAAACCGCTACTTTTAACATCTAAATAAAGACTCCTATGCTGATAGAAAAAGACATGAAACTGGCCGATGTGCTACACCACGACCACAACCTGATACCCGTGATCAGCCGGTTTGGGATCAAGTTGGGATTTGGAGAGAACACCATCGAAGAAATTTGTGCCGCCCAACAACTCGACTCCGATTTTTTACTCACCATTCTAAATACCTTCCACGACCCCCTGTTTTTTGCCGACAGGCATTTAAAATCTTTCCCGGTAGGTTTACTTATCAGCTATCTGAAAGAAACCCACAAGAATTATCTCAACGAACGCCTACCTTATATCGCTTTGCTAATTAACCGGCTCACCGAGACTTCATCCGACCACAAGACGGCTTATCAGTTGCTTATGAACTTTTTTGTGGAATACAAAAAAGAACTGACAAAGCATATTGAGCGTGAAGAAAAAGTGGTTTATCCTTACGTACTTCAACTGGAAGTCGCCATTGCTTCAGGAACCACATCCGATGCCTTGCTGCAGCAAGTAAATACTTACTCCATCACAGATTACGAAGAAGAACATGAAAATGTGGAAGAAAAGTTGTTCGACCTGAAGAACATCATCCTCAAATACCTCCCTCCTACCACCGACCAAAACCTGTGCTTTACCATTTTGCATGAGCTGTTTATTTTGGAGAAAGACCTCAACGAACATGCACGAATCGAAGACACCATCCTGGTACCGAAGGTGGAAGAAATGGAACGGATCATAAATAAACGTGCGTAGGCCATGGCGAAGACAATAAAAATCGTGCTGATCGAACAGGCTTTTTTACTGGCAGCCGGAATAGAATCTCTGGTCAGCGAGCTGCATGGCGTTTTTGTAGAGCAGGTATACCATGGATCGGAACATTCCCTGACCGATAAAGTATTGGGGCATAAGCCCGATATGATCATCATAAACCCGCACGCGATTGAAAACCAGCTTCTTTCGGTGATAAAAACCTTTCAGCAGGAACCTGACATTAAACTGGTCGGGTTGCTATCCACCAAGGCCCCCGACAACATAAAAAGTCGATTTGCTTATTACCTCAACCGCGATGAAGGTAAATTCGACCTGCTTGAAGGCCTGAAGAAAATTATAGGCAACGACCTGGAGAAACCGGCAAAAAAAACCCGGATCCTGAGTAACCGTGAAATTGAGTTGCTCAAACAGGTTTGTCTGGGCCATACCAATCAGGAAATTGCCGACAAGTTGTTTTTAAGTGTTCACACCGTAATGACCCACCGCAAAAACATAACCAAAAAGCTGGGCATCAAAACGGTAAGTGGTTTAACCGTTTATGCGCTGATGAATAATCTGGTGGATATTCGGGAGGTAGAGAACCGGGGGTGAATCATGAATTCATGTGTTTCTAACTTGAATCTTCATTACTCAACATGAACCGGGTGCAGGAATTGCCCATTTCTGGCATTCACTGTCAGACGATTCATCTCAAACAAAAAAAACAAACCTTACACAACAAACCCAATACCACACCCCAAAAACAGACCTGTCATTTCGACCGACGAAGGAGCGGAGAAATCCCCCAGGAAATGAGATACTCTTGTGCTTTGGAGATTCCTGCCTACGGTAGGAAGGTCACTCCTCCGCAGAGGGAGAGAAACGACAAAATAGATAGCGTTAGTTTACCACGGTAAATTTAACACTTTCTATCAATTTCCCGTTCACTTTCAGACTGGCTACATAAACTCCGGGAACCCAATCACGGGTTATCAGGGTTAGTTGATCTTGTCGCTCAGTGGTATTTCTGGTTTCGCTAGTTGTCCCTCTTAAATCACTTACAATAATGCTGACTTTAGCATCTGACTCCAATTTGTATTCCAGAATTACTGATGTTGAATCAGAACTCATGGTTGCCTTTAACTTGTAATTTTCTGATGATTCCATCCTTGATGTTTGTACGCTATCTGCATGTATGGGATCCTTGGCAACAACAACTGGTACTTCTAACACCTGCACCAGACGGGTGGTTTGGGCATTATATTCCAAGGGCATGGTGGAGGAGTTTATGTTATTTTGTACCGGGATATAATAGACCGTTTTCTCTACAGGGTTTTGTGCCCGGGAAAACTGAGTAAGCAAAACAAACATTATAACAATAAGTTTCTTCATGGGTTTACTTTTTAATTGTTCATTTCTTACTTCACCACAAATTTTACCTTTCCCGCAATCCGGCTTTCAATTGATATAATAGCCATATATAAACCACTACCCCAGCCGGATACATTGATTTTACTGCCCTGCTGCCCTGTGACAATGTCTTCTGCGTGTACTTTTTTACCAAGGGCATTGTAGCATTGCAGCCGGATATTCTGATGACGATCGGTGTGCTTATACTCCAACTTGATGAATTCATCCGCAGGGTTTGGGTAGGCCCTAACAGGGATGGCATCCAGGCTTTTGTAATATTCTTCCGGCGTGGGTGCTTCGTCAATACCAACCTGCACCACCGTGCAGTTTGTCATATCAATATCGCCCGAAATAATGGGATCGGGGCAAAGGCTGTCATACACAAAATTCTGAGTATAAAGGGTATCCTGCTCTAAGTTGGCGTTGATTTTATACAAATAAATATTGGTATGGTCCATGTCGGCCTCATAGATGCCACAAGCAATAACATATTTACTGTCAAAGGTTTTTCTTAATAGAGAAAGCACTCCAATTGTATTAGGACGAGATACGGCATTATAAACTTTCCCACTCGTATCAATAACCATTTCTCCGAAAGGATTAAAAACAGTTGAAGGGCCAAAAACAGCGGTGGCAATAAACAAGGAGTCGTTTATAGTTTCTATTTCAATTATTGTATTACCCTTTGTGCCGGTTATGATTGAATCGCGTTGGATTTCAGTAAAGCCCAATTCTTCGCCATTATGGTTAAAAAACATCATGGTTGAAGCACGCCCGTAATATCCACTTTGTTCGACAACATTATAGCCTACACCCATAATAACAGAATCGTTTAGTGGAATGGCAGAATAGGCCTTGCCAACAATACTGTCAGCTACACCAAAAGGAAGGATCCATTTTTCGTTGAACAGGCTGTCGATGCCGATAAAAAAGGGCCGTAACCAAACGTGGTTAGGATTATCAGGGTAGGGATAATAGCAATGGCCGCTGATAATGTAATCTTCTCCAAAATGATATAATTTAGTCCCGTAAGCAAAGGCAATCAATGGGTGTTCCGTTTTGGAAGCATAGGGCTTTGACCACAAAAGATCGCCATCAGGGCTGTAACAGAGCAAAAATATCTGGTTGATCTGTTGATTACCATCTTCAAAACGGGTTAGAACAATGATATTGCCTTCATCGCTAATCATAATGTCAACAGCGGCACCATTCATGTAACCCCAATCTTTTGATACTCTACACCATAACTTTTCACCACAAGTATTAAACTTAGATAAAAATGGCCATGGGAGATCCAAAAAAGCCACTCCTGCAACATATTTGTTTCCTGCACTATCGTTATAACCACACCAACCAATGTATTGTGCTTCGGTATTTATGAGTTTTTTATCATATAATAAACTACCATTGTTATCTGTTTTTATATTCCAACCGTTACCGCTATTGCCATTTAATACATCAGATGCAACGAGGTAATAACCTTTATCGTAATCCTTAACAAGGTCGTACACACTATTGTAGTGGTTGGGTTTTCCCATTGTTGTTTGCCATCTTTGTGCAGTAGCCAGTTGCACAAGAAAGCAGAGGATGGATATTACAATTATTTTTTTCATCTTCAATATATTACGCGAAAAGTTATAAGCTGCCCCGACAAAACTCAGGGCAGCTTAAATTGGCTTTCACTATTCTATTTAACAACGGTAAACTTAGTGCTTTCTGTTAACTTTCCGTTGATATGAATCCCTACCAAATATACTCCGGGCAACCAATCACGGGTAATGACGGTAAGTTGGTTTTGTTGCCTACTGGTGTTCACGCTTTTGATCCTCACCCCTTTCATGTCATGAATACTAATCGTGGCCGGCATTTCGGTTTCCAATTTGTATTCCAATACAACTGATGCAGAATCATGATTCATGGTTGCCTTTAACTTGTAATTTTCTGATGATTCCATTCTTGATGTTTGTACGCTATCTGCATGTATGGAAGTTTTGGAAACAACATTTGGTACTTCTAACACCTGCACCAGACGGGTGGTTTGGGTATTATATTCCAATGGCATGGTAGAGGAGTTTATATTATTTTGTACCGGAATATAATAGACCGTTTTCTCTACAGGGTTTTGTGCCCTGGAAAACTGAGTAAGCAAAACAAACATTATAACAATAAGTTTCTTCATGATTTTAATTTTTAATTGTTTATCCTTTACTTCACCACAAACTTCACCTTCCCCACAATCCGTCCTTCACTTGATATGATGGCCATATACACACCGCTACCCCAGCTTGAAACATTGATTTTGCTGCCCATCTGCCCTGTGACAATGTCTTCTGCGTGTACTTTTTTACCAAGGGCATTGTAGCATTGCAGCCGGATATTCTGATGACGATCGGTGTGCTTATACTCCAACCTGATGAATTCATCCGCCGGGTTCGGGTAGGCTTTAACGGTAATGGCATCCAGGCTTTTGTAATATTCTTCCGGCGTAGGCGCTTCGTCAATACTAACCTGCACCACCGAACAATTTGTCATATCGATATCACCCGATATGATGGGATCGGGGCAAAGGCTGTCATACACAAAATTTTGGGTGTAGAGGGTATCCTGCTCTAAGTTGGCATTGATTTTATAGAGGTAGATATCTGTGTGGTCCATATCGGGTTCATTGATGCCGCAGGCAATAACATATTTGTTGTCAAAGGTTTTTATTAAACTTGAAAACCCATCGGTATTTGGCCGCGGTTGTACATTGTAGATTTTCCCACTTGTATCAACTACCAATTCTCCATATGGATTAAAAAAATCTGATGTGCCAAAAATAGCAGTAGCCAGAAATAAGGATTCGTTAATAGGCTCCATTTGAATCAATGTGTTTCCCAATGTACCGTAAGCAATTGAATCGCGCTGAATAACATTAAAACCTAATTCCTCACCATTGTGGTTAAAAAACATCATGGTTGAAGTACGCCCGTAATAACCACTTTGTTCAGCAAAACTGTAACCCACTCCAATGATTACTGTATCATTTAGAGGGGTGACAGAATAGGATTCGCCTACAATACTGTCGCTTACACCGAAAGGCAATATCCACTTTTCGTTGAACAGGCTGTCGATGCCAACAAAAAGAGGTCTCAACCAAAAATGGTTGGGATCATCGGGATAAGGATAATAGCAATAACCACTAAGTATATAATCTTTACCAAAATGGTATAATTTGTTGCAACTGGGTAATTGGATTAATGGATGATCTGTTCTTGATGCATAAGGTCTTTTCCATAACAAATCACCATTAGGATTATAACACAACAAAAATACCTGATTAATATTATCATTACTATTAAATCTTGTCAATACAATTATCTCACCATTTTCATTAATTATAATATCAGTAGGAAATCCAAAATTGTAATCCAAATCCTGATAGATTGTACACCATAATTTTTCTCCACATGCATTAAATTTAATTAAGAACGGCCAGTTATTATCATTAGAAAAATCAATGCCCGCGATATATTTATTTCCAATATCATCATTACAAGCAGCCTTTCCCTGCCTACCTTCAGGGTGAATTAGATTTTGATTCCACAACATTTCCCCGTTGATATTCGTTTTTATATCCCACCCATTCCAAGAAATATTAGTGATTACATGATATCCTACCAAAAAATATCCCTTATCGTAATCTTCCAACAAATCATGTACAGATTCATAATGATTGGGTTGTCCAAAGTTAGCTGCCCACCTGTGCTGGGCATCCAATTTAAAAGCAAATAAAATGAGAAGGAACGTTAAAATGATATTGAGGCCTTTTATCTGTCTCATCTTCCGATTGATTTTTAAAGAAATAGTAGAATTTTCCATTTTTCCATTTTTTTGAATGTGGAAGTCCAAAGCCGGAAGAAGCCCATTACTTCAAACTCCCGGCTTCGATCTCCAAATTTCTGACTTCTTTACTTGACTATGGTAAATTTAATACTTTCAACTATTTTACCACTTATCTTAAGGTTAGCTAAGTAAATACCCGGTTTCCAATCGCTTGTGATTAGGGTTATTTGATCCTGCTGGCCTTTTGTTTCAATAGCCTTGATGGTAATACCCTTTATATCATTAATACTGATATTTGCCAAAACATCAGTTTCCAATTTGTATTCGAGTATGACGTAATCTTTGGTTGGATTAGGGAATAACTTCAGAAAGTTTGGGGCATCCGTGAGAAGCAATTTGTCGTAATCTTCCATGGCCCTGGTACTCTTGTAAATGTCGGGCAAAACGATGGGTTCGCTATAAGTGGTTGCACCCATAGCTACCAACAAATTGCGTGCATAAATACCTGCCCCGCTGCTGTCGGCAGCAGCTATATCCCACAACTGTTGTTGCTGCGTACTATCCGGGTAAAGGATGTTTCCCTGGTTCTGTTTTATCGCAACCAACCAATCGTAATAGTCGACCATGTTTTGGTGCGTTGTCAACTCATAAGCCGTGAGCGTAAAAATAGATGGTATATTGCTTAATACATTGCTTCCCAGCGTGTCTTCGCCCCGGTTGAGATGCAGCATGGCCAATTGGTATTGCGCGTTCAGGGTGTTCGCATTTTCAAGCAAATCGATCAAACTGTCAGTCGAAGCCACTGTATTGAGGGTATCGGTCATGAAAATTCGGCTCAGGCCATACAGGGCGCGGGCCTCGTTCAGGCGATAAGCCCCCAACTGCGACTCGGTTTCCTCTTTGAGCGATACCAGGCTCCTGCCCTGCAATATCTGGGCTTTCATATAATCCGGCATGGGATCCCAGCGCGAATTCAGGGTGTTCATCAGCAATTCCGACTTGGACGAATGGGCATTGGCCGCCATAATATCGCGCAACAGGGCATTGGGCAGCACATCCTCTTTCACAATAGCTGATTCCACCACGCTGTCGGACAAATAGGGCGAAGTAGCCATGAGTTCGTTGTACAAAGCCACGGTTTGCGACGGTGAGCTTTGTTGCACTTCACCCGTAAGTTGCTGGGTATTGCCCCCGTCAACCAAAAGAGCCAGCACATTTGCCGTAGAATCGGCCTGTTGACCTGAAGTAATCATCTGGCTGCGTAATGCACCGCTACCGCCACCCCCCGTGTGTTTTGGGCAACCGTTGGTGAAAGACCAGTCTTGATTAACTGTTTTTTGAAACCCTGTCACTGTATTAATTGTAAAATCTAAAGGTTTTACATGTTCAAATCCGGGCTTTATATTAAACGGATAATAATAATTGAAATGGCTAAGTCCATTGTTAATATCGTCGAAATCAGTAGAAGTGGTATTGTAATAAAACAGGTTGCCGGCCATCAGGACGGGGTCGGTGCTGTTGGCACCCTGGTGGTAGGCAATGCCCTGGTTTACCACATCATGCGCGTTTGGGCTTCCCACGACAGTGATGTCGCTTGTGGTATGATCAAACGTATTACACTTAATAACCAATCCACCAACAGTGTTTCTCCGGTTGATATCTTGCGCTATAATGCTATATTGCAGATTAATGAAATCATTGCTATAAATCTCATTATCATCAATACCAGAATTATTGACATATACTCCAATTCCCGTTGGAGTACTTTCGGCACTGGTAAATGTATTGTCCTCAATGGCATAGCCGGTTGAATACTCCATGTACAATCCGTAGGATTGCATATTTTCACCAGTAATGCTCACCGGAACCACAAAAGTACTGCCATCGATTTGGTTGTTAAAGCACGAATTCATGTAAATACCACGATAACTGCTAAAGCTGGCATCATGTACATAGAATGTATTTTGAGCCAGCACATCCATTCCATAGATACCATAATACAAATCGGTAAAACTGGAGCCGTCTGTTACAGAGAAACCTCCGTTTGTACTTAGGATACCCGTTCCGCGGCTTTGTGTTTCAAATAACCCGGGGGCTTCGTTTTGGAAAGTGCAGTTGGTGAATTGGACTCCTCTATGACTGGTCAACTTTACAAAAGCGAATGGATTTGCTGCAAGGGGCTCACCAATTAGCCAGTAGTTCTCATCGGTAATAAACTCACAACCAGTAAACATACTTACTGAGAAGGGCTCATAGGGGTCGAATTGTACAGCGACGTTACTATTTCGAAACACAGAATTATTGGCCTGGACAATACCCCCGGTATGTCCCATTTTCCAGGCATCGGGTGTATAATAATCATTGGCAACAATACCGATTTCTGCATTTTCGATGGTACTGTTGCTCATAAGTACCCAGCCTTGCTCAACCGGGTTTTGCGCACCCGAAGAAGTTCCCCAAACCTGGATGCCAGGCCAGTATGGGGCATCACAACTGTTGGTAAGCAATGCCCCAACCAGTTCCAGTTTGGCGCCAACTTCAACAATCAGGTGTGCGTCTTTGCTAAAATACACCTCGTCGTTTATGGTAAGGGTGGCACCTTGTTTTACGAACACATCCTGTTTTATCCGTTTTGGTATCACCCATTCTGTGTTTTCTGTAATATTCAGTGGTATCACATTAAATTCCGGGCAATCGTGGTTCAGCTTTATCGCGACATAATTTTCTGTTTTAATTACTGTTCCGTTTACAATAACATCCATTTCATTGTTTCCGGCAACCACATAGCCGCCATCACTGGTCAGGGTTAAACCGAACATGCAGTATTCTTCTGAGTTGTCGTTAAACTGCTTGTACCACTGCCTTGTACCGGTATTGTCCAACATCAGCAGTTCGCCCATCATACGTATAGGTATCCCATTTTCATCAATATGGGGGTTGTTGCCAATGACCACAATTTTATAATCAGTAGGCGTGACCGGATTTTCAAGTATTTTCATCCTGGAAAAGTAGTCTATTCCGGCAAAGTAGCGGTAATTCTCAGCCGAGGTTGCATTTCCGTTGGTTTGATCTACTTTAATGATAACAGCGTTGGTGGCAAGATATTCCCCGGTAAATATTCCATTATCAGATCCCGTGCTACTACAATTGTAATAATCAAAATAAGCATTGACAATAATGTTCCCATCAGGGGCTTGGACCACATCAAAACCTCTTTCGTTATCGTTCACGTAGCCATAAGGCAGGGTAGTATAACAAGCCGTATAATAACTGTCCTCACCTGTCTCCAACTCTTTAGTCCCGTTAAAATAATCAAATTTATTCACATACACTCCCGAAGCAACCAGTTGTGATTTGGTATATCGTTTTTCCCATACCTTGATCCCGTTCAGATCAAGCTTTTTAAGGTAAACATCTCTTTCCGGGTTACTGACATCTGAAATGTCACCACATAATATATATCCTGTCTGTTCACCATTTGCATCGTAAGTGTTTTTGTGGTTTCTTATTTCGGATGCCACGGCAGTTGGGTCAATCATTGTTTTAGTACCAAAACCAGTTTCAGTACCATTTTTGTCGATTTCCATAATAAAGCCTTTTTCGGGGCCATATACTACAACAGGAACGGTCTGGATTCTTTTTTTATACAATCCGGTAACTGTATAGCCTATAACTACTCCCTGAGAATTTTTTTCTAGTTGCAGTGAAAATCCAAAGGCCATATCTGCATCAGCGATATTGGGTAAAAAAAGTTTTGGAAAGCCTGAAATAGCATTGCCGGATGCGTCAATCTCATGCAGGATAAGGTAATCAGCATCTATAGGAGGGGTCGTGTTGATCGTTTTTTGTTTATTTCCAAACAAAACAAAATGGCCATTGTCAAGTTCCTTTACAACCTGGAAGTTTCCCTTGTGATAATTCAGCCCCATGCTTACAATCTGATCCCAAAGGTAATTCCCGTTGCCATCAACCTTAACGTAAGAGGGTAAGTGTACCCCGGCAACATTATCGGAAAAACCTGCTGAAAGAAAACCCCCGTCAGTGGTTTTAATGACATCAAATATCCAATCTTCTCCTGCAGGATCGCCCAGTTGGGCTTCACCTGTGTATTGCCATTGCACGTATGGCGGATCAGTTTGGGCATAGGCGGTACCGATCATAAATGCAAATACCATCAGTTGCACAAGCCCCATCCCCAGCCAGTTGATTGATCTTCGTTTTTTAGTTCCAAAAGCAACATCTCGACAGCTTTTTTCCATTGTAGTGTTGCATGATTGCCTTTCGGCACCAGACATTTTAGTAAAGTTTTTCATAGTAATGTTTTAAGGGTTAGAGTTAAATTTAAAGCATCCCGCTCTTTCAATTGCCTTAATTGGTTGCTGCTGTGCATGTTGTATTATTGGTTTGATGTTTCGGCTAAAGCCGGGATGACATGACCAGGGCAACGATACACGCTGATTAAACGTTTTGTTTTAATAAGTCCAGTAAATGTAAACAACAAATTTGTTGTTTAGACTGGTTCTGGATAAAAGAATTGTTAAGGATTTGTTATTTATTTTGAGCCTATACCCCTAGCCATTTAGTCGTTGTCAGCTAATTACACTTGAAAAACTTTCAACCCAAAAACTGTTAGAGCACCCAAACCTGATCTTTTGAAGTATAATCCAATAACTTAGTTCCCAGTTGAGTGGCCAGTTTTGTTGCCGCTTCCACCGCCTTTTCCTTGTCCTTAAAAATGCCCACCGGTATTTGCTGGTGGTTTCCATGCACAAGTGCCACTTTAATATGCTCATCAAGGGTATTGCCATGAATGCTCAGCATCCACGCCTCCTGGTTAACCCGTTCATTAAATAGGGTGATGTATCCAATTTCCGGCAGGGGTTTCCATTTTCCCATGAAAATGGAAAAGATTGAAATATACGACCGAAACAGCCGCTCCTTAATCCGGATTTCAATGCCTTCACGGAAAAAAGCCAGTACCATGCCTGCAACAAACAGGATGAACCCGATTGGATTTAATTTCCAAAGCATAAAACCGCCGGCCAGACTCAGCAACCAACCTATAAACCTGAATTGCGGCATGTTTACCTCACTAAATTGATTGCGAAAAAGTTCATCGGTTTGTTTCATATACTAAGATTTTGCAACCTGTTACAAAGATATTAAAACTACTCTGAAGTCAATCAAGAAAGCAAGATACCTGATCAGCAGAAATTTGCTAATTTTGCAAACTTTTTCCACAGCATATGAATATTCAGAAAGAAATAAACCGCCGCCGTACTTTTGCCATTATCAGCCATCCCGATGCGGGTAAAACAACCCTGACCGAAAAGCTGTTGCTTTTTGGTGGTGCCATTCAGGTGGCAGGGGCCGTAAAATCGAATAAAATAAAAAAAACGGCTACTTCCGACTGGATGGAAATTGAGCGACAGCGTGGTATTTCGGTGGCCACTTCCGTGATGGGTTTTGAATACAACGACATCAAAATCAATATCCTCGACACTCCAGGCCATCAGGACTTTGCCGAAGATACCTTTAGAACACTCACCGCCGTGGACAGTGTAATCGTGGTGATCGACGTGGCCAAAGGCGTTGAACCTCAAACAGAAAAACTGGTGGAAGTTTGCCGCATGAGAAAAACACCTACCATCGTTTTCATCAACAAAATGGACCGTCCCGGTAAAGATGCCTTTGAATTGCTGGATGAAATTGAAAAAAAACTACACCTTCGGGTAACACCACTCAGCTGGCCCATCAATATGGGATCAAATTTTAAAGGCGTCTACAATATTTTCTCGCAGAATTTGAACCTGTTTACCCCCAACAAACAAACCATTCAGGAAGGCATCGAAATAAACGACATCAACAGTCCCGAATTGGATCAATATTTACCCAAAGACGCCAAAAAATTGCGTGAAGAGGTGGCACTCGCCGCGGGTGTTTATCCCCCCATGGATGTGCAGCAATACCTGGACGGAGATTTGTCGCCGGTATTTTTCGGGAGTGCGCTGAACAATTTTGGGGTGAAAGAATTGTTGGACAACTTTATTTCATTCGCACCCACTCCCCGCGGAAAAGACAGCGACGTGCGTCATGTAAACCCTGACGATGAAGCTTTTACGGGATTTGTATTTAAAATCCATGCCAACATGGATCCCAACCACCGCGATCGCATCGCTTTTGTGAGGGTGGTTTCGGGGGTTTTTCTGCGCAACACCAACTACTTGCATGTGAGGCTCAACAGAAAGCTGAAGTTTGCCAGTCCCACAGCGTTTATGGCACAAAAGAAAAGTGTGGTGGACGAGATGTTCCCGGGCGATATCGTGGGTTTGCACGATACAGGCAATTTCAAAATCGGGGATACGCTCACCGAAGGTGAAATACTCAACTACAAAGGCATCCCCAGCTTTTCACCCGAATTGTTCAAATACATTGAAAATGCCGATCCTTTAAAATCGAAACAACTGGCCAAAGGCATCGACCAGTTGATGGACGAAGGAGTGGCACAGCTTTTTACCGGGAAACACACCGGACGAAAAATCATTGGAACCGTAGGGGCTCTTCAGTTTGAAGTAATTCAGTATCGCCTTGAACATGAATACAATGCCAAATGCCGCTACGAACACATTACCTTGTACAAAACGGCCTGGTTCACCAGCAAGAACAAAGCCCAACTAGAGGACTTCCAAGCCCGGAAAGCCAACCAGATAGCACTGGACAAAGAAGGCCGGGAGGTGTTTTTAGCCGATTCACAATTTTCGCTGCAAATGGCCCAGGATAAATACAAGGATATCCAATTCCACTTTACATCGGAATTCTAGTCTGTCAAAAAACTTTTCCAAAGTTTGGAACTTTGGAAAAGTTAAGACCAAACGAAAACGGACGAATTCTTAATTGAATTCGTCCGTTTTACTTTCTTTTTGCAAATGAGATGATTATTTATTCCACCATCATCTTGTGGGTCACTTTATTCTGCCCGGCAGTCACTGTATAAAAATAAACTCCGGTTGTAAGTTGACTTCCGTCGATCTTAAGTGTGTGATTACCGATAGACTTTAAACCGTAACTGTTAGCAACCACCTTCTGGCCTGTCAAGGTATAAACCTCAAGACTTACATTTGAAGCGATATTAAGGGATACTTCGACATAAGTTTGACCACTAAATGGGTTTGGGAAATTCTGGGTTATTTCGAAGGCCTGTCCAACAGTTTCATTAACATTCACCTGTAAAGGATTGATTGGCAAATAAACCATAGAGTTCAAGACAGGTGGATGAGAAGGAGGATCGGGCTGTATTGAAGTACCAGCATAGCTATCAGACTGATATAAAATGTGGATTTGGTTGTCAACTTCACTAATCACCGCAGATGGAAAAACGCACTCACTCACCAAATGGAAAATATCCCCGGTAGTGTTATGGAATGAGCTCCAGGTAGCACCACCATCTTCAGTTGAAACATTCCAAATACTGCGATAAGTATTGCCTTGAACATCCACCCTGCGTACATCATAGCTCGAATAAATGATGGTTACAATCGGCACATTGTTAACATCTCTATTAAATACCAGTTGAGGGAAGCTTGTCATTCCTGTACCATATGGGGTAAGGCCCTTAACCGTATCACCAGGAGAGGGGCCCTGGACCACCCAGGCGGCAAGACATCCGGCAGCTTCTAAGGCATCAGGGTCACCCAGAATTGTTGAATCCAGAACAGGTTTGTCCTCGTTCCAATAGATAAGCCCATCGGCTCCAAAGCTATAGTAAATGGCATCATTCCATGAGTAATATGTCCTGCCAAAAGCTACGTGTATTTTTCCTTCATCATCGAACAGCAGATCAGACGTACCGTCAGAAGCCCAATAGGCATCAAAAGGCATCGTTCCATCCTGAAGAGGGTACGGGCTTTGGAAGAAAGTAATTTTTTCCCATGACTCACCATCATTTTCTGATTTAAATATCAAACCATCAGAAATTCCATTATTCAAAGCGAAAGCAATAACACCATTTTTTGATTTAGCCCAATCATAAGTGTCAGCAGAAGCAAATCCAATATCATCAGAAGTTAGTCCTTCTATTATCACATGTTCATAATCCCAGGTTTGCCCACCATCAATACTACGAGAGTATAGAAGAGCGCCATCAAGCCCTTCATATGGTGTTCCCCCATTACCTGTACTTTTTGTAACATAAATCACGTGAATAATTTCATTATTTTCACCAGATGTCATCAAACGCGGCCATGAAATGTCTTCATGTCCGGCAGGGCCAATGAGAGTAAAATAATTCCAATCACCCTCGCCTTTATTAGGTCGCCAGCTAAAGACAAATCCATCAGATGTAAAGGTGTGAGCACAAACAAGCTCTCCATTTGCACCATAAGGCGCGTAACTAGGCCATCCGGTTCTCACATTTTCGATGCGTGCAGCAGGAATCGAACCCCACGAAGTTCCATCGAAGTAGTTATATCCGGTGCCTCTGTCGGCATAATTTGGGGCATTCATGCCTCGCGTCCAGGTAGCACCTATGGTGCCATCATCAAAGGCCCATATTCGTTGAGCCATCGTTGAATTGGACTGTAGATCATAGAAGGTTTCACCTATTACAATGTCCTGCCCTCTTTCATTGGAGGTATAGGGATTGATGTCAGTAGAACCAGGTACCAACTCCTGATCCCCACCACCTTTTCTCTCAACAGCTTTACTGTATTTAGGATTGGGTTTGAGCAGACTCATCTGTGCAAGAACCGATAAGGTCAGCCCAAAGAACAAAAATAAGGATAGAATTTTCTTCATATTGCGCATTTTTAAAATTTGATATTAAAGGCTATAAAAGTAATGAATTTTACAACCGGGATTTAAAAGCAATGGTATTTTATTGCACTTACAGTGTTTTGAAACGAATCATGAAATTGAAAAGATGCTGGTTGACTTTAATTCTTTGATTTTGCACCCCAAACCGACCATGCAAATCCCGGGCAATAGGTCAGTTATTTAATCGTTACTTTGACATGGTTAATGATTAACAAACATTAGAAAAATTTGTTACGGAATCAACTTATATTTGCACTGCAATAAACCACTAAAACACGAATGAAAAAACTGTATTCCTACATGCTCAAGCAATATCTGGGGCCATTCGTGTTTACATTTTTTGTCGCGCTCTTTATTTTGCTGTTGCAATTTTTATGGAAGTACATCGATGATTTGGTGGGTAAAGGATTGGAATGGTATATCATTGCCAAACTCATGTTTTATGCCTCTTCCACCTTTGTTCCGTTGGCATTGCCCTTAGCCATATTGCTTTCTTCGCTGATGACCTTTGGTAACCTGGGCGAGCAATATGAGCTGGTAGCCATGAAGGCAGCGGGCATTTCGCTTCGCAAGGCCATGAAACCATTGGTTATCTTGTCGCTGTTTCTGAGTATTGCCGCTTTTCTGTTTTCCAATTATGTATTGCCTGTGGCGAACCTTAAATTTGGCTCACTCCTGTACGATGTCCGTCAGCAAAAGTTGGCCTTTAATCTAACAGAAGGTATTTATTATCAGGGTATTGATAATTACGTTATCAGAGCCGGGAGGAAAGACAAGGACAACAAGACCATCTATGACATTACCATTTACGACCATACCGATCGCATGGGGAATACCATTGTTACCACCGCTGACAAAGGTTTTATGGAGATGTCGGCCGACAAAAAACGCATTATCTTTACTTTATTCGACGGTATCCGGTATGCCGACATCACCAACGTGGCCAACTACCGCAAAACCAGACCGTTCGAATCTACAAAATTCGACAAACAAATTCTTACCTTCGACCTGACGGAGTTTAAACTGAACCGAACCAACGAGGAATTGTTTAAGTCGCATTACTCCATGCTGAACATCGAACAGCTCAATGTCGCCATCGATTCGCTTAACACCAAGAGAAACGAGGCTTTGGAACGATATAAAATTAATTTTTTAAAAAGATACCCGACCATTCAGGTGAAGGATACTTCAAAAGCCAATCAATCTCCTGCCCTCATCGCCATGACCGACAAAGATGGGGACACGTTGACCTTGTCGCTTCTTTCCAGTTACACCCTCGAAGACCAGGATATAATTTTAGAAAGTGCATTAAAAGGGGCCAGGGCAGCCAAAGACAACATTATCAACTATAGCAAAGAAATTGAGTCGCGCGAATCGAACATGATAAAACATGAGGTTGTCTGGCATCAAAAATTCAAATTAAGCCTTGCCTGCTTTATCTTCTTCTTCATCGGGGCACCGCTGGGAGCCATCATCCGAAAAGGAGGACTTGGACTTCCGGTGGTAGTTTCCGTTTTGTTCTTCGTACTTTACCACATCATTTCCATTACCGGGGAAAAAGCAGTAAAAACAGGCGACTGGAATGTTAATTTCGGCATTTGGCTTTCCACACTGGTTATTTTACCCCTGGGATTGTTTCTAACTTACAAAGCCACCACCGATGCCCAATTGATGGACACCGAAAGCTGGCAGAAGTTCTTCAAAAAGCTACATTTCAAAAAGAAATAAGGGGCATGCAGGAGGATTCAACTTCATCAACCAACAGGCTAAACATCCTGTTTATTTGCAATAAATCGCCTTGGCCGGCACATGAAGGTGGCCCTATTGCCATGAACAACCTCATTGAGGGGCTGGCTGACGCCGGGCATCTGGTAAAGGTACTCGCCATCAACACGAATAAATATGCCGTTGACCCCAAAGAAATTCCCTCTGAATACCATGAAAAAACCCACATCGAACTTGTATATATTGATCTTTCCATCAAACCCGTATCAGCATTTTTAAACCTGTTTACAAAAAAATCTTATCATGTGGAGCGATTCATTTCCAAGGACTTCGATTGTAAATTAAGGGAAGTGCTTATGCGGGATTGCTATGATATCGTGCAGGTGGAAACCTTGTTTATGTCTCCTTACCTGAACACCATCAGGGAATTGTCGCAGGCTAAAATCGTGTTACGTGCCCACAATATTGAACACCGGATTTGGAAACGGGTGGCTTCCATTACAAAAAACCAGTTTAAAAAGTTGTATTTAAAACACCTCAGTTCCATGTTGGAGCGATACGAAAAAGAGGTGATCAAAGAGTACGATGGCGTGGTGCCTATTTCATCCTTTGATGCTCCTTTTTTTCAAAATCTTACCAGCCAACCGGTGATGGCGCTGCCAACCGGCATCGACCCCAACCGGATTCCCGAAATCAGGACCGGCGAAACGGAACATGCCTTGTTCCACATCGGGGCCATGAACTGGATGCCCAACGAAGAAGGAATTAAATGGTTTATTGATCAGGTCTGGCCCGGAGTGCATGCTGAACTGCCCGATCTGAAGTTCTATCTGGCGGGACGGGAAATGCCATCCTGGCTAAGTGATTTAAAATCTGACCAAATTGAGGTGGTTGGAGAAGTACCCGATGCTTACGGTTTCATACAATCCAAATCGATCCTCATCGCTCCACTTTTTTCGGGAAGTGGCATCCGGATCAAGATTATAGAGAGCATGGCCATGGGCAAAGCGGTAATTTCAACCACCATTGGTGCCGAAGGAATTAATTACACAAACGGTGTAAACATATTGATTGCCGATGATGCCGACGAATTTGTCCTGGCCATTAAAACACTTTATCTAAATCCTGAAAAAGCAAAAGTCATGGGCAAAGAAGCACAAAAACTGATCTTCCGCGACCACAACACCCCTAAAATTATTCAACAATTGGTGGGCTTCTATCGCGATATTTTATGACTTTTGCCAGGAAACAATGCAGTAGTGGACAAATCACCTCTATTGCAATAAATGATTAAACCGATTATGCGCATTTTTATTCTGCTCTCAAGAATTCCATATCCCCTTGAAAAAGGAGATAAATTAAGGGCTTTCCATCAGATTAAAGAATTGTCGAGGAACAATGAGATCATCCTCTGTGCGTTAAATCCGGTTTCTCATATCGACAAGCAGAAAGCATTCAGCAGCCTTCAACCCTATTGCCGATCGATAAATTTTCTAGACCTGCCGCTATATGGGAGACTGGTCAACGTGGTTCGGGCATTTTTCTCTTCACTCCCTTTGCAGTCGGGCTATTTCTACAACTACCGGGTTGCCGGTGAAATACGCCGTTTGATAAAAGAATATAAACCCGATCACATTTATTGTCAACTGATTAGAACCGCAGAATATGTAAAAAACATTCCCATCAGGAAAACCATCGATTATCAGGATGTTTTTTCTTATGGGATGAAACGCCGCATTGCCAGATCCAACTTCTTTTTACGTCCCTTTATCAAATTGGAATTCAACAGGCTATCAAATTACGAAGCCCACGTTTTCGATCTTTTCGACCACCACACCATGATTTCCGTCCCCGACCGTGATTTGATACCACATGTGGACAGGCACCGCATTAAGGTAGTCCTCAATGGGGTGGATCATGAATTTTTTAAACCACGGCAAACCAGAAAAAAAACAGATGTGGTGTTCACGGGCAACATGGCTTATCCGCCCAACGTGGACGCTGCTTGTTTTTTAGCGAAAGAAATCATGCCCCTCGTTTGGAAATCCAATCCTGGGGTTACCTTGTTACTGGCCGGGGCAAGCCCTGATCATCGGGTAACAGCTTTAAAATCAGAAAAAGTACAGGTCAGCGGCTGGATGGACGATATCAGGGAAGCTTATGCCACTTCTCGAGTATTTATTGCCCCCATGCGTCTGGGAACAGGGTTGCAAAACAAACTCCTTGAAGCAATGGCGATGAAGCTCCCAACCATCACCACCGCTCTGGCAAACAATGCCTTAAACGCGGTAGAGAATGTGGAAATTCTGGTTGGTGAAGACGCGCCTGCGCTGGCCTCTCACATCCTCAATTTACTCAACGATCATGATCTCTGCGAACTCATAGCCGAAAACGGCCATCAGTTTGTGTTGCACAATTACAATTGGAGGGAGGCTACCCGTCAATTGGAAGAATTAATTCATTCTGACCCAACTTTATAAATTTCCAACCGATGCTAAAAGACCTTGTGCTGAAAAACCGAAGTTACAGGAAGTTTCATTTTGATCAAAAAGTGGAAATAGATGAACTGAGGCAGTTGGTAGACCTGGCCCGCCTCACGCCTTCTTCAAAAAACAGGCAACCGCTCAAGTATATTCTGGTAACCGATCCCGAAGACAGCCACTTTGTTTTTAAACACCTCAAATGGGCATGGTTTTTAAAGAATTGGAATGGGCCGGCTTCCCACGAACAACCTCCGTCCTATGTTATTCTGGCCCTGGATAAAGACATCAATGAACAGGCCGATATTGATGCCGGAATTGTGAGTCAAACCATCCTACTGGGTGCAACCGAAATGAATATGGGGGGTTGTATCATCCGTACGGTGAACCGGTACGAACTTAAGAAATATTTTCAACTTCCTGATTCGTATGAGATTATCCTGGTAATTGCCATTGGATATCCAAATCAGCAGGTCAGGCTAAGCGAAGTAAAGCCAGATGGCGATACCCAATATTATGAAGAGCCCGGCGGAGTGCATGTGGTACCAAAACGATCGCTGGATGATTTGATTATTCTGCCTAAAAGCAAGGGTTGATGCGATTTTTGTCTGGGTGGTTCTTAGGAAATGCTTAATTTTGCCACACTTTTTAAGGATTAACTCTGCATGGCACAAATAATCGGTATTCCGAAAGGAACCAGGGATTTTAATCCCGATCAAATGATCAAGAGGAATTTTCTCTTCGATACCATCAAAACGGTTTTTCAACAATATGGATACCTGCCCATCGAAACTCCGTCGATGGAAAACCTCAGCACCCTGATGGGAAAATATGGTGAAGAAGGTGACAAACTTTTGTTTAAGGTGCTCAATTCAGGGAATTACCTTTCCAGGGTGAAACCTGAAATGATTCAGGAAGAATCGTTGGGTAAAATCACCACTCAAATTGCAGAAAAAGGGTTGCGGTACGACCTGACTGTCCCTTTTGCGCGCTTCGTGGTGCAACACCGTAACGACCTCACTTTTCCATTTAAAAGGTATCAGATTCAGCCCGTTTGGCGTGCCGACAAACCCCAAAAAGGAAGGTACCGGGAGTTTTTTCAATGTGATGTGGACGTCATCGGAAGCCATTCACTTTTAAATGAAGTGGAACTGGTAAGGATGATAGACGACGTTTTTAAAAAACTGAATATCGAAATTGTCATCAAGCTCAACAACAGAAAAATCCTGAGTGGCATTGCACAAACCATCGACAAACCTGAGATGATTACCGATCTGACCACCGCCATCGACAAACTGGATAAAATTGGTCTCGAAAAGGTTTATGAAGAGCTCCAACAAAAAGGATTTTCACAAGAAAATATTGATCGCCTGGCTCCGATTATTCACCTGCAAGGTGATAACGGCCAAAAGCTGGAAGCCCTTCAGGAACTGATCGGACATACCCCGGAAGGCAGCCTGGGAGTTACCGAACTAAAAACGGTGCTTCAACACCTGGCCACACTCAACATTAAAGCAAAAGTTGAACTTGACCAGTCATTGGCCAGGGGCTTAAATTATTATACCGGTGCCATTATTGAAGTCAAAGCACAAAATGTTCAAATCGGAAGCATCTGTGGCGGAGGTCGTTACGATGACCTGACCAGCATTTTCGGACTTGACGGCATGTCGGGGGTTGGTGTTTCGTTTGGTGCCGACCGCATTTATGATGTCATGGAAGAACTTGAACTTTTCACTGAAAACGTGCACCACACCACACAAGTATTATTGGTGAATTTTGGTGAAGAGGAAGTCGGACACAGCTTGTTGTTGCTCGAAAAAATTCAGCAAGCCGGCATCAGGGCCGAATTGTATCCCGACAGCGATAAGTTGAAAAAACAAATGAAGTATGCCGATCAAAAAGGGATTCCTTTGGTTCTGTTGGTTGGAGAGGAAGAAATAAAATCAGGAAGTTACAACCTGAAGCACATGAAAACCGGTTTGCAGGAAAATATAACCATCGAACAACTCATCAAAATGATCAACATCAGCCTTTAGTAATTATGGTGCTGCCACGAAGTTATTCGTTAATTCAAGTGGCGCAAAGACAGAAGTATGCTGATAGCGGGAAGCCAGACCCCGATAACCATCGGGGGAAGTTGGAAGTTGGACTTCCGTCTCCCGTCTTCAAACCAAATTATTTACCCATAAAATAACAGTAAAATCCTAATAATAATGAATCCCAATATCCAACTCATCCATCACGGAAAATTAACCTTTAAAGCTATTTTTGAACTGATTAAATATGGGCATTCCATTCAGTTGTCAGAAGAAGCGATTAAAAGAATTGAAATTTGCCGCAATTACCTGGACAACAAAATGGCTACCCACGATGGTCCCATTTATGGTATTAACACGGGTTTTGGCGCGCTTTACAACCAACGCATTTCGCGCGATGATTTGGGCAAACTTCAGGAAAACCTGATCAAATCACATGCCTGCGGGCTGGGTGAAGAAGTACCTCAGAAGGTGGTTAAGTTGATGATCTTGTTAAAAGTACAATCATTGTCGTATGGCCATTCAGGAGTGCAGTTGTCCACCGTCCAGCGGCTGGTCGATTTTTTCAACAACAACATTATTCCGGTTGTTTATCAATTGGGCTCGCTAGGTGCTTCAGGTGATCTGGCACCGTTGGCCCACATGTCGCTTCCTCTGCTCGGATTGGGAGAAGTTTATGACAATGGAGAAAAAATACCCGCTTCCCGGGCATTGGCCAAACGTGGATGGGAACCTGTGAAACTTCGCTCCAAAGAAGGACTTGCCTTGTTGAATGGAACCCAGTTTATGAGCGCCTATGGTGTTTTTTCTTTGTTAAAACTTTTCAGACTTTCGGAATTGGCCGATATTATCAGTGCCATCTCGCTGGATGCTTTTGATGGCCGGATCGAGCCTTTCATGCACGAGCTTCATGTGATCAGGCATCACAAAGGACAAATTCAAACAGCCGAGCGTATGCGCCTGTTGCTCGAAGGCAGCGAGATTATCAGTCGTCCGAAGGAACACGTTCAGGATCCCTATTCATTCCGCTGCATTCCCCAGGTACACGGTGCTTCCAAGGACAGCATCAACTACGTCTCCAGTGTTTTTTCCTCCGAAATAAACGCCGTTACCGACAACCCAACCATTTTTCCGGAACTGGACATCATTGTTTCGGGAGGAAACTTTCACGGACAACCACTGGCGCTGGCTTTGGACAACATGGCCATTGCTGCTGCCGAATGGGGCAACATCAGCGAGCGCAGGACCTATCAATTGTTGAGCGGAAAACGGGGACTTCCTCACTTTTTGGTAGCCAACCCGGGTTTAAACTCCGGCTTTATGATTCCGCAATATACGGCCGCCTCCATCGTAAGCCAAAACAAACAACTCTGTACCCCGGCATCGGTCGACTCCATCGAATCGTCGCAGGGACAGGAAGACCATGTGAGCATGGGAGCCAATGCGGCCACCAAAGGATACAAAGTGGTGGAAAACCTGGAGCGTATTCTGGCTATCGAATTGTTTAATGCGGCTCAGGCACTCGATTTCAGACGTCCTGAAAAAACGTCGCCCATTTTAGAAGACTTTATTGGCAAATACCGTAAAAAAGTAGCCTTTATCCACGAAGACACCCTGATGCATGATGAAATGGAGAAATCCATTCAGTTCCTGCGTGCAGTTGAATATGATTTGCCGGATGCCCTGAATCCGGAAGTCTAGCTAAAGATCATTTGATAAGGCCGGTCAATTTCGTCCGCCAGCTGGGGAATAGAAATGTACTTGCTTTCGCGGCGGTACTCACGCCCCCCGAAGAACAAGAGCAGGGTGGGATTTGAAAAGACCTGATATCCGGCCGGGATTTCAGGATATTTTTCGGAATTCACAAAAAACAACTTTAGTTTTGGAAACTGGTCTTCCACCAATTCCGCCACCTTTGGACGCAAGCTGATACAGGGTGCACAATGGTCGTTATAGAAGTATATAATCACAGCCTCATTGCTTGCTATTTCATTGATTATCTGATCGTTTGATGTGATTTCGTTGTACATATTGTGTGAATCGTTTTGAAGGGCAAAAGTAGTTCAATATTGTCCACAACCAACGCTTGAAAGACAAGCGTAAGGGAATGGAGTAGTGATTTTGGACTTAGGTCATATTCTGCTTTAATAATCTCAAACAAAAACAATTTAAATTGTAGGAATAATTATATTTGAAATCTGAATAATAAATCAATATTAAGAAAATAAAAATCGACGTACAGACAGATACGAACGGAAATACCCAATCTGAATTACATTGGTCACCAAATTAACAGGTTAAAATTGCTTTCAAAATGCACATAAAAATCAAAAATAAATGGGTAAGTTTAATACTCGCACTTATTGTATCGGTAGCTTTATATGTATATATCATTCAGCCCATCATATTAACGATACGATACCGGCACTCGATGGAAAAAGATTTCCGGCATTACCTTTGGGTATTAAACGATTCCGTGCAATTGGATAGCTCGTTATGGCCCGATACTTTGTTTGCCGTGACCGGGAGTGTGAGGGAAACCGATCAGTATTATAACTATAACCTGGAGGGGCGTGTTGTTGTTCATATCTTTGAATATCCTAATTTAAACCCACTGAACACAAATACGATCAAGTTTAACCACCTGTATGATTTTCCGTCATTTGAACATATGTATGGCTCCATATTTAATGAGGATATTGATACCTGGCCTGTTTATTATGTAAAAGATCATTTACCGTTTCATCATACACTTCAGGTTGGTTTTAACAAAAATGCACAGTTGAAGGAGATCAAAAATACAGATAATAGCAAAGTTTATTTGGGCACTCTCAATAAAATGCTATTGAGTAATGCCGAAAGCGAACCGTTGGCCTTATTTGATTTTCACAAAGTCCCGGGGAACGTATTGATTGCATTTTATTCTACCAAATCAAAATTTCTGATTATATTGATTACCTCAGAACGAACACCACTGGATGAGCGTGCAATTCATTATTTAAAGTTGGAATAGAGCCATACAAAAGAACTGTGCCTAATCACGAGCCCTGTCTGAGCATAGAATAACAATTAAAAATAGAGTAGATGTTTATCAGTATCCATCACCGAGTAATATTGCATGAAACTCGGCTGACGTATTAATGGGGGCAGCGGCATTTATTCCTGGAATGCAAATACCTGCATTAATCTATTTTACAGCAAGAACTTCATATGAAGTTTATGGCGCATACTATGAACCTTAATTTGAAAAGAATGAATTATTTTATTTGGTATCTTTTTTATAGTGCATATTGGAGTGCATATGAATTAGGAGAGAAAGATTCACCACAAGTAAACGCAAATTATCTGTTAACTATTATCTTTGGTGTTAACTTATTCACAATATGCCAATTACTTAGTTTATTTGATATTAAGTTGCCGATATTCTATTTAGTTATAATTTGTGCAGGTATTCCAATTTTTACAAACAGATATTATTTTCTGAGGAAAAACCGTTATAAAGAAAAATTCAACGATTTCAAATTTTTAAAAACTCAGGCATATAAAAAGCGGAGGTATTTATTACTTGTGTTTATTGTTTTATGCTCAGTATTACTATTAGCACTGGCTGGAATATTAAGAATGAATTAATTATAACAAAAAAGCCCGATTAACCCGGCTTTTTCTTTATCTGTTTTTCCATAACTCGATCATACGGCTTGTATGCAATACAGCCGAAATGATGATGATTTTGTTATTTTCGTCAACTGTGTAATGAACCATAAACGGGAATACATTTAAAACGGCAGTTCTTACACCATCGTAACGAATATTTGAAGCATTTGGGTTCTTCCGGATAAATTGGACTTTTTCGCGAACCTCCAAAATAAATCTTTTACCAAGTCCTTCCTGGCGCTTATTATACCACTTTGCTGCTTCACGAATATCTTCTTTAGCAAGGGGTAAGATGATAGATTTAAACATTACAATTCTTTTTCAATATCATCCATAACAGAATCAAAATCCAAGGCATAGCCAGGGTTTTTTTTATAATCATCAAGGCGTTGCCTTACCAAATCTTTGTGCCATTCCGGGATATTGATATCCTCCCTTTCAATATCCTTGTATTTGCTTTTAAGGTCATTCCATTCATTAATCGGAATGAATACACCTGTTGTTTGTCCTTTGCTGTCCGAAATATATTGCAGGTTCATAGTCTTTTAAATTTATGATGTGAAAACTTGTTGTATTTTGTAATCCTTTATTACGGAATCAATAATAGAGAATAGGTGTACTTTAAAATCGGGCTTCATGTTCGATATAATAACCGCTATTTTATCCATATAATACTTTTTTGAGTTCTATAATGTTGGATAACTGCAAATATACGGAAATATAAGAAGATAATAAAAACAGTAATTCTTTGTTTGTTTGAAAAAAAGTAGTCTGTTTTTGTGTTGTTATATTACCATGTGTGCCTCACATATTGCAATCAGGGTTTTCCATGGGCCATTTTTATCAAAGGTTCAAATTTGACTATTGTGAATAGATAAACAACCACATTTTTCCCTAATTTCGCCTGTTGGAGTTGGTGCGTCGAAAACAATTACAGCTTGATAAGGTCGGGCTGTTCAATATAATTTCTCGGAAGCGGTTTTTTCAGCTTTCGGATCACATTAAAAACAGATCAAATGACATTGGTAATAACAGGTTCAGGATTGACCATCGAAAATGTAGTTGAAGTAGCCCGAAATGGCAAAAAAGTCGCGTTGCACCCGGATGCCTTGATCCGCATTAAAAAATGCCGGGCCATGCTCGAACGAAAAATAGACGCGCACGAAATCATGTATGGAGTAAACACCGGGATCGGTGAGTTTTCGGAAGTAGTACTTAACGACGACCAGGTAAAAGACTTTCAAAAATATTTGATTTATAACCATGCCGCGGGCATTGGCGATGCCATGCCCCTGGATTATGTGAGGGGTGCCATGCTGGGCCGAATCAACGTACATGCCCATGGAAACTCCGGAATTCGTCCTGAAATCACATTGACTTTGATCGAAATGCTCAACAAAGGAGTCACTCCATTTGTTTGTCAAAAAGGATCGGTGGGTGCATCAGGAGACTTAGCTCCCATGTCGCAGATCGCCCTGTTGCTGATGGGTGAAGGCAAAGCCTACTTTGAAGGTGAGCTTCTTGAAGGCAAAGCCGCAATGGACAAAGCCGGCATTCCCATCCCCGGTCTTCATGCCCGTGACGGACTGGGCACCATCAACGGCTCGAATGTACTCACCGCCATGAGCGCCCTGTTTCTGGTAGATGCCAACAACTGGCTTAAACAGGCTGAAATCGGTGCGGCCATGTCGCTCGAAGCCCTGAAAGCCAACATGGGTCCCTATAATTCCAAACTACACGAAGTACGTGGCTTTAAAGGCGCGGTGAGAAGTGCCAGGGCCATTGCCAAGCTGGTGGAAGGTGGCGACCTGAAAACCGGGAAAGTGGCTCATAAAGTCCAGGATGCTTATTCGATGCGATCGACACCACAGGTGATAGGAACCGCCCACGATGCCCTGGCATACGCCCGTTCGCAGGTAGAAATTGAGTTGAATGGTGTGGGCGACAACCCCATCTTTTTTCCCGATGAAAACATGCAACTTTCGGGAGCCAACTTCCAGGGGACACCAGTTTCGCTTCCCATGGACATGGCCGGAATCGCCATCACCATGGTCAGTGTGATGTCGGAACGCAGGATGAACAGGCTGAATAACCCGGCGCTCAGCTGTGGATTGCCGCCTTTTCTTACCAAAGGGGCCGGTATGTTTTCTGGCTTGATGTTAAGTCAGTATACTGCAGACATGCAAATTGTGGAACAACGCATCCTCTCGGCACCGGCATGTATTCAGAGCATCCCGGCGGCAGCCGATCAGGAAGACTTTGTTTCCATGGGGATGAACACCGCCATAAAGAATTTCCAAATTCTCGATAATGCATACGGCATACTGGGCATAGAAATCATGGCAGCGGCACAGGCCCTGGATTTCCGTGAATATCAGTTTGGCAAAGGAGTTACAAAAGCCCATGAAGTGGTGAGAAGGCACGTGGATTTTCTTGAAATCGACCGGCCGTTGTACAACGACCACAACAAAATGAAAGAACTAATAAAATCATGCGAAGTGCTGTCCGAAGTGGAATCGGCCATTGGCAGCCTGGAAGCTTAAAATAAAAAGATGGATCAAAATATTCCTGTCAGACCTACTCTGTTAACCGTAATTTGTATTCTTACCTTTATAGGAAGTGGTATGTCGTTGTTTGTTAACCTAACCATGTTCGGCTTTTTCGATTCATTTTCAACGATATATCAAGAGGGGGCATTCAGCGCGTTTTTGCTTGGCAATGAACAAGAAGAGGTGTTGGATTTGTTATTCACCACTAAACCTGTTTATTTTCTCTATCAAGGGCTGTTGTATGGGTTAAGTGTGGCAGGTGCCCTTTTTATGTGGAATCTTCGGAAACTGGGTTTTCATTTTTACACCATGGCCCAAATTACACTCCTGATCTCGCAACAAATATTTCTACCCGCCTTGCCATTCCCGGCATTTGAGTTGCTCATCACGGCACTTTTCGTATTCTTTTATGCACGACACCTATCTATATTGCACTAACAATGGATGATTCGAAAACCGATTCTATTAAGGATTTGAAAGAGGCTAAACCATATAAGCCACTTATGTTGCGTCTCACCGGTATTTCATCCATGGTAATGGGCACCATTGGATCGCTGTTTTTTGGTTCTGTGATATTTTATTTACTTACCGATGACGAATTTTCACAGCGGTTTTTACTCACCTATTATAATATAGCGACTTTTTGGTACTACCTGGCGATCGATTTGTTCTTACACCTGTTATTGTTAGCCTCCGGATTATTACTTTTAAAATTAAAAAAAGCAGGGTTTTGGACCTTTTTAATTGCAGCACCGGGACTTTTGCTATTCGCCAAAGTAATTGATAAAAATTTATTTCTGGCAGAAATCCTGATCGTGTTTTTTCTTTTTATGATGGTTCTCATCTACCGTAAGCGACTGAATTAATTTACTTTATTGTTATTTTTTAACAACAACAGTAACATTGCTATTCTTTTTTTCATGTTTTTTTTGCTGACGACAAAAAATAAATAAAAAAAAGTAAATCAAAAAAAAAGTTGATTTGTTAATACTTGTTAATTATTTATTAAGTTTGTTGTCTCTTTGTTTAAGCCAGTATTAAATGGAAGGGAATAAAGACACATAAATTTAAAAAGTTTATAGTTTTAACTAATTCATTAACCAAAAATTATCATTATGAGAAAAATTACAATTTTGCTGGCGTTCTTGTTTATGCTAGGCGTAGAATACGCCAACGCGCAAACAAGGACCATTAGTGGTAAGGTTACCAGTTCTGAAGACGGAGGCGGAATTCCCGGGGTTACCGTCTTGGTAAAAGGAACTCAGGTTGGTACCATTACCGATCTGGAGGGTAGCTACACCTTGAATGTTACACCTGATCACACAACACTTGTGTTTCAGTTTGTAGGAATGAAAACCGTGGAAGTTGCCATCGGCGACCAAAACACAATCAATGTCACCATGGAGCAGGATGTGCTCATGATGGATGAGGTGGTTGTAACTGCCTTGGGCATCTCTCGTGAGAAGAAATCCCTTGGATATGCCGTACAGGAAGTAAGTGGTGATGACGTTAGCGCCGTAAAACGCGACAATTTCATCAATTCACTTTCAGGTCGTGCCGCCGGTGTTCAAGTTCGCTCAACCAACAACATTGGGGGTTCGAGTAACGTGATCATCAGAGGAAACTCCTCGCTTACCCAGAACAACCAGGCTTTGTTTGTTATTGATGGGGTTCCCGTCAACAATTCCAACACGAACAACGCAGGTCAGATTTCCGGACGTAATGGATACGATTACGGTAACGCTTCCTCTGATATCAACCCCAATGATATCGAGTCGGTGACTATTCTAAAAGGTGCTGCTGCAGGCGCTCTGTATGGTTCACGCGCCGCCAATGGTGTAATCATGATTACCACCAAAAAAGGGAGTAAAGTAACCGGAGGAAAAAAAGCATTTGGTGTAACCATCAACTCGAATGTGACCACAGGTTTTCTTGACAAAAGCACCTTCCCAAAGTATCAAAACCAATATGGTGCAGGTTATGGTCCTTATTATGGCGATGCCCCTTATGAAGGATTTGAAAATGTTTGGGATGTAAATGGCGATGGAACAATTGATTATACGGTTCCTACCTATGAAGATGCTTCCATGGGCCAGAAATTCGATCCAAGCTTCTCTTTATATCAATGGGATTCATATGACCCGGCTTCACCAAATTATCTTAAAAAAACACCATGGACCGCGGGAGCCAATGGTCCGGAGACTTTCTTTGAAACCCCGATTTCTCTCACCAACAGTGTTGCTGTTACGGGTGGTAGCGACAACAGTACTTTCCGCTTGTCTTATACCAACTATGACCAAAAAGGCATGATGCCCAATAGCTCTCTGAAAAAAGACAATATCCTCTTTACCGGTTCACATGACATCGTGAAGAACCTGACTGTAACTGCATCTGCCAACTACATCAGCACCAATGGTAAGGGACGTAACTCAACCGGTTATAGCGACAATATTTTGTCATCATTCCGTCAATGGATGCAAACCAATGTTGACTATGGAATGCAAAAAGATCTCTACAACAGTACCCATCGCAACATCACCTGGAACCCCAATTCACCCTTCGACCTGGCTCCGGCCTATTGGGACAACCCTTACTGGGTACGTGGCGAAAACTACGAGACTGACACCCGCGACCGCATTATTGGATTCTTGCAGGCTGACTGGAAAATTACCGACCACTTTAGTTTGATGGGCCGCGCTGCAGTTGATACCTATAGTGAACTTCAGGAAGAGCGCAAAGCCGTTGGTTCCGGATCCGGTGAGTTTGGTGTAACACGTCCCGATGTGACCTCAGGTTATTCAAGGTTCGAAAGGAGTTTCATGGAAACCAACCTGGACCTGATCCTGAGTTACTACAATCAACTTAATGAAGACTTTAACCTAAATGCCCTGATAGGAACTAACGTTCGCAGAACTAAAGTAGATCAGGTATATGCATCAACAGATGGCGGGTTAATTGTACCGAATCTGTATTCCCTGAGTAACAGCATCAACCCAATGCAAAACCCAGAAGAACTACTAACCGAGGTTGGTGTAAACGGTATTTTTGCCAGTGCATCACTGGGTTTTCAAAACTTCCTTTTCCTGGATGCTACCGTTAGAAGAGACCAATCATCTACTTTGCCATCCGATGAAAATGCCTATTTATATCCTTCCATTTCAGGTAGTTGGTTATTCTCTAATAACCTGAACATGGATTGGTTGCAATTGGGTAAATTGAGATTGGGTTATGCCGCTGTTGGTAACGACGCTCCCTGGGGAAGTATAAAAGACACTTATGCTCAAAACACAACTTTTGGTGGAACCGCCTTGTTCTCCTTGCCAAGCACCAAGAACAATAAAAATCTCAAACCCGAATTTTCAAAAAGTCTTGAAGCAGGGATCGAATTGGTTACCATGAGCAAAAGATTGGGATTGGACTTGTCCGTTTATAAAATCAACACCGTTGACCAGATTATGCCGGTTGCGGTTTCTTATGCCACCGGTAATGGCTTCCAATATTTTAATGCCGGTGAGTTAGAAAACAAAGGAGTTGAAGTACAGCTTTATGGAACCCCTGTTCAAAAAGCAAACTTCCGTTGGGATATCTCAGTAAACTGGGCAAAAAACATCAACGAAGTTATTTCTTTGAAAGACAGTATTCAGAACCTACAATTGGCAGCTCTTCAGGGCGGGGTATCAATCAACGCCCGTGTTGGTGAGCCTTATGGCACCATTCAAGGCACCGACTACATCTATACCAATGGCCAAAGAACTGTTGGAGCAAATGGTTACTACCTCAAAACGACCACCTCCGACAAAATTTTGGGTAATATCAACCCCGACTTTAATTTGGGTATCAACAACAAATTCACCTATAAAAACTGGTCAGGTAGTTTCCTTATCGACTGGCAACAAGGCGGAAGCGTATTCTCTCTTGACATGTATTACGGTTTAGCTACAGGTTTATATGAAGAAACTGTATTCACCAACGACTTGGGCAACCCCGTTCGTGACCCTATTGCCGATGGTGGTGGTTTGATTCTTGATGGCGTTTATGAGGATGGAACCCCCAACACAACACGTGTTGAAGGTGGCGACTACCGCGTATTTGGTTATTCAAGGAACCCAAATATGGCTTTCGTGTATGATGCTACCTACATTAAACTACGTGAAGTGATTATTTCCTATAGCATTCCACAGAAAGTAATGGCCAAATCCAGTTGGATCCATGGAGCAACTTTCAGCATCGTAGGCTCCAACCTGTGGATTATTCAAAAAGACCTGCCCCACGCCGACCCGGAAGCAAGTCAGAGCTCGGGTAATGTTCAAGGATGGCAGAGTGGTGTTATGCCTGCATTGCGTAACGTGGGTTTCACTGTTAATTTACAATTCTAAATCTGAAAAAACATGAAAAAAATACACATCTTATTACTGTTTTTGATCGGGATAACCTTCTTGTCCTGTACAAAAAACTTTGAGGACTTCAATACGGACAAGAAAAAAGCCACGGTAGTTCCTGCCCAATTCTTGTTCGCGAATGCTCAAAAGGCACTTGCCGACCAGTACTCCAGCACCAATGTAAACCTCAACAACTGGAAATTGTTTGCCCAGTACTGGACAGAAACCACCTATACCGATGAATCCAACTACGATGTAATTACCCGTAACATTGGTAGCCTGTTGTTTCGTGCATACTATCGTGATATGCTGGTTGACTTAAAAGAAGCACGCCGATTGATAACAGAACAAGAAGTTGTCGGCGACCTTGCCACTATTAACAAATCCAACAGGCTGTACACCATTGATTTGTTAGAAGTTTATATTTACGAGCAATTGATCGTTATTTTTGGTGATGTTCCCTATACTGAGGCCCTGGATCCGGATAACCTATCACCAGTTTACGATGACGCTTTTACCATTTACAAAGATTTGCTTACCCGAGCCAAAGCCGCTGCTGACGGATTAAATGATGGAATAGATCCTGTAACTCAGGAGCTATACGGTAATTTCGGTGGTGATGACCTCATGATGGGCGGCGATGTCACTATGTGGAAAAAGTTTGGGAATACCCTGATTGTAAAAATGGGGATGACTATTTCTACCGTGGATGCCGGTCTTGCTAAAGACTATGTAGAGGGTGCCTACGCCAATGGTTATGCCTTTGGTGAAAGATGCGAATTTGCCTATTTAGGCGGTGCCAACTCGAACCCATTGTACCAGGATTTGATTCAGGGTGGACGTCATGACTTTGTGCCCGCTAACACCATCATCGATTTGATGACTGGTTTAACCGACCCACGTATGCCTAAGTATTTTGAAATCAACGGTGAAGTTTATGCCGGTGGTATTTACGGCGAAAGCAGTCCTTTCTCACAGCTTTCACACGTTAGCGATAGAATTCAGGAGGATACTTATGCTTCTGTCATGCTTGATTACATGGATATGGCCTTCTATTTGGCCGAAGCCGCTGAAAGAGGTTTTAGCGTAGGTGGTTCCGCTGCCGAATGGTATGCCAATGGGATAAAATCATCCATGGACTATTGGGGTGTTGATGCTGCCGAGGCAGATGCTTACCTGGCTCAGGCAAATGTGGCTTATGCCACTGCACCTGGCGACTGGAAAGCCAAAATTGGCACACAGGCCTGGTTAGGTTATTATGTCAGGGGATTAGAAGGTTGGACCTCATACAGAAGACTTGGAGCTCCTGTAATGAATATACCTCCAGCACCCGAAGAATCAGCTGACGGAGCTGTGCCAAGAAGACACACCTATGCCATTAACGAGCAAACCCTGAATGGGGCTAGTTATGCAGCCGCTGCCAGCGCCATTGGTGGTGACAAATTGAGCACTAAACTCTTCTGGGACAAAAACTAACGATTCATTCGTGCTCAAAGTATTATAATGTGAAAAGACGGTTTCAACTTGCGTTGAAACCGTCTTTCTTTTTTACCTCCAATCCACATTTCTAAACTCAACTTTTAATCAGCTTTTCTGAAAATAATATCAGTCGAATCCATTCAACGCTTTATTTATTAAACGTACTTTTACCAATAATTAATTTGGTGCGGGCTTAAAGAAACAATCACTTTAAACACATTGTTACAACCTACTTGAACGTATTTATCATCAATCAAAACTATTATAAAAAAGAATGAAATTTTTGTTTCAATTATCGCTGATCCTTTTGATTCAATTTCTTTCGAACAGCGGTTCAGCCCAGGAGACATTATTGACAGATAACCAGGTTTATGGCCTCGATCCGTTGCTGTACAATGGTAAGCAGTACAACTACTTTTTACCTGCCGGCACGAGTGGTTCTCCCTTTTTTCATGGCCCTGAATACGAACAAGGGTCGGTTCAGGTAAGGGGAATAAGTTATAAAAACCTACTCTTAAACTACGATGTATATAACCAACAACTCATTCTTCGTTTCAAAACTTTGGCCGGAAATGAACAATTGTTGGCCATTTCAAACGCATGGCTCGAAGCATTTACATTGGGCAACAAACAGTTCGAATTGCTGGCCTTACAGGACACCTTGCGACAGATTTTTCAGGTAATTGGAACAGGTGAAATTCGGGTACTTTATTCCTTTACAAAAATCTTGTCGCTTGATAAAAGCTATGGGGCAACCAACTTCAATTTCTCAAAACCAATAAGGGAATCCGTTTTGCTCATCCGATCAAAACCAATTAAGTACAAAAACAACAGAAGCTTTATCGCGTTATTCGGTCCGGTGAATCAACCCATCCTGAAAAAATTTCTTCGCCAGCAAAAAATCAATGTAAAAAAGGCAAACGATGTACAGATGGTCAAACTCATGAATTTTTGTAACACACTCCCGGACAAATGAAAGCAGTAATTATTCTTATTCAACTGTTTCTGTTTGGTACCTTGGCAGCAACCAACGGCCCGGATAAAAAAGTCAATTGTCATTTCAATCAGGTTCCTTTTGAAGAATTCAGTAACCAGATATTAATGGAAACGGGTGTCAGAATATACTATCAGGAAGAATGGGTTTCGAAAATAAAAGTTACCATAAATGCAGATAGCATCACCGTTCTCGAAGCTGTAAGTCGATCGATTGCTGGTACCAATTTAAAAGTATCTATCTGGAACCAAAATCTTGTATTGCTTCCCGGAGAAAACCTGCTTTCGGAACTGCCCTCCTTCAAGCCAAAAAATGATGCCAATGAAGCTGTTGAAGAGGAAACCAAAGCACTAACCGCCAGTGAAGAACGCTATATTACCGGACGTAAACCGGATGTGGTTCAAACCATTCGCATCGGGCGCAGCGGGGCAGCTACAAGTAGTGGAAAGGCCAAAATTCTGGGCAGAGTGCTCGATCAGGAAACCGGTGAACCTGTTTATTACGCAACCATCTTTATTCAGGAAACTAAAACCGGAGCCGTATCCGACAACAACGGCTTTTTTACCATCATGTTAAAACCGGGTAAATACAACGCGGTTTTCGATTTCCTGGGCTACGAAAACAAGAAATACCTGCTTGAAGTGCTTTCAAACGGAAATTTCACTGTCAATCTGAAAAGGATCGTATTTCAAATTGAAGAGTTCGTGGTTCATGGCGACCGCCAGATGAGCATCAAAGATAAAGATGCCGGCCTCGATAAGATATCCATGCGGTCGATAAAAGAATTGCCCATGATGATGGGCGAGCGCGATATTCTGAAAGTATCCGGCACCCTCCCTGGTATTGTTACAGCCGGTGAGGGCGCGGCGGGACTCAACGTACGGGGGGGCGGATCCGACCAAAACGCGTTTTATATCAACAAAATACCCATTTATAATACCTCCCATCTTTTTGGATTCTTCCCTGCCTTCAACTCCGACATTATTAAAGACTTTTCTATTTACAAAGGGCATATTCCTGCACAATATGGAGGACGGCTTTCTTCGGTTTTCAATATTATTACCCGGCAGGGAAATAGAAAAAATTTCACCTCCCATGGCGGAATCAGTCCCATTGCAGCCAATATAGTGGTAGAAGGCCCTATAAAAAAAGATACATGTTCCATTTTGCTAAGTGCCCGTTCAACCTATTCCGACTGGATTTTAAAGCGGATCAAAGACCCAACCATCAGGGCCAGCATGGCCAATTTTTACGATTTCTCAGGAGCAATCAATTACGATATCCAAAAAACTCAGGTATCTCTGTTTGTTTATCATAGCAAGGACCGTTTCCGTTTGTCGGACATCACCGATTACAATTATTCGAACAGCGGGATTTCTTTGGGTTTTAGTCATAATTACAGCAATTCCGTACGTGGCGAATTTGCCCTTATTGGTTCGCAATACGATTTTAGCACCATCGACCGGCAGGAAATTTCGAGTGCCTATGAACATGCCTATCGAATGGGACACTATGAGGCCCGTGCCGATTTTACACACATACTAACCAATAACAACACCCTTGATTATGGGATTGGATTTGTATTGTACCAGCTCGACCGGGGCAATGTAATACCTTACGGATTGCAATCGTTGCGTTACCTGACCACACTTGGCAAGGAACAAGGCCTCGAAAGTTCGTTGTATATTTCTGACTCCTACGAACCTGTACCCTGGATCAATCTGACCGCGGGTTTGAGATTTACTTTGTTTACCCCTTTGGGACCAAAAACCGTTTATACCTACACGCCGGGCGGACCTGTGGATCCCCGTTATATCAACGATACGCTCAACTATGCGAAAAATAAACCCATCCGTTGGTATTCAGAACCCGATATCAGGGTAGCTGTAAATTTTGAAACTGATGAAAAAGGATCCATCAAATTGGCATTTAACCAAATGCACCAAAATTTGTTCATGCTGAGCAATACCATCTCGGTGGCTCCCAATGTGCAATGGAAACTGGCCGATTATCACCTGAAACCTTCCAGTAGCAATCAAATTTCACTGGGTGTTTTTCGTACACTTGCCAAATTCGGATTAGAAGCCTCCGCGGAAGTTTATTACAAACGGACGCTGAATTATCCCGAATTTAAAGATGGCGCCAATTTCCTGGAAAGTCCACAGGTTGAAACCGCTGTACTTCAGGGAAAACAAAAAGCCTACGGGATTGAGTTCTTTTTAAAACGCAGTAACCGCAGGCTTGAAGGATGGTTGACTTACACTTTTTCGCGATCTATCGTCACAATTAATGGCGATGAGCCATGGAACAGCATCAATGACGGTGATCCCTTCCCGTCGAATTATGATATCCCACATGTAGTGAACCTGGTGCTTAACTATCACATGAGCAGACGGATCACCTTCTCCACCATTCTCACCTACCAAAGCGGCAAACCCATTACCTATCCTGTTTCGGTTTATTATGTGGATGGAGTACCTTTTTTAGACTATTCAAAACGCAACTCCTATCGGATTCCTAACTATTTCCGCACCGACATCTCCGTGGCTTTTGAGGGCAACCTGAAAAAGCGTAAACTCCTTCACAGCTCATTAATCCTGAGCGTGTACAATCTTACCGGACGTGAAAACCCATACTCGGTTTATTTTAATACCGAAGCCGGAAAAATTAAAAGCTATCAATACTCTGTAATTGGTGTACCCATTTTCACCGCCACCTGGATCTTTAAACTAGGAAATTATGCATCGGATTAACCTGATCATCTTTATTTTGGTGTCCTTGATGGTGATTTCGTCCTGCATCAAGCCCTTTGAACCGAAAATAAAATCTACGGATGCTCACAAGTATGTCGTTTCAGGTCAGGTTATGAATGGCGATGGGAATCAAACCGTAAATGTTTCTGTCACATCCTCCATAAACGATCCACAGTATCAACCTGTTACCGGATGCCTCGTCGTTATACTTGACGAAAATGAAAATCAGTTTGATATGAATGATGTTGGAAATGGGGACTATACCACCTGGATTGATCCAGGCTTCCTTGTTCCGGGAAATTCATTTATGGTTGAAGTCACCACACCTGATGGAATTAAATTGGCTTCCGATTTCGACCAGATATCCTCAGCTCCGGTGGTAGATTCGGTTTATTATATTAGAAATGATATTGAAGGCAATATTCCCGGGCAGTTCACATTAGGGATTCAATTCTATCTTAATATAAAAGGAAATGATGTGAATAGCCGTTATTATCGCTGGAATTTACTCGAAACCTGGGAATACCATGCTGATTATCCCCTGGAATGGTGGTACGATGGCACCATTCATCATGAAGTTCCTCCTGATTATTCAAGGAAGGTGTGTTGGAGGACAAGAAAAATACCTGAGATTTTTACCTTATCAACCAATAATCTGCTCGAGAACAAATCGGAAATGATACCGCTGCATTTCATCGACAACCGCACATCCCGTCTTGCCTATGGTTATAGTCTTCTGGTTGAGCAATTCGCCTTAAGTGAAGCCGCTTATAATTATTGGGACCAATTGCGCATCAACAGTGGGCAGGATGGAGGGCTCTATGAACAACAGCCGTTAAGCGTTAAAGGGAATATAAAAAACCTCACCTATCCTGATGAGGAGGTGCTTGGTTATTTTAGTGCAGTTTCCGTTACCTATAAAAGGATTTTTGTAAGTCATGTTCCCGATCTGCCACTGGATTTCGAAACATATTGTGACCCGGCGGTTCTGAGGAAAGGGCTGAAAGAATTTACACCAAAAGATTATCCGGCATACCTGATGGGGGATGAAGTTACCTGGTTTCCCGTATGGCTTAACAATGAATGTGTTGATTGCACAATGCTTGGTGGTATCAATGTTAAACCCGAATTTTGGCCTTATTAATATGATAAGAATAAACTATATCACTGCAATGGTATTGCTCCTGCTCCTCACTAAATACAGTGACATATCGGGACAGGGACAAATAACTATGCCAACTGTTGAAAGGCTTCAGGTTTTCACCGACCGTGAGCTATATATTGCGGGGGAAGAAGTTTTTTTCACTGCATTTAATATATCGAATGATCTACCTCAAGACATTAGCCTCATCCTGTATGCAGAAATTATTTCGCCTGAGGGCAAGCGATCGAGCGGAGGCAAATTTCTAGTTGAGAATAAGATGGCTCATGGAAGTTTGCTTATTCCAAGAGACAACATTACCGGTAACTATTATCTAAGGGTTTACACTAAATATATGCGCAATATCGGGCCCTGGTCGTATGCCTATTGCGGTATTCGAATTGTTAATCCTTACAGGGAAGACATTTTAACCGGAAATGACACTGTTTTGTTGCCGATACAAACTGGTGAAGAGGAATCATCCCTGACGATCACTACTGATAAAAACGGGTATCATCCCCGTGAATTGATTCAGGTAACAATTCTCAGATCAGGAAACGAGCCCGGAGAAAACAACGGATTGAGCCTGGCGGTGGCTCCCGAAATGGCTTCGGAAGAAAATACCCTTCAACTGCCCGATCAGGCTCGTCACATACAACAATTGGATTTTTATCCTGAAACAAGGGGTATTTCAATTACAGGTAAACTGATTGATAGTACGGGCGACAATGCAATTCCCGGAGCAAGGGTTAATTTGTCCATCATTGGCCAGGGACGCGATTTTATGGCCATACAGACTGATGATTCAGGAAGGTATTTTTTCAGTTTGCCGGCTTATGGGGGTTATCGGGATCTATTCCTGTGTGCTGCCCATACCCCTGAGGTTCGTCCGAGAATCCTGGTGGACAACGATTTTTGCACCTCTCCCATTCAACTGCCTTCCCCTGTCTTCATCCTGACACCCGAAGACCGTGCATTGGCCTTTCAGATGGCAAAAAACATTCGCATTCAGGAAGTCTTTAATACAGAAAAGCCTGATGAAACCCAGACGACAGAACCTGAACGCGCATTCTATGGTAAACCTTCTTATGTTTTATACCTGGATGAATATGTGCTTCTTCCCGTTCTGGAGGAATATTTTAATGAACTGGCTTCCATGGTGAAAGTGAGAAAAAGAAATGGTGAAAAGTACTTTAAGGTTCTGGGAGGCCGTCCTGAAATGGGGATTTATGACCCACTGGTTCTACTTGATTGGGTTGCTGTTGACGATCCTTCAAAAATTCTGGCCGCATCGCCGGGTAACATTGACCGCATCGAAATGATTAATGAACCATATATCAAGGGTGATATTACTTTTGGTGGTATCATCAGCATTATTTCCAAAAATGCTGATTTCGCGGGCATCGATCTACCCGAATCCGGCATTTTTATCAATTACCTTTTCCTGAACGAACCTTCCCTGGTACCCTTTAAATCATCGGCATCTGCCTACATCCCCGATACACGCAACACAGTTTTCTGGGAACCTTCCCTGATTTTAGATGAGGACAACAAGGCAAGTATTTCATTTACAGCACCCGATACCCCTGGACGATACACCATTTTTCTGAAAGGGTTCGACCCTTATGGGAATTATATTTACCAGAGAAATGTAGTAGAAGTGGTGGAGGATTAAAATGCCAACCTGGTTTTATACACCCCGACAAGGCTATCAAAAGCAGCCTGGTAGGCCGCATCAATCGGTAAACTGGGAGGTGATTCCACTTTTAATGGATCCACAGCTTTTCCATTTCGGTAAAAGCGAAAATCCAGATGTGCACCTGTAGCCAAACCTGTTCTTCCAACATATCCAATCAATTCGCCCTGACGCACATGTTTGCCTACTGCCATGCCTTTTGCATATCCTTTTAAGTGCATATAGGTTGTTGAATAAGTTCCGTTATGCCTAATGGTAAGGTAATTACCGCCTCCCAGCTTTTGATAAGCCCGCTTTACGATGGTGCCATCGCCCACTGAATAAACAGGCGTTCCTTCCGCGGCAGCGTAATCAACACCATGGTGCGGACGGCGTATCTTCAATACAGGATGCAGTCGGCTATTGGAAAAATGGGAGCTTATCCTGGTAAAACGCAAGGGTGCTTTTAGAAAAGCACGTTGCAAACTGGCCCCCTTCTCATCGAAATAGTCACCCTTTTCGTTTTGAATAAAATAAAAAGCATACAAGCTGTCGCCCCCATGCAACATCAGCGTAGCTTCTACCCTTCCCAGGCCAATGTATTGTCCCTCAACATATTGTTTGGTATAGACGGCCTTATAAACATCACCTTTCTGTAATCCAAAAAAGTCAATGGTCCAGGCATAAATTTCCGATAGTTCATTGGCCAGGTTTGGATCGGCTCCTTTGGCAACCAGGGAATTCCACAACGAACTTTCTATAACTCCTTCTAAGGTATCGTTTACAACATCAATAGACTTTCGTCCGATTGAGGCAGAAATGGTATCATTGAGGGCATAAAGCACATAGGTGATGGGGGAGATTTCATAGGCAAAGTAAACCGGCGTTGCTATTGAATCATGCTTACACATGACGGCATAACGATTCCCGGATTTTATCCTCCGGACATCAAAGGTGTCACGGGTGTGTCGGGCCAAATAATCGATGATGTCGTAGCTAACTCCATGGCGCAAAAGGATATCGGAAAGGAATTCATTGTTTTTTACAACACCTTCCTTTACGTCCAAACTGTCGATAACGATCCCATAGGCCCATTGTGGTTCTTGCACTACGGTGTCTGATTGAATCCCTGCTTCCGTATTTTCATCCGGAGAAAACTGACAAGCAGAAATAACGAAAAGCAGAAACAGGAACCCTGGTAAAAGATATCGAACCATATTGATGGGTTTTCTTGAAATGAAACAAATTAAAATGAAAGGGTATAACTATTTGGTGGCTGGTTTTATTGTCTTTTTTCCTGAAATATAAAGTATGACCAGGCCACCGATAATTAAAGGAATACTTAACCATTGCCCCATATTCAAAATCATCAGGCTCTCAAAATCGACCTGGGGCAATTTGATAAATTCAATTAAAAAACGAACCGTCCACAAAACAATCAGAAAATAGGCGAAAATACGGCCTTCAACGGGCTTGCCGTCATGTTTCCAATAATATCTGTAAAGGAAAACAAAAAGAAGCAGATAGCTTAGTGCCTCATATATTTGAGTTGGATGGTGCGCCACAGTTAAACCATCTCTTACAAAAATAAAACCCCATGGAAGCGTGGTGACATCTCCATAAATTTCAGAGTTCATCAGGTTACCCATTCGGATTAAAAATCCAGCCAGGGCCGTTACCAAAACAACATGGTCGAGTACCCAAAAATAAGAACGGTGGTAATGACGTGAAAAGAAATACAATCCAATCAAAATCCCAACGGCAGCACCATGGCTGGCCAGGCCGCCTTCCCATATTTTCAGTATTTCAAAGGGATGTGCCAGGTAATAATCGGGTTCGTAAAACAAGCAATGACCTAAACGTGCACCTACGATGGTAAATATCAACATGTAAGTAGCCAGATCGTCGAGGACTTTGATGGGAACCCCCTCTTTTTTGAACATCTTTTGCAGGATCAAATATCCAAGAACAAATCCAAGCGCAAAAAGCAATCCATACCAACGCACGGAAAATCCACCAATCAATGGGAAAGTTTCGGGAAGGATAAAGATTTCGGGCCTTACATTCCAGACAATATAATGAAGCAGCATATTTTCAACTTTTGGGCAAAGTTAGCAAATTGCTACAAGCGACGGTATTGAAATGTAGGATATCCTTTTTCGCCTGTATCGGGCTCATAAAAACTGGTGAATTTCAATTTAAAATAAACACCGGTACGGGTTTTAATAAAATAATTGTAGTTAGGATAGCACTTATAATAGATATCACCACCGTTGATGTCTCCAATTAATTCTTTCCAGTCGTAACCAATAGCATCCTGCTTGGTGCTGTAATTAAGGTATAAAACACTATCAATTGTAACCTCATCGAACACCATGGTACTGTCGAATGCCACACCTACTCCACTTGGATTTATAAACACTCCCGTCAATAAATACGGATAATTGTCACCGGCATCCGTTATCAACATGGTGGTATACTGTGTAAACAGCAAATCCCAATTATCGGTTGCCGGCTCAGTCTGTAATGATCCATTGGTTGCAAAACTGAATTGGATGGTGTTGAACCCGGGATCTTTTTCCACCACCACATCATGCATATCGGTATTGTCCATCTGGCAATAAGAAAATGAGTACCTGTTCTTTTTTAAGGAATGAAAGATAATTTTGCGTAGTCCCAGGTTTCGACCAAGGGCATCAAGACCCCGATTGATGACATATACCTGTTGAGTAAATAAGGTGTCTGTTCCAAGAATCTTTATCCAGTCGACAAAAACCGTTGAATCCACATTTCCACTCGAGGGATCGAAGGCCCATTCCAGTCCCGTGGTATCCATTACCTGATCGAAGCTGGATTTATTGGTGGAGGCCGCCATCATAAAACTGGCGGTATTCATCCTGATCAGGAATCCTGTATCGGCCGAGGAAAACAGCAGATCGCAATCGGTTTTGAGGTTTTCTGATACTTGTTCACCCGTCATCAGATTAAAATAGACCTGATTGACATAATATTGTGTCATCGCAATCATCTCCACTTTGGTAGTGTCAACCGGATGTGGTTCAATTTTGGTATCCTTCTTAAAACAGGAAGTAGTGCCTAAAATCAACACCAACAACATTGACAACCATGGGATTATCTTTTTCATCATTTTGAAATATTATATTGCAATTTTACAAAAAGGGTCCTGCCCCACTCCATTGGTGCACTGTTTGTTCCACCTGTATGAGGTTCGCCATCCCCCAAATATCCACTTGAACTTAAATTGGTTATATTAAACAGGTTTTTACCCCCTACCTGTACATTCAATCTGCGTTTTAAGAACCAACGACTTACATTGATATCCAGTGTATTGTATTGCTCCATTGTGGCGATACGAACCTGATCGTTATCATCGAGTCTCAGTTCCGGATAGGAACCATTGAATTTATAAAAGATGCTAAATTCGACAGCCGGCTTATGCCAGTTAATATTAGATTGCACAGTAAAATCACTTGAATAATACAATTTATTTTCGCCCGGCATGGTGGTATTGTACAGTTTTCTGCCAGTAACACCATAACCCAGTACCACTTTTAACCAGGGATAAACCCGATTGTTGAAATTCAGGTCAAAGCCCTGTGTATAATATTGATCTACATTCACGTAGGTATAAGATAACTGGTCTCCAACCATTTTGGCCAGCTGAATCTTATTCTTCATGTGGTTGTAATACGCACCAAATTCCAATCCCCAATTGTAAACAGCAGCCGTTTGGGTATTGTAACTGATGTTGGTGCTTACATTGACGGATGTTTCTGCTTCCAGATCGGGATTACCAATGATGGTATGGTTTGCATCCACAAAGGACAAATACAGTTCCTTTAGAGATGGAGCCCGGAATCCTTTGGCCATACTTCCCCTGACAATCAGGTCTTCCACTATATTCCATTTCACATTTAAAGAATACACCAGAGGGGCAACATACTTTGTATTGTAAATTCCACGGATACCAGGTTGAATACTGATTTGAGGTAATGGCGTATAGGCCAGACTTAAAAAGGCTGCATAATCGCCAATCGACTGAAGACCATTTTCTACCCTTTTTCCTCCCCCACTTTCATAATTCAGATCAAATCCCAACTGGTATTTCAACAATGTATTTGCCAGCAGGTTACTGAATACCGGACGGATTAAAAAGTTATCGAACCAGGAAGTATCCTGCGTATCCACACCCACATAAATTGATTTATTCAACGTGGTAAGTTCCTGAAGATAGGTGTTCTTTATTTTGTTATAGTATGAATAAGCGGTTACTACATTCAGATTTCCGGTTTTAAATACTTTTTGGTCGATTTCTCCCCTGGCGGTCCAGCGATTGGTAAAGAAATATTTATCATATGCCTTGTCGTAGTTAAAGGTAGGATGGGGATTACCATAATCCCTGATTTCCTCATTGTAATAACCCAGATTGAGCTTTGCCGTGGTCTTTTTTACCCGATACATATAGGCCAATTCTCCCTCGTATTGAAGTTTGGGGTTCCATTCATCATGGCGTGAAGTATCAACCACACTAAATCCACCAAAGAAATTACGCGACCCGGTAAATGAAATGCTGTTTCTTCCCTTGGAATACGAACCTGTTGCCGCAATATTATATACGCCAACCGATTCGATATACGTTTCGGCCGAAGCTGACATTTTTTGTCTGTCAGGGCTTTTCGTGATCACATTGATCACTCCCGCCAGGGCGTTACTTCCATAGATCACCGACATGGGCCCTTCGATAATCTCCACATGATCCACATTTTGCATATTGATCTGGTCCAGGTCAAGCTCACCATTCTGGCGACCGATCACAGGAACCCCATCTACCAGAAACTTCACATGTTCACCACCCATGCCCTGCATCATGATAGAAGAACCAAAAACACTGCTGTGAGTACTTTTAATACTCAATTCACCAGCCAATAGCTCACTCAAATTGTTGGCTGCCTTCTGGTTAATGGTCAGTGTACCAAGAGTTTTAACTTTATAAATCGAGTTATCCACACGCTCGGGCGATATCTGACCGGTAACCACCACCTCATCAACATTATACACCATGGGCTCTAAAAGCAGGGTAAACGGTTTGCCGGGATAGAGGGTATCTGCGGCCTGCACATATCCAATAAATGAAGTGGAAACCCGCACAGGGGAAGAGATGTTAAATTCAACCTCACCCTTCTCATTGGTCATTTGTGTAAGCGATTTCCCCTTTGCCGGAGGAATGATTTCGGCCAGCACATGCGCGTAAGCCACAGGTCGGCCACTTACCTTATCATTTAAGGTAAGTTTGGTGGATTGCTGACCGCTCATGGGCAGAGCGGTCAGCAAAGCCAGACAAATAAAAACAAGAATTAACTTCATAGGCTAGCGTACCAACAACTTTTGGCTGTAAACAGCCTGACCGGCAGTCACTTTTGCAATGTACAAACCGGCGGGTAAGTTTACATTTACCGAAGCACCATTGTTTAAAGTGGTTCCCGAAATGGATTGTGAAAAAACATTTCTTCCGTTTAAATCGTAGATTGTCAACTGCGAATTATCGGTAACTATGTTATTCAAACGGATGGTGATCATGTCTGTGGCAGGTACAGGATAGATGCTCATCGAGGGAACTTCCGCCACGTTGTCATCAATGGCTGAAAGTGAAACCAGCATTTTATCCAAAGCAAAACTTCCACTGCCAGAGCCCTCCCAGTAAACAAACTTCAATTTGTATACGTTGCCTGCATAATTTTTTACAAAATAGCAGGTTGAATCTACCATGTGGAAGGTAAAATCAGCCATACTGAAATACTTCCAGTCTGCTCCTATTACATTCTTTTCTGCAACAAAAGGAGAGGAGGCCCAATCGGAAAAGTCATCAGCTATAGGATAAAAATGATTTGCACCAATCTCTACATTGCTTGCAGCACCGGTAATTAGGTAGGGAACCATATTTCCCTCATTATCAGGAACGAGGTCCATATACTTCGTAAATAAAATATCCCAATCTTCCGACAAAGGTTCGCGGTCGAGTTCGGCGTTGTTTACCAGGCTGTAGTAAGCAAATCTTTTTGTTTCGTAAGGAACCAGATTAAACTCTACTACTTTTTCGTCCGAACCATCAATATTGGCATATTTAAAATGATAGATGTTTTGAATAGAAATTTTATCCATCATCCAGAGTTTCTTTACACTGCCATCGGCAAGTTTAATGACGTAAAGCGAATCACCAGTCAGATTGTGGGAAACCATATTATAGATGCCCCATCCGTAATCAAGCTGACTGAGCTGGTTTTCATTAAAAGCGCCGTCTTCCCAATTATTGGCCGAATTATTCATTGATTTCCAGGTGCTTAATCCGTTGGTGTCAACAGTTGCCCAGGCATTGGTATCTCCTTTAGGATAGGTATACAGGATTACACCTGCTCCCTGATTGATCATAATCCCTGCACTTAATCTGGGGGTATAAAAGGCAATGTCCCAATTCGCCCGGGGTTCTTCTTTTACCAAACCATTGGCAAAACTGTAAAACAGGTCGTTAGCGTATTGCTCGCCCATGACTAACGTATCTCGTGTATATTCTTGCCCTGCAGCATTTTTAGCTGACGTAACGAGCAACATAAATAAAAAGATAAAGAGGGTTGTGTTAAATATTTTCATGATTTTGGTTTTAAGATGATCGACAATAAGTTTTAGTAAGAAATTCTAAACACATCGAATGGTGTTGTTAGAATTGCCAAAAAAAAATAATTTACTGAATTTCAGTAAAATAATTTGCTTCGGTTGAGCGAAACAATAAAAATAAAAAATTGAATTATACCAGGGGAGGGCCGCGCAAAGAAACCGATTGGAGGAATCTTTGGTGGTAATTGCTGAGGCAATTGTACGTAAAAGTTACATTTTTTGCGAAATCAACCAGCTCTATCGAATAACCATCAGCAAATAAGGAATGTAATGTTAAGGAAAAGGTAGTGCCATGGGCGTCTTTTCCGTTTTTTGTTTTAAGAATAAGTAAACCGTTGTCGGTTTTTGAAGGTTTGGTAAAAGGCGTTTGGAAGCCAAATATATCGAAACCATAAATGGCCTTTTGATGATAGGTAACGAGGTCACCAATGACCAACCAAAAAAAAGTAAAGGCCAGAAAAGGTATAGCAATTCTGTACCTTAAACTTAATTTATTTTTACCAGTTTTCATCTGGCGGCAAAATTAATAAATTAATAGGATGAGCCGCTAAATGAATTCTGTTTTTAGCTGTTCGACCCATTTTGAGATGCGCTCGTCACTCAAATCTTCCTGGTTATGATCATCGAGTGCGAGGCCGACAAACTGTCCATCCCGATCAGCCAAACTAAAATAAAAGTCGTAACCTTCCACGGGCCAAAATCCAACTACGCACGATTTTTCCGGTAATCGGCAATAGAGAGTTCCCAGTCCATCGACAAAACTTTCCGGGTATTCTTTCTGATCGCCCAGCCCAAACAAGGCTACTTTTTTTTCGTTAAAATCCAGTGTTGACAGGCGGTCAATGGTCATTTCCCATTCGTCCTGCATTTCCCCAATCCCCCATGCGGAGGTACCAAAAATCAGGTTCGAAAATGGTTTCATGTCATCCACCGTTGCCGTTTTCAGGTTGAAAACCTCGGCCATTTTTTTACCAAAAGCTTGTTGAATTTTTAATGCAGACTTTTGTGTCATGCCGGATGTTGAACCAAAAAATATTCCTACGGGTTTCATTAATTTCAATTATTTGTAATAAATATAAATTAAGGGCACAAAATTAAGGTAAAAAGTTAAACGTCATGATGGAATTTGTAAGAGGAAGTATTTTTGCAGTGATATAAGTTCAATTTCAATGGATTAAGGATAAGATAAAACGACACCTTCATCAGGAGTCATATAAATGCCATTCTTCGAAAGGCGTCCAGAAATTTAAGCATTCCATGTGAAATGAAGTTTGAGTTTGAATTTCGAATGCGAATCATCGAATTTCAATCTAACTTGTAATTATTTAGCTGCTCTATTTTTAACCATAAATTTAGTCTCAATTCCTTTTCACCCCAACCCTAAAGGGAGAATGAATTGAGACTAAATTTATTAGGTTATTCTATACATCAAACAATATCAAGAAATTGATAACTTTTGTAAATCAACATTTCCCTGAATCACCCTTTAGGGCAGGGGTAAAAATTCAGGGAAATGTTGATTTGAGGATTAATTTAATACTGCTGCTAAATAATTACTCTAACTTTTTAATTTTACTGAGAACTGTAGTACGATAACTGAGATAACAAAAAAGCCCCCCAACTTGCGTCGGAAGGCTCAAACCAAATTAATTAATGAAAAAGCTATTTCTTGTCTGGATCAGCTTTTGTTTCAGAAGCTGGCTTGGTTTCAGCACCCACTTTTTTGTCATTGCAGGCCGGATCAACAGCCTTTGAACTGCAGCAAGATTTTTTATCACCACATGATTTCATGTCAGCACACTTTGCTTTCGACTTCTTTTTGTCTTTATCTTTGTCGTCATCAACTTTGGTTACTGTAACACCATTTTCGTAATTAACAACAGAAGCTATTGCGGAACTTGTCATGCCGGCAAAAAACAGCAGCATCAATCCCAATGCTAAACTTTTCATTTTCATCTTTACTTTATTTAAATTAGACTTAAATTACAGTCCAAAACTAATGTATTGTAACTTGCTTAGTTGTTAATGCCGTGTTAAATACTGTTAATGAAATGTTAATCTATGCATTACATTTATTTTCCGACTAAATTTGATCAGAATTTGATTTAAATGAAGAAGAAAGCCATTTTACTCATTATTATACTGACTTCGTTGTCGCTTACCGGAATTATTTTAACGCAGGTATATTGGGTGAATACTGCTTTACAACTTAAGGAAGAGCAATTTGACAATAGCGTACGACTTGCTATCAAAAGTGTTGTAAACCAGCTGCTCCAAAATAAGAATGAACCTGAATTTCAACAAAAGATCAACATGATCTCCTGCCGTAAATCGCGCCTGGATGTGTTCGATTATATTGAACCCCAAATGCTCGATTCGTTGATGGCTAACGAGCTGAAGTGTATGAAAATCAACAGCACCTATTACTATGCCATCTATAATAAAATCAACAACCGTTTTGCCATCGGCCCTGATGTACCATGCGAGGAAGATTTAATAAAATCGCCGTATCAGTTCTCGGTATCAAGCATTTATCGCCCGGGAGATTACACGCTTTCGGTATTTTTTCCTGATAAAACAACCATCCTCATCAAAATGGTAAGCACTTGGCTCATCTTTTCAGTTCTTTTTTTGATGATCTTGATATTTAGTTTCATTTATGTCATCATGAAAATCCTGCAGCAAAAAAAACTTTCGGAGCTCAAAAACGATTTTATCAACAACATGACCCATGAGTTTAAAACTCCTATTACTACGGCATCGCTGGCAGCAGAAATGATTCAGCGTGACGAAGTTTTGAGTAATCCTTCCCGCATAAAAAAATATGCCGGTATTATTTTAGATGAAAACAGCCGGTTGCAAAACCAAATCGAACAGGTGCTCCAGGTAGCAACCCTTGAACAGGAAGGACCCAAGTTTAAAATGAAAAAAACCAACGCACATCACCTGTTGGAATCGGTTATCGAAAGCTTTGAACTCAGGATCAAAGAAAACAATGCACAGCTTTCGGTGGATTTGAAAGCGATCAATCCAATGGTGATGGCCGACAAATTTCATTTGCTCAATGTATTTTATAACCTGCTCGACAATGCGCTGAAGTATTCACCAAACTATCCCGTCATCGAAATCAGCACCTGGAATCAATCAGATCAATTGGTTATAAGGTTTAAGGACAATGGAATTGGTATCAGCCATGAGCATCAAAAAGATATTTTTAAAAACCTGTTTCGTGTGCCTACCGGGAATATACATGAAGTGCACGGCTTCGGACTTGGGCTGTATTACGTTAAAACTGTGGTAGAACAACACGATGGCCGGATTGATTTAAAAAGTGAGCCGGGCAAGGGTGCTGCCTTCGATATCTATTTACATACAAACGACTAAACTAATGGAAGAAAAAACACTTCATGCCAACATCCTGTTTGTTGAGGACGATACAAACCTCAGCATGATTTTAAAGGATTATCTGGAGATGATCGGATATTCGGTAAGCCATGCCGGCGATGGCGATGAGGGATTGTCGCTCTTTTCTTCAAAGAAATATGATTTGGTCATTCTTGATATCATGATGCCGAAAAAAGACGGGTTTACACTGGCCAGCGAAATCAGGACAATTAACAGCCAGGTGCCCATTATTTTCCTGACGGCCAAAAACATGAAAGAAGATCGCATCAAAGGGTTTCAGCATGGCTGCGACGATTATATCACCAAACCGTTTAGCACCGAAGAACTCAGCTTACGCATAAAAGCAATCCTGAAACGATGTAATTTTGCTGATTCGCAACCTCAACACGACACCACCACTCATTTTACAATCGGTCATTTTAATTTCGACAGTGTTAACCTGGTACTTAGCTCACCCGATACCGAACGCCGGCTTACCCGAAAGGAAGCCAACCTACTCAAACTCTTGTGTTTAAACAAAAACACCTTGCTTTCTAGGGAGGTGGCTCTGGAAACGGTCTGGGGCGAAAATGATTATTTTATTGGCCGCAGCATGGATGTATTTATCACCAAACTGCGTAAATATTTAAAATCCGATCAAGGTGTAAAAATCATTAATGTACACGGAATCGGATTTAAACTGGAAGTGAGCAGCTAAGAATCCATTGTCAAAATGGCGATATTCGCTCGCCTATACCTTATTTTATATTAATTTTACCCGATAGAAATCAAAAAAAGAACTACTCATATGTTTAACAAAGAAATTTATATCACGAGAAGAAAAAAATTAAGAAATGAAATCACATCAGGAATTGGCTTATTTTTAGGAAATGTAGACGCGGCGTTTAATTACCCTGCTAACACATATTCTTTCAGGCAGGACAGTCATTTTTTATATTTCTTTGGTCTCAATCATCCCGGTTTTGCAGGAGTGATCAACTTTGACAACAATACCGACATGATATTCGCCAATGATGTTGATATTGAAGATATTATTTGGATGGGAAATCAGCCTACCGTGAAGGACATGGCTTCCAAAGTCGGAATTGAACATACAGCTCCTTACAGAGAGTTGGCAAGCTATTTACATTCGGCGATCAGTCAGGGGCAAAAAATACACTTCCTCCCGGCCTACCGTGGCGAAACCATGATTGAACTTTCGAAATTACTGAACCTGAATATCGATAAGTTAAAAGGCGAAGCTTCCGTAGAACTGATCAAAGCGGTGGTAAAACTGAAGGAAATTAAAGAAGAAGTTGAAATTGCCGAAATAGAAAAAGCCATCGACATCGCCTATCTGATGCACACCACTTCCATGAAAATGGCCAAACCGGGCATGGTAGAACAGGAAATTGCCGGAACCATCGAAGGAATTTCACTGGCATTGGGCGGACCTGTTTCATTTCCGATTATTTTAAGCCAGGACGGGCAAACCCTGCATAACCACGACCATAGCAAAGTGCTGAAGGAAGGCCGGATGATGGTGACCGATGCCGGTGCAGAAACACAAGAAAACTACTGTAGCGACATCACTCGCACGGTGCCGGTTGGCGGAAAATTTAACAAACGCCAGGCCGGAATTTACCAGGTAGTTCTTGATGCCAACATGGCCGCAATTGCTGCCATCAAACCCGGAATAAAATACCGCGAAGTTCATTTTCTGGCCTGCCGTACCATAGTGGATGGGCTTAAAGAACTTGGATTGATGAAAGGAGATACCCAGGCAGCCATTGATGCCAGAGCCCACACCTTGTTTATGCCCCACGGGCTGGGTCACATGATGGGTATGGATGTCCACGACATGGAAGGATTGGGCGAAAATTACGTTGGCTATGATGTACATACAAAAAGAGCCACCGAATTTGGCAACGCCTACCTGCGATTGGGCAAAGAACTGAAACCAGGCATGGTACTCACGGTGGAGCCTGGTATCTACTTTATCCCGGCCCTGATAGATCAATACCGCAAGGAAGGCACCTTTGACGAATTTATCAATTTTGATTTGGCGGAAACTTACAAAGACTTTGGCGGAATCCGCATTGAAGACGACGTGCTGGTAACCGAAAACAGCCACCGTGTATTGGGAAAACCAATTCCAAAAACCATTGCAGAAATTGAGAGAACCATGGCCGAACTAAGAGAATGGATCAAATGGGAAGGATTTATATAAGCCTCTTTATTTGAAAAATCATACTAAAAACGGTATTCTGAAATTTTGGAATACCGTTTTTATTTTGCTATCAAATACCAGTAGTAAAATGAACCTTCACTACAAGTTTGTTGATTAAACCTTAAAACTTGCGCAAAATACACCTTTTAATGATTTCAATGAATGGATCAGATTAAAAAAGAATTACTAAAATTGTTCTTTCCTTTCCACCGCATATCCCAGAAATAGTTTCTGAGCCATCATCTCCTGAACGAATGCTATCAAGTTGGTTAATAACGGATGCTGATCCGATAATGCGAACTGAAGTTTAAGCCCGGCAGCTATGTCAGACAAGGAAAGTTGTTCATGGGCAATATTTTCAAAAGTAAAAGTGTCAAGGGCCGACAGGTCGGCAAAAAGTACTTCTCTGGTTTCAGGGTGCCGATACACCATCATAAAATAATCTCCGGGATGGTTTTTAGCTTCCTCCACAGCATATAAATGAACCGGGTAACGGAGCGGAATCAGGCGGTATTCCGGATTCACAACAATCGTCCCGTTCCTGATATCTCCCTGAAGAGTAAATGGTTCTGCTTCGATGTCTGGCATTGTATATACTTCAATTTCAATCCATTCAAAATAAAGCAGATCATTTAACCAGGGCTTGTTCCACAAAGTGGCGTAATCTTTTTCTTTCACGAAAGTGACAAATTCAGCCGGCAACTTCCAGATTTGGGTTGTCTTGGCATCGTGATTGGCAAAAAACAGATCAATCAGTTCATTCCATTCTTCATCCGGCAATACCTGACGTGAAATCGGGAAAGCCTGCACCATGGTATTGTTGATGTTGTTCCTGAGCAGCCTGCGGTATTGACGCAATCCTTCTTCTGTAGCGCCCGGAATAAAGGTATCATTTCCGGTCCGTCCGAAGCGGGACAAATCCTGCTCAATTTTATAAGTATCAGGCTGGTACAACATCTTTTATCCAGTATTTATTGACTATTGAACGTAGTTGATTCATTTCGTGGTGGAGCATCCTGATTTCAGGAAAGTTAAAATCCCTTTCGAGCAAAACCGGAACGGGGTTAAGTTTTGCCACCGTGTAGTCAAACAGATCGTAAACAGGATCAATAATGGCTTCACCATGGGTATCGACAATCAGCGTTGGGGAAACCTGCTCATGACCAGCCATGTGAATATAAGCCACCCGATCGAGCGGCATGCCTGAAATAAATTCGTATGGATCATAATGGTGGTTGAAAGCATTGACATATACATTGTTTACATCCAGCAAGAGGTTGCATCCCGATTGCGAAACAATTTGGTTAATGAATTCAGATTCGGTCATTTGAGCGGCCACCGGCGTGTAGTACGAAACATTTTCGATGGCAATAGGCATTTCCAAAAAATCCTGAACCTGCTTTATGCGGGCTACCACATGCTTCACGCTGTCGTCCCGAAAAGGAATGGGCAACAAGTCGTACAAGTGCGCATTATCCATCTTTGCAAACGATAAATGCTCGGAATAAACCCTGACATCATGTTCTGCAATAAAATTCTTTACCTGCCGGAGAAAAGCAAGATCCAGTTCATCCGGACTACCAATGGACAATGAAAGCCCATGCAGAAAAACCGGAAAACGGTGGCTGACCTCCTTAAACTGAGCGCCCCAATAACCTCCCATATTGATCCAGTTTTCGGGTGCCACCTCAACAAAGTCGGGGTTTATTTCATTGGTCTTCAGGAATGCATCCGCGATGTCGCGTCTGAATCCCATGCCGATGTTACTTGTGTTTTTCCGTAGGTTCATGTGATTAAAAATTCACAATCGAATTGGCAGCACTTGAACCTGCCAATTCGATTGTTTGATGAAAAGTGATGTGATTAGGAAACGCCACATTTACCTTCACCACATTTGGCTTCGGTAGTTTTGGTGGTATCTTCCTTCTTTTCGGTTTTGGTTTCGGTGGTTTTTGCGGCCTTGCCTTCACCGCACTTTCCTTCACCACACTTAGCTTCTATAGCCTTCCCCTCTTTCTTTTCTACTTTCGCTTCCTTTTTTGTTTCCTTTTTTGTTTCCTCTGGTTTGGCTTCACCACATTTCATTTCAAAAACATTTAAAGGCGAAAAGTTAATATTCAGATCGATGATCTGGCCGCGAAGTTCAGCTCCATTGCCAAGCACCTGGCTGGTAGAAGGACGTGCATTTAAATTTGTTCCTGCAAATGTCACCAAAGCTCCTGCAAGTAAACTGCTGGCAACGATACTGGTAGTTTTCAGTCTTTTTTCCATGATATTAGTAATTTAGTAAGATAAAATTGTATCACCCATTTTGACGTGGATCTATCCACATCCTTACACCATTACGAAAGAAAAAAACAAATTACGGTTTATTCAGCTGTTTTTCAACGACTTCGGCGAGTCGCATTTTTTGATCCTCTGTCAGTTTCCAGGTCAGGTTTTTGGCCTCAACGGAACCCATATGGGCAAGATGTGAATTGATTATGTGCGATTGCTTTAGATAGTCCCGACAGAATTCGCAGACCATCAAATGCATTTTTAACTGCGTCCATTTGATGCAGGATAATTTTACAAAACCACTTTGATCCATCAACAAAGAAGCACCATCACAGGTAAGCATGAGTTTATTCAGACCTTTTATCAATGTTGTTTTCATTCCACTCATTTCAACCATCCCTTTTCTACACATTCACGTAATTTCAATCGGGTCCTGTGAATGATGATCCACAAATTTGACGCAGAACATCCCAATTCCTTACAAATCTCATCACTTTCCATTTCTTCTATAAATCTGAGCACGAAAATGGCCCTCCAATTTTCCGGTAAGTGATCCAAACAAACTTTCAACACTCCCATAAACTCTTCCTGATTCAGGTGTTCATCTGCCGTGGGTGACCAGGGTTTTGGACTTCGTTCTCTTAACCAACGCCCCTGAAAGGGTCCCTCCTTAATAAAAGGAGAAGAAAATGAATCCTCAGAAGAATCAGATTTTGTTGTTTGCTTGCGATAAAAATCGATGACCTTGCGTTTTAAAATAGCCGTTAACCAGGTACGCTCCGAACTTTCGCCCCGAAAATGCTGTCGGGATTTGAGTGCAGATAAAAAACATTCCTGCACCAAATCTTCGGCAACCTGACGATAACGAACACGTGAATAAGCAAAATTAAATAGAAAATCCCCATGGTTTTCAACCCAATTTTCAGGAGTTAATTCCATTTTGCAGTTGGTTAATGGATAAAACAGCGCATCTGAACTAACACGTTGTCAAACCCGTGACTTTTTCTTACCCGACTTTTGATTGAATAAAATCGAACAACAACCGAACGCCTATTCCTGTTCCTCCAATTGGTCGATAGCTATCACGTTTGGCTATAAATGCAGGTCCGGCAATATCAAGGTGGATGTATGGATAATCGGTAAAGTGTTCCAGGAATTTAGCCGCTGTGATGGCACCGGCATCTGCACCCCCAATATTTTTCAAGTCGGCCACCTCCGATTTTAGCATCTCTTTGTATTCGTCCCATAAGGGAAATTCTACGATACGCTCATGAACCAGGTCGCCTGACTTCTTCAACAAATCAAATTCCTGGTCCGACTTTGATTTCATGCCCACCATAGCCACCGAACCAATGGCACGGGCGGCTGAACCTGTGAGCGTAGCCATGTCGATAACGAGTTCTGGATCGTAAATTTTGGCATAACTCAAGGCATCGGCCAGTATCATCCTGCCTTCAGCATCGGTGTTTAATACTTCCACGGTAGTACCATCATGCATCATCACCACATCCCCGGGAGTATACGCGTTTCCATCGGGTCGGTTGTCGGTAGCCGGTATCAATCCTATCACATACACCGGCAACCTGGCCTGGGCAATGGCATGAACTGCCGCAGCCACTGCAGCACCTCCGGCCATATCACATTTCATGGTGTCCATTGAATTCGCAGGTTTTAAACTCAGACCACCCGTATCATAAACCACTCCTTTTCCAACAAAAACATAGGGCTTACTATTAACCGCATTTTCAGGCCTCCATTCAACAATAGTAAAAGTAGGCGGATTCAAACTCCCTCGGTTAACGGCCAATAAGCCTCCCATTTTTAAGGCTTCAATTTTATTTTTATAAAATATTTCGACCTTGGCATGGCTCATTTCGCCTCTCATCTTTATTTCTTCCGATAGCTGAACGGCCGTTAAATAGCTGTCAGGTTCATTCACGAGGTCGCGTGCGAAACAAACGGCATCTACCAAAAGGACTACCCGATCCAGATCGGCATCCTCCATTTCCGGCATGTAAACATCCACCTGGATGAGGCTGTTTCGGAGCTTGTTTGCATCGCCTTTATATTTCAAAAACTGGTAATTTCCAAGCATCAATCCTTCGGTAAATGCCAGAACCTCTTCTTTATTCGCAACAACAGGTACCACAACAACACGCTCAATCTGAGCTTTTTTTATCATGTGTTGCGTGCTATTTCCGTTTTTACGCCAGGTTTCCAACCGTGTTTCACGAGTACCCAACAAATCTCCGTAAACCACATACGCCATGTTTTTGTATCGATTCAACTCAACAACCTGGTGCTTGGCCCGGTGTTGCTTTCTAACAAAATCAATTTCGTCGGCGGTCAAGGGAGTCCCTTTTAAATCAGTTCCCGATTTAATCAGGTAAATAACATTGGCTGCTGTTGGTTTTCGCAAGCCTTTTTTTAGCACAATACTCATGGCGTAAATCTTTTGAAAAGGCAAATATACCAAAGGTTTCTTTAAATGGGAAAAATGATCGTGCTCAAGCTCTATAATTATAATAAATTTGCCACTTTTTAGTTTACTATTGCATGAAACTGAAACTGACTTCATTTCGCATTGCTAACCTGTTTTCAGTGCTTTTACTTTTTCTACCGGCATTCCTGATCGGCCAAATGGCAACCGTAACAGGAAAAGTGACCAATGAAAACAACGGACCTGTAGAATTAGCTAATGTGGCAATTCTTGGCGAAACAGGTGGAACCTCCACAGATAAAAATGGCATCTTCGAGCTTAAGGTACCTGCGAATAAAAAATTAACGCTGGCAATAACTTATGTAGGATTTGCCGAAAAGCGCATTGCCTTCATTCTGGATGAAGGTGAAAATAAAGAAATCAACATTCAGATGCAGTCTGCCGCCACTACCCTGCCAGGATTTGAGGTAAAAGATGAAAACCTGCGCATGGAAAGCATGGTGCGATTGAATCCGCGCAGTGCACAGGTGGCTCCTACATTGACGGAAGGCGTTTCTGATTTGATCAAGACGCTGCCGGGAGTTTCGTCAAACAATGAGATGAGCTCGCAATATTCCGTTCGCGGTGGTAACTTTGATGAAAACCTGATCTTTGTTAACGACATTGAAATATACCGGCCCTTTTTGGTTAATTCGGGTCAACAAGAAGGGTTAAGTTTTGTAAACAGTTCATTGGTTTCTTCCATCCTATTTTCAGCCGGGGGGTTTGGCGCCGAATATGGCGACAAACTGTCGTCTGTACTGGACATCAAATACAAAAGACCTACTGAGTTTGGAGGCTCCTTTTCAGCAAGTTTGCTCGGAACAGAATTGAGTTTGGGAGGCATTACCCCCAACCAACGGTTAACCTATTTAATAGGCGCGCGCTATAAAACGAACAGCTATCTGCTCAACAGCTTACAAACCAAAGGTGAATATCAACCTGAATTTGCTGATATCCAATCACTAATTACCTTCAAAATAAACGAAAAGTGGGACCTGAGTCTGCTGGGATATTATTCTAAAAATAAATACAAAGTCGTTCCAAGCAACCGCGAAACAGATTTTGGCACCTGGAAGGAAGTCATCCGGTTTAAGGTGTATTTTGATGGCAATGAAGTAGATAAGTATGAAATGTTTCAGGGTGGGCTCACGTTTGGATACCGGCCAAATAAGCTTACCGACCTCCGGCTCATTTTATCTGCCTACAACACCATCGAAACTGAACGTTATGATATTCAGGGACAATACTGGATCGGGCAAGCGGAAGCAGATGAAGAAAGCAGTGAATTTGGTGATGTGATACAAACCCAGGGAGTTGGCACCTATTTGCTTCACGCACGAAATGAGTTTGATGCCACTGTTGCAACAATCGAACATAAAGGAACCAGCCTGTTCAAAAAACATCAACTAAAATGGGGTTTGCGTTATCAGTTTCAATCGATTGATGACGATTTAAGAGAGTGGGAAATGGTAGATTCTGCCGGATATTCGCTCCCTCATCAAGGGGATACGCCCGGGAACCCAACTCCCGACAATCCAAACCTCGAACTGAAAGATTTTGTAAAAGGGCACAACATTCTAAATACAAATAGAGTTGCCGCTTACCTGGCCGACCAGTGGAAATTCATCATGAAAAATGAAGATGAAATCAATCTCACGGCAGGTATAAGAACCAACTTTTGGGATTATAACAATGAATTCCTGGTAGCTCCGCGTATGAGTGTGGCTTATAAACCTGTAAAATGGCCTAACGCAGTTTTTCGTTTTGCCACCGGTTATTACTTTCAGCCGGCTTACTATCGGGAAATGCGTAATCTTGATGGTACCCTGAACCCGAACATCAAAGCACAGGAATCCATTCATTTTATTTTGGGAAGTGATTATCGCTTTCAGGCATGGAATCGCCCCTTCATCCTGACTACTGAGTTATATTATAAAATGCTCGACAACCTTGTCCCCTATACAATCGAAAATGTACGCATTCGCTACCTAGCCAATCAAACAGCAAAAGGATATGCCACCGGTATTGATTTAAAATTATACGGTGAATTTGTGAAAGGACTCGACAGTTGGGTAAGCCTTTCGGTGATGCAAACCAAAGAAGATATAAATGGAGATTACTATTATAATTACTACAACACCGATGGTGAATTAATCCGGCCCGGAGTTACCATTAACACTCAGGTGATGGACAGTGCAATGGTTTTTCCGGGATATCTGCCACGTCCAACAGACCAACGGGTAAACCTGAGCATCTTCTTCCAGGACTACATCCCCAAATATCCATTCCTAAAAGTGTACGTCAGGTTGCTTTTCGGAACAGGAATACCCTTTGGACCTCCTGACAGCGAGCGCTATCAGCAAACCGGGCGCATGCCGGCATACCGCAGAGTGGACATGGGATTTTCATATCAAATCATCAATGAAGGAAGTACCTTCGGGCCCAAAAATCCATTCCGCGGCATTAACAACATGTGGTTAAATCTGGAAGTGTTTAATATCCTTGATATCTACAATACCGTTAGTTATATATGGATCAAGGACATCCACAACCAACAATACGCCGTACCCAACTACCTCACCCCCAGGTTACTAAACCTGAAATTAAGTATTGATTTCTAACCTTGTATTTCTGTAAGATAAAGTATTAAGGATAAAAAAAGGTACAGAATGATGATGAATGGGATGGCAACCACTTGAAGCAATATCAATAAAACCAGTGAAACCGCGAGAAAAAAATACTTGATCAGGTTGTCTTTCAATGTAAAATTCTTAAATTTCAGTCCAAACATAGGGAAATTCGACACCATTAAAAATGACAAAACAACCCCAATCGCTATCAAAAAATAGGTGTTGGTAATCATCATGTAGAACAGCTCACGTTCTTCATATAACTCAGTCCTGATCAACGGCAGGGAAGCGATAAAAATGCCGCAGGCCGGAATGGGCAATCCTTTAAACGAATCGGTTTGATTGTCATCCACGTTAAACCTGGCCAGCCGCAGGGCACCAAACGCAGGTACAATAAATGCCAGAAATGGCAAGATGGTAAAGCTTTCTGTGGTGTGCATTGGCTGTCCGTGGCTCATATCGATCATCTGAAACAGAATAAACCCGGGAGCCACACCAAACGAGACCACGTCTGCCAGCGAATCGAGTTGTCCACCAATGGCCGACTTGGCATGTAGTAAGCGGGCTGCAAATCCATCCAGAAAATCAAATAAGGCCGCCGCAAAAATAAACCATGCAGCCATATCAAGTTGACCCGACATGGCGTAAAAAATAGACAATACGCCTGATAACAAGTTAAAAAGAGTAATGGTATTGGGGATGTAATTTTTCATATTATTGAAAACTAATAACTCTCAAATGTAATAATATTCTGTTATAAATCAGATGTGGCTGTCAAACACATCGAAAAATCAAATATTGAGTCCACTCCGAAATGCCAAAACCCCCTACCTGCCAACCGCAGGCTGGAATCCCCTAAAGGGGACTTAATAAAGTCATTGATTTTCAACGAATCCCCTTTAGGGGTCTGGGGTAAATGAGTTGAAAATCAATGAGCATGTACTTTTCGAACTGGACTCAATAATCAGACTTTCAACTATTTGTTTTCAAAGAATAAATCATGCCTGTTTATTTCTAACTTTGATGACATCTTTCATATATCTAATCAAATTATGGCAAAAGTGGTTGTGTTGGGAGCGGGGATTGCAGGACATACGGCATCGGCTCTGCTAAAGAAAAAACTTGGTGGCAAACACGAAGTCGTGGTAGTGGCTCCAAACGCTTACTATCATTGGATTCCGTCGAATATTTGGATCGGCGTGGGCCGGATGACCATCGACCAGGTGCGGTTCCAACTCGACAAGCGTTATCAAAAAGCCGGGATCATTTTTAAACAGGCAAAGGCGGTATCCTTTCATCCCGAAGGGGATAGCGAAATCAACAAAGGCTTTGTTACCATTGAATATACAGGTCAGGAAAAAGCCGGAACCACCGAAAAAGTCGACTACGATTTCCTGATCAACGCCACCGGACCCAAATTAAGGTTTGAAGCCACCGAAGGCCTTGGACCAGGGAAAAACACAGTTTCGGTTTGCTCCTACGATCATGCCCACGAAGCTTGGGAAAAACTTCAGGTAGCTTTTAAGAAGATGGAAAATGGTGAACATCAGAAATTTCTTATTGGCACCGGACATCCGGGCGCAACGTGCCAGGGTGCTGCTTTTGAATACATTATGAATGTAGCCTATGAGATTAAAAAACGCAAGCTCTCGCATCTGGCGGATATTAAGTGGATCACCAATGAATTCGAAGTGGGGGATTTCGGCATGGGTGGTGCTTATATTAAGAGAGGAGGTTACATCACTTCTACCAAAATTTTCGCCGAATCGTTTCTCAAGGAAAGCGGGATTACCTGGCTAAAACGCGCCGGCGTTACCAAAGTTGAACCCGGTAAAGTACATTATGAACTGCTGGACGGAACCACCGGTGAAGAAGATTTTGACTTTTCAATGCTTATTCCGGCTTTTTCAGGACCCGGATTTACAGCTTTCAACAAACAAGGTGAAGACATCACCACTTCTATATTTGCCCCCAACGGATTTATGAAAGTAGATGCCGATTACACTTCAAAACCATTCGAAGAATGGAAAGCCGCTGATTGGCCACAGACCTATCAGAACCCACTTTATCAGAACATGTTTGCTGCCGGAATCGCGTTTGCGCCTCCTCACAGCATTAGCAAGCCCATGAAAAGTCCCAACGGAACGGCCATTTTCCCGGCTCCTCCACGCACCGGAATGCCTTCGGGCGTTACCGGCAAGGTAGTAGCCGAAAACATCATCGACTGGATTAAAACAGGAAGACCAACCCTCAAACACAAAGCCTCCATGGCGCGTATGGGTGCCGCCTGTATTATCTCGGCCGGTTATGGAATGATTGGCGGTGCAGCCGCTACCATGACCGTTTCGCCCATCGTTCAGGACTGGGATAAATTTCCGGAATATGGCCGCGACATCAACTACACCATGGGCGAAGCCGGATTGGCCGGTCACTGGCTGAAATGGTTTATGCACTATATGTTTTTGCACAAAGCCAAAGGTTATCCTTTCTGGTGGCTGTTGCCGGAATAATTTTAATCGTCAGGTTTTAATTCAATCAAAAATTTACCAAAATGAAAGAAGAAGTTAAAAGAACCATCGCATACAGTCAGGAATCCTATCCTCCCATGCCCACAAAATCAACGCTATTCTGGCGTAGGAATATCATATGGCAAGCCTGGCGGTGGGTAGTATTGAATATTAAAATCATGAAAATCGTCGTGGGAGGTCACTCCTAGGATATAAATGTTGGTTCTGTTCCACGCAAAGACCGCGAAGCGGGGACACGCGAAGATCGCAATGTAAATTAAACCTGTTTCAAATACCTCTTGGCACCCTTAGCTTGATTTTTCTTGGCCTACTTGCGTGAAACTTTTTTGGCTTGTCCAGGTTAATATATGTAACTTTTGAAGCACCATATTATTCCTTAGTCAAATTTATCCGACAATGTGAAATCATTCTTCTCAAAAAGGTTACTAATTTCCTTTATTTTTGCCGCTTAAATGATAAGATGTCGCATCCTTCCTTCATACATATTGATGAATATGATTATCCGCTTCCCGATGAGCGGATTGCCAAATTTCCTTTAGAAAACAGGGGCGATTCAAAACTGTTGTATTTTGATGGACATACTTCGTGTGAGAAGAAATTTATCGATTTACCACAACTGCTTCCAAAAAACTCCTTTCTGATTTTTAACGAAACCAAAGTAGTCAGGGCCAGGTTATTATTTAAAAAATCGACAGGTGCCACCATTGAGATTTTCTGCCTTGAACCCGTTGAACCGGTGAATGATTTTCAGCTGGCTTTCCAGCAGACATCAGGTGTGGTGTGGAAGTGTTTGGTTGGAAATGTAAAACGTTGGAAAACAGGTTTATTATCCAAACTCATCCGGATTAACGGAGAAGAGATTACACTATTTGCAGAAAAAATCACTGATTTGTCAGATGCTTTTCTCATCCGCTTTACCTGGAAACCTGAAGCAATTTCATTTCATGAAATCATCAACTTAAGCGGGCTCGTCCCACTTCCCCCCTATTTAAACCGCGAGGCACAGCCCAACGACACCGTTCGTTACCAAACGGTGTATGCCAAATTCGATGGCTCGGTGGCCGCGCCTACTGCCGGACTCCATTTTACGGATGAAATACTAAACCAGTTATCAGCCAAGGGCATTGAATACGAAAAGGTCACTTTACATGTGGGAGCCGGAACGTTTAAACCCGTTTCGAGTGCCACTTTGGCCGAACATGAAATGCATGTCGAAAAAATTGTAGTACCCCTTTCAGCTATCAGGCACCTACAAAAAAAATTAAACCAACCTGTTATTCCGGTGGGCACCACCAGCATGCGCACGCTGGAAAGCCTTTTCTGGATGGCTGTAAAACTACATCAGGGTGATGAATCCATGACCGTAGAACAGTGGGATCCATATCAACTGAAGGTTGAAGAAGACTTTACTTCAGCGAAAGCGCTCAATACATTAATCGACTTTCTGGAGAAAAATCAAATGGAGGCCTTGCACGGACAAACCCGCCTGATGATTGCACCCGGCTACCAATTTCGTTTTGCCAACGGACTGATTACTAACTTTCACCAACCTAAAAGCACTTTGTTGTTGCTGGTTTCGGCACTTATAGGCGAAAACTGGATAACCGCCTACAGCTTTGCTTTGGCCCATGACTTTCGGTTTTTGAGTTATGGCGATAGCTGTCTCTTTTTACCTCTTGCCTCTCAACCCAAAGAAATCCAATTCATGTCTGACCCGCAAAAATCCGAAATAACCGGAATCGTTTTATCCGGAGGCAAAAGCCGCCGCATGGGCAAAGAAAAAGGGCTTTGCCACTTTCGTGGAAAGGCGCTGATTACCTATGCCATCTATACCCTGAAGCCCCTTTGCGGAACACTGATTATTTCGGCAAATAACAAAATCGATCAGTACGAGCTGCTGGAATATCCGGTAATCAGCGACGATATTCCGGATGCTGGCCCCATCGGTGGTTTATACAGTTGCCTGAAACAAAGCCAATCAGCCATAAATCTGGTTATTTCGTGCGATACACCCTTTGTAACAACTGAAGTCTATCAGAAATTATTAAACTATATTGGAGAATACCAAGTCGTTGTCCCTATTCACGAAGATGGCTTTTTAGAGCCGATTACCGCTGTTTATCACCACTCGTGTCTTCCGGTCATCCTGCAACAAATAGAAAAAGGAGAATATAAAATGATGGATTTACTTGCCAGACTGAACACTAAATTTGTCAGTTTTGATACGAACATTTCAGATTCAAAAACCTCCCTCTTTCACAACCTAAATTCACCCGAAGACTTGCTCTCATGTTGAACAACCCTCAAAGCAAAAACAATGACATCTGGATGAAAGCGGCTGTGGTGGGCGGACTATGGGCGTCAGTTGAAATCATTATCGGAAGTTTTTTGCACAATACCCGAATTCCTTTTGCCGGTAGCATCCTTGCCATTTCCGGAACCATTTTATTGATTGGGTTTTATCAGATATGGCCACATCGGGGCATGATCATCCGGGCAGGCCTCATCACTGCGCTCATGAAATCGGTTTCGCCCAGCGCGCTCATCCTTGGTCCCATGACCGGCATTTTCATGGAAGCGGCATTGATTGAATTGGTGATATTGCTGCTCGGCGCCAATCTCCCGTCCTATCTGATTGCAGGTATTTTTAGTGTGTCGAGCGCCTTGTTTCACAAAATTATCAGCCTGGTTATTGTTTATAGTTTCGATTTGCTAAGGGTGTATGTCAACATGATTAACTTCGCGTTGAAGCAATTTCGGCTGGCAGCTGCCGACCCAATGGAAATTTTTACAGCCTTATTGCTGGTTTATGTGGTGATGGGTTCTCTTGCCGGGTGGATGGGCTATCTGGTCGGGAGAAAAGCAAAAAAAATGAGTGCCGAAAAACTGGACATTTCCCTCAATTCAGGGATTAAAAACCGCGAGTTCTTCCCGGTAAATCCCGAATTTAGAACATCTGTCTGGCTTTTGGCTGTTCATATCATCGCCATTCCGCTGGGATTATTCCTATTGAATTACATCGGTTTCTACATCGGATTATCCTATGTGGTAATTTACAGTCTTTTCGTTGGATTTCGCTACCGGTTTGCCATGCGGCGTTTAAGGAAACCTGTCTTTTGGCTGCAGCTTGTGTTCATTCTATTGCTTTCAACTTTTTTTTGGAATATCGGAAAGAAGGCCTTTGGGCCAAGCCTGGAAGGGGCCCGGGTGGGTTTTGAGATGATGATCAGGGCTTTGTTTATCATCATGGCGTTTACCTCGCTAAGTGTTGAGCTTAGAAATAAACATATCCGCAATTTTCTGTTCAGTGTAGGAATGGGTCAGTTTTATCAGGCACTGGGTCTGGCGTTTGGAGCGCTACCCATCATGATTTCTCTGCTCCCCGGCTCTAAAGAAATCGTGAGAAACCCTTTAAAATCATTGCTTAAACCCATTGTGATGGCTGATCAGTGGTTGGAGATATTTAGCAATAAACCAACCGAGTAAGCGGAGTGAATGGAAATTAAAGAGGCTAAATCCTAAATAAATACGTACAATACCGTATATTTTTCCCCTATTTCCCACTGTATATTTGCATCAATAGTTGTTAAATAGCTTTTCAGGTAAAAGGCGTCCTGTTTTTCCGGCCTGTACCTGGTTGGCTTTTGATTGCTGATAACATGTTTATTTGTTGACAATCATCACTTTATAAGTGAATAGATTTGTCGTAAAATGATCCAAATTTGATTAGCAAGATGAATACTACCAAAATACTTTTTCTGCTAAAATTGCTTGCCATTGTACTGATGGCTGAAATGGTTTCGGCCCAGAGTAGTAACATGAAGTTTGAACGGGTAAGGGTGGGAGACGCCAAACAAATTCTATGTGGTCTGGATTTGGCACCCGATCATTCCTATCTTGCCATCAGCAGCATTCAGAATTTCCCTTATTATCAATTTGATTTTGAAAACAAAAACGTAATTCAGCAATTTGACGTAGGTAATTGGTATGCAGGATCTTCTGTCAGGCATTCGGCTGATGGAAAGTACGTCCTTCTGCAGCAGCTGTTCTATTTGGATTTTAGTTTGAACAAAGACCGCGAAGTTGATTTTGACATCATCCATGCAGCCAATGGGCAAAGGGTAGTCCATTTTGAAAAATGTCATGCAGTAACCATCGCTCCTGATAGCGAGCATGCCATCTCTATCTCTGGCGATGAAATCACCATTTGGAAGTTGCCATCCGGAGAAAAAAGCAGGTCTTTCATCTTGAATCAGGCTACAAATGGACTGGATGTCTCACCTGATGGAAAATACCTGGCTGTTTCGCATAAGCCGGATGAAAAAGAATTAAAAAAAGATCCTTATTATAAAAAGAATAAAAAAGCCCTTAAAGCAGCACTTAAATATAAAAACCAGATCAGTGTGTTTGACATCGAATCCTTTTCGTTGCAATATACCGTAAATAGTTTATACGACATCATTTACAGGTTGGAATACAGCCCCGATGGAAACACGTTATTTTGTTTGCAAATCCCCCATATCAAAGCCCAGTCTTCAAAATCAGGCCGGCAAACCTATATCTCGACCATCAATGGCAAAACCGGCGAACCACAGCGAAAGGGATTTACATCACAGGCATCTTATGAACCAGACTTTAAATTAAGCCCTGATGGTAAGCTGTTTGGGATGGTTTCAAGAAATGGACGTTTTACTGAACTTCAACTATTTGATTTTGAAACCGGTCGTATAAAAGACAGGTTTGAGGAATCGTACAGGTTATTTGAGAAAACGGAAGGTGGGATGACCATGGGCGATGGCCGCATGTCGTTCGCCTTCCTTCCCGACAACAAAACCCTGGTTATGACCATGGGAAATCACCTTATTTTCTGGGAACCTAAACTTTAAAATTGATGTCGATGAAAAAATTATTTCTGATCTTCCTTTTGCTGTCATCCATCCCGGTAAATGCTGATAAAAAACCTTTGATCGAAGACTATGATGAAGTGGTGGCTACCGCGAAAACCGCCATCCAAAAATCAATAGAAGCACCTGAAGGTGAGTTGTATTTATTTGTGCAAGAAAACAAAATCTCCGGACGATTTGAATTTGAACTAACCATTCATGAAAAAGGCCTGGTGGCAACGGTGTTTGTTAAGAGCAATGAGGGTGGTTCAATCCAATCGCAAAATAAACTCAAGGATTTTGTAAAGAATATAAAATTCGACTTTAAAATGCCAAAAGGCAAAAGCTATAAATTCAGCTATCTTTTTAATTTCAGTTAATCCTAAATTCTGCCAACATGAAAAAAGTTTTACTTATGACGCTACTTGCAATGGCAACTCAATATGCTGTTGCACAGGATGACATGACCATTGTATGGGAAGCCAAAATGGGTCACCAGATCGACTACTACGGAACCGACATCTCCGACAAAGCCAATTCTTACAGCTTTGCTGCAGACGACAAAAAAATCACCGTCTTTAAGAATGCTGACGGATCGGTGTTGTGGACAAAAGCCTATAAAGATATAGCACCAAAGCTACGCAAGGTGGATGAACTGATTGCATTTTGGGAATCGAACACCATTTTTTTATTCGACCGAAAAATGGGAAAGGATCAGATTGCCTGCATCGATATGGAAACGGGCGCCCTGCGTTGGAATACCGATAAATATCAGGAAGTAACGGAAGGTGCCGTGGTGTATGTTCCTGAGGAGGAAGGATTTGCCATATCCCTTAAAAAAGAACTGGTATTTATTAAGGCCCACACCGGTGAAGAGGTATGGAATACGTCAAAATTTATTGGTACCGTTGGAAAATACGTATACAACAGCACTGACCGAACCATGGTGATGGTAAATTTTATGCCAAGCGGGCTGATGGCCTTTTTTACAGGTTTTAAAAATCAGATTGCACGAATTAACATGACCAATGGTGATATCATCTGGGAAAATACTTACGTCGGCAGGGCCGAACGCAAGGTAATTACCCGAACCTTTCTTTACGATCTGGATATTTCAAATGACAAAGTATTCCTACGCATGAATGGGATGCAGGTATATGACTATAATACGGGCGCCAACTTATGGTCGGCCGCGTTTGACTATACGGCAGATGTGGTAAAAGCACCCCAGGGAGCTACTAAATTTGGTGTGTACGGGGCAGTTGCCGAACCTGTTATCGTGGGCGATGATATTTATGTTTTAGATATGTCGAACAAGAGAAGTCAATATGTAAAAAAATACGATATACAAACCGGAAAACTGATGTGGACCTCCATGGAAATCAAAGGTGCTCGTGCCATTCCGGGTATGAACGTCGTAGGCAACAAGGTAGCATTGCAGATTGGAGGAAGGGTAGAAACACAATTTCACAGAAGGTACAGGTCGGGTGATGATTGGATTACAGAGTGGGGGGTTACTTTCCCTGAAATAAAACCTTTTGGAGTTCAGGCTCTTAACACCACTGACGGGACTTTGGCCTGGGAATCGGAAAAATTCAGAAAGGGAATCACCAATGCTATCACCTTCGATAACTACTATATTGTTTGTAGTGGAAAAGCCCTCTATGGCATCGACATCAATACCGGAGAGGAAAAATACGAAGTCCCCGCTGCAAAAGGTGGCGTTGGACAAGCCAGCCTGATTTTACCCTACCAGGATCATATTGTAGTTGTGATTGGTGAAAAGGGTGTTTCAACTTTCGATGCTGCAAATGGCGATCTCATCAGCAGCGGGAAGTACAAAACATCTACCCTTTTCGATCGTAAGGACGATTTGGTCATCATGGTTACGGATAAGGCTGATCTGGCTGCATTCGACATCGATACCGGTAAATACAAGGAATTTAAGGCCAAAAAAGGCGCCGGAAACTCACTTACCAGCAATGGAGAACACTTATTCGTTTATGAGAAAAAGGTAATTACAAAATTAAAAACCAGATAGCCCAACCTGACTTGTTAAATATGCTTGCCGTTATAAACCCTGACAACTTCCTGTTGTCGGGGTTTTTGCCCATGCCCCATACCCCCTGCCTCATGCCTCCAGATATCATTCTTTACAACCCAAATGAGAAATGAGGTTCAAAGCCCGACTTCGATGTCAATCGGGAAAAAACGCTTTAAAATAATCCCTTCACTTTTTCAACAACCAGGTCTTCATCCGGATTGACACTAAAAGTTAACAGCGGTTGAAGGAAAAACATTTCCCTGCCCGCTTTAAATTTTGCTTCACCGCCACCGGTAATATTCAACATGATCAGGTCATTTTTTTTCACTAAACCTGTTCTAGCCGCCTCCATAAGTGTAGCAGTAGCTACAGCTGCGGCACAATGGATGTCGTTGCCTTCGGTTTCCTTAAATAAAATGGCTGCATCACGGCTTTCCTGGTTGTTGGCCAATAAAACATCGCCACCGGCATCTTTCATGGCATCATACAGTCCGCCCACGATTCCATAAGGCGGCTTTCTGTTCGACAATACCTTGGCTTCAATGATTTCAACTTTTTTACGGGCATCAATATCGTCCATATGAAGCATATCGCGTGAGCTTGCTTTCCAGGCATCGTAAATGGGATGAAATGGAGAATTTTGCGATACCATCAGCCGGGCTTTTCGGTTACCAAAACGGCCATCAGCAATTAGCCTTAGGTTGGCTTCCCAGGCGGCAATGGCACCTGTTCCACTGCCGATGGCCTGAAAATAATACTCCGGGATTTCGCCAATGGTGGTGGCAGCCGATAACATGGTGGTTCCCATGCCATCGCGACGGGCCACGTTTTTGGCACCGCCTTCAGTTACAAAACCATCCATTCTGCTCACAATGTTTGATAAGTGGATGGCATCGAAATAATCGCTGCCAACTTCGCACGTGATGAGCTTTACGCAGGGATTGAGCGGTGTTTCGAACCACAGCGCATTTAAATTGTCGTGAGGCACGCTTAAAAGCAAGGGTATTTGATTGTCGGAACAAACCTGAGCAAAAGCCCTGGCCGTGTTCCCGGCGGAAGCTACTACCAATACCTCCCGGTTAGTTCCGTCCAAACGGCCGCAAACAGAATAGGCTTCGGTTTCTTTAAATGAACAGGTTTTCATCTCAACACCCCGCTCCGGCCAGTATCCGCTAAAAGTAATGTACAACCTGTTTAATCCCAATTTCTTAGCCAACCCTTCGCTTTTATAAGTGATGGGAGCCGAAGAACCCACAAGATACCTGTTTACGGGTAACCAGTCGGAAAAACGGTAAATGCCCAAAGAGGAATCTTTCAATTGAAGTTGTTTGGTTTGGTAAAGGGCGCGGATGAGCGTGGGAATCTTCTCTCCCGGTGCATCAAGCAACCAACCGGTATCAGTAAATGTATTGCCGGTAGCCAGTGATTGCAGAATATAAGGTGTTTTCTCAGAGGAATGAGACATGAACTAAGTTTTTACAAATGATCCACAAAAATAGGAAATCGGGAGGTTTATTCTACAGTCCGGGTAAAAATCTGAGTTGATCCAAAATATCTATCCTGCGATTAACTTTTTTATACTGCATGGCCTGTTTGATTAAAATTTAAGGTCATGGATGTCAGTTCCAGATAGATTTTCTGATAATCATAAGGTTCTCTTATCCCTTCAAATACCGTATTGCGGTATTTTAGGTTAGTTGAAAGTGCCCAACCGGCAGCAATTGGATTTTTGGTGGCCTTTAAAGTATTTAAGTATTTTCGCTTTAACACTTTCAAATCGAACATCCTGTCCCACTCTGCATGCATCAATTCGGTAAACTCATCCACAGACATATTTACCGGATCAATAACGCAATTAAAGAAGGTGTATTTCTCCCACGCCTTTGGGTAATCCATGTTATTTATTCGGTTACTTTTATAAAGGTTCTGGTAGGTAAGCGTACCAGGAAGTGGTGTAAGCATGCCTGGTTGAATGCAATCAACACCCGAATTAATAAAATAATCAGTTCTGTTGCGAATGGTTTGTACCGTATCGGTGTCCAATCCATAAATAAAGCTTCCTAAAACAGCTATCCCGGCCTGGTGAAATGCATCGTACACTTTTTCGTAATTCTGTACACCTACTTTAATATTTGTCAATTTTTCGGAAGCCACCAACTGTTCCACTATCTCCGACTCAATACCAAGCAATATCATGCGACATCCGGCTTGTGCCATCAGTTGCAGGGCTTCCGCATCCGTGGCCAGGTGCATTGAACAAAAGGTGTACCATTCCTTTTTAATACCGCTCTCAATAAAACCCCTACAAATATCTTTGGCCCGTTGAGCGTGTTTGGACCCATAGCCATAAAAATCATCATCAATAATATACAAACTTTTTTGAGGAATTCGCTTATACTCATCCACCACTTCCGCCACATTTCGATACCTGTATTTTCGCCCGTTAAAGGTATGCACGCTACAGAAATCGCATTTCATAGGGCAACCCCGTGTAGTCTGCAAACTTCCAAAAGCATATTTAGAGCTATATAAATCGATGCGGGGCGGAGGCATCGAATATAAATCCTGCAATTCACTTTCATATATTTTTCTGAGACTTCCTTGCTTAAAATCATGGAGCAATTCTCTCCAAACACCTTCAGCTTCTCCCTTTACCACCACATCCACATATTTTAATGCTTCTTCGGGTAACATGGAAGCATGGATTCCACCCATCACGGTTGTAATATTTAACTCCCGGTAAATAGAAGCCAGTTCATACGCTCGTGTGGCTTGTGAAGTTAATCCTGTAAAACCTACCAGATCAGCTTTTTTTGCCTGAAACACATCAAAGCTTTCATCTAAAATTTCTATCTCCCAATCTGAGTCGGTCAGCGCGGCAATGATCCCCAGCCCCATTGGAGGAACACTAAAATCACCATCATGATAAATCCCGGCCTTATAAGAGTTTCGGGGGTTAATTAAAAGTAGTTTTTTAGTCATCTTTAGCTATTTCTATTTCAATGTTTTAAATCAGTTTGGTGTTAATTTGCCACTTCCATACATGGTATTTTTAATATGCACTTGTTCCAAGAAAACAATAACAATAGCAGATTGGCTATTTTGTTTATTCTCCTAATGTCATAATTGGGGTAAAGATATCTACAAATCCGTTTCAAAATAACTCCATTTTATTGATCTAATCCGGTTACAAAAATCATTTCTGGTAAATTGAATAAACGACTATAAAGGTAGCGTATTAGTCTCCTAAATATATTTGGTCGATAATGCTGATTCGCTCTCTTTTATTTTCAAAAACCAAATTGTAGTAATGCAGGTTCGAATTATACGACCACAAAGCGGCATCCGGATTGCGCGACTTTTTAAGTGCATTGAGGAATTTGCGCTTCAGGTTTTTTTCATCATACAATTTAGCCCAGTTTTTATTAATTTCGGAGGTTAATTCTTCCTGGGTCATGAGTGCCGGGCGATAAACAACTTCAACAAAATCGTAACGAGCCCAGTCTTCTGGAAAGTTTTTGTGAATCAGCCTGTCTTCAGCTACCATTCGGTTAAACAAAGGTGTCCCGGGAAGTGGGGTGAGTATGGAAGCCTGCATGGCATCGATGTCTGAATTTAACATGTATTTCGTCCGGTTGGCGATGGTGAGAGGCGTGTCGGTATCCAACCCAAAAATAAAAGCACCTAAAACCGCTATTCCATGGGCGTGAATTTTTTGGTAAACCTCATCAAAGTGGGCGATTCCAATTTTCAGGTTGGTCCTTTTATTGGCCGACTCCAGCTGGTCGATGAGTTCTGATTCGATGCCTAAAAAAATCATTTTACATCCCGCTTCGGCCGCAAAATGAAGCACCTCCTCATGGTCAGCGATATTCATGGAAGCTGCGCAGAGCCAGTCTTTTTTAATCCCGCGCCGAATGATCTCCTGGCAGATTTCCAATACACGATCGGCTGATTTTTTCGTGTACCCTATCAGGTTATCATCCACGATATACACCCGCTGTTGAGGAATTTTCTCGAATTCATCCACCACCTCTTTCACCGGGCGAGCCCTGTACTGATGCCCATTAAACGTATGAACGGAGCAGAAATCGCAACTCATAGGGCACCCGCGTGTTGTTTGGACACTGCCAAACACGTAGCCTGGGTGGTATAAATCTATTCTGGGGAATGGTGAATCAACCAATGGCAATAAGTTCCCTTGATATCTTTTTTTTAGTGTACCGGATTCAAAATCATGAATAAGGGTTCCCCAAACGCTTTCAGCTTCACCAATCACAACAGAATCGGCATATTGCGCCGCTTCATCGGGCAACATCGACACATGAATCCCACCCATTACCGTGGATATGCCTTTTTCCTTATAAACTGAGGCCAGCTCATATGCACGTGTTACTTGTGAAGTAAGTGCCGTAATTCCAACCAAATCGGCTTCCCTGTATGTAAAACGTTCAAAATTCTCATCCACAACCTCAATCTCCCAATGTTCCGGGGTTAGCGCCGCGATAATGCCCAGAGCCATGGGCGGAAAAATACTTTGCTGATCGCGGATAAGTCCTCTTCGTTTTGTACTTAGTGGATTTATGAGTAGCAGTTTGTTTCTTTTTGTCATCTTTCAGTTAACTAAACAAAGGGGTTCGATTTGAAAGAAGATAACCCAAAGACATCCACCAGGTTGCGTACCGGACGTTCGCCCTCAAACGCCAGATTATAGTATTGCAGGTTGGAGCCATAGGACCAGATGCCAGCGGTGGCGCTCTTGGTCTGTTTAATGGTTCTGATAAATTTCTTCTTTAAGATGGGTTCGTTATACAGTTTGTCCCAGTTTTTTTTGATTTCCTCCATCATTTCCCCGCGTCCCATCAGATCGTGATTGAAAACCACTTCCGCGAAATGATAATGTTCCCAATCCTGGGGAAAATTGTTCAACACAATTTTATTTTCCCTGGTCATGCGGTCGAATAAACCTGTCCCTGGCAAGGGTGTCAGGATGGTGGATTGCACCGCGTCGATGGAAGCGTGGTTGATATACTCGGTACGTTGCGCCATGCTTTCAGGGGTGTCGGTCTCGAGCCCATAGATAAACGCGCCCAACACACTGATTCCATACTGATGAATTTTTTCAAATACCCTGTCATAGCTGTCGATGCCCATTTTCGCGTTCAGGTTCTTGTTCATGTCCTTCAACTGATCGAGGCGTTCCGATTCGATGCCCAGCAATACCATCCGGCAGCCACTTTCGGCAGCGTATTTCAGCACTTCCTCGTTGTCGGCAAAATTCATGGAGGCAGAACAAAACCATTCTATTTTAATGCCGCGTTCAATGATTCCCTTGAAGAGTCGAATGGCCCGTTCCTGTGATCTTTTACCATATCCTATCAGGTTGTCATCAACAAAATAGACCAATGAATGGCTTATTGTCTCCAATTCATCCAACACTTCTTCGATGGGGCGTTGACGATAGGTGTTGCCATTAAACGTATGCACAGAACAAAAATCGCACCGCATGGGACAGCCACGTGATGTCTGAATGCTTGCAAACTTATAATCGGGATGAAACAACTGACGTGCGGGTAAGGTTGCATTTTCCATAGGAAGCATTTGACCCATGTAGGATGTTTTCATTTCCCCCCGTTCAAAATCTTCGATCAGGGTTAACCATACACTCTCCACTTCTCCTACCACCACGCTATCACAGAAACTGATGGCTTCATCAGGTACCATGGAGGCATGTATTCCACCAATAACCGTTGGAATACCCTTTTCGCGGTAGATGGCTGCCAGTTCATAAGCCCTGGTCACACTGGATGTAAGCGCGGTAAAGCCAACCAAATCAGCCTCTTTAAAAGCAAATTGTTCGAAATTCTCGTCAAGGATTTCCACTTCCCAGCGATCGGGAGTAAGGGTGGCAATGATACCTAAACCAATGGGGGGATAGATGACATGTTTGTGAATAATCAAGCCTTTACGTGTGGAGTTTAGCGGATTGATGAGCAGTAATTTTCGTTTTCTTTCAGTCATGTAGAATATGCATCTTTGAGGCAAAGATAAGGAATTATACAAAAAGGGGATGGATAACTTAAGATGGTAAAGTGACGAGACTTAGCATGCTTCATATCCTAAAAAAACCGACCTTTGCTTACTTCGAAGATTAACCAGAGTCCATGGCAAAAAGGGGATTTTTTCGTGATTTTATGGGAGTGCTCAACAGCAATATGGTTTCGCTGGTAAGTGCTCTGCTAATGGTTGTTGTCCTTACCCGTGTATTGGGCACAGAAGGTTATGGGGCATACAATGCCTTAATCGTAGTGCCGCTTATTGTGGTTAGCCTCACGCACCTGGGTATTCGCGGTGCATCCATCTATCTGATTGGCAGTAAAAAATATGATGAAAACCACTTGGTTTCTTCCATTGTGTTTATCCTCATCGGTTCAAGCACAATTGGTATTTTGTTAAGTGCCATTGGATTTTATTTCTACCGGGAGCCTTCATTTACACTCCTGTTGATCTCACTCGTGCTTTTTGTGATCCCGTTCAGGCTGGCCACCATCTATGTCGGCGGTGTATTTTTGGGAAAAGACGAAATCAAAAAGTCGAACCAACTTAATTGGATGATCAATGTGATTAACCTGGTGTTGGCAGCAGTCCTGGTTTGGTGGCTGGATTATGGGTTGTTGGGAGCTGTAATAGCCACATTGGCGGCCAACGCGTGGGTAGCTATGGTAGCCATGCGAATGCTTACTAAGAATTTCGAAATCAAAATAATGTATCACCCGGTGATTGTTAAGCATTTACTCAGGATGGGCCTATTGTTTTCGATGTCATTTTTTATTCTGCAGCTAAACTATAAGGTAGATATTTTGCTGCTCGAAAAACTTTCTACTGTAAACGAAGTGGGTTTATATGCATTGGCTACCCAGATTGCAGAACAATTGTGGCAAATCCCTTTGGCTGTTGGCATTGTATTGTTCAGCCGGACTTCAAATGATGGAGGACAAATATTACCTTCTTCGGTTATTGCTCTCACCAGAACCATCTTTATTATTGTCTTCATCATGGCTGCCGCTTTATTTATCCTCGCTCCATTTGTTATTCCTTTGGTTTTTGGAAATGCATTTTCTGCCAGCAGCCTCATGTTACAAATTATTCTACCCGGAGTTGTTATTCTGACCTTCTTCAGGGTGTTAAGCGGACAGTTGGCGGGCATGGGGAAGCCTCAGGTGACCTTGTATATCTTTGGTCCGGCCCTGGTGATTAATATCCTTTTAAACTTTCTTTGGATTCCTGGTTATGGCGGAAAAGGAGCGGCCATGGCCTCCAATGTAAGTTACCTGATCGGGTCGCTGGGGTATTGGATTTACTATGCGAGACTGCATCAGCTGTCGTTGTTTGAGTTGTTTCATTTCAGAAAAACTGATTTTGATTCATTGAACAAACTCATTAAAAAAGTAACAAAAAAATGGACAATCTAAACAACATCCCATTTTTGTTTATCGTGGGCCGGCCAAGGTCGGGAACCACGCTCCTGCGTACCTTATTTGATGCACATTCCAATGTGGTTATCCCGCCTGAATGCCAGTTTGTTGTAAACCTTTACGGGAAATATGGCAAAAAAACACATTGGTCAAAATCAGACCTCGAACACTTTTTTCAGGATTTACAAACACAATGGCGCTTTGATACATGGAAACTGGACAGCAAGTTGCTGAGGCAAATCCTGCTTGAGTTGGAGGGACAAAATCTATACGGGAATATTTGTAAAACAGTATATGCCGTGTATCCATCGTTGTATCCAAAAGAAAACATACTTCTTTTTGGTGATAAAAATCCTGGCTATACCATTTACACCAAACGATTGTTAAAGATCTTTCCCAACTCAAAGTTTATTCATATCACCCGTGACTACCGCGACAATTTTGTTTCCATCAAAAACGTGGATTTTGAACTGCCCATTCCATCGTTGGTGGCACAAAAATGGGTATATTTTTCCCGGAAGATCCATCAGGAAGCCAGAAAAAACCCTGAAGCCTATTTTCATATCCGTTACGAGGACCTGGTGAACAAACCTGAGGAATCCCTTAAAGCCATGTGTGCCTTCACAGGGATTTCGTTTCAACCGGATGTGCTTAATTTCCATGAGAAAAAGGACGACTTCGTCAATCTCTACCCGAAAGGACTCCTGCAAAAATACCATAGCAGCCTGTTAAACCAAATAAATACCAGCCGCATAGGGTTATGGAAAAAGGAACTCACCGATAAAGAAGTCAGGCAATTAGATTACACTGTCGGGTCACTTGCCGAAACAATCGGCTACGAAAGAGCATATCACGATTTCGGATCCGCCGTTGTGTTGCAGACTTTACCGGGAAGAACCATCGCGGCCCTGCTGTATTTGGCTACCCAATTGGTCGACAAACTCCCTTCTTCTATCCGAATGAACATTCTCAGCAAAGGCCCAAGGGCTTTGGGGACTGCGTTTCTTAAGGTCTTTAATCCTAAAAAACTCAGGGAGATAAATAAGGCGCTGGTTGATTACAAATAAAAAAGCCTTGTAACCGGCATGTTACAAGGCTTTTTAGGCGGGCTTTTTTGTCGGATCTTATCCGACCTTTAAAGGAAAAAGGATCGCTCATTAATAATAGAGTAAAGTCGAAACCGTTTCTTGCCCATAGGCTCAAAAAAATAGACTTTACTGTCTTTAGTGAAAATGCTGGCATTCACATCTTTCACATTCTTTTCAACCAAACCATTTGTTTCAATTTGCCTAATCGAATAGTATTGATTTACTTCCATAGCAGGATAATTATTTCATTTTTAATAGATACCCATCCTTTTTACAGATAGGGCATTGTGAATCTTTTATAATACTGATATAACCACACCGATCGCACTTGTAGTACTTTTGGTACTGCACCTTCTTTTTTTCAGGACTTTTCTTAGAGCTAAAGGTAAACATCTTATCAGCGTTTTTCCTTTATTGGCAATCCACGTGCCAAAGTGGAATTATGAGAGAAATTGAATTCTAAATAACACATAATGTGAAGATTAAAAATTACAATTTAAATTAAAAAACAACTGGACTGTTTTTAGATTACGATTTCGGGGAGTTTTTCTTTCTACATTTGTGGATAGAATTACGATATCGTAATACATTTTGATGATCACCCGCCACGTTTTAATGCTGTTTGTTAATCAATGTTACTATTTTTGTAAAAAAAAAGCAACTTTATTCGATTAAAGAAACCGCATAAACAACTGGAGATACTACCATGAAAAAATTTACGCTTTTCATTTTATCTATTTTCTATCTTTCCGCTTTTTCACAAACAACACTCACTGAGGCAGTTGACTTTCATGTTAAAACCATTGATGGAGAAACCATATATCTTTTTCCATTGCTCGACGATCAGCAGCAGATCGTTGTGATTGATTTTTTCTCAACCTCTTGCGGACCTTGTCAGGATTACGCCCCTGATTTTCAGGCTTGTTACGAAAAGTTTGGTTCAAACCAGGGCAATGTGTATTTCATGGGCTTAAATTGGGGAAATGACAATGAGGGCGTGCGCGAATTTGATTCCATTTTTGGACTAACTTATCCTTCTGTTAGCGGAAGTCAGGGTGGCGGCAACCTGGTTTATACGGATTATAATATACTTTCGTATCCAACCGTAATTGTGATCACTCCGGATCATCAAATTGTTGAACAGTATATTTGGCTTCCTGACGAGGCAAATATTACCCAGGCAATTGTCAACGTCGGTGGTTTAATCGTTGGTGTGAACGAACCATATAAAAGAGAAAACAGCATTCAGGTTTTCCCTCAGCCTGCCCATGATTTCGTGAATGTGTCGTTGGAGGTAAAGAATGGAATTAGCATCAACTTTAACCTGTATCAACTTACTGGCAAATTGATTTATTCTCAAAATTTTCAGGCACACTCGGATGGAATTGAGCAAGTACGCATACCACTTACCGGCCTGGCTGATGGAATGTACCTATTAAAAATAGGCGATGAAGCAGGTCCGATAACGACCCGAAAAATGACAGTGGTCAACTGATTTTAATAACTTCCGCTGGCTGGTCCTCCTGTTACAATGGCCACGCTCGCTCCGGCTCCGATGCGGGTAGCGCCAGCATTGATCATGGCGATGGCTTTTTTGAAGTCGCGGATACCGCCACTGGCTTTTACACCCATCTTAGGACCTACAACCCTGCGCATGAGGGCAACGTCTTCAACGGTAGCACCACTTCCCGTAAAACCTGTACTCGTTTTTACAAAATCGGCTCCGGCTTTCTTTGAAATTTCACATGCCAATATTTTTTCGGTATCGGTCAACAAGGATGTTTCAATAATCACTTTCATGATGGTATTGTTTCGGCAAACCCTTTTAATGGCGCGGATATCCTCTTCAACCAGTTTTAAGTTTCCCGATTTAAGAGCGCTGGTGTTGATTACCATATCCAGTTCATGTGCACCATTGGCCAATGCATTCCTTGCTTCAAATGCCTTGCTTCGGGTATCCATCTCCCCCAATGGAAAACCAATGACAGAGCATACTTTTACAGATGAACCTCTCAGTTTTTTTGCAACAAAAGGAACCCAGGATGAATTTACGCAAACCGATTTAAAATGATACTGTAAAGCCTCATCGCATAACTTTGTAAACTGTTCCTCGGTGGCTCCCGGCTTTAATAATGTGTGATCAAGGTATCCGGCTAATTCTTCAGGGGTTATGCTGCCTCCGGGAGTATTTTTGCCCGACGTGCTACTTTCAACAGCACCATCGGTAAACTTCATTTTTTCAAGCTTCGAAAGAATCTCTTTCGTAATTTTTTCTATCAATTCGTTCTCTTCCATATCCTTTTACTTCCTTTCAATTGACATCATTTTATTTATTCTTGGCCAATGTCTACCACCCTCAAAACGTGTTTCAAGCCATAATTTGGCCATCGAAGCCATGTCCGAAATGGAATGCATCGTGGTTCCCATGGTCAGGACATTGGCATTGTTGTGGGCACGGCTGTTGATGATGGTTTCGGGACTCCAACACAAAGCGGCACGAATGCCTTTTACCTTATTACAAGCCATGGAGGATCCGATTCCGGCAGCATCGAGCATGATGCCGCGTTCACACTCGCCACCAGTCACTTTTTTTGATACTGCCAATGCGAAATCGGGATAATCGACTTTGGTGGTGGAATTATGAGTTCCTACATCAAACATTTTATAACCTAAAGTCTCCAGATACGTTTTCAGAGATTCTTTTGTCTCGAAAGCTCCATGATCGGCACCAATGGCGATGCGGCTTACATGATCTTTAATCCCATTTTCCTGGTGATTCGCCATATTCTTTTCTCTGGTGGGTAACATCCCCATTTGTTGAGTTTGCAAATTTGCAACTTTTCTTAATCTATTTCTTCTTTTTATCATGTCGAAATTTCATCAACGATTGCCGCGATAACTGTCTTCACTGTTAAAGCACCTGCATCCTGAATAATTTGTCTGGCTGAATTTCCTTCTTCAATGGTCAGGACCAGATCGTTGACCCCGGCTTGCACGGCATCTATTGCAAAAAAAGAAGTGCCAATATAATTTCCCTTTGGATCAACAGGCTGAATAACAAGGATTTTTCTTGATTCGTAGCCTGTGGCTTTGGTGGAAGAGACCACGGTTCCTATCACTTTTCCTAACCTCATGGCCTAAAATTAAGATGTATATCATCTACTATTCCCATCACTGCGGCATCGCAGGGGTTCATTTCTTTTTCGATGATCCGGCTGGCTTCCTTACTTGTTTCGTAATAAATAATTTGCCCTATATCAGCCTGAAGGGTGTCAACCGCAACCAGTGCATCACCGGCCACTTCGAGCTTTTCGTTTAAGGGCTGTACCAAAACAAGTTTCAATCCTTCAAAAGATTCAACCTTTTGCGTGCTTACTACCCTGCCGATGATTTTTCCAAATTTCATCCTTCAACTCCTGATTAAATAATTCTAAAATAATCGACCAGGGTACATCGCCTTTCGCGGGTAAAAGTCCTGGCTCGGGTAACACCTTCGCCTGTTGGACTGGCTATGGTAAAGGAAGCGAAACCGGCACCACCCTCACCTAATCCTGCATAGCTGGGCCCGTTTTTTATGAAAATGGAGCAATTCATCGCTTTGGCCATTTTACTTAATTTAGCAATGTTGAGCGAGTGCATAATGGCCGTGTGCCTGAATCCATGTTCGCAACGAACAGCCAAATCAATCGCGTCATCCACATGAGCCACACGAACCAACGGCATGACAGGCATCAGCTGTTCAGTCCAAACCAAAGGATGGTCAGCATCTACCTCACAAAGTAACAACCGGGTTGTATCGGGAACTGTTAAACCAATAGCACTGGCAATTTTGGAAGCATTTTGGCCCACGTATGTTTTGTTGGCGGCGCCTTCGTGTCCGGGTCGTCCGGGATCGGAAATTACCAATGCTGTAACTTTTTTAATTTGTTCAGGCGATAAAATATAAGCGCCATTTTTTTGCATTTCAACTTGTAGCGCCTCGGCCACCGAATCAACAACAATGATTTCTTTTTCGCAGATACAGATGAGGTTGTTGTCGAAACTGGCTCCTGCGACAATATCTTTACCTGCCTTCACAATATCGGCAGTTTCATCCACCACAACCGGCGGGTTTCCCGGACCTGCAGCAATGGTTTTTTTCTCCATGCGCATGGCAGCCTTTACCACTCCCGGTCCACCGGTAACCACCAGAATAGATACTTTCGGATGATTCATCATCGCCTGAGCCGATTCAAGTGTGGGGTTTTCAATTGTGGTGATCAGGTTTTTTGGCCCGCCTGCTTCAGTAATGGCTTTGTTTAACAGGCTTATTAAAAATGCAGATACTTTTTTGGCTGATGGATGTGTATTAAATACGACAGAATTACCGGCGGCAATCATGCCAATGCAATTGCTGATGATGGAAGCTGTAGGATTGGTGCTGGGTGATATTGATCCGATAACACCATAAGGCGCATGTTCAACCAACGTGAGACCATGGTCATCAGAGAATGTTTCGGGCACAATGTCCTCCACCCCCGGTGTCTTGTTAATAGCCAATTCGTTTTTAACTACCTTGTCTTCCCACCGCCCCATGCCGGTTTCTTCGCTAACCATTTTCGAAATAAGAACAACATGGTCCTTCGATACTTTGCGAATGTTGGCAATGATGTCTTTGCGGGTCTCCAGGGTCAGCTTCTCCAATTGATGAAAAGCCACTTCAGCAGCCATTACTGCCTGATCGATGGTAGTGAAAAGACCTGTTTTTTCCGATTGAAGGGCTATTTCATTCTTCAAATTGAGGTCGGTTAAAGCCTCACGTACCAACTGCCTGATATTTTCTTCTAATCGATCCATTTATGATATTCATTTTACATAAAAAAGGGCCTGATTTCTTTGTGAGGTTGAGGAATGATGGTGTCCATTCCCAGGAGGTTTTTTGCCTTGGCTTTTTCAATTCCTGCTTTTACTGCAGCCTGTACCGCATCGAGATGACCCATCATTTTAACGTACGATTTACCACCATAGCCATCCGCCAAACGGATTTCGATAATTTTAACACCTCCTGCTTTGGCCGCGCTATCGGCCGACTCGATACCTGAAACAATGGACAGGGTTTCGATGATGCCAATGGTATCCCATTCGCCTACAACAATGGTGTTTCCAATGGCGGGAATCACATCGGGATGTACCTGGGGAAGGAAAAGTTTATCAATAATATGATTTCCTCCGGTTTCGCAACCAGCCTTATAGGCGTATTCCACCGATGCTACATCTCCACTAAATATAATCAGGTATTTTCCGGAACTAATCGTTCGTGCATCAATAATTTGAATGGGGGCTCTTTTCACCATCTGATCGAGAGCCTGTAAACCAATCACAATGCTACCAAACTCAATGGCACCGAGAACAATAATATTTTCCTTTTCCATCATTTTTTATAAACCACTTGATCGTTTTCGTCAATCACATCAATTATCCCCACGATGATCGCATCAATGGCTTTGTTGGCTGTGACAGGTGTTTCGCGTGCTGAGGTGCTTTCCGCGACCATAACCAATTCGTCAAACCCTGCACTCACCAGATCGAGCGCCACCATAAATTCGTTTTTAATTTCCCCCTTTTGATTGCACTTATTAACCAATAAATAACGGCCTCCACTAATGTGGATGCAATTGGAGCTACTTGTAATCGTTCCTGCCACTTTTCCTATTACCATCTGAAATCTTTATCTTTTTTGATAGGTCAATGTGCCTTTTAATTCAATGAGATCGACAATAGCTACCACAGTAGCATCGGTGGGCAATCCTTTGGTGGTTTCTGCCATGCGGGCGCTGCTGCCCGAAACATAAAACACAATTTCATCCACACCGGCGCCAACACCATCCATGGCCACAATAAAGTCGTTTTTGCCTTGCATACTGACGGGATCGATTTTCTCAAGCAACAATAACTTGAGGCCCTCCATTTGTGAGGCTTTCTGACTCGATACCACCGTACCTGTAACTCTTGCCAAAATCATATTTTCTACTTTTTGCTTTTGCGACCCAATGGCAAGGCACTGTCAACATTGGTATGTGGACGTGGAATAATGTGGCTTGATACGATTTCGCCCACTTTTTCTGCTGCAACAAGTCCTGCATCAACGGCGGCCCTTACCGAAGCCACATCGCCACGTACAATGGCAGTAACATATCCCCCACCTGTTTTTTCATAGCCAACAAGCTCCACTTTGGCAGCTTTTACCATGGCATCAGAAGCTTCGACCATGGTTGCAAACCCCCGTGTTTCTATCATTCCCAATGCATCTGTATTAAAATCTGACATAACTTTATCTCCTATAATTGTGATTAATATTCTTCTCTACCAATAATTTCTGCCAACCGTTTTTCAACGATGGTTTTGCATTCAAGCACTTCTGCTTCAGGCCCACCAATATATACCCGGCCAAATTTCCCAAATCCAATCACATCGATTATTTTGATATTGGCAGCTTTTTCGGCCTCATTTGCAGCATAATATGCGTAACCTGCGGGTTCCATCTCCAATACATAAAGCGTATCGCCGCGTAAAAGCATCATTCCATGCCGGGTCCTGTTGATTAATTGGGCATGGTGATCGTCCACGTTTTTTATCAATTGACTGGTTAGTATCCTGGGTCTGATTCTATTTGCTTCTGTTTGGCTGATGGCAGTTAATACGGCTTCCCCGGCCATACGGGTATCTCCCTGGTTGTCGGAATGAATCTCAAGCATCCCATAGGCGCGTTCCACTATTTGCATTCCGGGCAACACGTTGGTGGCTTTGATGGCCACATCTGTTAAGGCATTGATCTCGATACCGGGTGCAATTTCGATAATACAACTCGACTGCCCTCCCACAGGAAGGAATCCCCTGGAAACCGTAGAGATATAGGAAGCCATTTGTAACTGGAGGGAATCTAAGAATATATACGTTCTTAAATCAATGTGTGATTTGGAATCTTTCATCTTATGAGGGATTATTTACCTGTTTTTCTCCCGAGAGGAAGCGCGGTGTCAACATTTTGATGTGGTCGTGGAATAATATGTGAGGACACAATTTCTCCAACTTTTTCGGCGGCGCGGAGACCGGCATCAACAGCTGCACGAACTGAGGCCACATCGCCTCGTACAATGGCTGTAACGTAACCTCCACCTGTTTTTTCATAGCCAACAAGCTCCACTTTAGCTGCTTTCAACATGGCATCTGAAGCTTCCACCATGGCTGCAAAACCCCGGGTTTCGATCATTCCCAAGGCCATCATTTCATTATTTTCCATATAATTCTATTTAACTTTTTGATAATATTTTTACGATTCAATTACCTATTTTTTTCAGTACCCAAAAAGAACATTTTCGTGTACAAATTATTTAACTCATCGCATTTGTATTTGATTAACCGTTCTTTGAACCCACAAATGTAGTGATATTTATTGGTATAAGTTAGAAAATAAAGGAAAGACCCGGTGACAGAAATTTTCCTGAATTAGAAATGCTTTAACTTTTATTGATCATCTGAATGAATTAACGTCTTATCTTTACATCAATTTAATTTAAATCAAATGAAAACGTTGAGATTATTTAAAGCCGTTACTGTTTTTATCACAGTTGTCTTGTTATTTAACTCATGTGCACCAACTGATGACAATGAGTTAAATCCAATTACAAAATTCGTTGGCACCTGGAGTGTGAACGATCAGCCAGCCCGATTAAATTATGAAGTAACCATTGATTACAACCCACTTAATTCAGCAGAAGTTTTACTGAAAAATTTTGCCGATCTGGGAAATTCAGCTGTAGGTCTGGTGGTAGGCAATACCATTGTTATTGATAACCAAGTGCTCTCGGGCGATAATTCTGTTTCAGGTTCCGGAAGTTATATCAATGAAAATAAATTGTCGTTCAATTACCAGCTCGATAACGGAATAGATAAAGAATCGCGGGTCGCCATATTTTCAAAATAATCTGAGATAGTTAGGTTGGGGGTTAAGTAGTCCACTTTTTTTATCCCGGAAGGCAGGATTCTTATTTTTTGGTTGTCAAACGCCTGCAAGGAGTCCTTTTTTATTCTATCAGCTTTTAATTCTTGCTCCTTTTTTACTTTAACCTCCTCCTTTAGCTGACTTAGGTTAGCAAGCACTCCATCATAAATTTTAATCATGACCTCTGTGCGATCCTGGTAATAATTCAAATTTTCAACCAACTGGGCAGGTGTAATTCCATACGTATTGTAAATCTTCAAGTTGCTTTTAGGAACTGAATATCCAACATCCTTATTCATTTCCCTTTGCAAAACGGTCTTCCCTTCAGCTAGTTGAATTTCAGTAAGGATTTCAATCATCTGCTGCTCAGAAAGTAATTTATTGGGTAGAGGGGATTGTTCTTTGTTATTCTTGTAACATGAAGTCAGTCCTAAAATCAATAATAAAATGGGAATTAAAAACTTTCGCATGTTAGTTGCCTACTTCGGATAAAAACATAACACGAATCAGCCTGACTTCCTCTTCACTATATTCCGATTCCCCAAGTACTCGAAGAGCATCTTCAATGGAATCAGTTTCAGCTTCGGCAAAGTAATCGTAAATGTCTTCCTGATGGTACTCGTCTACTTTATCGTTGATGTAGTAGCTGATATCAAGCTTTGTTCCTGACATCACGATTCGCTCAATTTCAGTGAGTAATTCAGCAAGAGAAAGGTTTTTAGCGTAGGCAATATCATCGAGTGGTAGTTTTCGGTCGATGCTTTGAATAATGTACACTTTCAATCCCGACTTATTAATCACTGATTTAATCACCATATCGTTGGGCCGTGTGATTTCGTTTTCCTCTACATATTTTTGTATAAGTTCGAGAAAAGGCTGACCATATTTGGTGGCTTTTCCTGCTCCAACACCCACAATTTGTTTCAATTCTTCTTCATCAATAGGATATTGTATGGCCATATCTTCGAGAGAAGGATCCTGGAAAATGACAAATGGAGGCAGATTTTCTTTTTTAGAAATATCTTTACGCAAGTCCTTAAGTAGTGCAAAAAGGGCCGGGTCAGATCCCCCTCCCTTTTGTCCTCCGGCATTTACAATCATGTCATCATCCTCAACCGACTCATAATCATGATCTTTGGCAATAAGAATGCTGTAAGGTTCTTTGATGTAATCTTTCCCCTCTTCTGTAATTTTTAAAATGCCATAGTTTTCAATCTCTTTTTCAGCGAGCCTTTGAATGAGTGCCTGACGGATGATCATGACCCAGTATTTGGCATCGTGTTGACTGCCTGCTCCAAAATACTTATGCTGATCGAGTTTGATACTTTTTACATCACCGCTTTTTTTACCGGCAATGACCTCTGCAACCGTTTTAGCTTTAAATTGTTGTTTCAGTGAAACAATGGCTTTCAACGCCAGTCTGATTTCATCTTTTCCTTCGTACTTTTCTTTTGGCGACAAACAGTTATCACAGGCACCACAATTTTCTTTTGTAAAGGATTCACCAAAATAATGAAGTAACAACCGGTGACGGCAAACAGAAGATTCGGCATAGGCTACTGTTTCAAACAATAATTCTTTGGCAATTTCCTGCTCTGCGACAGGCTTATCTTTCATAAATTTTTCCAGTTTCTGGATGTCGTCATAATTATAAAAGGTAATGCAGTTTCCCTCTCCACCATCGCGGCCACCGCGTCCGGTTTCCTGGTAATAGCCTTCAATACTTTTTGGAATATCATGGTGAATTACGAACCGAATATCGGGTTTGTCGATGCCCATCCCAAAGGCAATGGTAGCCACGATCACCTCCACATTTTCCATTAAAAACATATCCTGGTTGTTACGGCGGGTGGCGGCATCCAATCCGGCATGATATGGCAACGCCCTGATACCGTTGACAACCAATGACTCAGCAATTTCTTCAACCTTTTTTCTGCTCAAACAATAAACAATTCCCGATTTGTTGGGTTGCGATTTGATATATTTGATAATGTCTTTAATAACATCTTTTGTTTTTGGCCTGACTTCATAGTAAAGGTTCTCCCTGTCGAATGAGGATTTAAAAACCTCGGCATTGGGGATTTCAAGGTTCTTCAAAATATCTTCCTGAACCTTTAATGTGGCCGTAGCAGTCAACGCGATGATCGGAATATTCGGGTTGATGGCATTTATAATGGGACGCAATTTCCGGTATTCCGGTCTAAAGTCGTGTCCCCATTCAGATATACAATGTGCTTCATCAATAGCAAAGAGGGATATATCGATGTTTTTAAGGAATTCGATGTTGTCTTCTTTTGTCAGCGATTCCGGGGCCATGTACAATAATTTTGTTTTACCACTCAACAAATCTTCTCTCACTTCAGTGATTTCAGCTTTTGAAAGTGACGAATTCATTACATGGGCTATACCCGATTGGGTGGCAAAATTCCTGATCATATCAACCTGATTTTTCATCAGGGCAATTAGCGGGGAAACAATAATAGCTGTTCCTGGTTTATATAATGCGGGTAGTTGATAGCATAGTGATTTTCCTCCTCCTGTTGGCATTACGACAAAAGTATCGTTTCCTTTGAGCAGGTTTTCAATTATAACTTCCTGAGTGCCTTTAAATTTTGAAAATCCAAAAAATGATTTAAGTAATTCTTTGGTATTGTATTTATCCGTTGTGGTCTCCATCATTTCGGTAGATAAAACATATCTTTGTCATGAAATTCATTTTACGCATTCAAAAGAATTACCAAAATGAATTTTGGTTTTTTATTGTGTGTATATGAACAAATATAATACTAAAAAATTGCATAATCACCTATTTTAAATAAAAAATGTTGGAATCAAGAGAAAAAATACGCCAGGCTGCATTATCGACCATTGAAAATGAGTGGAAGTCAATTAAGAATTTAAGTAATTCGGTGACTGAGGATTTTATTAGGGCAGTTGAGCTTATTTTAAAATCAAAAGGAAGAGTTATTGTCACGGGTATTGGCAAGAGTGCCAATATTGCACAAAAAATAGTAGCTACATTTAATTCTACAGGCACACCTGCCATATTTATGCACGCTGCGGATGCCATTCATGGTGATTTGGGTATTGTAAGAAAAGATGATGTGGTGATTGCCATTTCCAAAAGTGGTGAAACACCTGAAGTCAAAGTACTAATTCCTTTATTAAAAGCGCGTCAAAACCTGATTATTGCTTTAGTTGGCAATACGGGGTCCTATCTGGCAAAGCAAGCTGATTTGGTATTGGATTCAACGGTTGAAAAAGAAGCGTGCCCGAATAACCTGGCGCCAACCAGCAGTACGACTGCCCAGTTGGTGATGGGCGATGCCCTGGCAGTTAGTCTCCTTGAATCAAGGGGTTTTTCAGCTGACGACTTTGCTCAATATCACCCGGGTGGTACTCTTGGCAAACGCCTGTACATGAGAGTCTCCGACCTTTCGGTAAATAATGCTTTACCCTCGGTAAATCAAAACGCCCTCATACCGGAGGTAATCATTGAAATTTCGTCTAAAAGACTGGGTGCCACCGCAGTACTCGATAACGATGAGTTGGTTGGCGTAATTACAGATGGTGACTTGCGGAGGATGATTGAAAAGCACAACGACTTTAGACAGCTTAAAGCTTGTGATGTGATGACAAAACATCCACTTACTGTTAACCAGGATGAGTTGGTGGTGGCCGCCCTCGAACTCATGCGAAAAAATAACATTACACAATTGCCTGTCGTATCAGAAAATAAGTATGTTGGCGTTATTCACTTACATGATATTCTCAGGGAAGGAATCTTGTAGGAGTATGTTAAGTTATTGAAATAGAAAAATATGAAACTTTGGACAAAAGACCTGGTTAAGAAGTATAAGCAACGGACTGTTGTTAATAACGTAAGCGTTGAGGTAAATCAGGGCGAAATTATAGGGCTGCTTGGGCCTAATGGGGCGGGCAAAACTACCAATTTTTATATGATAGTAGGGCTTATTAAACCTCTCTCGGGCAGCGTGTATCTTGATGATCAGGAAATAACCAACGAACCAATGTACAGACGCGCGCAAAGAGGAATCGGATACCTGGCGCAGGAAGCTTCTGTTTTCCGCCACCTGAGTGTAGAGGACAATCTTCGGGCAGTGATGGAATTTACGAAACTGAATAAAGCACAACAGAGTGAGAAGATTGAATCGCTGCTTGATGAGTTTGGTTTACAAGCCATTCGAAAAAGCAAGGGTATTCAGCTTTCCGGCGGCGAAAGACGACGTACCGAAATAGCACGGGCTCTTGCCGTTGATCCAAAATTCATTCTTTTAGATGAGCCATTCGCAGGAGTGGATCCCATCGCGGTTGAAGATATTCAGCTGATCGTTTCAAAGTTAAAGGAAAAAAACATCGGAATCCTGATTACCGACCACAATGTACATGAAACATTGACCATTGTTGACCGGGCTTACCTTCTGTTCGAGGGGGCCATCCTTAAATCAGGAACTGCTGAAGAACTGGCTAACGATAAACATGTTAGAAAGGTTTATCTTGGAAAGAATTTTGAATTACGAAGATAATGTCCTGAGAAAAAAATAATTAAAATTTAATGTTGGAATTGGTTATTTGCGTCTTTTTTTAATACGTGACCGTTCATTTTCATTCAATATGATAAATATCATAGTGTGATTTATCCGTGATTACTTCAGGCGATCCACTTTAATGTGTATAAATTCCTAAAATTAAAAAACATACAATTCGGATTATGGGGATGTATTTATTGTAGAAAAAATTACACCCCCTTTAAATTTTGTCTTAATTATTTTGTATCTTTGTCCTGTTCTTAATTGAACGATTAACTTTAGCAGGTTAATTTTTTGGGTTATCCCTCTTCTACGAGGGTTTTTAGGTTAATATGGGAAAAGCCCCGACCGCCTGGTCGAGGGCTTTTCTTTTTGCCCTGAATTTTTCAGTTATTCAAACGAGAGAATGGACTTCCTGATAAGCTCTATTGCTTGATGTAGCTCCTCTTCAGTAATGACCAATGGGGGGGCGAACCGAATAATATGGTCGTGTGTAGGTTTTGCCAGCACACCATTTTCAGCCATTTTCAGACATACATCCATGGCGGTTTTCCCATTTTTTGGCTTTATCACAACGGCATTAAGCAACCCCTTACCGCGTACCAGCTCAATCATATCCGATTTAATATTCTTCATTTCCTGACGGAAGATGACCCCCAACTTTTCAGCCTTTTCGGCTAATTTCTCCTCTTTCACCACTTCGAGTGCAGCCACTGCCACCCTGGCAGCAAGTGGGTTTCCCCCGAAAGTAGATCCATGTTGTCCCGGTTTTATCGTAAGCATGATTTCGTTGTTGCACAATACCGCTGAAACAGGATATACGCCACCTGACAATGCTTTTCCAAGAATCAGGATGTCGGGATGCACACCTTCATGATCGCAAGCCAACAATTTTCCTGTTCTGCCGATGCCGGTTTGAACCTCATCCGCAATAAACAGTACGTTCATCGATTTGCACAAGTCGTATGCTTTTTTTAAGTATCCTTCGTCAGGTACCACCACGCCTGCTTCCCCTTGAATGGGTTCGACCAAAAAACCGGCAACATTTGGATCTTCAAGTTCCTTTTGCAGAGCCTCCAAATCGTTGTAAGGAATTACGATAAACCCGGGGGTATATGGCCCGAAGTTGGCTTTTGATTCCGGATCGGTTGACATAGAAATGATGGTGATGGTACGACCATGAAAGTTGTCAGCACAGACAATGATTTTTGCCTGATCGGACGGAATTCCCTTTTTATCGTAAGCCCAACGGCGGCAGAGTTTAAGTGCTGTTTCATCAGCTTCGGCCCCGGTGTTCATAGGCAGTACTTTGTCGTAACCAAAATATGAGGTGATATATTTTTCGTAAGGGCCTAGCGCATCGTTGTAAAAAGCCCGTGAAGTTAGGGTAAGTGTTTGTGCCTGATCAATGAGTGCACTTACAATTTTTGGATGACAATGTCCCTGATTTACAGCTGAATAGGCTGAAAGAAAATCGAAATACTCTTTGCCGTCCACATCCCACACTTTCGCTGCCAACCCTTTTTGAAGCACCACGGGTAGCGGATGATAATTATGTGCACCATAATTATCCTCTAAGCCGATGGCTATTTTTGCCGTTATTTTTTCTGTCATTGTTCAATCAATTTATTTAAAAAAATCTGTTGTATGAAGATTAAATTTGAAGCTTCAAAATTAGTAATTTACAACGAAACTAAAGGAGGTTTTATAAGGTTTATTCCGAATTTGGAGTGATTCTTAACTATTTCAATTTTCTTGCCATCCACTTAAAGCAGGTGCCTGAAAGGCAAAAGTATCCATTCGAAAACCTTATTTATTAGTGGCCGGTCTTTCCATTTTACATAATCAAATGGCTGAGTATCTTCCTGGGTACGGTTGGCATGGACCCCGATTTGGTCAATAATATCACTATCTGTCCCAATCAGCATAATTTCATACATATACCGAAAGCTACGGTAATCGAAATTTGATGAGCCAATGGCAAAATATGAGTTATCAATTAGCAACAACTTGGCATGCAGGTTATTTAGTTGATAAAATAAAAAGTTAACTCCTTTCTTGTTAAGAGGACCCAGGTATTTGTTTCTCAAAATATCAATCAGGGTAACGTCCGATTGTTTAGGCAGCAACACATTAACCTTCACCCCTCTCTGAGCTGCATCGGTGAGTGCTTTTCGCAGAAAGTATCCCGGGAGAAAATAGGGAGTCTCGATAACAACCTGATGCTCTGCATTTTTGATGAGTCGGATAAATTTATTGTTAATCTTTTTAAAAGTTATTGAAGGTGCATCCCGAATTATTTCAAAACCGCTGAATTTGATGGTATATGTCCTGCTATTGGTATTGATATTATATTTATTAAAGTTTTTGAAATCTTGTTTAAATAATTTAACAAAAACAGGCGTCAGGTTACTCTTTATACGCAAAACCGATTCGCGCCAGTTAAGGTTATAACCGGTAATATTTGACGAACCAATATAGCTGATTTTATCATCGATGAGCAATAATTTACGGTGGTTTCGTTTGTGGCTTTTGGTAAATATATCTGTATTGTATTTGATTTTTTGAAAAAAACGCACCTCTCCTTTATATTGGATTAACTCTTTAAAATATTCAGAATTGATCGGTCCTGCTCCCCAGTAATCAATCAATATCTTTATTTCCACACCTTGCTTGGCTTTTTTAGTCAGGGCTCTTCTAAACCTATCCCCAATTACATCTTTGCCGACCCTGAAAGTCTGGAGGTAAATATATCGCTCGGCAGCCTCAATATCTTCAATCATAGATTGATAGTACCTGAGTGGCTCGGCAAAAAGATGATAAGGCTCCTGTATAATCATGGATGTTTTTTTAATTTGGTAAATAACGCATAACCCATCAGTGTGAAAAAAACGAGTGCGCTGATTCCTGCTAACATCAATTTGTATTTTCTGATTTCGGCTTCCTTTAATTCATTTGATATTTGTAGTTTTTTTGCTTCTTCCAACACTTCTTCGGTTCTGAATTTACCTTCTGATTCCCGGCTTTGCAACACGTTAAGTCTCTCAATAAGCGAATCTTTATCAAGGGCCGCCAGCTTAAAATAGTTTTGGTATAGCTGATATTTTCCAAGAGCGGCATAACTATTCATTAATGCAACCTGATTCAGGCGAATGAATTCCACATATTGAAATTCTTCTGCCATTTTCAGGCTCTGCAGAAAATAGGGCAAGGCTCTGTCGTACTGATGATGATCCAGAAATAGCGATCCCATATTGTACAAGACCATTACAAGTCCCGTTTCACCTTGAAACTCTTCATACAACCGTTTGCTTATCTTAAAATGCCTAAGTGCATTGGATGTATCCTTCATGTTAGCATACAACGTTCCCAGGTTGTTATTTAGGAGGGCGATACCAATTTTGTCGTTCATTTTATGTTTTAGTCTGAGCGATTGATCATAGAATTGTTTGGCTTTTTGATAGTCTTTCAATTCAAAATTATAAATCTCTGCCAAGTTGGTCAATACTTGCGACAAACTTCTATCATCGCCTGTCTGTTCTAAAATAGGGATGGCAAGTTGATAGTAATCAAGGGCTTTATCAAACAAGCTCCATTCACGATAGATAATGCCCATGCTATTGTATGACAAGGCCAAACTGGTGCTGTCGTATTCATCCTTGAAAATTAGCATGGCACGATAGTAATTGTCGAGTGCATTTTGGAGTTCATCGCGGTAATAGCTTAGGTTTCCCAACTGCAACAATGAAATTCCAATGCCCCTTTTATTACCAATTTGGCTTTCAATATCCAGCGATTTTTGATAATAATATTGGGCAGAATCGAAGCGGGAAGTTTCCTCAAAAATGAGCCCGATGTTATTCAAACAGTTGGCTTGTCCTTGTAAATTATTGGTGCCTTGAAAACCGCGCAACCCTTTTCGGTAATAGTCGTTGGCCATATCAAGCTCTCCATGAAAATAGCAACTGTTACCCAGTGACTTATAAACTTGCGCTTCCAGATCGTTTTCATTTTCCCGGTTGGCCAGTTGAGCTGCTTTTATGCCATATTTGAGGCAATCGTTAAAAGCAGTATTTCGATATGATTCTGACAAAACCAATAGCGCTTTTATATGCTCGACTCCCCTTAATTGAGGCAGCTTTGCTTCAATACTATCCATTTTATCGTAGGGATTGGGTAAAATGGATAGAGAAACAGGCAATAGAAGAACCAATAAGTAATACTTTACGCTCATGACGCAAATATAACCAAAAGTGTTCTCTTTTTCGCCAGTGTAACTTTTCTATCTTTGTACCACTAAAATTACCTTACAATGATTAAATCCATGACCGGGTACGGTAAGCAGGTTACTGAATCTGCCCGACGTAAATATGCCATTGAAATAAGAACGCTAAACAGTAAAACGCTGGATGTAAATTTACGGGTTCCCGGAAGCTTAAAAGACCGCGAACTGGAAATTAGAAATTTACTCGCAAAAGGGCTCGACAGGGGAAAAGTAGATATTTTGCTTACCGTTGAGGAGAAGGCCGAAGGAGGTTCGCTAAAGTTAAATATGCCGGTAGCACTTCAGTATTATCAGCTGATGAAGCAATTGTCAGAGGCTACGCTCGAACCCTTACCGCAAGATGTCCTTTCTATCGTTATTAAAATGCCTGATGTTTTGATTTCAGGTGATGAGGATGCCGATAAAGAGGAGTGGGTCATTGTTTCACAAGGGTTTTCTGATGCCATTGCGGCTGTCGACCAATTCAGAATTCAGGAAGGTGCTTTATTAAAAAAAGAATTTATCACGCGTGTGGAAAAAATTAAACAATTGCTTACCGAGGTGGAGCCATTTGAACAGGAACGACTTTCCCGCATTCGGGAACGGATTTTAGCTTCTTTAAATAATCAGTCATACGACTTGCAGGTAGATAAAAATCGCCTGGAGCAGGAGTTGATTTATTACATTGAAAAACTGGATATTACCGAAGAAAAAGTCAGGTTGAAAAATAACTGCGATTATTTTCTGGATACCCTCGACGAAGAAACTTCTTCGGGCAAAAAGCTTGGTTTTATCAGCCAGGAAATAGGACGTGAGGTAAACACACTGGGTTCAAAGGCAAACGACTCACAACTTCAGCGTGTTGTGGTGCTGATGAAAGACGAATTGGAAAAGATTAAAGAGCAATTGTTTAATATTTTGTAACATTTCTTTCCTTCATATATGAAAAAAGGTAAGCTGATTATTTTCTCGGCTCCATCGGGATCGGGAAAAACAACAATTGTTAAAGAACTGATGAAACAGGTGCCCAACCTGGCCTTTTCGGTTTCCGCGTGTAGTCGTCCTCCCCGCGATGGAGAGGTAAATGGGAAGGATTACTATTTCTTCTCGGTGGAAGAATTCAAAAAAAAAATCGAAGAACATGCGTTTGTGGAGTGGGAAGAGGTGTACAAAGACCGACTGTATGGGACGCTGGTTTCAGAAGTAGAACGGTTACGTAACCAGGGTACCCATGTATTGTTCGATGTGGATGTGATGGGTGGTATGAATATCAAAGCCGTTTTCGGAATGAAAGCCCTGTCGGTGTTTATACAGCCTCCTTCTGTTCAGGAACTGAGGCTGCGGCTCGAACAAAGGGGCAGCGACTCTAAAGAAGATATTGACATCCGCGTTGAAAAGGCGGAGTTTGAGTTAACTTTTGCCGAACATTTTGACGTAGTGGTGGTTAACGATCGGTTGGATAAAGCAATAATTGAAGTGGTGACACTGGTTACAGAGTTTTTATCTGAATAAAATTTAAGCTTTTAAAATGAATATGATGAAATCCATCGTTCTGCATCAATATAACCGAAATGTACTCAGGGCGCTCTTAAGCTTGAAAGTAGAACAAATTGAGCGGACCGTGCCTGATGCTGATGAAGTAGTGATTAAAGTGCATGCCGCACCCGCCAATCCATCGGATATTGCCTTTATTCAGGGATCATACAATGTGGTGAAAACTTTACCTGTAGTCCCGGGGTTCGAAGGTTCAGGGACGGTGGTTGAAGCCGGACATGAATTGGTGAATTTAATTGGGAAAAAAGTCAGTTTTTTTGCTCAAAACGATAGTCATGGAAGCTGGTCTGAATATATTACGCTGAAAAAAAGCGACCTGATCCACCTTCGTGACGATATGGATATGGATCAGGCGGCCTGTTTTGCAATCAATCCTTTCACAGCTTTTGGCCTGTTTAATATTGCCATGGAAAGGAGTTGCAGCGCGGTGATCGTAAATGCAGCCGGCGGACAGGTTCCTGCTTTTATCAGAAACCTCGCTGCCCAACATCAGGTAGAAGTGATTAATATCGTGAGGAATACCGAGACGGCAAAACGTTTGATTGACGCAGGTGAAAAATATGTCCTGAATGAAACCGATGAGGAATTTGAAAGTGCGGTACGCGAACTTGCTCGTCAACTGGATGCTACAGTTGCTTTTGATGCCGTTGGTGGTGCTCAATCGGGGATGTTGTTCAATGCCATGCCACCCGATTCTGAACTGGTGGTCTATGGTGGTTTATCCAACAAACCCATGACTGACATCAGCGTTATGGAACTCATTTTTCAGGATAAACTCATTTCGGGTTTTAACCTGTCGTCGTGGCGGCAGGAGCTGAATCACGATGAATTTGAGCATATTTCTTATTTGCTCCAAGAACAATTTATCAAAGGTGCCTGGAAGACAAGAATACACCATATGATTGCATTGGATGAGGTAGTGAACGGTTTGAAAAGCTATCTGGGCAATATGAGTGACGGGAAAGTGCTTTTTAAACCATCAAGTGATGAAGTGTAAAAACATATGTTGCCAAAGCTGGGGATCTGAAAAAGATGAATCTGTGAAGTTTTAAAACATACATTTTGAAGGAAGTAAAAAAAACCGGATTGTTATTTGGGTCATTTAATCCCATTCATGTTGGACACCTTGTTTTAGCCAACTACATGGCAGAGTTTACCGACCTGGATGAGGTATGGTTTGTGGTTTCACCCCAAAATCCTTTAAAAGACAAAAAAACATTGCTGGCTGATTATCACCGTCTTGCCTTGGCTCGACTGGCCATAGAGGATCACCCGAAGTTGGGAGTGACCGATATTGAATTTAAAATGCCTGTTCCTTCCTATACCATCGATACGCTAACCTATATTCAAGAAAAATATCCAAACCGGGAATTTATTCTCATCAGTGGTTCTGATATTTTCGAAAAGTTCCACAAATGGAAGAACTTTCAGGTCCTGTTAAGTCAAACCCGATTTTATGTTTATCCCCGTCCCGGATACGCTTTGGGTGATTACGCAAATCACCCGTCAATTACCCTTTTTAAAGCTCCTCAAATGGAAATTTCTTCCAGTTTTATCCGTAAAGCCATCCATCAAAAAAAGGACATGAGTTTTTGGCTTCCGGAAAAAGTTTATCAATACATCCTGGAGATGCATTTTTACGAGAAGTAACCGGCTTGTTTTTCTTCAAAAAACTGACCTACAATTCCGCAAATAAAATCCACTGCATCGGGAGTCAACTCGAAGAACATAGGCAGGCGTATGAGTGTGTCGGTATATTTTTGGGTGTTTGGCAACATACGTCCATCGTGCTTGTCGGCATAATACGGGCTCTTGTGTAGCGGCAGATAATGAAAAACTGCATGAACAGCATGATCATTCAGGTATTGCAGCAGGAGGTTTCTTGATTGCTGATCCTTCATCAGAAAATAGAACAGGTGGCCATTGTTGGTGGCATAATCAGGTAGATCGTCCAGGGCAATGTACCCTTTTTTTGCGAGTGGAGCCAGGTTGGTAAAGTACCTCTCCCAAAGCAGAATTCTCTGTTGCTGGATTTCGTCAATCATGTTGATCTGAGCACACAATACGGCAGCAATTATCTCTGATGGGACAAATGAAGATCCAACGTCCACCCATTCGTATTTGCTTACTTCACCCCTTGAAAACGCACTTCTGTTGGTTCCTTTTTCCCACACAATCTCTGCCCTGGCGATGTATTTTTCATCATTAATAATCAATAAACCACCTTCGCCACAACTGATATTCTTGGTTTCGTGAAACGAAAAGGCGGCAAAATGGCCAAAACTACCCAATGGTTTTCCCTTGTAGTACGAATCGATGGCATGGGCTACGTCTTCAATAAGAACCAGGTTGTATTTTTTTGCCAACGCAACGGCTTTGTCCATGTCGACAGCTACCCCGCCGTAGTGCATCACAACCAACACCCTGGTTTTCATTGTGATGAGCTTTTCTGCTTCATCTAAATCGATGTTGGGATGATTGGGCAGGGTATCGGCAAACACGATGCGTGCACCCTTTAAAATAAACGGGTTAGTGGTGGAAACAAAGGTGAAAGAAGGCATGATGACCTCATCACCGGGTTGGAGGTCCATTAGCATGACAGCCATCTCGAAGGCATCGGTACACGAGGTGGTCATAAATGTCCTTTTGTAGCCATAACGCTGCTCGAAAAACGCATGCACTTTTTGTGTAAAAATACCATTGCCCGAAATGTGGCCAAAATCCATCGCTGACTTAATGTACTCGAGTTCCTTGCCCTGACAATAGGGCTTGTTAAATGGTATTTTCATAAAACGGGTTGAAATCCGTGGCAAAGATAAATTTTTCGTCGTACCTACATGGTGCGAAAACGAAGGATAACAGAATCTTTGGTTTGAACAACCTCTCCAATCATAGAGGGATTTATTTGCTTCATTAGAAAGTCCTTGAGGCCGCTGTCTATATCTTCTCTTTCGAAAACCAATATGGTTTCTGTCACTCCCATAATTTTAAAAAGGGCTTTTTTAAGCAACTTTGTCCGTTGAAAAAAACGTTCCCTGTTTAACACGTATAGTTGATTTTCAAATTCTTCCTGACCATCGCATAATTCAAAACCCAACATTTTATTGTATCGGATAGCTCGTTTGTTCGATTTTAACATGTGGGCATAACTGGTCATATTAAAAATGCTTAAACCGATTTCCCCAAACGATAATACGGCCAACAAGGGCAGTTCAGTGTTCACATGTTTTTCCTCGGCAATGAAGATACCCGTTTCCATGGTTCCTTGTTCCCAGTTAATGTCCTTTCCATTAAAAACTCCTACTTTTTCATTTTTATATTCTATGATAAAATAGAGGTTATTCATGTTGTTGACGGAATGAAACCATGCTACTTGCATTTCAGGGGTAATATGGTCGCGAAATGCCATGTATTGATTAATCTGCTGTGAGTTTCTCCAGTTTCTAACCAGCTCGATATCATCGATGGTTAACCTTCTGAATGAAATATTTCCTTTAGTTAAAATCATAGCAAGTGGCTCAAAGCCGAAGTTTGAAAATATCCTTAGCGATCGCAAAAATAGATTTTTCCTGTTTACCTTGTATTGAATTAGCAATATCCCGTTTGTTGGCAGTTGTCATACTCACTTCTCATTCATAGCAGAGACAGGCTGCGATGCTCACCCGGGTGCTGAAAGCCAATCCTGTTCACAAAAAATATTACTTTTGTGCAGGTATCAAAAGTCGAAATTTGAAAAAGAAATTATTACTGATCAATCCACTGAATCCGTATAAACGGGATGCATTGTTCGACACCAGCACTATTTCGCCTCCACTGGGTTTAGGACTTATTGCAGGGCTCACCCCGGATGAATGGGACATAGAAATTCTGGACGAAAACTTCGGGGAGTTTCAATATACGCCTGCCGATTTTGTCGGGATAACCGCCCTTACATCAGCTGCCAATCGGGCCTATCAGATTTCTGAAATTTACAGATCGAAAGGCATAAAAACGGTTCTTGGCGGGATACATGTGAGTATGAGGCCCGATGAAGCTGTACAATATGCCGATTCCATCGTGGTGGGAGAAGCGGAAGCCGTCTGGGCAAAAGTACTCACCGATTTCAAGGAAGATAAGCTGAAAAAGCGTTATTATGGTGATCAACTTCCATTGGAAAATGCCTCATGGCCGCGCAGGGATCTGTTTAATCCGGGATATGCCTATTCAAATATTCAGACTACAAGAGGCTGTCCGATGAATTGCGATTTTTGTTCTGTGCACACCTTTAATGGCAATCACTATCGGGCACGCCCGATAGAGGATGTGCTGGACGAACTGGAGACCATCACCAGCGAGCATTTGTTTTTTGTAGATGACAACATCATTGGCTACAATAAGGCTTCCGCCGAAAGGGCTATTCAGCTATTCAAGGGCATGATTGCCCGTGGCATTAAAAAGGATTGGTATTGTCAGGCTTCACTCAACATAGCCGACCATGATGAGGTGCTGAAGTATGCCGCTGAAAGTGGATGTAAAATGATTTTGATTGGCATCGAATCAGAAAAAGTAGAACAGCTTCAGGAAACCAATAAAAAGATGAACCTGAAAATTGGCGTCGAACATTATGAAGAGGCGTTTAAAAAAATTCATACACATGGCATCAGCGTGTTGGGCGCCTTGGTTTTTGGTTTGGATTCTGATACGATACAGGATCTTGAAAACAGGGCCAGGTATGCCATTCAATCCGGGATTGATGCCATGCAGGCCACCATTATCACGCCTTTGCCAGGAACGCGTTTGTTTGAAAGGTTGGAAAAAGAAAACAGATTGCTCTTTACCAATTTTCCTGAAGACTGGAAGCATTATCATTTTTTAGAGGTGATCCATCAACCCAAACTGATGTCGCCCGAAGAGTTGATGGAAACCATGCACCGCTGCTGGAGCCTAATGTGGAATGAAAAGACTTTGTATAAAAAGATGCTTAAAACCCTCAAGGCCACCAAGAGTGCCAAGGCAGCAGCCTGGGCTTTCACTTCGAACATGGAAAGGCACAATACGGCTTTTGGAAATAAAAAGTCCCCTCTGGATATCAACAACATGCTCAATGGGATGCCATTAAACAGGTAAACAGGCATTTTCTAAACTGACTTATGACCACTTCACACGACCTCCCTTTTTTCTTCATTGTCGGACGACCTCGTTCAGGAACCACGTTGCTTAGGACCTTGTTTGATGCCAACGCGCATGTTGTGATACCACCTGAATCACAATTTGTTGTAAACTTGTATTCCCGCTACGGAAAGGTCACCAACTGGACCATGGATCTGCTTGATGCTTTTGCTGCGGATGTTCAGAAGCAATGGCTGTTTTCGACCTGGAATATCTCGCCTGAAGCGTTAAAAATGGCTTTGCTTCCCTTCGCGGGAAACCATCCCTATGGTGATATCTGCAAGGTGGTTTACATGCAATATCAATCCATTTACCCTAAGAGAGATATCCTGTTTTTTGGGGATAAAAACCCGGGCTATACCATTTATACCGAGCGTTTGGCTAAAATTTTTCCCAACGCCAAATTCATCCATATTACCCGCGATTATCGAGACCATTTTATCTCGGTGCGCAATGTGGATTTTGAACTGCCCATGATTTCGCTCGTGGTATTTAAATGGCGTTTGTTTGTTAAGCACTTTCGTTTAATGATGAAAAAACATCCCGGTACGCACATCGAAATTAAATATGAAGACCTGGTCATGCATCCCGAAAAGGAGATGAAACGCTTATGTGAGTTTACCGGTGTTCCTTTCGATCCGCAGATATTCGACTTTTACAAACAAGCCGATTTGGATTATGAAATGTCAAAATCAGAAGTTTTCCGGAAATTCCATTCCGGTTTGTTTAAAAAAATCAATCCCGATAAAATTGGCGTTTACAAAAAAGAGCTAACCACAAGGCAAATTAAAATTGCGGATGCTGCCGCGGGAAAGTATGCCGAACTGGCCGGATATCAGCGGGAATACAAGCATCCCGGTTTATGGGTTTACTTACTGGCTTTCCCTGGTATTTTCATAGCCTGGAAGTTGAGGTTGCTGACAAAAATAGTTGATCATTTTCCCTATACCTGGCGTGAGCGCATCCTGAGCCGTTGGCCACTGATGTTGGCAAAAACGTATCTTAAAATTTTCAATCCAAAAAAACTAACCGGATTTAGCGATTTGTAAGTACCTTTTGCCATTCTAAGACCCAACTCCCCCGAAAAAAGCCCCGATGGCCATCGGGGCACATAGTATGACAACACAGAAACTCGCAACTATGACTATTGGCCAATGTGTATTAATACCCCACCTCCCTGCTCCTCCCCAAAGGTGAGGAGTGATATAACATTGTATATTAAGCTTATAAGTGAATTTTATTAAGGTTTATTGGTTCAGATTAGAATAAATTATCACCTTTCCCTTTTGGGGAAAGGCAGCCTGCCTGGCCGGTAGGCAGGGGGAAAGGGGTGTTGATTTAAAAAAAAAGAGATGTTTTCATTCGAACATTCCTAAAAATCAAATCTACACTGTCAATTTACTTTAATATTAATAACCAAACTTTTACCAAAAGTTTTCATTGGTAGGCAGCATACCGAGTCAACTCAACCATTGAAAAATTCCCTCATCAATCCAGTACCTTGCTTATATGATAAGGTGGCTTTTTATTTTGAACGGTTTGTATCCTGCTTAAATATCCACCAATCACTCCCAGACTAAAAACAATGATGCTGGTTGAAAATAATATCGTGACAATCACCGAAGTATACCCAAGCGGTACATTAAAAAATATCTTCTGAATAATGAATTTGATGGCCGTTATAAAAGAAAAGAAGGAGATAATAAATCCACTGTAGACCATAATTTTAAGTGGGATATTGGTGTAAAAATAGGTGAGGTTGGCGGCCATCATAAATAACCTCATCGGATTGTACCCCGATTGGTTATGTTCGCGTTTCACATGATTCACTTCCACGAAGGCGATCTTATCGGTGTACCAGTAGATGATTTCATCGATAAATACGAAACTAACCTGATGATCGAGCACTTTTTGGACTATTTTCCTGTCGATCAGTCGAAAAGAAGAACCGTTTTCTGCCCCATTGTGAAAAAGTTTAGACGAGGTTTTAACACTTTTACTCAGTATGTTGCGTGCAAATGAGTGTTGCTTTTTGGAATAAATCCCATAGGTGATAACACTTTGTTCCTTTTCAGCCTGATGAATCAGTTTTATGATTTCCTCCGGAGGATTTTGCAGGTCGTCATCGATGGTGACAATTTGGTTTCCTTTGGCAAAACCGAATCCACACATGGTCGCGTTGTGCTGACCAAAGTTGCGGTCGAGTTTGATGGCTTTAATCAAGTCAGGAAAATTTTCTTTGAGCTTGCCCAGCACTTCCCAACTGACATCATCTCCCCCATCTTCCACAAAAATCACTTCAAAACTTTTCTTTTGTCCTTCAAAAAAAGCCTTTAAACGGGTAAATAATTCGGTAAGCGAGTCGGCGCTGTTAAACACGGGTACAACTACTGAAAAATCTTTGGTCATGGCAGCATGGTTTTAACGGCTAAAGTAAACGATTTCTAACTATTGAATCACACTTCCCATGGGAATGGATGTGCCTGAAACCCATCTCGATTCATCGGAAAGCAAAAACAGAATGGTATTGGCCACGTCACTGGCTTCCCCCACGCCCATTGGATATTTCTTCAGGTAGCGTTGCAGTGATTCCTCCACCATTTCTACCTGGCCTTCGCTGGCCGGTTGGTTGATGAGTGGTGTGTTGACCAATCCGGGTTGCAGGCAGTTGGAACGGATTCCCCGTGTTACCAGTTCGAGAGCCAGCGAACGTGAATAGGCTTCCAATCCCGCTTTAGCACAAGTATATAAAGCACCTCCAAAATAGGGTGATCGCGTAGCGATGGTGGAGATAAAGACAACAGAACCCTTGTTGCGCAGTTTTTTTAGCAACAACAAGCGTGATGTCAACAATACCGGGGTTTCAAAGTTAATGCGCAACAGGTGGTCGATGTCTGTTTGACGGATAAACTTGGTGGGTGTCGGGCCAACGATTCCCGCTCCATGAACCAACCCATCGATTTCAGGCACCGTTTTTGCCAATTCAAAAATGGATGATTCTTCTGTGAGGTCGCCAATAAAAAGCTGGTGTTCAGAGCCAGTCATCATGGAAAGGGTTTCCTTCAGTCGAGCTTCATCGCGTCCGGCGATAATCACTTTGGCTCTTTGTTGCGAAACCAGGAGGGCTGTTTGCCTGCCTATTCCCGAGGAGGCCCCGGTGATCAGGATGGTTTTTCCGGTAAGGTTACAAAAGTTCATGGCGTTATGGATTAGGATGTACCAATATAACAGGACATTGGAGGTGGTCGGTTTCCAGTAACACCGATCCCCACGAAAGACCAACGCCAAAGCCCGAAAGCAACAGCCGCGATTTACCTGCCTCAAGCACTTCCCTGATCTGGGTGACCATCGTTAAAGGAATGGAAGCCGAGCTGGTATTTCCGTATTCTTTCAGCGAAAGCGGCACTTTCACGGGTGATAATTTCAGTTGTTTACGGATGGTCTCGTTCATCAACTTATTGGCCTGATGAAGCACCAGGTAGTCCACCTCATCAAGGGAAGTCCCGGCAAATTCCATCAACAGGTTTACATTTCGTTTCACTTCGCGCAGCGAAAAATTGAACACCTGAATACCATCCAGGGCGATGTTGAAACCATTTCGATAAATGCCTTCGCTTATTTTATGGTACTCAAACGAGGTTTCTTTGTTGGCAAAATTCCGGATGCCCCCATCGGGAATGAGAATGGCATCGTATCCTGATCCATCGGTTTGTAAGTTGAACACCATTGGCTTGGCGCCCGGACAGTATTCGAGGGCCGTGGCCGTTCCTGCATCACCAAAAAGAGGAAAAGCGCTTTTGTCGCGGTAGGAGGTGTTGAGGGTTGAAATATCACCGGTAAAGAGCAAGGCTTTTTTTATCCGGCCTGTGGACATCAGGCTTCCAATTACAGAAAGTCCATATACATAGCCCGAACAACCCAGTCCGATATCGAACGCCATGGTAGCGTGAGACAATCCCAAGCGGTCCTGCAACAATCCCGCTGTAGCGGGAATAATATAATCACGTGATTGTGAAACAAAGATGACCAACTCGATGTCTTTTCTTTCCCAGCGAAGCAATTCCAGTAATTTTTCGGCAGCATCATAACACAGGTCTGCGGTAGTGGTGCCTTTTCGGGCGTGGCGTTTTTGTTCTACACCGATGGTTCTGATGAGGGTAGCGCGTTCTTTTTCCTCCACCCAATCGTACTCACTGTTATGGTACACATCCTCGGGCACGCAGGCTGCAATTCCTGAAATTTTTATATCCGGAACCGAAAAGAGGGCCATTTACGCTATCTTAATCAATTTTGATTCCACCAGTTCGTATAAATCGTTTATCGATACAGCTTCAATCAGCTCGTTGGCACTGATTTCCACATCATATTCTACATTTACGTGAGCTAAAAAAATCAACGCGTTCACCGAATCCCAGGTGAAGGCTTCTTTTAGTATGGTAGTCGGAGTAAGTGTGCCGGGTTCTACATCTTCAAACTCGGCTTCTACTTTAGCAATAAAGTCACTAATGTTCATCGTTATCATTTTGTGCAAAAATACTGGTTATATTCGAATAATACAATCCGGCTATTTTGAAGGTGAGGAGGACGGTTGATGGAGGAGGTCAGATTAAGTGGGATTTTCGTTATTAAATCATCATTCGGTGTTCGAAATTCATTATTCTCATTTACGACACTTAGAAGTGCCATCGGCACGACCGATATTGTAAGCCTGGATTTCAATCCAGGTATTGGAGGCACAGTAATGCTGGTGAGGTAGGTCATTCGCTGAATTACAAAAATAAAATGGCAACACAATCAATTTCTCTAAAATTCAAACCTTTTCCCTACTTTTATCCCAACATTCAACAAAAAAGCATTATGGCTATCCGGAAATACCCCACTGGGATAATATCCTACTTCTTTATACTACTTTTGGGTTTTATACGCCTTGCGACATCCTCCCGGGGAAAGCAGTCCAATATTTGGTATTTTGGTTATAAGGCCGGTGGAGACTTTGATCAAATGATGCAATTACAGCGTTCTTATGGCTAAGATAAAAGTACAGAATACAGAAATCACCATTATTCACTTCAATGAGAGTGATTATATTTCATTGACCGACATGGCAAACGCAAAGGAAAGCGAAAGTCGGGCTGCTGATATCATTAAAAACTGGTTGAGGAACAGATATTCCCTGGAATATTTAGGTACATGGGAGCAGATCAATAATCCAAATTTTAAAGTGGTCGAATTTGACCACTTTAAATCGCAAGCCGGTTTGCCGGGTTTTGTCATGAGTGTTTCAGAATGGATAGAGAAAACCGGAGCAATTGGAATATTTGTACGAAAAGGCAAGTATGGGGGAACCTATGCCCATAAAGATATTGCCTTTGAATTCGGTTCTGCAATTAGTGTATTGTTCAAATTATATCTGATCAATGAATTCCAGAGGTTAAAGGAGGCTGAGCAGATTCAATTGGGATGGTCAGCCAGGAGAGAACTAACGAAAATTAATTATCACATTCATACTGATGCCATTAAAGAACATCTGATTCCAAAAAAAATCAGCCGCTTTCAGGCTTCTATTGTGTACGCCTCCGAAGCAGATGTATTAAATGTTGCCTTGTTCGGCATCACAGCTAATGAATGGAAAGAGCTGAATCCGGATTTAACAGGAAATATGCGGGATTATGCCACCATGAATGAGCTGATATGCTTAGCAAATCTTGAAAATTTAAATGCAGTGTTTATTAACGATAAACTGATTCAAAGAGAGAGGTTGATCAAGTTAAACTTAATCGCAATTCACCAGATGAAGATTTTACATGATGTTGAAACCAGAAAACTCCTGAAATGATGAAAAATCTTTCCAATCTTCTTTATACAATCCTGATTTGTTTGATTAGCACTCAAGTCTTCTCCCAAGGCAAAGAAGCCAATATCTGGTATTTTGGTTCCAAGGCCGGAGTGGATTTTAACCCTGGGAGTCCACCGGTAGCTTTGCTCAACAGTCAAATGCACAATAATGGTTTTGTAGGATGTGCGAGCATTTCAGATAGTAGCGGAAACCTGCTTTTTTATTCAGATGGAGTTACCATTTGGAACAAAAACCATGTCACCATGCTTAATGGTCAAAACATGGGACAGTGGTCCTCTCAGGGAGCTATGATTGTTCCAATACCTGACAACTACCATTTGTATTACTTCTTTAACTTTATCTATGTACCGAGTGATTTCCAGTATCATTTTCAATATTCTGTTATTGATATGAATCTGGACAATGGTTATGGGGGAGTGGTAGCAGCGGAAAAGGAGGTTCGCCTTTTTAATAATGCCAGTCATCATTTAAGTGCTGTTCGTCATGCCAATGGAGTAGATGTCTGGGTGTTAGCTCACGGCTACCAAAATGACCAGTATTATGCCTACCTTGTAACTGCCGACAGCCTCCACCATACACCCGTCATCAGTCAGACGGGTTCAGATATTGATGGTTCTACTGGTTACATGAAAATTTCACCTAATGGAAAAAAAGTAGCTGCTGCTGTCGAATTGTCTTTATCTGGTGATTTTTTCGATGTAGTTGACTTTAACAATGAAACAGGCATGGTAAGTGATATTAATTTGGTGCATAAATTGGGAGGTTATTATGGAGTGGAATTTTCGCCTGATAATACAAAGCTTTATACTAATGGCTTAGCAAATCTGTACCAATATGACTTAACTGCTGGCAGCCCCCAAGACATTTTAGAATCAGAAGTGATTTTAACTGGTACCATGTCCGAAGGGGCCCTACAGTTAGCTCCAGATGGAAAAATATATTGCAGTGAGGGGGGGTATTATTTAAGCGTAATCGACTCCCCCAATGAATCCGGCCTGGCCTGTAACTTTGAGCAGGATGCCCTTTACCTGGAGGGTCGCATTGCCAACCGAGGCCTTCCCTCCTTTATCCAATCTTACCTTAACGATCCCACTTTTACCGCTCAGCACTTTTGCCTGGGTGATCTCACCACCTTTGAGATTGACAATACCAACGGTATAGATTCAGTGTATTGGAAATTCAATGATTTTCCCAACATGCCCAATGATACCTCCACACAGTTTAGCCCTGAGTATGTTTTCTCCCATGATGGCACTTTTCACGTAGATCTTACAGTATACTCGGGCTTGCTTGAAAAAACAGTGACACAGGACATCACCATCAACCCCATCCCGGAACCCAACCTGGGAAATGATACCTTATTCTGCAATGCAGGCTTTGTGATCACACTGAAACCCAATTGTGATGGCACTTACCGCTGGAATGATTTCTCCACCGGCCCCGAGCTGGTGGTAAGCGACACGGGCACCTACTGGGTGCGTGTAACCGATAATGGCTGCAGCCAGGCCGACAGCATCCATATCGGGCTTTACCCGGCACCCCAGTTGGATGAAACCAACCTGGTCATCAACGATGCCGGTTGCGGGCAGCCCACGGGTTCCATCACCGGGCTACAAGTCAACGGGACAATGCCACTTGAATTTTTCTGGATCGACCTGGCAGGAGATACCGTGGGAACCCAACTGGATTTAACAAACCAGTATGCAGGCAGTTACGCGCTGAATGTAAGGGATGGGAATGGTTGTGAACACCTGTTGGGTACCTACTCCATACAGGACAATGGATCGCTACAGGTGGACACGGTACAGTTTGCCAATGTCCACTGCTTTCAGTCTACAGGTGTCATCACCATTTTTACCGGTTCACTTACCCCCGATTTGCTCGACTACAGCATTGATGGCGGGATTAATTATTACCAAAACAGCGGAGTGTTTACTGGCTTGCCTGCAGGCATCTACAACATCAAGGTAAAAGATGCCAATGGTTGTATTGGTGAATATGCACAAAACCCCGTACTCATTGAAAATATTCCCGGTCCGCAGATTACCGCGGTGGACATTGTCCCCGAGGACAACACCCTGGCCAATGGCAGCATCAACATACACGCCACGGGAGGAAGTGGCGAGCTGACCTATTCAATAACCAATGGAATCCCCAACCAACTCAACAACGGACTGTTTGAAAACCTGTCGGCAGGTACTTACCAGTGCTCAGTAACCGATGCCTTTGGTTGCGACACCACTTTTACGGTGGTTGTACCCCGGAACCTGTCCCAAACCCTGGAAGCCATCGCGGGCTTTGGAAGTTCGTGCGTGGGCGATGCAGCCGTGGTGCCTTTGGAGCTCACCCACTTTACCGGGGTAAAGTCGTTTGTGGTAACGCTGCATTATGATCCTGATGTGGTATTTTGTGCCGGGTATATGGATTTAAACCCGCAACTTGAATTGGGCGGTTTTCAGGCCACCGTGCAGCAAGCCACGGGAGAGATTAAACTAACCTGGCAGGGACAGGTTGCCGTAACGTTGCCCGATCAGGCAGAAATGTTAAAACTCAAGTTCGACGGATTGGGCGAAGGACTTTCGCCTGTCAACTGGGAAGCCGCCCCCGGTGAAAGTCATTTTTATGACGAGAACCACCAGGAAATCAGTGCCACCTACACCACGGGTGAAGTACAGGTTTATAGTCTGCCGGAGATACAGATGCAGGGCACAGTGCAAATCTGTACCGGGGACACCACCACCATCGACCCAACAATTTTTGGGGGCAATGGAATAAAAGACTACACCTGGACATATCCCAATGGTTCTATATCCAAAGACACGCTGTTGTACTTTGATCCGGCAACTTCCAACCAGGCGGGAAGCTACACCCTGGTGGTAGAGGATTCCATGAGCTGCAAGAAAAGCAGTACGGTGGAACTTATCGTGATGGAATCGCCGGTCATTACCTTCTCCGGTTACGACACCCTGTTTGTAGAGCCGGGTTACATCCTGGATGCTGGAAACACTGCCCAAAGTTATTGGTGGAACACTGGAGCCACCACCTCACAGATCACCATCGACAGCACAGGTTTGTACAGTGTTCAGGCAGAATCAGGTCAGGGCTGCAAGTCCACGGAGGCAGTTTGGGTTCTGTGGGCTGGAAAGTCCTTCTTCATCCCCAATGCGTTCACTCCTAATGGCGACGGGTTGAATGATGTGTTCGGTGCCATTCCGAGGCTGGATTATATCAACCAATACCGCATCAGCATCTTCAACCGCTGGGGACAAATGATCTTCGACACCTCCGACCTGAACCAGGGCTGGGACGGCACTTTCAAAGGCGAAGCCTGTCAGGCAGGGTTTTATGTATACAGGATTGTTTACCAGGATTTTGGCACGGGCACACAGGAGAGCAAGGTGATGGAGGGAACGGTGATGCTGGTAAGGTAGGGAGGAAGGATTTGTTTAGGTGTTTATTTGTTTATTTGTTTAGTGTTTGGACGTTAAATAAAAGTCCCGATATTGTAAGCCTGGATTTCAATCCAGGTAGTAGAAGGCATGGTGGTGCTGGTGAGGTAGGGGAGGAAGAATTTGTTTTTAGTATTTAGAGAGAATAAAAAAAGACAGTCACTTTTTATGATAACTGTCTGATTTTTAAGTAGCGGGGACCGGATTCGAACCGATGACCTTTGGGTTATGAGCCCAACGAGCTACCACTGCTCCACCCCGCAATATGGTTTGCATTTGCGGGTGCAAAGATATATTTTGTTTCTTTGCAAAACAAACTTTTCTTTAATATTCTTTATGGAACACAGGGCCGGATTCGTCAACATCATTGGTTACCCGAACGTTGGCAAATCGACGTTAATGAACGCGCTGGTGGGCGAGAAGCTTTCCATCATCACCTCGAAGGCTCAAACCACCCGTCACCGGATTTTGGGCATGGTAAATGGCGATGATTTCCAGATTGTTTACTCGGATACTCCCGGAATTGTGCGAAATCCTTCGTACAAAATGCATGAGTACATGAACCAATATATTCACTCGGCACTGAAAGATGCTGACGTTATTTTACTTATGACCGAGGTGAACCAGCCATTTGAACAAATGGAAATCATCGAGAAATTAAAAAAATTCTCCATTCCGGTGCTGGTGCTTATTAACAAAATCGACTTGTCGGATCAGGAAAAGGTGGTGGCACAAATGGAAGGCTGGAAAACCGCTTTGCCTGCAGCTGAAATCATCCCCATCTCAGCATTAAATAATTTCAATCTCGAAAAGGTACTGGATTCAATACAGTCTAAGCTTCCCATACACGAACCGTATTATCCCAAAGATGAACTCACCGACCGGTCGGCCAGGTTTTTCGTTTCGGAAATTATACGTGAAAAAATATTGTTGAACTTCAAGAAAGAAATCCCATATTCAGTTGAGATCGTGATTGATGAGTATAAGGAAGCCACAAAAATTGACCGCATCTATGCCACGATTTTTGTCAGCCGCGAATCCCAGAAAGCCATTATTCTTGGCCATCAGGGTGCTGCAATAAAAAAATTAGGGACCATGGCACGTATTGATATTGAGAAATTCATCGAAAAGAAAGTCTATCTTGAGCTTTCTGTAAAGATAAATAAGGATTGGCGCGATGATGACAACGCGCTTTCACGTTTCGGTTACGATCACTAATTTTATACCTTTGATAACCTGTAAATACCCTGTAAATAATGAGTAATATTTTGGCCATAGTAGGCAGACCCAATGTAGGCAAATCCACTCTTTTCAACCGATTGATCCAAAGCCGGGAAGCGATTGTTGAATCAGAAAGTGGCGTTACACGCGATCGCCTTTATGGCAAAAGCGACTGGAATGGGTATGAATTTTCGGTGATCGATACCGGTGGGTATGTGCATGGATCGGATGACACATTTGAAGGCGAGATTCGAAAACAAGTCATCTTTGCCATCGAAGAAGCCCAGGGAATTGCCTTCGTTGTGGATGGCCGCGAAGGTCTTACCCCGCTGGATGAAGATGTGGCCAACTTACTGCGCAAATCCAAAAAGAACATTTTTCTGGTCGTGAATAAAATAGACGAACCCAATCAGACCGGAAATACCAGCGAGTTTTACTCACTCGGGCTGGGTGATATTTATCCCATTTCATCTTCCAATGGAAGTGGAACCGGCGACTTATTGGATGATGTGGTAAAAGTGTTTGAAAACATGAAGATGGAAGACGTGGATACTGATCTTCCGCGTATTGCCTTTGTAGGCCGTCCAAATGTAGGTAAGTCCTCTCTGGTAAATACCTTATTGGGGGATGAGCGCAACATTGTTACACCCATTGCCGGCACTACCCGCGACTCTATCTACACGCGTTACAAAGCTTTTGGACATGATTTCATGTTGGTTGACACTGCCGGATTGCGTAAAAAAGGAAAAGTTTTCGAAAACATTGAATTCTATTCTACACTGCGTTCTATTCGTGCCATTGAAAACTCGGATGTTTGCGTGGTAATGATTGATGCAGAAAATGGAATTGAACGACAGGACATCAATATTTTTCATCTGGCAGAAAAAAATAAAAAAGGCATTGTATTGGTGGTAAACAAGTGGGATTTGGTTGATAAAAACACCAATACCCACCTCAAGTTTGAACAGGACATCAAGGCCAAAATCGCCCCTTTTATGGATGTGCCCATCGTTTTTACTTCCGTTATTGAAAAACAACGCATCTTCAAAGTGCTGGAACTGGCAAAAGATGTTCATGAACGCAGGAAACAACAAATCCCCACCTCAAAACTCAACGATCTGTTGTTGCCCATCATCGAAAACAACCCACCTCCCATGGGAAGCCGGGGCAGGTACCTCAAAATCAAATTTATTATGCAGCTTAAAACAGCTACGCCTCAGTTTGTATTTTTCTGTAACCTTCCGGAGGACATGAAAGACAGCTACAGGCGGTTTCTTGAAAATCAATTGCGCGCTCATTATAACTTCACCGGAGTTCCCATTCAATTGTATTTTAGAAAAAAATAATCCTGCAATGGATGCGGTTAGAATAGATAAATGGCTTTGGGCCGTCAGGTTGTATAAGACAAGAACGCTTGCCGGCGATGCTTGCAGTGGGGGCAAAGTGAAAATAAACGGGCAAAATGCCAAACCATCACGCGAAGTGAAGGCCGGGGAAATCATCGAAGTGCACCTGACCGGAATCAAGAAAACGGTAGAGGTTCTTCAACCAATCAAGAACCGCGTTGCAGCAAAAATAGTTGCTGATTTTATAAAAGATTTAACCCCACCTGAAGAATACGAACGCCTGGAGTTTATGCATCAAATGAAATCAGAGCATCGTGACCGGGGCACGGGACGGCCTACGAAAAAAGACAGAAGGGAACTTGGCAAAATTAAAAACGATCAATAAAAAAGGAAAAAATATTCATCTTTAGCAAAATAAAACATGAAATCAAAAAGTATCTTATTGGTATTGCTGGCCTCCATTTTGTTCACATTTACCAACTGTTCGCGCAAAGCAACCAACCTCAGTTTTGCCTTCTACAACGTCGAAAACCTGTTCGATACCATCAATGACCCGGCAATCGATGACGAAGATTTTCTTCCTGAAAGCGAAAACCCATGGAATACAGAACGGTATAACCACAAACTCGATCAGCTGACCAAGGTGATGAACGACATCGACAAATCAGGCTTTCCAGGCATTTTTGGTCTGTGTGAAGTTGAAAATAAGTTGGTGGTTGAGCAACTCATCAACCATCCTGCCATGCAAAAATCAGGCTATCAGATCATCCATAAAGACAGCCCGGATGAACGCGGAATTGATGTTGCTTTGCTATACCAGCCTTCTGTATACCAACCATTGCAAAACAGGTTTATTCGCATCGCCCTGCCTGAAAACCCTGACAATAGCACCCGGGATATTCTCTATAGCAAAGGTCTGATCAGCGGACACGACACCCTTCATCTCTTTATCAATCATTGGGTTAGCCGCTGGGGAGGACAAGAAAAAACCGAGCCTGCCCGTCAGTACATTGCAGGTTTAATTAAAACCATTACCGACTCCATCATGCAAACAAACCCCGATGCCAATATATTGATAGCGGGTGACCTAAACGACAATCCCACGGATGCTTCCTTGTTGAATTTCCTACGGGCAAAGGAAGTGGTTCCAAATCCGGCTCCAAAAACTTTATATAACCTGTCGCTGACAATCTACAAAAGCGGCGAAGGATCGCTTTACTATAAATCGTGGGATATGTTTGATCAGATCATCGTGTCGACTGCCATGCTGACCGGAGCCGGTGGAATGAAGGTTACTACTGACAAGCAGACTGTAATTAAACACGATTATCTCTTGTTTAAACCTAAAAATGGTGAGCCGAGGCCCAACAGAACTGCTTCAGGCAAAAAATATTTCGGTGGATTCAGTGACCACCTGCCCGTTTATTTGGAGATGACGACTAAGTAACCTGTTGTAGAAACCATTACTTCTTGCTGAAATCAACTTCCTTGATCAAGGTGCCTTGAGCATTCCAAAATTTCCAGAGGCTGTCTTTTACACCCAAGGTATAATAGCCTTCATAATAGAGGCTGCCATTGTCATGGTATGTTCGGGTCAAGCCATTTCTGACGCCCTCATTAAATTCCCCTTCGCTCCACAGGGTGCTGTTCTGAAAATAGGATTTCCATAATCCGTCGGGTTTGTCATTTTTTAATGGCCCTTCTTTAAAAAGCTGTCCATCAGGATAGTACTCCCGCTCATAATAAGCCATCTTAACTCCTTCTGGTGTGTGATACATGCGATCTACCTTTACTGAACCATCAGGAAACGTAGTCACTACTTCAAGGCCCTGCCCGGGCATGGAGTTATTCTGGCATCCAACCATCCAAAGTAAAACAACCAATAAACCCGGTATCTTTCCCATGCTTTCCCTATTTTTATATATGGTGAAACAACAAACGCTCGCCTCTTACGGCTTCGTTAACCACGCCGTTTTGAAAGGCCAGTTGTCCGTTTACAAAAGTTGAAATCACCTTAGAATGAAACTTAATTCCTTCCATAGGTGACCAGCCACATTTGTACAGTACATTCCTTTTATTAACTGTCCATGAGCTATTCAGGTCGACCAACACCAAATCGGCGGCGTAGCCTTTACGGATGAAACCCCTTTTTTGAACCCTGAAAAGTTCAGCCGGATGATGGCACATCATACTGACCACTTTTTCGATAGACATCTTTCCCTGACGGGCCATTTCCAACATAGCCACCAGCGAATGTTGCACCATGGGACCACCTGATGGCGCTTTAAAATAGGGTCTTTGTTTTTCATCCAGGGTATGAGGGGCATGATCGGTGGCAATCACATCAATTTTGTTATCCAACACGGCCTGCAGAAGCGCATCACGGTCAGATGCCTTTTTAATGGCAGGGTTCCATTTGATCATGTTGCCTTTTACATCATAGTCTGCATCGGAAAACCAAAGGTGATGCACGCAAACTTCGGCAGTAATTTTCTTCTCTGAAAGTGGCAGTTTATTATCAAAAAGCTCCATTTCGCGGGCTGTAGATAAATGGAGGATGTGCAATCGGGTTCCGTTTTCTTTGGCCAGTTTTACCGCTTTCGCGGATGACAAATAACACGCTTCTTCCGAACGTATTTCGGGATGGATGCCGGTTGGAGCATCTTCACCATACTTTTCGGCATATTTTGCATAATTTTTTAAAATAGTCGTTTCATCCTCGCAATGAACCGCTACCAAGGTGGGTGCCGATTTGAATATTCCGGACAAGGTTTGTTCATTATCTACCAGCATATTCCCGGTAGACGAACCCATGAAGACCTTGATTCCACAAACATTTGCAGGATTGGTTTTTATCACCTCATCCAGGTTGTCGTTTGAGGCGCCCATGTAAAAACTGTAATTAGCGGACGAAACCTCTGCAGCGTGCTTAAATTTTTCTTCCAACAATGTTTGAGTCAGACAGTTGGGAACCGTGTTGGGCATGTCCATAAAACTGGTAACTCCGCCAGCTACAGCGGCTTTACTTTCGGTGGAAAGATCGCCTTTGTAGGTCAGTCCCGGATCACGAAAGTGAACCTGATCGTCAATCACACCGGGGAGCAGGGTAAGCCCGGTGGCATCTATCAATTCAAAACCTGAAAAATCCTGATGCTCATCGGGCGATCCTTCATTCACGGAAGATATCAGTCCATTTTCGATGGTGACCCAGCCGAAAAATGTTTTGTTCTCGTTTACTATGGAAGCCCCTACAATGGCTTTTTTAGGTGAATTCATTTAGTTTAGATTGTTTTAACCGGTTTAATTTTTCCCAATATACTGCGTATCCGTAAATCGATAACACCAAAAATGGCCTCACGAAAAATGCTTTTATTCATCTTGGAAGTTCCTTCGGTACGATCGGTAAAAATAATGGGGACTTCAACTACCTTAAACCCAAGTTTAACTGCGGTAAACTTCATTTCTATCTGAAAGGCGTAGCCAACAAATTTTATTCTGTCGAGGTTTACCGTTTCCAGCAAACGCCTGGTCCAGCACATGAAACCCGCGGTAGTATCCATAATGGTTAACCCCGTAACGGCGCGTACATAAGCAGAGGCATAATATGACATTAACACCCGGCCCATTGGCCAATTCACCACGTTTACTCCGGTAATATAACGTGAACCAATAGCAGCATCATTTTCAACCTTGCTGGCAGCCAAATATAACCGTGATAAATCTTCCGGGTTATGCGAAAAATCGGCATCCATCTCGAATAAATAATCATATTCGCGTTCCAGACCCCACTTAAATCCGGCAATATAGGCCGTACCCAACCCCAGTTTACCCTTCCGTTCGTGCATGAAAAGCCGTTCGGGGAACTCGTTCATCAAACGCCTGACGATTTCCGCCGTTCCATCCGGGCTATTGTCTTCAACAATCAGCACATCAAACACTTGTTCCAGACTAAACACCTTGCGAACAATGCGTTCAATGTTTTCTTTCTCGTTATATGTTGGTATAATAACCAGGCTATCACTTTTCATTCATGAAAATTTTCTGCGAAAATAAGCTAAAGTTCAAAGAAACAAGTCTTAAAAAAAGCGAAATTGTAGCGGCTTATTAATCGCAAACAAAAGTAAGCCATTGTTTCACCATAAAGGGAGAATGCATTTTGGTGAAATGGTTTTCACCAATGAATCATAATTCACCACACTTTGTACCATGATAGCACTTTTTTCGTCGTGGCAGGTTAAGCAAGCCCCAAAGGTGAGGATGGCCTTTTGCTGATCGACCGAAAAAGGGAATACATCGGTGCGGGTAGAAACCACCTGTCCTTTTCTATCATCCAGAAATCCCACCCAGGCATCTTCGGGCAGGCCATCATGGGAATTGTTTTTATAATGAGAATTGAATTTCCAAAAGCCCTTGCCCTCATCGATCGTGTAGGTTAGCGTTCCCTTTCCGTAACCCAATGCTTCGGGATTGTTGTGACATGAAACACATGAACGGCCTTTGGCAGCTGTTGTATGGGGTGCCGCCGGAGCAAACAACCGCTTGAAGAGCAACGAATCGTGTTTATCTTTGGTGTAGCTGGCCAGGTCGATGGTCAACACCATGCCCGGCACCACCGGAATTATTTCCTGCCCGGAAGCGGTTTTTCTGATTCCCAGTGCAGGCAACCCGGCATTGTATTCGCCAACATATTCCACCCAACTCCCTTGTTTTTCAACGTTTTTAACCATGTCGTAGCCTGGTTCATTTTCGTCGTAGGCATTGTGGCAGCCTATGCAGCTTGGAGCCCAGGCTGAATGGCAGGCATTGCAACTCACCTCATCGTGGGCCTTTCCATAGGTACAAACTGCATTCGGAGGACGCAAAACATACACTGTATCCCGGTTTTTTCCATGCATCCACATGGTATCGTTCCTGAATTCGGTATTAATAAGCGCCTTATTTCGTTTTTCAGTAGTTAAAAACACCCTATTTGAAATATCGGAATATCTGAGTCCCGTGATGAGAGCCGACTCCTGATCCAATTGAGCATAAGTAACCGTAAGATCTGCTTTGGTCCGATGACAATCCGCACAAGCAATATCCACCTGTTGTTCCTGATGGGCATAACGCATATCATCACCCATCAACTCATAGGAATTATGACAGTCGATGCAATCCATTTTCAATTTATGATGTACATCTTCCTGAATGTACGTAAAAACCCTGGTTTGATCAATGATGCGATAGGAATGATTGGTGGCTAATTCATCCGGGTTCAACAGTGTTTCATGCCAGCCTTCGTAATTGGTCGAAATCCTTCCCGATCGGTTATGGCATCCGAAACAGTGGTTGTTGCTGACTTTTAAATCGATGGATGGATGGATTTTCAGGTAATCGGGATGGTTTTTGCGGTCCATGGCAAGTTGGCTCAGACTGCTGTCAGCTTCATTATAATTCAGATGACAGGCCAGGCAACCTCCTCCCCTGCTTTCGTTGGTAATGGGACCTGTTTCCGTTTTTGGGCTTCCCAAATGACAGGTTACACACATATTTTTCAGATGTTCATCAGCCGGGGAATGATGTAATTCATCCACCGTGGTTAACTCGTCAGGAGATGCAATTTCGTTAAACACAAACCTGTCGACACTGATCATGCCGCTTAAATTGGCCATCAATCCATTGTTGATGCGTGAAGTGATTTGTTGATGACATTGTGTGGTTCCACATGATTGGCCGGCATCTGCCAGATTTCCGGGTATCAGCCGCATACCCTGATGCGACGCCTCCTTATCCCGTGAAAACGGATTGCCTCCATGACACGAATAGCAGCCAACGGCCTGAGGGTTATGCGATTTTGAAAATCCGGTCATCCCCTGGTGACAAATTAAACAACTTTCGTTTCTACCTAAAATAACCTCCGGCAAGGTGTCAGAAGTCTTTGAAAACAAACCCAAAACCTGCCAGTCAGCGGTTTCAACGGGATTATATACAGCACTGATTTCATTTGATTTCCAGGGCCATTGCCATTGCCAGTTGGCTCCCCTGAAAAAATAACCGATTACAGTAAGAAACAAATAAACCAAGGTGAAAAAGAGCAATAACCGTTTGGGCAACCATCCTTTTTTCCGCGAAAGCGGTACCACAAATAGCAGAAACAGCAACAACAATACGATGATCAACGAATAGCCCGGATGGGTAATCAAATGCAGAATTTCCTGAAATCCAACGAAATACCAGGGCCCTTTTACCACCATGCTTAATCCATCGTGTAGTGGAGCCATCAGCAAAACGCTCAATATCAAAATGGATGTCATGGTTATTACAAAATCGCGCAACCGGGGCCAGATGGTCGGGGCATGCTCCATCACAACAATGATGATAAAAATGGTGAAGGTGGCTATGTGGTGAACATAAATGAATTGGAGACTTTCGCCATCTCCAAGAAATGTCTGGCGGATCATTTCTCCAATCAACGGAATTCGGGTAACCAATCCCGAGAAAATCCTTTGAGCCTGACCGGCATCGGCGTCACCTTTCAGGATAAATCCTGTAATCATGGCCAAAAAGATAATCAGCACTCCGAGGGTAAGCCTGAACCACAGGGCCATATTGAGCTTAATGGCCTTTTTACGGGTAAAATGATCGTATAAATGGATCACCGTGAAAAGCAGAAAAAACTGGGCACTCCAGTAGTGTATGTTTCGAAAAAGCGAAGCCGCCGGATTGGTTAGCATCAGGAAACTGATGGAACCGTAAGCATCGTTGACATTATAGGGTACTACCAGAAAAATTCCGGAGACAACACAAATAATCAGCAAAGCCAGACTTAATTGACCGAAAGTAGTCTTGGTAATCAGTTTATGAAGTGGCTTTATCATAACTCCACAGTCAAGGTTTGTTGATTGGTATTAATCTGGTAGGCCATTTGAGGCAATGGTTTTATGGCAGGTCCGGTAACCACCTGACCATTCAATTTATACGACGATCCATGGCACGGACACATCAGTTTATCCTGCAATTGCTGATCGATTCTACAACCCAGATGAGTACATTTGGACGACAACACCTCAAATTGGTCCTCCTTTTTGATCACAATAAAATCATCGAAAAAATTCACACCTGTTAAACCGGCCAATGGTACCACAACCGGTTTTTTGATTTCATTTTTTGATTTGCTGTCCACCATTCGTTGCCATAAACCAAGAAACAACAATCCCATAAAAGCGGCGATGAATTTTATAAAAAGACGTCGGTTGTATTTTTGCTTCATGTCATCCGGTTGATGAGCAAAAATACCAAATATAATCAGATGCGTTTTTAAATAGTTTCCAAAGCGTGTTTCAAATCATCAATAATATCTTCTACATCTTCAATGCCTACTGAAAATCTGACTAAATCATCAGTAATTCCTGCAGCAAGTTTATTTTCCTTACTTACGGCAGCATGCGTCATGGAAGCCGGATGTTGAATAAGTGTTTCCACGCCTCCCAATGAAACAGCCAGGGTAGCCAGATGTACATGATCCATTAGTTTTTGGCCTGCTTCGTAGCCTCCTTTAAGCCCAAAACTCATCATCGAACCAAAACCTTTCATTTGGGTTTTAGCCAATTCATATTGTGGGTGCGATGTTAATCCGGGATATTTAATCCAGGCTATTTTTGGGTGTGATTCCAAATAATTGGCCACTTTCATCGCACTTTCCTGGGCACGATCAATTCGGATGGCCAATGTTTTAACTCCCCTGAGCACCATAAATGCCTGTGTGGGATCCATGTTGCAACCCATGTACACCATCGAATGCCTGATCTTTTTGTAGATTTCCGGATCTTTGGCAACGATGACTCCTCCAACAATATCTGCATGACCATTGATAAATTTGGTAATCGAGTGAAGTACCACATCTGCTCCTAAATCGAGTGGCTTTTGCAGGTATGGAGAGCAAAATGTATTGTCGACCACGAGAATAAGGTTGTGTTCTTTTGCAATTTTTGAACAAGCCACAATATCCGTAATTTCCATGGTTGGATTCGCCGGAGTTTCGATATATAAAACTTTGGTATTGGGTTTTATGGCCGAAACAATGTTTTCGAGTTTAGATGTATTTACAAAGGTTGCTTCTACATTGAAACGGGAAAAATCCTGTTCAAGAACACCTCTGGCAGGACCATAGACGGCATCGGAACTTACAATATGGCTTCCTGCTCCGAGTAAGGCCATGTAAACACTGCTGATAGCGCCCATTCCTGAACTGGTAGCAATTCCATCATATCCATTCTCGAGTGAAGCAATATTTTGCTCGAATGCCTTGATGGTAGGGTTTCCGATGCGGGTGTAAATATACCCGTTGCTTTTTCCTGAAAAGCAATCGGCCCCCTCTTGTGCAGTCTTGAATTTGAAAGTTGATGTTTGATAAATGGGCACTGTGGCACTTCCGAATTCATCTTCAAATGCTCCTGCATGGATTAACTTGGTGTTGAAACCTTTGTCATTCGTATTCATTTTAATAGTTTTTGGTTATAATTTGATTCCCTTTCGGAATTTTCTTTCGTTGTTTTAATTACCTTTTTATTTCAAACGATTCGTTTTCAGAATAGTTATGGTATTAAATTTCTTTTAGTTCCCCTTTTTTATACTTTTCAAAGGCTTGTTTAATTGTCATATCGTGTGCCTCTGCAAAAATCCGCATGTTCATCTGTTTGAGTGCCTGAACAGCATGACTACCCGGTCCATTTCCTGTTATCAAAACATCAGGGCTGAGTTCAAATATTTTTTGTGCAGTTGCGGTTCCTGCGCCGTGGGCTTCATTTTCCACTACACCATTGTCAAATGAGGTAAGTGTTCTACTTTCATCGTCGTAAAGTACTATAAACATGGTTCTGCCAAACCGTGGATCCATCATTGAATCCCATACTGTGCCTTTAGCCGTAAATGCTATTTTCATCTATTGTGATTTTGGTTAATTACCAATTGTTTTATTCTCTCCCAGCTTGAAGTCAGCAGGGTTTTTATACTGTTCTGATCGTATTCAACAATGGTTTGTCCTTGTGTCATGGCACTGGTGAAGTTTTCATCATAAGGCAAATCAGCCAGATGAACGATGTTTTCTTCTGCTAAAAACCCGACAATTTCATCCCGTTTTTTAGGATTAACATCCGATTTGTTGATAATGCAACCGGCTTTTATTTTGAATTTTTTTACCAACTCGTAAACGCGTTTTAAGTCGTGGAGACCCGAAACAGAGGGTTCGGTTACCAATACAACAAAGTTGGCGCCCGACAGTGATGAGACTACCGGACAGCCTACACCCGGAGAGCCATCCACTAGAATAATGTCTTTCCGTTCTTCAAAAGCGATATCCCTGGCTTCGTTTTTTACTTTGGCTACCAGTTTGCCCGAATTGTCGGCACCAATCCCCAACCGGGCATGTACCATGATGCTTCCGGTTTTGATGTTCGAGATATACCACTTTCCGGCCAGACGGTTTTTGTTGGTGATGGCCTCTGTCGGGCAAACACGGGCGCAATAGCCGCAACCCTCGCAACTTAAAGGGTCAATTACGTATTGCATGCTTCTAATTGATATCGCACCAAAGCGGCATACCTTCGCACACTTGTTGCAACGAATACAATTGTTTGCATCGATGGTTGCCAGTTCGCCGCTGTAGAAATCTTCTGAAAAATCAAAATCAGGTTGCATAAGCAAGTGCATGTCAGCAGCATCCACATCGCAATCGGCAACCACGGCATTGTTACCACCCAGAACGGCAAATGAAGCCGTAATGGATGTTTTTCCTGTTCCTCCTTTTCCTGAGATAATGACTATTTCTTTCATTCAATGTCCCCTTTCGATGCTTTTAAACAGTAGTCAAGGATATTGCTTAATAATTCTTTTACCTCCGGGATTTCCTGGTAGATTAACTTCCCTGAAGAATAGAGCTCGGCTATTCTGCGGCTGTTGGGTATTTTTGCCAGAATGGTAATATTTTCTTTTTGGCAATAGTCAATTACTGCGTCATTACCTATTCCATAGCGGTTAACCACCACTCCCATTGGTTTTTTCAGGGTGCGCATGGTTTCTATAGCCAGGGTTAAATCGTGCAGTCCAAAAGGGGTAGGTTCGGTAATCAAAATCACAAAATCGGCATTTTTGGTCGCTTCAATTACCGGGCAGGAAGTGCCGGGTGGACAGTCGTAGATTTCGATTCTAAGATGAGCATAATTTTCATTGCTGTATTGCTTTGTTTTTGAAATCGTGGGTACTGCCTGTTCTTCTCCTACATCCAACCGACTTTCGACAAAATGAAGGTTGTTTATCCTGAAATCACTGAGTTTTCCGGTTCTCTTTGAAATCATTGGCAATGCATCCGTGGGGCACAATTCAGAACAGGCATAACAGCTATGACATAATTCGGGGAAAACAAGGATTGTGGGTCCAAGTTGGAGAACTGCATGAAAATTGCACACTTTCTGACACAGGCCACAGAATGTACATTTTGGTTCATCCCACTGAGGGATCATTTTAAAATTCGACTCCTCATGAATCAGGTCACCTTTGAAAAACAAACCTGAATTTGGTTCTTCAACATCCAGGTCAACCAATACAACTTCTTCCTGTTCAGCAATATATGCTGCCAAATTGGTAGCCAGGGTAGTTTTACCGGTTCCTCCTTTGCCACTTGCGATCGCAATTCTAGCAGGGCTGTTAGTCATAATTAAGCCTGGTTTTCTCGTCCGTTAGTGTTTGTTTTATGGCTTCCTTTAAAAAAGGTGTATTCCATGTGTTCAATTTTTGATGCGTCAGATGGTATTTTTGGGGAATGGGATGCGTCCCGAAAACGACTTTCATTCCATAATTCTCTGGGATAAACTTTGCATAATGTTCCATATAGGGACATGGAGGATATCCCACCAAAAAACCGGTAGCGAAATGAATATGTGTGACCCCATTTTTTTTCATCTCTTCGGGGGCATATTCAATATTTCCGCCCGGGCATCCTCCGCAGGTGGTATAAGCGGCAAGTTCAACTTCCTGGTCTTCATACATTTTGAAAGCCCCTTCATTGTTTTGCAATGCTCTAAAACATTTGCCTCCGGCACAAGTATGGTATCGGTCGCAGATGATAATACCGATTTTAACTTTTTTCATTGTCATGAGCATGTTCGTGGTCGCCATGGTGGTCACAATAATTGGCGCTAAGGGTAAGCCTATCTGCCAGAAAATTATTGACCAGATTGGTAGCCGTATCCAAGGGTGCACCTACAAAAACATTAACCCCTGCTTCGTTGAACAGGTTTACGGCCATGGGGCCCATTCCTCCGGCAATTACATCGGTTGCTCCATTGTTAGCCACCCAACGAGGATAAGTTCCGGGTTGATGTTCAGGTGGATCCATCATGACGATGTTTTTAATGATATTGTTTTCAACCTCAACATAGGCAAATTGCTGGCAATGGCCAAAATGTTCTGATAGCATGTTCCCTTCAATGGGTATTGCGATTCTTTTTTTCATTCTACTATTTTTAAAATGTATATTTCAGTTTAAAAGCCCTTTTTTAATCCGCTTTTAAGGCGTTTGCCTTCTCCAAACTCTCCCTTAGAATTTCGTTTTTTCCCCATTCCCTTGCCGAGTTTTTCCAGTTTTTCTTTGTCAGTTGCATTGCTGCATTTTCCCAATTTGCGTCCTGTTTGAGAACCTTCTCCTTCAGGACCTGTTCTATCAAGTTTTGGCATGGCTTTATTATTAGTGACTTAACATATTGATGATTTGCTGAATTGTTTTCGTGGGTTCTTTTAGTACAATCATTTGGATTTTCAGGCTATCGAGCAGGGGTTTGATTTTTACTCCAAACTCACTTGATATAATTTTGTTGGCATTTCGTGATGCAATGATGTTAACCGAAGCAGGACCTGCTCCTTCTTCCAAATCTCTGTTGGGATTGGGAATGAACTCCATCGCTTTGGTTTCACTGTCATAAATAACAAAGTAGGCGCACCGACCAAAACTTAAGTCTAAGGTCGATTCCAGGGTATTTCCGTTTGAAGCAATGGCTATTTTCATGGTTTTTCGTTTTTCTGTTTTTTGGGATCTGTACTCCTTTTACGTATCATAAGATGGTTGCATTCCGGACATGTCTGTTGATTGCAGGGATCTCCGAACCGATGCTTCTTCTCAAACCCACAGCCGGGACAGACGCAATAGTCTTCACAATTCGTCGGGTGATCATCCTCTGATTCATTCACAAAATCAAACTGATGAATTTGATCGTGGCCACACAGCGGGCAATTTTCAACCACTATATCTTTTTGCGGATTGTTGAAATAACAATGACAATCGCTGCATTGATACCAATCGCTGTCGAAGTAAACCTTGCCTCCTTCAATTGAAATTTGTCTCCCCTCAACCATTGCTTTGGCCACTTTTTGAAGTGCCGAAGCGTAAATTCGGGTAAAGGTTGGTCTGGATACTCCCATCATAATGGATGCCTGATGATGGTTAAGCTTGTCGTAATCGCTTAAGCGCAGGGCTTCATATTCTTCGTATAATAAATTGACTACCTCAGAATGCTGCTGACCCGCTTGTAAACCATAGGGTTTAAATCCTTTGATAACAGGGGGACTTAGCACTTTTCGGAGTACTTTAATTCTTGGACTCATATTTTATTAATCAATAGTTCGTTGCAAAGATAATGAACAATAGCTCACTTAAATTCATTTTCCAATATATTTTTGAAGAAATATTTTAATTTAGAAGCTGGATTGTAAATTCGGAGACATTGACCTGAAGTCCACCTCGCACACCTCTTGTCTATTGTATTTCAAACCAACAACAGGAAGCTATCTCTGTGAAAACAAGATTATTGATTAATTACAATGAATCCCACAGGAGTCGAGGATTTCTAACTTGAAAGGAGGAGAAATTTTGAGTACACTAAATAAGGTGCGGTATTATTTCTGTAGTACCCCAATTTATGTGGTTTATTATAAAGGTGTGGATAGATAGTGAGGTTGCAGATTATTCTACCCCAAATGGCAAATCTTCATTAACCCTTCAGGATCTATCACTTCAAAAGTTTTACCATTTATTCGAATCAAACCATCATCCTGAAAACTTTTTAACGTTCTGATAACGCTTTCTGTAGACATTCCCGATAATTCGGCTAATTCTTTTCTGCTGAGCAACAATTCAAACTTATCCGTTTTAAATATATTTCCAGCCAAACAAAGAATAATATCTGCCAGTTTACCAAATGCCTGACGGTGATTCAAACAAAAAAAGCGTCCGTTTTTCTGCATAGCTACCTCGCTCAATACATCTATTATTGCTGAAGCAAATCTGCCATTCTCCAGAATAAGCTTTCGTATAATATTAATGTCGATCAGTTTAACGGTTGTGTTAACATAGGCCGATGCCGTATATTGGAAAATGTTCTGATTGGTCGGTAACGATGTCAATCCGATCAGGCTTTTTGGTGAGGCAATTCTCAAAATGAGTGATTGATCGCCTTCTTCGTAAAACACCTTAACTAATCCCTCGCAGATATACAGAATGTGACTGGTAAAAGTTCCTTGTTTTACAATTACTTCACCCTTTTTATACTCCACAATAACCTGATTTCTCTCCACGAGCTCCTTTTGTTCTTCGGTCAGGTGATCGAAGCAACTGCAACTAATATTAGAAACAGTACAACTGGTTTTTATCCGCTCAACTATGCTACTCAAGACTTTACTATTTTGCATACAAAGATAAACATATTAAGCCGCTACCATACATTCCTGATGCAAATCATGTTTTTTGAGGCGCAACATCATATGCAACAACCTTTGTGTGAAATGTGGTCACAGTACATTTGTGCCAGGAATTTATAATAGTAAGTCCATGAAAAAGTTGACCTTAATTGTTGCCCTTTTTTGCACCACCCATTGGTTATTTGCCAACAATGGAATAAATAAGGATAGCATCAGATCTTTCCCGATGAATGAGTATGTATATAAATCAGGTAATACCAATAATCCTTCAGCTGATCACTCGAAATTCGCGATTTTACAGCAACCATTTGCGAGTGCCCACGATGCAACGGCAGCCTGTTTGTCGTGTCATACAGAGCGGGATAAGGAAATTATGGCCACATCTCACTGGCATTGGAGGCGCAGCGAAAAGCTTGAAGGAAAAGGAGTAGTATCGCTTGGCAAGGCTAATATTATCAATAATTTTTGTATTGGAATCACTGGAAGTGAAGCCACCTGTACCCGCTGTCATATTGGATATGGATGGACTGACAGCTCATTTGATTTTACTGATCCTCTCAACATCGATTGTTTGGTTTGCCATGATAAAACAGGTACCTATAAAAAGAAACCTGGTGGAGCAGGCTATCCTGCCGAATCGGTTAACTTAAACTTTGTATCGCAGCATGTAGGATCTCCAGGACGTGAAAATTGTGGGGTTTGCCACTTTTTAGGAGGCGGGGGCAACAACGTAAAACATGGAGACCTGGATATAGCCATGCTCGATTGCTCACGCGAGGTAGATGTACACATGACGACCGAAGGCGAAAACATGAGTTGTGTCGATTGCCATATTACTGAAAAACACCAAATCCCGGGAAAAGTGTATGCACTCTCCTCAGAAAATAAAAACAGAACCACATGCGAACAATGTCATACCGATAAACCTCATCAAAGCACTATTCTGAATGAACATGGATTAAGGGTGGCTTGCCAAACCTGTCATATTCCAGAATATGCCAAAGCCAATGGCACCAAAATGATTTGGGATTGGTCGACCGCCGGTCGGTTAGACGAACATGGAAACCCCATGCATGAAAATGATGCTGATGGCAACCACAATTATCTATCAATAAAGGGGAATTTCGTTTATAATGATCATGTAATTCCTGAGTATTTCTGGTTTAACGGCATCGCCAATCACCAGTTGATTACTGATAAAATTACTACAATTCCAGTACAGATGAATACATTGTATGGATCGTACAACGATAAAGGTGCCCATCAAAAAAGCCATGCTCCGGCCAAAATATGGCCGGTTAAAGTACATCGGGGGAAACAAATCTACGACACAGTAAATATGACTTTAATACAACCTAAACTTTGGGATAAAGAAAGTGGGAAGGGAGCTTATTGGACAGATTTTGATTGGAATAAGGCTGCAGAATTAGGTATGGCAGCGTGCGGCATGCCCTATAGTGGAGAATATGGATTTGTTGAAACAGAAATGTATTGGCCTTTAAACCATCAGGTTTCTCCGGCAAGCGAATCACTAAAATGCATTGATTGCCACTCGCGCCCAAATAGCCGACTGGCTTCGCTGAACGACTTTTACCTTCCAGGTCGCGACTTCAATCCCATTGTTGAAACTGCAGGAGTTTCACTTATCCTGGTCTCGATTATTGGTATAGCATTCCATGCCTTTTGCAGGATTGTTTTTGGAGGAAAATGCAAAATCGATAACCCTTAATAAATCACCAATGAAAAAAGTATATCTATATAAAAAATTCGAACGTTTCTGGCATTGGGGGCAATCATTACTAATATTTGCTCTGTTAATCACAGGATTCGACATTCATGGAACAACTCATTTTTTTGAATACGGACAAGCAGTGACCATTCACAATACCTCGGCATGGGCTTTCCTAGTATTAATTGTCTTTGCCATTTTTTGGCATGTTACAACCGACGAGTGGAAACAATACCTTCCCACAGTTAAAAACATGAAGGCTCAACTGGATTATTACCTGGTGGGGATATTCGCTCACGCACCCCATCCTGTAAAAAAAAGAACCCTTAGCAAACTAAATCCATTACAAAGGATTACCTATTTTGCCCTCAAAATTGTAATCATACCTACCATGGTGATTACAGGGCTGATGTATATGTATTTCAATTATCCAATAATGGAGTTTGAAATCGAAAGCCTGGAAACAGTGGCCATCATTCATACCATGGGGGCCTATTTACTACTGACCTTCCTCATCATTCACCTGTATCTCATCACCACCGGTCATACGTTAACATCAAACCTTAAGGCAATGATAACTGGCTGGGAAGTAGTTGATGATGAGGATGTGAAGGACATTGTGGAAGAAGCTGTTGAAGTGACCGGGTTAAAAATCCGACCAATTAGTCGCACCCGCCAAAGCCATGAGGAACTTGAAGAACTTGTACTTGATGCACTTCATGAAACAGAAACCAAAGTAAAAAACAAGAAATTAAAAGGTCAGAAAAAATAAATCAGGCCCAATTTAAAACTATAATAAAATGAAAAAATTAATCATGAAACTTATTGGCATGATGGGAATTCTGGTTTTTGTTTATTCCTGTCAACAGAAAAGCAATTATAATAATGTGGACGAAATAGTTGCCGAGGCCATGGAAACGACCCAGGGAATTACGGCTGAACAACTCCACACCAAAATTGATAATGGCGATATGATTTTGCTAATAGATACGCGCGAACCCGCCGAATTCAATGCGGGTTATATTCCTGGTGCGGTAAATATTCCACGGGGGGTTCTCGAATTTAAGATCGACAACGAAGCGTTTTGGGATGAGGCTATGCTGTATATGCCTGAAAAAGAGGAGGAAATTATTATTTATTGCAAAAAAGGAAAGCGAAGCATACTGGCTGCCTGTACATTAAAAAAATTAGGATACAAAAAAGTTTATTACCTGAGTGATGGATGGAAAAATTGGGAAATGAATTATCCATTAATGTATGAGAAAAATCCGGATCAATCCGCTCATACCTCATCTGGCGAAAGTGGTGGTTGCTAGTGTAAAATATTTATTGGTAAACACTTAGGCAAAGTAAGCTCCTGTATCGGGAGCTTTTTTTCTATCCGAACTTGCTGATTTTAAGGAGCAAATCCGGCTCCAGTACACTAATCTGCTTCCCTTTGGTACTGATAATTCCATCATCTTTAAAATCCTTCATAATACGCATAACGCTTTCCACCGACAAGCCTGTAAGATCGGCCAAATCATTGCGGCTAATAGGCAATAAAAAACTCTTTGTTTTAAATACCCGGTCAGATAAACAAATCAACAAATCGGCTACCAGGCCTGCAGATTGTTTTCGTGTTAAACAATAAAACCGACCGTATACCTGGGCTGCATTTTCGTTTTGTATGTTAAACATTTTGAATGCAAACTCAGGATTCGACATGAGCAGTTGTTTAAACACACTTAAATCAATCAGTCTGGCTTCAGAATCAATATAGGTGGATGCGGAATAGATAAATGCATTGTTGCCCTCATAAATGCTGGATAATCCAATAAAGTGATTGGCGGGGATAATCTTTAAAATCAAATCTTTTGAAGTTCCGCCGATATATACTTTCACCAAACCTTTCTCCAGAAATATGACGTGAGATGCAAACGAACCTTGTTTGGCAATCACCTCCCCTTTCTTGTATACAATTCTGATGGTGTTTTTTTCCAGGTGCTCCTTTTCCGCTTCTGTCAACACATCAAAACACTCCATATGTTTATTCTCAACGACACAGCTATTTGAAGAACCAGGCATGCTCATATTTACATATTTATATTTCATGACAAAAGTAGCATTATTTCAAGAATCGTGGCTGTGTCAGTTTATTTTCTGTCAAATTACAGTTTCTTACCCGCCCTATTACACCCTGCTTTTCTGAGTTCACATTAAGCAGCCCCGTAATTTTGACGCCATGAATTTTAATAAAAAAGAACCATTACTAATCAAAAAATTTTACAAAATGAAAAAATTATTTAGTTATTTATTTATTGCCATGTTTATTCCGGCATTGTTTTTAACAAGTTGTAAAGACAAAAATGATGATCCCATTGTAGTTGGCACCTATGATGATTTAAAAGCTTACATGACAACCAATACCATGGACCTGCCTGATTTACTAGATGGCTGGGTTACAGATGCAAAATACGTAGCTGATGGTGGGTTTGTTGAGCCCGATGGAACGATTCCTACTTACCATGTGTTTGATATAAGAAGTGCTGCGGACTTTGAAAAAGGACATGTTAAAGGGGCTATTAATGTCGAACTTGCTAACGTACTCACAAAAGCTGCTGAAGTAGGAAAAGACAAGCCAATCCTGGTTTTCTGTTATACCGGACAAACAGCAGGTCGCGCTGTTATGGCTTTGCGTCTCTCTGGCTATAGCGCCAAAGTAGCTAAGTTTGGGTTTTCTGCCTGGACCAACAATGCAGCCTTCGATAGCTGGACGAGTAAAGTGGGTAACATTGCAGTTGGCAGCCCCAACTGGAATACCAATGCTTCGGCTACTTTACCTGTCAACCTGAACCCAACCTGGACTTCCACCTCTACAGATGGAGCCACCATTTTAGCTGAACGTATTCAGGTAATGCTAACAGCTTCCGGATGGAGTGTTACAGCTGCTGAAGCACTAGCTGCTCCGGTTGATTATTCAATCTATAACTTTTGGGGTGAAGCCGACTATTTAAAATATGGTCACTATTCAGGTGCTTATCAGTATACAACTATTTCATTTGCAACAGCAAATGCACTTAATCCAGACAACAATAACCTGGTTTATTGCTATACAGGACAAACCTCTTCGATCACCACTGCATGGTTGAATGTATTGGGATACAATGTAAAAAGCATTAATTTTGGTGTAAATGCACTCATGCATGATGCATTAACAACCGATTCAAAAAACAACTGGCATTTCCCTTACCACAGCTTTCCTTTCGAAGGATCACTTGCAAAATAAATGATCACCGGGCTGACGGATTGAATCCGTCAGCCTGTTTTATCTTGTTTACTGACAATAAAATTTACAACTAAAATGAAAAAAGTTCTCCTCATAGCAGGTTTATTTCTGATGGCGCTTACTTATAGCAATTCATCAACGGCTCAAGGATGCGTTGAAACTAGTTCCTCAGACGGGCCTCAACTGGTTGGATACATTCAACCACAGTTTAATTATTATATGTTTGGTGATGATGCCAATGGAAACGCAATCAAACCAAGTACATTTGAATTCCTTCGCGCCCGCTTTGGTGTTGTCGGATCAATACCTTATGACATAAGCTATTATGTAATGGCAGAATTAAGTCCTGTTTCAGGAGGCCCTCAATTACTTGATGCCTATATCTCATACGCACCTATCGGAAAGTATATGAAGATTTCCATTGGACAATTTAAATCACCTTTTTCACTGGAGTTAAACACTCCATGTCACGCCCTTAACACGATCAACAGATCTACTGTTGTAAATAACCTCGCCTCTCCTTTTAGAGATATGGGATTGATGGTGCTGGGCGCATTCGGAAAAGACAGAGACATTATTTCATATAAAGTAGCTGTTTTAAATGGTACCGGAATCAATGTACTTGATGACAATGCCAATAAAGAAATTGCAGGACGTGTTGTTTACTCTCCTTTTGAGTGGATAAATATTGGTGCAAGCGGACGGACAGGTCTTATTGGTAAGATTCTTGATGCAGATGGAACAGTTAAAAGTGTTACCCGCTATGCCGGCGACCTGACTCTTGATTACAAAAGCTTCAAATTTCAGGGAGAATATATTTATGGCATTACGGTAGGTGAAGTTGCAACCGGTGGTGGTTGTGGTGGCAAATCTACTCTTGTTACCGAGCCGGTTTTCAAATCCTCAGGCTTTTGGGTAGCCGCAATGTATATGTTTCCCATTAATTTACAACCCATTGTAAAGTATGAAGCGTACGACCCTGACGGAACCACCTATTCCTATCAGGGAGTCGGGCAAAATTACACCCTAAATACCTTAACCATGGGTGTAAATTATTTCCTGAATGATTGGACACGGGTTCAGGCGAACTACGTATATAATATAGAAGGCAAAAGCAATGGCATTGTAAATGAGTATGACAATGACGCTTTTATGATCCAATTCCAGGTAAAATTTTAATTCAAAAATTAAATAAAGAATACAATGAAAATGCTTAACTATTTACTTGCAACTTGTCTGATGATTGTTGCTTACGCTATGCCGGCATTGGCACAGGGGGATATTATCACAGCTGAACAGTTCATGCAACTAATCAAAACAGATAAAAATGTTGTTATTATTGATGCCAGCAAAGAAAAGGATTACACACTTGCTCATATAAAAGATGCGGTAAATGTTCCTTATAAATCTCTTGAAAAAGAGGGCGAAGTTGAGGGACTAATTTATAGTCCCTCAGAGTTGGCAGCGATCTTCGCATCAAAAGGGATAAATGATAACAATACCATTGTTGTGTATGATGGAGGAACTCAGAAATACTCGTCGAGAGTATATTGGATACTGAAATATTTAGGAGTGCCAAATGTAAAAATTCTCCAAAAAGACATGGACAATTGGAGAAAAGTAAAGGTGCCTATCACGAAAATGCCAGTGAAAAGAGCAGCAACTACCTTTACTCCAAAAGTAAACAATGCAATTATTGCCGACATGGCTTATGTAAAAGAGGGTAAAGCATTGATCATTGATGCCAGAACTTCGGAAGAATTTACCGGTGCTTCTGAAAAAAGCAAAGGCCATATTCCCGGAGCCATCAACATCAATTACAAAGAAGTACTAACTCCTTCAGAGGCATTTAAATCCAAATCGGAGCTCGAATCCCTGATTGCTCAATACAAATTAACTCCAAATCAACCTGTTGTTATCTATTGCAATACCGGAATTATTGCGGCAGTCATCTATACAGCCCTTACAAATGAAATGGGTTGGACCAATGTAAAGGTTTATGATGGTGCGTATAAGGAATGGGCAGTAAAAGGCAATCGGTTTGACACAAAAGCATCTGTTGCGCCAACAAAAAAAGTGAAAGAATCTGCATCTGACGGAGGGTGCTAATTCATTCTCAGATTCATATTTGAATAATAATGATTGGTAAATCACTGTTAAGAGCTTCAATACTTACTTGCAACCCAATGGAACGAATAGATTCAACCGCATTTTTGAACCTGACCAAAACGGAACAAGTGATTATGGTTATCCGGTCCGGAGAAGAATTACTCATTCGTCACGAAAAAGGATTCGCGATACATTTATTTTGCCTGGAGAACTTGCTGGTTGAACTTTGGTATATTGCCAATTCATCAAAAATCGTAAAAACCCGGTTGTCGTCCAAAGAGAAAGTAGCGGAAGAATACCCTCTGTTATGGGAACAGATTCAGAACCTATTGGTAAAAAGAAAATTCAATTAATTTTTCTCATTTTGAATATTGGAAAAGCTGCAATTTAAAAATGCAGCTTTTTTTTATCCCTTTTCGCTAATTATTTTTAGCAAATCATAATTCAGTATTTCAAACGATTTTCCTTTCACACGAATACTCCCTATATCTGATAAGTCCTTGATGGATCGGGTAACGCTCTCACGAGTTGCACAAATCAGGGCAGCAATATCATTGCGTGATAATGGAATCTGAAAACTCCTGGATTTTTTAACTTCATCCGAAAAGAACAGGATGGTATCGGCCAACCGGCCATCTACTTGTTTTTGGTGTACATTTACAAACCGGGCAAAATAAGAGAGTTCGTCCCGGCATAAATACAAAATAAGCTCATTGGCAAATTGTGCATTTCGCGAAATCAAATCCTTAAATGAGGTAATGTCGATATAACAGATTGTAGAGTCCTCGATGGCTGAAGCAGAATACTGGTGAATTTTATTTGATAATACTGTCTGCATGCCAATGTAACAACCTGGTTGTAATATTTTTAATATCTGGTCTGTTCCTTTTACCCCTTTTTTATGAATCGTAGCAAGTCCCGTTTTAAGGTATGCAATATGTGAAGAAAGAGAGCCTTCTTTAATAATGCTTTCTCCTGGTTTCATGTCGACTTCAGCGCAATTCCCCTGCAAATACTCAACCTCCGTTGGACTAAGCGCATCCACAGCCTTCGACCTGATCGCACATATACTACAATTTCCCATTTAGCAAAGTTACACATAGTTTGCATTGTCACTGTGTTTAAAATGTGATTTATGTATCATTGCTAATGATGATATAGCTCATATGGAAGAGACAATCATACTGTGAAAACATATCAAGAACGACATCATAACAAACTAATTATCACGTCAATAAGTGAATATTGTAATATGCATATTTGTACATTTGTTATCAGATAGTATTGACGTAAACACATTAAAACACTATAATTATGAAAGCTGGTTTAAAAATTTTCGTGAATTCAGCACTTATGTTTGGGCTGATTGGTTTTGTTTCATACTTATTTATTATTATCGCAGGCTTTTTTGGATGCTGTGCAGGATTATCGACTTTTTTGTATCACAAAATTGTGATGATCATTCTTGTGATCGGAGCGCTTACTTTTGGAGTTTGTTTGTATAACAACTGTTATAAAAAAAGTCAATTCAACAAAAGTTAATCGCAATTAACCCTACCGCTGAAGGAATATCTATGGTCTTCTGTTGCTACCATACCTGATCGCATTGTATGTTGCGGTCAGGTTCTTATATTGATAAACAAATACAGAAAGCTACATATTAATTTAGAACCAGTTAAAACAATACTATTCAGCTGATATTATGACACATACAATAGCTCTGCTCTGGTGAATGATTATTTATCCCATTTCTAAATAATTAACACTACAGGCTGTTTATGTGCATGTTACTTCTTTTCTGATATATATCACAATTTTTACGCGTCACCCATCTGATTGATAACAAGGCTCTAGGGGTTTTGTTATCTCATTTTGAGCAAATTGGCTTTATTAAACAATTGAATATATTTTTGCAAATTAATATATATTGAACTTTTTAGATATATGATATATTATACTCATTGCGAATTAATTCGGGTAGAATGAAAACAAGAAGAGAGTTTATAAAAATATCAGCTGTAGGTGCCGGTGCGGCGGCAATTGGCCTTAGCACTATCAATATTGCAGGGCTCAAACTGGCCAATGCCGCCAACGATCAAACGGCGGTAAGCGACGAAGAAATGACGTCCTTTCCAACCTATTGCGAAGTGTGCTTCTGGAAATGCGCCGGATGGACTTATGTTGACAAACATAAAAACATCCGCAAGATCATTGGCAACAAAGAGGATCCGCACTGTAATGGCCGCCTTTGCCCAAGGGGCACCGGTGGTGTGGGTATGTATACTGATGAAGATCGGTTAAAAACCCCACTCATCCGCGAGACTGTAAATGGAGAACAGGTTTTTAGAAAAGCCTCCTGGAAAGAAGCACTGAATTTGGTAGCTTCGAAAATGAAAGACGTGGCAGACAAATACGGACCTGAATCCTTTGCTTTATTTAATCATGGAGCACCGGGAGAACATTTTAAACACCTTTTGCACGCTTACGGAAGCGAAAATGAAGGCGAGCCTGCCTGGGCTCAGTGCCGTGGCCCAAGAGAAGTAGGTTTCTCAGCAACCTTCGGAAGCTGGATTGGATCCCCGGAGCCAACCGACATTCGCGACACAAACTGTCTTGTTTTAATTGGTTCGCATATTGGTGAAAACATGCACAATGGCCAGGTTCAGGAAGTAGCAGATATCATTGGTAGAAATGCAACAATCATTACAGTTGATCCCCGATTAAGTACTGTGGCCAGCAAATCAAAATACTGGCTGCCTATAAAACCAGCTACCGACCTGGCACTGTTGCTTTCATGGATTCATGTGTTAATATTTGAAGGCCTGTATAACAAAGATTATGTAGAGCAATACACCATGGGCTTCGAACAGCTAAAGGAGCATGTAAAAGACATGACACCCGAATGGGCCTATGGTATTACAACTATAGAACCTTCCATTATCAGAAAAACTGCCCGTGAAATGGCCAATGCAGCACCAGCTGTTATTGTACATCCGGGACGCCACGTAGTTTGGTATGGTGACGACAGCCAGCGAGAACGTGCCATTGCCATTTTAAATGCGCTCCTGGGTTCATGGGGGAAAAGAGGCGGGTTCTATTTTAAAGAAGCCATCTCTGTCCCAAAATATCCGCACCCACAATATCCTCATGCCGAATGGAGCTGGAAAGATAACCTGGACGGAAAGTATCCCCTTTCCTCTATGGCTATTACAACCGAGCTTTTAGCAGCCTCTATTCCTGAGTTTGGATATAAGCATCCAATAAAAGCATGGATGGTGGCCGGAACAAATCTCCCATTGACAATACCTAACAAAGAGCTATTTAAAACAGCAGCAGAAGCGGTTGAATTTATTGTAGTTGTAGATACCATGCCCATGGACATCACCGGATATGCGGATGTCGTTCTCCCTGAATGTACCTACCTGGAACGCTACGACACAATACGAGCAGCGCCACATCGTGAACCAAACATTGCGCTACGTATGCCGGCAGTGGAACCAAAATACGAAACAAAACCATCGTGGTGGATAGCAAAACAACTGGGCGAACGCCTGGGATTAGGCGATTTTTTTGATTACGATGATTTCTCAGAAGTTCTTGATTGGCAATTAAAAAAAATGGGTACTTCACTGGATGAGATGAAAAAGATTGGCATTAAGATGTTCGACCGAAAGTCAGGACCTCTCTATCTTGCTGATGGTGAAGAATACCATTTTAATACAAACAGTGGAAAAATAGAACTTTACTCAACCGAATTTGCCGAATTGGGATTCGATCCCATGCCGAAATTCACCAAGCACCCGGAACCAGAAGACGGCTTTTACCGGTTAATATATGGTCGGGCACCCATGCATACCTTTTCACGTACCTCGAACAACCACAACTTGTTTGATTTGATGAATGAAAATTCCGTTTGGATCAATCCAAAAGTAGCGGAATTGTGGGATCTTAAAACAGGTCAAAAAATATGGCTTCAAAACCAGGATGGAATTGTTTCTACATTTCCGATCAAAGTACGTGTTACGGAGCGAATCAGATGGGACTCAGTCTATATGGTTCATGGTTTCGGACACGACAATAAAAAACTTACACGCACCTTTGGAAGAGGAGCAAGTGACACACAATTAATTACAAACGTTATGGTGGATCCAATGATGGGAGGAACCGGAATGAGGGGGAATTTTGTGACCTTCATTACAGAAAACCCTGGAAAGGAGGCTGAAGCATGAGATACGCAATGGCAATTGACACAAAAAAATGTGTCGGGTGCAGTGACTGTGTTGTAGCCTGTCAAACTGAGAACAATGTTCCTCATGGCTATTGCCGTGACTGGATTGTTGAAAATGTTAGCGGAGCCTATCCAATTGTAGAAATTGAACTCCGTTCTGAGCGATGCAATCATTGTGAAAATGCACCCTGTGTGCGCTGCTGCCCTACAGGAGCAAGTCATACAGTTGAAGGCGGAATTGTGATGGTTACCCACGATGAATGTATTGGTTGTGGTGCTTGTATTCAATCGTGTCCTTACGATGCACGGTATTCACATCCGGATGGATATGTGGATAAATGTACATTTTGTCAGCACCGCCTGGAAAAAGGTCAAAACACTGCTTGTGTAGATGTATGCCCAACAAAATGTTTACATTTTGGCGACATCGAAGATCCCTACAGTGATGTTTCGCTGGCACTTAAAAACAGATCATGGAAAGTGTTAGCCCCTGAGGCAGGTACCAAACCACAGTTATATTTCCTTACATAAATCCTAAAGCGCACAAGAATGAAAGAAGAATTATTTATTAGTGGTCGCGATATCCCGAACATTGACCCTTTTCTAAATATCTGGCACTGGCAAATCCCACTCTATCTTTACCTGGGAGGCATTGCCGCCGGTATCATGTTTTTTGCAGGATTATTTACCATTATGGGTAAGGAAAAAGAAATGGCAACAACAGTTAAATGGGCGCCATTTTTAGTGCCAATAGCCTTAGTCCTTGGGCTTTTTGCTCTTTTCCTCGATTTAAAACATGAGATGTATTTTTGGCGGCTTTATACTACCGTACGAATGGGATCACCCATGTCGTGGGGAGCCTGGACACTGATGCTTGTGACACCTCTTTCGATGATATGGTCTGCTACTTACCTTAAAGAGGCCGTTCCAAACTGGAATTGGAAATTTAAATTGATAGAACAAACCATCGGATTTTTTACCAAAAAAAGGAGAGAAATGGCCTGGGCGATGATGTTTTTAGCTGTTGTACTGGGCGTTTATACAGGTATATTACTTTCTGCGTTCAATGCACGACCCTTATGGAACACTTCTATTTTAGGACCCTTGTTTCTTGTTTCCGGACTGTCGACCGGACTGGCTACAATCATCTGGATGTCGAAAAACAAAACAGAAAGACGGATAATGAGCCAGATTGACATCGTCCTTATTGCCGTTGAGTTATTTTTAATCGTGCATTTGTTCATGGGTTTCCTTTCAGCTACCGCAGTTCAAGTGGAAGCAGCCGAGCTGTTTCTCGGAGGTCAATTCACTGTTACCTTTTGGGTTTTTGTCGTTATCCTTGGACTTGCATTCCCGGCAGTTCTCGAAATACTTGAATTGAGGGGATTTCATATCCCTATCTGGATTCCTGCCTTGCTTATTCTTTTTGGCGGCCTTGTATTTAGGTTTGTTATGGTTGAAGCAGGACAAATTACGCGCTATCTGTATTAATATTAAAAGTTTTTGAACATGAATCAAGAAATAGATATTCAAGATCGACCAAAATACATCAATCCGTATTTTGGCGGGGTACTGCTCGGACTGGTGTTATTAATCACATTTTATATCACAGGAAGAGGATTGGGTGCCAGCGGCGCTGTTAAAAGTGCAGTAGTGACTACAGTTGATAAAGTAGCACCTGACCATGCTGAGCAAAATACTTACATGAAAGCCTTTATTACCGATGACCATTCTCCCATGTTCAACTGGTTGGTTTTTGAGTCGTTTGGTATTTTTATCGGAGGTTTACTTTCGGGGGCTCTCTTTGGCAGAATTAAAAAACTGCGCATCGAAAAATCGCCCAGCATTACTAACAAAACAAGGCTTTTTGCTGCTGGTATCGGAGGCATTTTGTTTGGTATCGGAAGCCAATTTGGAAGAGGTTGCTCCAGCGGAGCCGCACTCAGTGGAACGGCCTCGTCCTCCTTTGGAGGATTGCTGGTGATGCTCCTTATGTTTGGCACCGGCTACCTGGTTGCTTACTTTTTCAGAAAATTATGGATTTAGTCATTTAAAAAAAGATAAAACTATGGGACCTTTAATACCACAGGGAATAATACCAATGGGTTGGGATTTTGTGATCGCTCTGTTAATAGGCATCGCTTTTGGGTTTGTATTGGAAGCCTCCGGATTTTCCTCCTCACGAAACATTACAGGCGTATTTTACGGGTATAACTTTGTCGTTCTGCGTGTATTTTTTACCGCCGTTGTGGTGGCCATGATTGGACTTCAGTACTTTGATTATTTCGGATGGATCGACCTGAATCAGATTTATGTGCTTCCAACTTTCTTAAGCCCCATGATTGTGGGAGCCATTATTATGGGCGTTGGATTTGTTTTAGGCGGATTTTGTCCCGGAACAAGTTATACTGCCATCGCCATTGGCAAAATCGACGCCATGGTATTTACGGGCGGTTTGTTTTTAGGGATATTTTTGTTTTCTGAATTTTTCCCGTTTTTTGAGCAGTTCTACTATTCGGGAAATATGGGCAGCATCACCATCGGAGAATTTTTCGGAATTTCGAATAACCTGGTCACCCTTATTTTTGTTGTTATTGCAGTAATTGCCTTTTACGTTACCTGGCGTATCGAACTCCGCGTAAGGAAAAACATGACTCAATATAAATTCTAATTCGATGAATAAAAATTATATTATCCTGATGGGAATCCTCATTCTGCTCGCGGCCGGATTGTTGGTATTGCCCTTAAAGAACAACTCCAAACAGCTTGATCCTGAAGTGCTGATGTGGGATATTGTTCAACCTACACGTTACGTTTCTACCGATGAGGTGGCCAAGATGATCATCGAGCACGATCCTTTGCTGGTGATGGTTGATGTGAGATCGGCAGAAGATTTTCAGTTATTTTCATTAACCAATGCCATTAACTTCCCCCTCGACAGTCTGGCTTTGGATGACGCAAAATCTGCGTTGACTTTTAATAAAAGAAATATGGTATTCTACTCAAACGATGACCTTAAATCAGATCAGGCGTGGGTGATTGCCAAACGATTGGGGTTGAAGAATATTTATGTGCTCAAAGGTGGTTTAAACCGTTGGATACAAACCATTATTCAGCCCGAAGCACCTGCAGAAACTGCCTCCGAAGCCGAGTTTAACTTGTATGCTTTCCGCCAGGGAGCCAGCCAGTACTTTACTGGTGGGTCAATCAGCATCGATCAAAGTCCGCAAGCGGAAATAGTTGTATCCAGAAAGAAAAAAGCCAAGGCAGCTGAAGGGGGTTGTTAATCATTCAAATAAATGAAATTATGCACGTACACGAATTAAATCCAAAGAAAACGATGGTCACCATGATCATCTTTGTCATCGTTATTATAATTGGTTTGGTTACCCTTTCCAAACCACGATTGAATTACGCAATCACTCCCGAAGAAACAGTCATGTTAGCCGGTTCGGAAGAAGGTTTCTTCTATCCATACGAGCTGGAGGATATCCTGGATAAAACCATCGATACCATTGTTTTGGTCGACATCCGCAACACATTCCAGTTTGGCAGGGGTCATATTCCGGGAGCCGAAAATATTTCAGCAGTAGAATTAATCTCCAAAGAAAACATCAAGAGGCTGGAAGCACTTAAAGATGCCGGTCAGGTAGTGCTTATATACGGTAATAACCTGGTGGAAGCCAACGGACCCTATATGTTATTGCGTCAAATTGGTTTCGATAATGTAAAGGTTCTCATGGGAGGATATTCTTATTATAATGTATGGAAAGATAAGCTGGGCGACTCCTACAGCGATGATTCGTATTTTATTGGCAATGCTCAATACGACTATGCTGAAGTGGCTAAAGGCAGCTCTGTTTCAAACAATGACAATGGTGCTCCCGAACCAAAGGCTAATGTTGCTGTTGAGCGCAAGAAAAAAAACAAGGCTGTAGAAGGTGGTTGTTAACTACTCACTTCTGATTATCCATTTTTTGATACTGTTACCAATCGCTGGTAATCACGAATCCGAATATTTTTTCCGGTAATATCGATGATACCATCTTTACGGAATTCGGATAATGTGCGGATGGTATTTTCCGTTGTCATGGAGATCATTTCACCCACTTCGCGCCGGGTAATTGGCATCTTGAATTCATAACTCTTAAATATCCTGTCGGCCAACATGAGTAAAACATAAGCAACTCTGCCGCGCACTTGTTTTTGGTTGAGATCGAACTGAATGGCGATCATCTCTTCTGACATTTTGCTTATCCTATTCAATAACCGAAGCGAAAACTGGTGATTTGATTTGATCACACTTTTCATGGCCGAAAGCTTGATTTCGCACACCTGGGTTTCCTCTATAGCGGCTACAGAATAATTGTACAAACTACCAGAAAAAACACTTAATAAATTAATAAACTCACCAGGACGACTAATCCCGAGGATGTGGTCTTTCCCATATTTATCTGTTTTGTAAATCTTTACAAGGCCCTTTCGCAAATACATAAACGACTGGATCTTCTGACCTTCTTTTTTTAATATCTCACCTTTGACGCACAGATACTCCATTCTCGAATCATTTACTATTTTGTGTTCAACCTCAGATAGCTTATCAAACAAAAGCTTTCTATAAATACATGTACTACACGATTCAATTTCACTTATTCTTTTCATGGCGTTGGTCGATTCCTTTAAAGTAGACAAAACTTAGTTTTATGTTGTGGCATGTCAAAAGTATGCATTTTTTCATACTAAACAACAATTTTGATTTTGCCAATAGAATCTACAAGTGGCAGTTGAAAAAAAAGAAGGTGTTTGCAAACATTTATTTTTGAGGCTCATTCATTCCAAGGTTTTGCTAATTTTGGATTTTTATTTAAAGATGGAAGAAGTAAAATCAAAAAAGAAGGTTAAAACGGAAAAAGTAATGACCTTTTGGGATCATTTGGAGGAGTTGCGTTGGCATATTCTTCGGTCACTCATCGCGGTAGTTATCATCGCAGTTGTCGCTTTTTCGAACCGGGTATTTATTTTCGATTATGTTATTCTCGGGCCGAGCACCTCCGATTTTATTACAAATCGTCTGTTATGTATGGCCGGACAATGGTTAAATATAGATGCCTTGTGTATAAAAGACATGAAGTTGCAAATCATCAACATTAGCATGTCGGGGCAATTTCTTACCCACATGTATATTTCGATGGTTGCGGGTTTTATTTTGGCATTTCCTTATGTACTTTGGGAAACATGGCGGTTCATCAGACCGGCGATGCACGAAAATGAGCGAAAATATTCTACCGGGGGAGTAATCATCAGTTCTTTTTTATTCCTCCTTGGTGTACTATTCAGCTATTTTTTAATCGTTCCTTTGACCGTAAATTTTCTGGGGACCTATCAGGTGAGCGAACGTGTCCTCAACCAAATCTCACTTACTTCCTACATCAGCACGGTGGTTTCGGTTACATTTGCTGTTGGGGTAGCCTTCGAATTGCCAATACTTGTTTTTTTTCTGACTAAAATTGGAATTCTTACTTCCAGCTTTATGATTAATAAACGAAAATACATGTATGTCATTTTGCTCATTGTGGCCGCGATCATCACTCCTCCTGATGTATTTAGTCAAATTCTGGTGGTGATCCCTTTGATTGGGTTGTATGAATTATCTATTGCCGTGGCGAAAAGTGTCGAGAAAAAAAACCACGAGGCTATTGATTAATCAAAAACAAACACCGCTCGTTTATTTAGTTCCTGATTCAACCGGACGATACCAACTGGGACTTCCGGATACAAATCCGAACGAAAGCGTGTAAAACTTCTCAGCAGCTTCCACGTGTACCCAGTGCGAAGCTCCTTCGATGGTCACGATTTCAGCATGGGGAAAGTTATAACGAATCTGACCATAATCTTCCGGAAGGATATAATCGGAGGCCCCGCCACGAATAAACAGCGTAGGTTTCTCAAATTTATTAATGGTGTCAATCCCATCAAACATCTGGTCAAGATTTGGTTCAATACCTTCGATGTAGGTTTGCCAGTTGAAATGATTCCCATCTGACCTGCGAAGGTTTTTCATAACAAACTGTCTGATGCGCGTTTCCGGAATGTATGTTCGGATTTGATCCTCCACCTCCTGCCGATTTTCTACGAGATTAAAATTCACCTCCCTCATGGCTTTTATAATGGATTTATGATTCTCGCGTGGGCCGTATGCCTTTAAAGTAATATCGACGATCAGGAGTTTTTTTACAAGATGTGGATTTTCCAAAGCAAAACGCATGGCTACTTTCCCTCCCAGCGAATGACCAATGATGATGGGGTTTTCAATTCCATGTTCATCAATAAAATCAAATAAATCATCTGTCAAAGCCAGGTAATTAAAATTTGGACTGTGAGGGGATTGTCCGTGATTTCTTTGATCCGGGGCCCAAACTTCAAACCCCTCCATGGCCAGGCGGCGGGCAAATGTAACCCAGTTGTCGGAAACGCCAAACAACCCATGCAAAATGATGATTGGTTGGTTAAGTTCCTCTCCGTATCGCCTGTAAAACAATTGCATATCTATCTTGTTTTCAGTATTTTATTTTTCAATTATCTTCAAGAAGGTGTTTATTTACATCCACCATCTCGAAATGCTTTCTTATATAATGCACCATCACATAAATGATTGGTGTATCGCAGAGTGCGAACATCACCTTAAAAAGATATCCGTTTAACATCAATTTCCAAAATAACTCCCACTCAATCACTCCAAAACCACAAAGCAATAACAGGACTGTTATTGTATCGACCAGCTGAGAGGTAATTGTCGAGAAATTGTTACGAATCCAAAGATGCTTGCCATGGGTTACCCGTTTCCAGAAATGGAAGACTTTTACATCCAGAAACTGCGCAAACAGATAGGCTGCCAGAGAAGCACCAACCGCTATGTAAGTAAAGCCAAAGACCTTTTTAAAAACCACATTCCCAATGGGTGACCAAGTGGTGGCTTGAGCTTCGGTTGATACAACAACAATCAGCAAGGCAAAAAAACTGGCAAAAATCCCGGCTATAACCACCGAGTTAGCACGTTTGGAACCGTAAATTTCTGAGATAATATCAGTAATTAAAAAGGTAACGGGGTAAGCTATAATACCCACCGACAATTCAAAGTGATACCAGCCGAAAGGGTTCCAACTGAAGAACTTTTGAAATATCAGGTTACTGGTTACCAGTGATGTAATAAACAAACTGGCCAGAATTAAAAAAATAGTCTCAGCCTGACGGCGTTTTTTGGGCTCCATATTCAGGCTAAAGTTAGAATTTTTCAGTCATGTTAAGAAAGTTGTCTCAAATACAATTGAATAGTATTTTCCAATCCATAATACAACGCATCGCTGATCAGGGCATGGCCAATGGAAACCTCTTCGATAAAAGGAATCTGCTGACAAAAATATTTTAAATTTTCAAGGCTCAGGTCATGGCCAGCGTTTATGTCGATTTTTATCTCATGAGCTATCCTGGCTGCCTCCACAAAAGGCGCGATGGCTCTTTCCCTGTTTAAGGAATACTGTGCCGCATAACTTTCGGTATACAACTCAACACGGTCGGCGCCAACAGCCTGTGCCCCAATAATATATTTCTCAACCGGATCGACAAAAACAGAAGTCCGTATGCCCTCCTTTTTAAAACGGCCGATTACTTCAAACAAAAATGCATGATAGGCGATGGTATCCCATCCATGGTCAGAGGTCAGCTGATTTGGATCATCGGGAACCAGGGTCACCTGATCGGGCTTAAACTTTAACACCAGTTCAATAAACTGCGGAGTTGGGTTGCCTTCGATATTAAACTCTGTCTTTACCAACGGTCGCAATATTTCAACATCTGAATAACGGATATGTCGTTCATCAGGACGGGGATGCACGGTAATTCCCTGGGCACCATATCGTTCACAATTTGCCACAAACGCAACTAAGTCGGGCTGGTTGCCACCACGCGCATTGCGCAGTGTAGCAATTTTATTTACATTTACACTTAACTTGGTCATGTTGTTAATTTTGCACAAAATTAATAAATTGCTGACCAAAACAGAGAACTATGAGGGTTGTTATTCAAAGGGTTTCCCGGGCATCGGTAAGTATAGATAAAAAAATAAAATCAAGTATCCAACACGGTTTAGTAATCCTTTTAGGTATTGAATCGACTGACGGCGAAGCTGATATTGATTGGCTTACAGGAAAAATTGTCAGGCTCAGGGTATTTGATGATGAAACAGGTGTAATGAACAAATGTGTCTCAGAGATTGCCGGTGACCTCATCGTGGTAAGCCAGTTCACGTTACATGCCAGCACAAAAAAAGGAAACCGCCCCTCCTATATACGTGCAGCAGCACCTGAATTTGCTAAAAAACTGTATGGTGATTTTCTCAATTCACTTGAATTGAAGCATGGGAAACCCATTAAATCAGGTGAATTTGGTGCCATGATGGAGTTAGAGTTGGTAAACAGTGGACCCGTAACCATCATCATTGACTCTAAGAATAAAGAATAACAAGCGCGCAATTACTTTCGGCTGTTCCTACGTCTTTCCTTTTCTTTTTCAGTCAGGTATTCTTCTATCGCCATGGTCATACTAGGCGCTGTTTGGGTCGGAGCCGGAATGTCAAGTCTATAGCCTGCCTCGTTTACCGCTGTGGCAGTTGTAGATCCAAAAGCAGCGAAAAGTTGGCTGCTTTGATTAAAACCCGGGAAATTACTTTGCAGCGATTTAATACCCGCGGGACTAAAGAAAATAATCAGATCGAATTTTTCCAGGTCAATGTGCGAAAGATCGGATGCTACAGTGCGGTAAATAATGGCGTTGGTATAATTAATTTTTGCATTATCAAGCAAGTCCAACATCGATCGTTTGTGAATATCCGAGTTAGGAAGCAGGAACTTTTCTTCAGAATGTTTAAGGATAACTTCTACCAGATCGGGAAAATTTTGCTTCCCATAAAATATTTTACGTTTGCGATACTGAACGTACTTTTGAAGATAATATGCGATAGATTCAGAAATACAAAAATATTTCATCGAATCAGGGATGTCGAATCTTAATTCTTTTGCCATCCGGAAAAAGTGATCAACGGCATGACGACTGGTCAGAATAACCGCGGTGTGATCGGTAAAAGAACCCTTCGCCCGTCTAAAGTCCTGCGCTGTGACACCTTCGACTTTGATAAATTTCTCGAATACAATGTTGACGTTGAATTTGGCACTCAGTTCCCCGTAAGGGGATTTTTCCAGATCGGGGGGTTGCGGCTGAGAAACCAGAATGTTTTTTATCTTCAATTTACTTCAATCTTATGGTTCCTAAATAGAGTTTACTCCTAAAAATCAATACCGAATGTTATGATAAACTACCAAGATAAAGGAGTTTAAAAACAATGAACAATGGTATCAATTCGAGGCTGCAAAGGTATAAAATAAAATGAAGCATTGTGAATCTTGTGCTCGAAATTCCGATACCCACTGTTTGGGCCCACCTAAAAACCTGCATACCCAATGCAATCAACAAGGCCAAAATCAAAAAAAAAGTATGAAATGAAAAGATCGAGAGTATCAACAATGGGAGCAAAACAACCCCCAGGGCATTTTCCACGTTACGATCCAGTTTTAACTGCCTCTCAGATAAGACACCGGCTTGAAAAATAAATGATATAATTTTAATTACCATTCGCCGATAAAACCAAAAGGATGCAATAGCCAGAAAAATAAAAAGGAACAACTTGTAATTGAATTCTGTCAAAAAGAAATAGGGAGTGTATTCTTCAAGTAAAAAAAAAGCCAGTAGGGCATGCGTAATCAGAAAGTTGAGCCAGAAAAACATATCTACAATTAAACCCGGCGCATTTACAACATTTCCTTTGCCTCTTGAAAACGAAAACCGGTCGCCTACCGAGAACTCGTAATAAAAACGATCGGGCATATACCAACGTAAAATTGAAATACCTGCCAAAAGAAAAAATAAGATGTAAATAAGTATTCCGAAATGATTGTTCAAATTTTCTTTCGGAACTATTTCAATTGGTGCTGTCTGTAAAAATGTAAAAAATTCAATCGGCACTCCATTTGATAGGCTATCTGAAACCGAAATAGTGGTATCGCATTGAATTACCCATGGGTTCAATTGTTCAAATATGTTCAGCGAATCATTCATTTCAGTTGGTTGTGCTTCGGCGAGCAAAGATAATCCAAACATTGATAATTGAATTGGAATCGCTTTTTCTTCCTGATCATTTCCAAAGATCAACATTCTTATAAATATTGAATTCAAATAAACATTTAATTAATTGAATTCATGATTATTAGCAATGTGAAAGAATTGTTAAATAATTCACAATTAAGCCCGTGAATACGAAAAATAGTACTAATTTTGCGTCCTTAAAATTGCAACCGTACCATGGAATTAATTAAACACATTCACGAAGAAGCCAAAAAAGCCAATAAGACGATTGTGCTTCCTGAAGGATTAGAAGAACGCACGCTTCAAGCAGCAGACTATGTTCTTAAACATGGTCTCGCCAAAATTATTTTGTTGGGAAACGAAGAGGAAATCCAAAGTAAAGCAAAAAAATTACAGTTGGCCCATCTCAACCATGCAACTGTGATCGACCCGCTGAGTCATGCCAATAAAGCGCGATATGCCAACATGTTGTGGGAATTAAGAAAGGGCAAAGGGGTGACCCTCGAACAGGCAACTCGGTTGACAGAAGACCCTTTATACCTCGCTACTTTAATTATTAAGGACAACAAGGCGGATGGCGAAGTGGCCGGGGCTAACAATTCCACCGGCGATGTGCTACGTCCCGCTTTTCAGATAATAAAAACCCTACCAGGAGTATCTGCCGTTTCGGGTGCATTTATTATGTTATTGAATAACACGGAATACACCGACAATGGAATCCTGGTCTTTGCTGATTGTGCGGTAAACCCGGATCCCACAGTACAGGAGCTGGCAGAAATTGCTGTTGAAACTGCCCGGACAGCCAAAAACATTGCCGGCATTGAGCCACGCGTGGCCATGCTTAGTTTTTCAACTAAGGGCAGCGCTAAACATCCGAAGGTAGACAAAGTGGTTGAAGCCACCAAACTGGCCAGGTTAATGGCTCCTGAATTGAAAATTGATGGCGAATTGCAGGCAGATGCAGCCATCGTGAGAATAATAGGTCAAAAAAAGGCACCCGGTTCCGAAATTGCCGGCCACGCGAATGTACTGGTTTTCCCTTCACTTGAAACCGGAAACATTGCTTACAAACTGGTTGAACGCCTGGCAGGAGCCGAAGCCGTCGGCCCTGTTTTACAAGGCATGGCTGCTCCCATCAACGATTTATCGAGGGGATGCTCGGTAAACGATATTATTAACATGATTGCCATTACTGCCAATCAGGCAAATGGATTATACAAACAGTAGAACCCTAATTTTATTAACTATACAATAATATGAGTCAGCTATCTGAATTTAGCCTGGGCGACAAACTAAAACCTAAAGGCGTTATACAAACCGTTGGAATAGTAGGTTGCGGGGAGGTTGGCCAGGAACTTACCATTATGATTACAAATTCCGGCATGGATGTGGTATTTATCGATGTGGACGAAGCCCGGATTAAAGAAATATTTCAACAGTTGGAAGTAAAGCTTGACGACATCATCAGGCATTGGGGAATTACCAAATCGGAAAAAAGGTTAATCCTGTCGCGAATTACAGGCAGCACCGAGTTTTCGAGTTTGGCGAAGTGCGAAATTGTGATTGAAACAATTGCCTCACGCAAGTCGGGGACTATGATTGAAGTGCGCAAAACTATTTTTAAGCAGATCGAAAAAGAAGTTAGCCCTGACACACTGATTTCGTCCAACATTAGTACGATCATGGTTTCGGACTTAGCAGAAGTCCTAAAAAAACCCGACCGTGCCATCGGGATGCACTTTATCGAGCCTATCGAGAAAGTTCAAATCGTGGAAGTTGTTCGTGGACGACATTCATCAGAGTTGTCATTTGAAACGGCTTCCCGATTTTGCAGCATGCTTAACAAAAAGGTGATTGAGGTACATGAATCACCCGGAAATATCAGCACGCGGATGATTATTCCATTGATTAACGAAGCCTGCGAACTCCTCATGGAAGGTGTTGCTTCGATCCAGGATATTGACGAAACCATGCGTGAGGCAGCGGGAAACAATTCGGGGCCTTTTGAACTGGCCGATCGCGTTGGACTGGATAAAATCCTAAAATACATGGACAACCTCTATGCTGAATATGGCGATAAAAAATACAAGGCCTCGCCCATCATCAAAAGGTTGGTCAGGGCCAATTATCTGGGCAGACATGTTGGCAAAGGTTTTTATAATTATCAAAGTGGTAAACCTGTTGGAAATACCATTACCTGCTCAATAATCAGATAAATATTTAAGCGCTCAAAAATGAAAATTATTGTACTGAACTGCGGAAGTTCATCCATCAAATACCAACTCTTTGAAATGCCTGCCAAATATGTAATTGCCAAAGGTTTGGTTGACAAAATAGGATTAAAAGGCAGTGCCATTATACATGAAAAAACGGGTAGCCCGTCAGTTAAAATTGAGGGTGAAATACTAAACCACCAGCAAGGAATTGAATATTTGCTTGGTATATTGATCAGCAAAGAATATGGTTCCATCAGCGCAATTGAAGAAATTGAAGCCGTCGGGCACCGGGTTGTTCACGGAGCTGAAGAATTTAGCGGCAGCGTTTTGATTACGGAAGAGGTAACCCATGCGCTTGAAGTCTCAACAGAATTGGCTCCATTACACAACCCTCCAAACTTAAAGGGTATCTATGCCATGCAACAATTGCTCCCCGATGTAAAACAAGTTGGGGTATTCGATACCGCGTTCCACCAAACCATGCCGGAACACGTGTACTTATACGCTGTTCCCTATGTGTTGTACGAAAAATATAAAATCAGGAGATATGGTTTTCATGGCACAAGCCATAAGTATGTAGCCTTGCGTGCCTGTGAAATACTAGGAGTAGAGTTACATACTCAAAAGATCATTACTTGCCATTTAGGCAATGGAGCCTCCATTACTGCGATTAAGGAGGGCAAATCATTCGACACATCCATGGGAATGACGCCTACCGAAGGTTTGATGATGGGTACCCGTTCGGGTGATATTGATGCCGGCGCATTGCTTCATATTGCGGATAAGGAAGAAACCAGCATTGGATATACCCGTACACTACTAAACAAATTCTCAGGTGTGGTAGGCATTTCAGGCGTTTCGTCCGATATGCGCGATGTGGAAAAAGCGGCAAAGGAGGGAAATCACAGGGCACAGGTTGCGCTGGACATGTATGCCTACAGGGCAAAAAAATATATTGGTTCCTACGCCGCAGGTCTGGAAGGTGTCGATTTAATTGTATTCACCGGAGGTATAGGTGAAAATGATGTGGAAACCAGAAAAAATATCTTACACGGTCTTGATTTTCTGGGTATTGAAATCGATCCTGAAAAAGAAAATGTCAGAGGTAAAGAAGCCGTTATCAGTACTAAAAGATCAAAAGTGAAGGTTATGGTGGTGCCCACCGATGAAGAACTCATGATTGCAAACGATACGTATGAGATTGTTTCGTAAAGCAACCATCAACCAAAAAAAAAGCCGCGAAAGCGGCTTTTTTTTTGGTTTAATTACCATCCCACCAGGGTGATACCCGCACTAAATGGATATAACTCTGGTCCTCTGTCTTTTTTAAACATTGTGTTAAGCGAATAGGTGGCATATAAATTGACAATGCCATAACCCAATCGAACAGACAAATCAAATTTAAAGGGAGACAATTGATAACTATTGAAATCCTTTGCAATGTTCCGGTTACCGCCTGAAGGGGATTTCATATTCTGCACAACCTGTCCTGTAACCGGATCTTTCAATTGAAATTCCTGGTTTGGTTCGTTAAAATAGACCTTGGTATGTGTGCTAAGCCGGGCACTTACAATGGCTCCTGCAGCGAAATGAAACCTGTGGGAACGCATGTTTTGGTTGGACTGAATCTCTAAAAACAAGGGGACAGTTAAATAGAACGAGGTGAGCTTGGTTTTGCGCACTGAAATCCCATCCATATAAAAACCCTGAATATCACTGCTGTCGGGCGATAAAAAGGTAGGATGGTTAAACCTGTAGTTATTCCATGATAAACCTAATCCTGTTACCAATCCCAGGTTATCACTCTTTCTGCAAAGAGAAATATTTTGTTCATATAGGTTCAGGTTCACATTAATCGATTTTTCCATTTGAAGATCGAGATACTCATCAGCCTTTGCCAGGTCCATATTGAAATCAGGAGTCAGATAGCCATTCAGACCTATATCCACGCCACCCCAACTGCCATTGAACTTACGCGGACGGTTTCTTTCCCATTTCACATTGCCGTCATCCGAAACAACGAGCCGGTGATTGCCCAGGGCAACAACAGTAGTATCCCCGTCAACCACCTCAAAATCCAGGTTTCCCAATGAAACTTTTGTGGTATCAGAATAATTGTGACGGTCCGATGTCACCCTTGTTTCACCAACCATGGTTATGCTGGTGGCATTTTTACCATTTCTAACGACAACAACCTCAGGGTTTTTAACGTAGTTTACATCGGAAGCTCCCGATGCATCGTAAGCCAGGGAGGAGGTCGCGTTTACATTGCAATTGCTGGCCCCGCTGGCCCTGACAACTGAATTGGTGGTCACAAGTGAGTTGGCTTTTATTTCTGAAGCCCCGCTGCACTCAATGTTACTTACGGTTGCATTTCCTGCCAAAACAACTTCAGATGCACCCGAAGCATTGACCATGATGGCGGCATAATCCAGATGGAGAGCGACTTCAGATGCCCCACTGACAGTCAGTTCCAATTCATCACCCTTCAGGGTTCCTTCGGTTTTTACCTCTGCTGCCCCTGAAACCCTTAAGCTTTTGAGCGTAGGAACAGTGACATAAAAACGCATCTCGGTATATTTCCGAATGACTTTTGTGGTTTCAAATTGCAGGGTACTATTTCGAACTTCTACTTTTACAAATTCCTGCAAATTGGCATCGGTTTCAACAGTTACTCCATATACATCACCGGGCATGATGACCAAATCATGGGCACTTCCAAGTTTAATTGCATCGAAAGGCTCTACGGTTCGGTCTTGTTTAACAAGTTCTCCGTTGCCTTTAAGCTGGGCCTGAGCCAGAGGTGAGGTTGCGAGTGTGAACAACCCCATAAAAATTATAATGACTACTTTGTTCATAATACACGTTTTAAAGTTTTAGGGTATGACGCAAAGGGTTGTCGATTTGTTACAGCATGGTGTTGATTTTTTATCAATTTAGTTCTCTCACCTTAGCCGCAAGAATTTGTGCCATTTTAATGTTTGATTCATTCGTCCACCCGGCGATGTGCGGTGTCAGGATTACATTTTTCATTGCTGTGAGACGTGCAAATTCAGGCGATTGCTGTATGGCTTCAAAAGAAAGGCCCTCGTATTCAAGCACATCAAGACAAGCACCCCTGACTTTCCCCGCATCCAGGGCATCCATCAGATCTGCCGTATTCACTACTTTCCCACGCGATGTGTTGATGAGATAAAAGGGTTTCTGAAAATGCGCAATCATTTTCTTATCAAACAAGTAAGACGTTTCAGAAGTAAGAGGAACATGAAAACTTACGATATCGGCCTGCTGATAAATCTGATCCATACTTGCTTCCTGAACATACTCATCCCCAAAACCGATTTTGTATTTATCGTAGGCCATCACTTTTACATCAAATCCCATCAATTTCCTGGAAAAAGCACTGCCTGTATTTCCGTAACCAACGATCCCTACAGTTTTGCCACCCAATTCTATGCCTCTGTTTTCTTCGCGTAACCAGAGGCCTTGCCTGACTTCCGGATCAGCGATCAACAGCCGGTTAAACAAAGCAAGCAACATGCTTACCGCTTGTTCAGCTACCGCATCGCGATTTCCTTCGGGCGCGTTCAAACAAACGACTTTCCTTTTTTCGGCTTCTTCCACATCAATATTTTCCATCCCGGCACCCACGCGGCCAATAAACCGAAGCTGGTGGGCATGCTCCAGGATTTCACGGTCAATCTTTATTTTGCTCCTGATAATGATTCCCGCATATTTATTGAGGATGTTCAGAAAATCAATCCGCTGATAATCGGGATAATAATCACATTCATAGCCCATTTCCTGTAAAAGCCTGGTGAGTTCGGGATGAGCGGTGTCGATAAAAAGTACTTTTCCTTTATACATTGTAAACAATAACTTAAATTTGCTGCAAATTCGTAGTGAAAGTGTAATCTATCGGCAAAAGTACAACGAAAGTGCCCAAATATCATTTTTACTCTTGTAAGTGCGGTAATTTTACTACTTTAGTTTCAAACTAATCGCTGGTTCATGTGGCAATTTTTAGTCAGGCTGATATTAAGAAACCGATTGACAATTATTATTGTCATTGGTTTGTTAACGGCGTTCATGGCATGGAAAGGTTCTGAAATTAAAATGTCGTATGAAATGGCACGGATGCTTCCCGAATCCGACCCCATCACCCAAGAATACGAACATTTTAAAACCCAATTCGGACAGGACGGCAGCATCATATTTATAGCGATAAAAGATCCTAGGCTCTATACCCTTGAACATTTCAATCAATGGTACGATATCAGTTACAAGGTACTTGACGTACCCGGGGTACAAGAAGTAGTTTCTACTGCGCGGGTTTATAACCTGGTACGTAACGACAGTCTGAAAAAATTTGAGTTTCGCAACATCGTTTCCTCGCGACCTACAACCCAGGAACAGGTCGATTCCATCAGGCAAACGGTATATAATCTTCCATTATACGAGAACCGGCTTTTTAATAAAGAGACCCATGTAAGTATGATGATGATTACCCTCGACAAAGAAATTCTCAATACTAAAGCCAGGGTTGGATTGGTAGAACAAATTAAAGAATTGGTCGACCATTATGGTGAAGAATACCAACTGGAAGTATATTATTCGGGGTTACCCTATATTCGAACGGTGACTTCGAAAAAAGTACAAACTGAATTACTACTCTTTGTTTTTCTCTCGCTGTTAATAGCTTCTATCCTGTTGTTTATCTTGTTTCGATCGCTGAGAGCGGTACTGTTCGCCATGTTGGTAGTGATTATCGCCGTGATTTGGGTATTGGGAACGACCGTGTTGCTTGGCTATAAGATCACCATTCTCACCGGCATTCTTCCTCCGCTGTTAATCGTTATCGGGGTAGAAAATTCGATTTTCCTTTTAAACAAATACCTGAGTGAGTACCGGGCGCATGGGAATAAAATCAAGGCCCTTTCAAGGATGATAACGAGGATTGGAAACGCCAATTTGCTAACCAATGCGACTACCGCTGCAGGGTTTGCCGCGTTTATCATCACCAGTAACGAGTTGCTGGTGGAGTTTGGCATCGTGGCCTCTCTCAATATTCTGATCACCTATCTTCTTTCACTATTCCTTTTGCCCATCTTATTCAGCTATTTTCCGGCTCCGAGGCAAAAACACATGAAACATCTTGAAAAAGGGATCACCAGCCGCATTGTTGCCGGAGTTACCAGAATCATTATCACCAAACGAAAACTCATCTATTTCATTACATCGGTATTGTTTATCCTAGCCGTCATAGGCATCACGAAGTTGAAAACGACAGGTAATATTGTCGACGACATTTCAAAAAAGGACAAGCTATATCAGGACATGATGTTCTTAGAGGAGAATTTCAAGGGTGTGATGCCCCTGGAAATTACCATCGACACCAAAAAGCCAAAAGGGATTCTCAGGTTATCCACCCTGCAAAAAATAGATCAACTTCAGGATACCCTGGGCACTTATCCTGAATTTGCCAAACCACTCTCAGTAGTTGAAGTAGTAAAATCGGCCAAACAAGCCTTTTACCGCGGAAATCCGGCCATGTATTCCCTGCCTAATAACCAGGAAAAGAATTTTATCCTCTCCTATGTTCCCAACCTGGGTGTAGGTAAAAAAGGCATCCTGAATGCTTTTGTCGACAGCAACCTACAGATAACACGCATCTCAGCTCAAATGGCCAACATAGGAACCAACGATATTGAACTCATCCTGGCCGATTTGGAACCAAAAATAGACAGCATATTTCCTCCTGATCAATTTGAAGTACATCTCACGGGCACCAGCGTGGTCTTTTTAAAAGGAACCGACTACCTTGTTAACAACCTGTTTATGAGTTTAGGGCTCGCTTTGCTCATTATCACCATATTGATGGCCCTCATTTTCTCCTCTGTCCGCATGATCATGATTTCGTTGGTCCCTAACCTGATCCCACAGATACTAACAGCCGGAATGATGGGATATTTTGATATCTCCATCAAACCCTCCACCATCCTAATTTTCAGTATAGCTCTTGGGATAAGCGTTGACAATACCATTCATTTTTTGTCGCGGTACAGGCTACAACTCAAGTACCACAATTGGCAAATTCGAAAGTCGGTATTGGCCGCATTGGAGGAAACCGGCTATAGCATGATTTATTCAGCTATTGTCCTCTTTTTTGGGTTTTATATCTTCACCCTTTCTTCCTTCGGTGGAACTGAGGCATTGGGCTACCTGGTATCATTTACCTTGATTGTGGCCTTGTTGTCAAATTTGTTCTTACTGCCATCTTTACTTCTCAGTTTGGATCAGCGACTCATTACCAAAGCGTTTAAAGAACCCTTGATGGAAGTTTTTGACGAAGAAGAAGACATTGAACTTGACCAGTTATTAATAGAAGAACTTCCTCCGGAAGACGAAAACAATAAAACTTAACAATATGAAAGGAATTATCCTGGCCGGAGGTGCCGGAACACGACTGCATCCACTCACCATCGCCGTGAGCAAACAACTGATGCCGGTATACGACAAACCCATGATTTACTATCCCCTGTCCGTACTTATGATGGCGGGGATAAAAGAAATTCTCCTGATTTCGACACCTCACGATTTACCCAATTTTAAGTTGCTATTGGGCGATGGAAGTCAGATTGGCTGTTCCATCGAATATGCCGAACAGGTGATTCCAAACGGACTTGCCCAGGCTTTTGTGATTGGTGAAAAATTTATTGGCAACGACAAGGTCTCTCTAATCCTGGGTGACAATATCTTTTATGGGAGCGGTCTACAGGAAATCCTGGTAAAAAACAGTGATCCTACCGGAGGTGTCGTGTTTGCCTACCACGTTTCTGATCCCGAACGCTATGGGGTTGTTGAGTTTGATGAGTATTACAACGCGGTTTCCATCGAAGAAAAACCTGAAAAACCAAAATCGTCTTATGCCGTCCCTGGTTTATATTTCTACGATAACTCGGTAGTGGAAGTAGCCAAAAACTTAAAGCCAAGCGCGAGAGGTGAATATGAAATTACCGATGTGAACAAATATTATTTAAAAGAAGGAAAATTAAAAGTGGGCATGCTGAGCCGTGGAACCGCCTGGCTCGATACAGGGACTTTCTCATCCTTGACCCAGGCCTCTCAATTTGTAGAAGTGATTCAGGAACGGCAAGGGCTGAAGATTGGATGTATTGAAGAAATTGCCTTTAAAAAAGGGTTCATCAATGCAAAACAACTCCAAGCCATCGCACAACCTTTGCTTAAAAGTGGTTATGGAGAATACCTGATTGGTTTATTAAAAAATTAAACCGGGATGAAGAATTACGAGCAACTGATTCGCTATTTTGAACAGCAGTTAGAAAAACAAAGTTTCAGTGGCGAACCTGGTGAACTTTACGAACCCATTACATACACTTTAATTTACGGAGGCAAACGTATTCGTCCGGTATTAACCCTGATGGCTTGCGAATTGTTTTGCGGAAAGGCCGAATTGGCTTTACCACAAGCTATTGCCATCGAACTTTTTCACAACTTCACCCTCATCCACGATGACATCATGGACAATGCGCCCATCAGAAGGGGAAAGGAAACGGTTTATAGAAAATGGAATGGCAACATTGCCATTTTATCAGGCGACACCTTGTTTGCATTGGCTTACCATTATGCACAACAGGCTGATAAAGAAATATTGCAAAACATTCTGAGCGTGTTTAATCGTACAGCCATTGAAGTGTGCGAAGGCCAACAATTCGATCTAAACTACGAAACCAATAACCAGGTATCTGTTGGTGAATATATCAACATGATCCGATTGAAAACCGGGGTGTTGTTTGGTGCCAGTTTGAAGATAGGGGCGCTGATTGGTGGTGCCTCCATTTCGGATGCGGACAATCTGTATCAGTTTGGTGTGAATATCGGGTTGGGATTTCAATTAAAGGATGATCTCCTGGATACCTTCGGAGATGAGAATATCTTTGGAAAAAAAACAGGTGGTGATATTATCACCAATAAAAAAACCTTCCTGTATATCAAGGCTTTGGAATGTAGCGACGCCGGCACCCGACAACAATTGGTTGATTTATATAACAACGAAGAAGCCGAATCTATCTCAAAAATAAACAAGGTTAAAAACATTTTTGCCCGGTTAGGAATCGACAAAATTGCTACCAATGAAATTGAGAAATTTTATTCCAAGGGCATGGAATACCTCGATCGTGTTAAACTAGCCGAAAATAACAAGGAAATTCTCAGGGATGTGGCCTCAAAGATGGTTGAGAGAGATAAGTAATCAACCTTGAGTCCACTCCGAAAAGTATGTGTTCATTGATTTTCAACTCATTTACCCCTAACCCCTAAAGGGGATTCGTTGAAAATCAACAAACTATTAAAGTTCCCTTTAGAGGATTATGTGATTCTTGACTTTTCGGAGTAGGCTCAACCTTCTGTATTTTTCATTTCTTCCAGGCTATTTTGAAGCTTTTCCCATAATTCCATGAGACTTGCAATCTCATTTTCAAGCCGATCGTGCTTTTTAAACAATTCACCCGACTGGATTTCCTGAGGATACAAGGTGGGGCTCGATAACATTTCATTTACCTGTAACAGTTCTTTTTCCTTTTGGTGAATTGAATCTTCCACGCTTTTAATTTCCTTCTCCAGTTTACGCAATTCCTTGTCTTGCCCTTTTTTCAATTCACGCTTGATTTTGTTTTCAGTCTGAACCTTTGGTACAGCTGTGGCCGATGGATCGCGGTATTCGAGCGAGGTGAGGCCTTCAATCTTTCGTTTTTCCAGATAGGTGCTGATATCGCCCAGATGTTCCTTTATTTTTCCATTTTTAAATTCATACAAGCGCGAAGTTAAACCCTGTAGGAAATCCCTGTCGTGCGATACAATGACCACGGTTCCGGTGAACTCCATGATGGCAGCTTTTAGAATTTCCTTCGATTGGATGTCAAGGTGGTTGGTAGGCTCATCAAGCAACAAAAAATTATTGGGCGAAAGCAACAACCTAACCAATGACAACCTGGATTTTTCACCTCCTGAGAGGACTTTTACCTTTTTGTCCAAATCATCACCCCTGAATAAAAACGAACCCAGGATATCCCTTATTCGCGGACGGATATCACCAACAGCCACCTGATCGATGGTATCGAAAACGGTAAGTTCCTGGTTCATGCGTTCGTTTTGGTCCTGGGCAAAATACCCCACTTTCACCTGGTGCCCTTGTTTTAACGTGCCTTCGTACTGAAGATTGTCAGCAATCATCTTAGCTAAAGTCGATTTACCTTCGCCGTTTCTCCCGACAAAAGCTACTTTTTCGCCCCTTAATATTTGAAAATTGATGCGATCCAACACCACGTGATCACCATATTTTTTTGTCAACTCGCTGCCTTCAACGGTAATTTTACCACTATGCTGAGGAGGCGGAAATTTAAAGTAAATAGATGATTTATCCAGGTTTTCCAGTTCAACAGTGTCCATTTTCTGAAGCAACTTCACCCGCGACTGCACCTGTTTTGCTTTGGAGGCCTTGTATCTGAATCGTTCTACAAAACGCTCAATCTCTTTGATTTGCTTTTGCTGATTGTCGTAGGTGGCCTGGGTTTGTTCTTCCCTCTCGTTTCTTAATTCTATGTATTTGGAATAGGAAACCGCATAATCGAATACCTTACCGTTGTTAATTTCAATAGTGCGATTGGTGACATGGTCAAGTAAGGTCCGGTCGTGCGACACTACTACCACCGCTCCTGTATAATTGATTAAAAAATCTTCCAACCATTGAATCGATTCTATGTCCAGGTGGTTGGTTGGCTCATCAAGCAACAGCAACGAGGGTTGCAGCAACAGCAATTTGGCCAGTTCAACACGCATCTGCCAACCCTGACTAAAACTCATCATCGGACGGGTAAATTCCGAATGTGCAAAGCCCAGGCCCGTTAAATACCGCTCTGCATCTCCCCTGATTCGTTCAGGAGTATAATACTGTAAAATGGCATTTATTTCTTCGAGTCTGCTTAGTTTCCGGGTATAGATTTTCTCATTGTAATCGGGTGCGCCCAGTTCCAACTGAATTGTCTCCGATTCTGCCTCTAACTCAGCTATAAAGTTAACAGCCAGCATGGTTTCATCAACTATATTCAGCTGACTGAATATTTTCTTCTCCTGCGGTAAATATCCGGCCGAATGGTCAGGTGGAACGGCTACTGAGCCATTATCCGGTTGAATAAGGCCATTTAGTATTTTGAGCAAGGTTGTTTTACCGGCACCATTCATACCCGCCAAACCAATCCGGTCCCGCGGGTTGATATGGAAGGTAACCCCTGTAAAAATAGGAGTTCCACCAAATTCTTTTGTTACATTATTAATGGTTATCATAAGCGTGCGCAAAGGTAAAAAACAAAAGGGGGCACCCGATGGATGCCCCCTTTTTTTATCGGTAGTTAACTACCCTGAAGGTGGTTATTGAGAAATAACAACTCTCTTGGTAACTAATCCGTTGTCAGTGTTGATCTGTACTACATATACACCGGCTTCGTATGAAGAAGTGTTCAGTTCTACAGCATACTCTCCTGACAGGGTAGAAGTGTAAACAACCTGTCCGAGGTAGTTCATTAACACAATATGGTTCATAGCAATTTCAGAAGTAACTGTTACTTTACCTTTTGCCGGGTTAGGAAATAAATTAAACCCAATTGTTACGGGTTCGTCCAAACCAACTGAGGTAACACAAACATAATCCTCAGTCCCCGGGACATTGAAACCGGGTGCTGACTCACAGTAGTCTGTTGCATTTTCCCATATACAGGTTACCTGATAGCAATACGATCTTACACTCACTGTGGCAGTGTCGATGAAGCTATACCCCTGTACTCCTGTTTCTGCCGGCATCTGAGCATACAGCTGGTAAGTACCTGATTCATTATCGCTTCTGTAAATATTGAAACCTGAAATAAGTGTATCTGCCGGAGAAATCCAGGTAAGGATCACCTCTTCATCATCGTTTACATCACCTGTTAGATTACTTATACTCTCACAACTTCTGGTCAAAGAAATATTGTCGACAAACCAGGAAACAATGTCATGTGAATTATTACCTACTGCATTAAACCGCATTCTAAATGCATTTGATAAGGCATAATCACTGATGTCGATGTGGTTGGCGGTCCAATCAAAACTGCCACTGTTTGTAAAAGTACTTACTGTGATCCAGGACGTATCGCTTTGAACTTCAACCTTTAGCTTTTCCAACCCTGTAGAATTCCTATCAACCAACCTGATTTCAAAATCGAGGAATAATGCTCCCAGCGACAATTGGTCGGCATCCATTGGATAGCTTGTAAGCTTTGAGCTGTAATCATTTTCCTGCAACGGATTCCAGAAAAATTCTGCCGCTGGTTCGGGTGACCCTATTGACGTATTAATCACCCAGTTTGATCGGGAGGTTGTCCAAAAGTTCGCGCCAAAGCTACCCTGATCCCAACCTTCATAAAAAGGTATGAGGGTTCCCCATATAACATGCACCGAATCGGTGCCTGACCACAACGATTCTCCTAGTTCACCCGGATATCCAAATTGTCCAAGCGTATACACAGCTGTAACATAATAGTTGTAATCCCCCGGATCGATTGGGTTGATCACATAATTAATCCAGTCATCAACACCCTGTCCTTCATAAGGAACTTCAGCAATTTGAACTCCATCCTGATAGAGCCTGAAAGAAAAAAGACCAGGTGGTATTCCGGCACTTGAATTGGGACCAAGATCATATCCAAAAGCCACATCTCCGGCTCCCTGCATAGTACCTCCAAGAGTCCAGGTACCGATATTAAGTTCGTCGTCGAGGTACAAGCCTCCGGCAATACCGTCTGATCCAAAATCATCACTTACACTGTGCTGTACTCCTGTAGGTCCGCTGGTGGCAATATCCCATTGCGATACCCAACAGCCTCCACCGGAAACAGTTCCTTCGAACAGCCAAAGGTAAGGACCACCATCTGTTCCACCATCCCAGGCCAATCCATAAATGCCTGGTACATTTGAAATCGTCTGAAGTACCGTTCCATTCCTGTCAAATAAAGTCAAATCAGAACTCCAGTCATTGGCCCAAAATCCGTCATTTATTGCATCATAGGCGATAGCTCTGACGTTAACTGGGGCGCTGATTGTACTTACTAATGATTTATTAATAAAATCCATTTCATACACAATATTCGAAGCATCTGATCCATATATGTAGGTGCCATCGTAAGCGAGGTCGCACAGGTTACTTACACCGGGGATGGTGAAAGCTTCCAGGAATAATCCCGTTTCATAAAATTTTACAATGGTATCACTGTCCCACCTGGAGGAATAGATGTAGTATCCATTTGTTTCGGCCCCAACCAATCCGGACAAACCTGAAGGCTCATCCATGTCAAATCCATGGGTAATGTCCCAAAGATCTCTACCTCCCGCAAAATGCGCATTGGAGGGATGGCTTTCCTGCGAGGTTAGCATCGTTTCTTCAGGTATGTAATCTTCTGAATTAAATGACTTAAATGGAGAGTTAAATCTATCAGGAGGATTCCATTTCATTGGAACCACAAAGGTACCCGGGATATAATCATCACCCAGGTTTCGGGGAGGATAAAGGTGTCGAGATATAAATGTATATTCAACTGGTTGCGATAACGCACAAGAATAAATTGCACTAATGCCAGCTTTGTAGGTTACTCCATACATTAAATCACTGAAATGATAGGTAGTATCTTCAATCCCTGTTTGTGCTACAAAAGCATTATCTAAGGAAACATAGTATCCCAATATCTGAGCAGGTCCGTTGGTAATGCTTACATTATCAACCGCCCAACCACAAGCCCAGTTATCATTGCTATCGTAATGAAAGGCAAACCAGATGGCTTCATAACCGTTAGGACCTGAGAAGTTACTTAAATCTATGGATTCTGTTGTCCAACCACTTACCGGCGAAATTGGCTGCAAACTATCCCAGGTAGTTCCTCCATCAAAACTGTACTCAACGTATGCAGTTTCTCCAAACGACATGGTAAAATAATGATCGAAATAAAGGGCAAAATCAGCACTTTCTCTCAAATCCACTGAAGGGGTTATCAGGTAATCTACCGTAATATCGCTCCCAGAGGCCAATATACTTTCGTTGGTAACAGCATAAAATCCATCGCCGGGAGGGATGGGGAAATAAACACTTCCTCCGTCATCACTGCGATTCCATCCCCCACCTCCTCCGGGATGCTGTGTTGTTGCCTGCCAACCGTCCGGGGGGAATGTCGTCCCTTCAAATGTTTCCTGAGCCAAAGCAGTAATTACAGGCTCATCCCAGGTAGCTACCAACATAATCGAATCAACATATAAATGGCGTGGAGGGTATGCTTTTTGAGAAATTACAATGTTAATTACCGTATCATGGGTGATCTCAAAGTTCAGCATTTCAATGTTGTAACCCACATTAAACACATATAGCTCATAAGAGCCAAAAACAACGTTATCGAATACAACTGTTCCATTGATATCTGTTAGGCCAAACTCGAACTGATTTGGATAGTCTAAACCTAACATATTTACTTCAATACCTTCCGGTGATGTTCCATCACAGGGTGTCACATTTATTGTTACAGAAGCCTCAAGTAAATGTGGTACCACATTGGAGTAAGCCCACTCCGATTGGCCATAGTCATATTCTACTTTAACAGCATAAGCATAAAAACCAGGAGCCAGATTAATCCAATCTAAATCAGTAAAAGTCTGTGTTGTCAAAGTATCAAGCATGGTTAACATCCCCCATTCCGGTCCACCAAGAGGATCAAAATCGCTCACCCTGGCGATAATATAGTTTGTGATGGTTCTGTCGCCATCAACCGGTGCATGATCAATTGGTAAAATTTTGCCCGATTGCCTGATCCCGCTAACTTTGACAGGTTCACCACTTGCCAGAAAAAGTTTCTTTTTTGATTCAGGAATCCTGGAAAGGTTTACTACTGTTTCCTGTCCTTTCTTGGTAACAGTATCAACTTCACCAACTACATAAACTCTCATCATAAAATCCTGATAAGGTGAAATATTCCAATCACCACCCGGCATTTGGGCATAAGAACGATAGGATATCGGTGTTTCGTTATCAATGGCTATTGGTGCTGAATTTGATTCAGATCCCAATTGCCACATCACCAGATAGAAATCACCACTTTCGATGGGTACGTTAAAAGCACCATAAAATTCAATCCATCCATAATGATCAACTGTTACGGTTAATGAATCCAAAACGGTACCTGGCAATCCATTTGCCCCATCATCATCCAGAATACCCACGGCCATGGTGGATCCTAAAAAATTACTGCCGGTGGGGAAACTTCCATCTCCAACATTCAAACGCCCTCCGATGACGGTTGAAGGGTAGCCTGTTGGTGTGAAGAGAACCGCCACAGCTCCTCCAGCGGAGGTCCAGATCGTATATTCATCTGCTGTTCCGTCATCATACGCTATTTCATAGGGTCCCATGGGAGCTGACCAGGAGACAATACATTCTGAATCAGCCGCATTTGGCTCCGCCAGTATCCATTGTACCGAATAGGGCATTCTACACAATCCTACATTGAGTTCAAGAGGAGAACCTTGAGTGGCGACAACGTTTGCTACATACAAGGGGTCATAACCAAGTTTAGAAAACGTAATATCATAGGTTCCCTGATCAACACGCAGCTCGTAATAACCCACTCCGTCAGTTTCTATATTAAAACCGGTATATGTAGGACCAACAACAACACCCGAAACTGGCAATCCTGTTATGCAGTCGGTAACTACCCCATAAACGATAGCCGGCGTGTAGACCACCATGGTATTACCTACCTGAGTGATTGGATTTCCAGGATCGTTGGTAACCAATTCAATATCCTGCTGAAAGGTGCCAATAGTGTAACCTGCTGAAGAATAAGTCAGGTGTATCAATGTGGACTCTCCCACTGGGATACTCCCATTGTCAGGAGTTATATTGGCAACAAAGCCGGCGGCTGTTAATTGGAAGGTCAACAAATCGGTACCCGTGTTGGAGATTGTAAATATATCACCACCCATATCATCAGTCCATATTTCATCATAACATGGAACATCAGTAAGGGTCAGAATTGGGCTAACGAGCATTTCCCCAGACCGAATCATTGGAATTTGTTCATTCAAATGAGAAGAAGGGTTGTCATGTGCTAAAATGACCCCCGACGATAATACAAGATACAGAAGGAAAGATAATCTTTTGATTTTTTTCATCAACTGGTTTTATTTTGGGAAAGAAAAAATGAAACTAATTGGTTTGCATCATTACTAAATACAAATATATGCATTAAATAATAAAATATGGCAATTAATCCAGATAATTTACTTGATTTTTAAGGATTTATAAAATTCAACAACGTTTAGCTCAAACACCTGGTAACCATTGTAAAAAACAAAAGGGGGCATCCGATGGATGCCCCCTTTTTTTATCGGTAGTTAACTACCCTGAAGGTGGTTATTGAGAAATAACAACTCTCTTGGTAACTAATCCGTTCTCTGTGTTGATCTGTACTACATATACACCGGCTTCGTATGAAGAAG
>Ga0209417_1000157_pt1 | contig 182137 bp, 140 predicted proteins | sample RifGroF2_FD_184002 | JGI IMG/M metagenome (GOLD analysis project Ga0209417, IMG submission 184002) | Groundwater microbial communities from Rifle, Colorado, USA - Groundwater F2 (SPAdes) (version 2) | ecosystem: Environmental > Aquatic > Deep subsurface > Groundwater | place: Rifle, Colorado... | reverse complement strand
AGTTGGTGGCATCCAGATAAGGTTGTGTATTAGAAACAAACGTGCTTGCATTTTGAGAAATCCACATGGAATTCACGAGCGGGTCGTTTGTAGAGCGGTCGAAAACATAATCGCTGGGGTTGTATTCCGTTCCTGTTGCCCAGTTACCACGGTTTGTAAGTCCGGTCCCTGCTTCTCCCTGTGGACCTTGAATTCCCTGTAATCCATCCTGTGCAAGTACCTGCCATGAAGTACCATTCCATAAGTAAGATTTTTTGTCAACAGAATTGTAGTAGGCATTATTTAGAGAGGGCGTTTCAGGTTCAGAACCGAATGTGCCAAGCCAGTAAATAGAGATGCCATTATTGCCATTTATTCCAGAGAGGCCTTGTTCTCCCTGAATTCCTGGAATTCCTTGTGATCCTTGTTCTCCTGTTTGTCCTTGTGGTCCCTGATCGCCTTGTAAGCCCTGTATTCCGTCTTGTGCAAAAATGTGCCATAAGTTACCATCCCATAAGTATGATTTTTTATCGGATGAATTGTAGTATGCGTCATTAATATTTGGTGTAGCGGGCTCATTGGAAAAAGTTCCCAACCAGTTAACAGAAACGCCATTTGTTCCATTGATGCCATCTTGCGCTAAAATCTGCCACGTTGTACCATCATAAATGTATGCTTTTTTATCAGTAGAATTATAATAAGCTTCATTTAAAGATGGGCTATTAGGAGCTAATGATAATGTACCGAACCAAAAAATAGAAATCCCGTTTGTCCCATCAACGCCATTAATTCCATTGGTTCCGGCGATTCCTTGCGTACCGTTTTCACCATCCTGCGCTAAAATTTGCCACAAGATGCCATCGTAAATGAAGGATTTTTTTAAAACAGTGTTGTAATAAGCCTGATTCAATGTTGGAGAAGATGGTTCAGATGAAAGTGCTCCCATCCAGTTGATGGAAGTTCCATTTATGCCGTCTTGTCCAGTAGGAGCTTGAAATTCCACCCAATTTGTTGCATCAAGATAAGGGTTTGTATTAGAAGTGAATGCTGAAGAAGTCTGGCATATCCACATGGAATTAACCATTGGATCATTTGTTGATCTGTCAAATACATAATCGCTGGGATTATATACAGTTCCATTTATCCAATTACCACGATTTGTTAAACCTGTACCAGCGAGTCCTTGCGGTCCTTGAATACCTTGTAATCCGTCTTGAGCGAGTACTTGCCAGATTACACCATTCCAGATATAAGATTTTTTATCAACAGAATTATAATACGCATCGTTTGGGTTTGGATTCAGAGGTTCAGAACCAAATGTTCCCATCCAATTTATGGATATTCCATCAGTGCCGATAGATCCCTGAATTCCTTGCTCTCCCTGTATTCCCTGTGCTCCCTGTACCCCCTGAGTGCCATCCTGTGCTAAAATATCCCATGTTGAGCCATTAAAAATATATGATTTTTTATCTGTTAAATTATAATAAGCATCATTAAGATTAGGCGTAGCGGGCGCATCTGTAAATTGTCCCAGCCATGTAAGAGAAATTCCATTTGCACCATCTTGTCCATTTTGTCCGGCAGTTCCTTGTAGTCCCTGAATTCCCTGTGCCCCGCGAACATGACCTGCATTCAGTGTTGATCCTCCCGATAAAGCGATATAAAGACTATCGTTTAAAACGAATGAATTAATAATTGTTTCACCGTCTGCGCCTGCAACTCCTTGCAATCCCTGGATTCCCTGAGACCCTTGCGCTCCTGTAACATGACCGGCATTCAAGGTTTGCGCGTTTGAAAGTACAACATAAAGGCTGTCGTTTAATATATAACTGCTTTGAATTCCTATTCCATCTAAACCGGCAGATCCTTGTTGCCCGTCTTGCCCTGCAAGGCCTTGTTCTCCTTGTAGTCCTTGTGGCCCGGTGTTTCCACTAGCCGCAAATAATGCATAGGGAACACTCAATAATTGTGTTACGCCCATATCAGCATAATTTGTACCACCGCTAATATCCATTTCAATTTTGATGAAATACGGTCCGGTTGACCAATCCACACTACTGAAGGATGCGCTGGGATTAGAACCATTGCCGATTTCCAGATTTACCAAACCAAATTGATTACTGGTTGCAGTATGCTCTTCAGAATATACTACAGTACCGTTGGATGTCCCGAGTAAAAGACTGATTTTAAACCCGACCTGCTGGTTTTGAATTACTGCTCCGGCACTGTTTCGCGCTATAGCCTGATAGCGAAATGCCTGTGGTGATTGCGCAAACAAAATTCCTGATAACATTAAAAATGTTAAAGCGATAATAGTTGAACAAATTTTTAGCATAGCATATTTTTTTTAATTTGATTAAAAAACTTTACGGGTGTAATGCCCGGAAAGTTTATCATATATTCATATTATGTGTTAAATTATTTTTTCGCAGAACTGTTTATTACAGCCTTAATGTATTCAATTTCTGCTTTGAGTTTGTCAATTTCAGAATTTTTATAATTATTGATTGTCTTTAATTCTTCAATTTCTTTTTTCTGATCCTGAATTGCTTTTAAAAGAGGACTGATAAATTTACTGTATTGAACAGTTTCAACCGATCCATCAGGATTATAGCTTACAAATAAAGGATTGATTTTTTCAACTTCTTCTGCAATAAATCCATATTCTTTAGTATTAGAAGGATCATTTTTATAATTGTAATTTACAGGCTTGATATCGTACAGCCAATCTACATTTTCCATATCTGTAATATTCTTTTTGTAACGTAAAGAAGAAGAAACATAGCCAACAAGTCCTGTATTATCAATATACAAGTCTCTATAAGTAGCCCCAACAGTAGTTGAATAAGAGCCATAAAGTTTAGTTTGACCAAAGACATACAATCCATTGTCAGGTGCAGTTGTATTTGTTCCAATGGTAGTTCCACCATTGCTTTGAACAAATAATTTTGTAGCACCTCCCACTCTAACTCTTACAGCATCGCTACCTGCATCGCCTTCTACAAAAAGTTTTGCATCAGGGCCTGTATAGCCAATACCTACATCTCCATTACCTGTTATTATCATTTTTGTAGAAGGATTACGAGTTGTAGTACCACTTAATCCAGCAGTAGTAGTTCTGAAATAAATAGATGAAGACCCACTACCTGTAGAAATACCACCATCTAAATAAAGGCTTCCACCATTAAGGTTTGTTCCACCGGAATAAGCTCCTCCGGATTTTATATAAAAGGAATAACCAGAGCCACTTGTAGTTCTTCTTTCCTGCCCAATATAGCTGGTAGCATCCCCTCCAAAGCTTAAATCATAAGAAGGAGTTATTGTTCCCAAACCAATTCTTTTTAAAGAAAAATCTCCATAAATTAGCGGAGGATTTGTTGTGGAATTAGCAATATAAAGTTTATTAGAACCGGATTCATTTTGACCGGCTTCGTATCCTATAAAAACATTATTGCTACCAACTCCATAATTTTGTCCCGCATAATTTCCAATAAAAGTATTGTAACTCCCGCTTCCTATTTGACCCGCATAAATACCCATACAAGTGTTATTACCACCTGAATTCATCTGACCTGTACCACCACCGAAAAAAGAATTTCCTGTTCCTGTTGATTCATTTCCGGACGCCATACCAACATAGGTATTAAGACTTCCTCCAGTATTTGCCATTCCTGCTGCATATCCAATAAAAACATTAAACCAAGAATTGATATTAGATTTTCCGGCGAATTGTCCAATAAACACACCAGCAAGAGAAGTTGTAGAACTAGACCCGGCATTTTCACCGATAAAAACATTAGCTCCGCCTGTTGTCAGACTTCCACCTGCCTTACTTCCAATAAGGACATTATTTTTAGCAGTTGTTGCAGAATATCCTGCGCTATCGCCAATAGCAACATTTCTTTCGCCTGTTGTATTGCTAAAACCGGCATTGTAACCGAGATAAGTGTTCTGAATACCGGATGAATTACTCCGACCAGCATTGTAACCGATAAATGCATTGTAATTTCCGTCGTTTGTATAACCTGCATCTTTTCCAAGAAAAACATTGTAATTTCCGGTTGTATTATAATAACCTGAATTATCTCCTAAAAATACGTTGCTATTTCCTTCTGTATTATTTTTTCCAGCCTGATTACCCATGAAAAGATTCTGACCACCGATTGTGTTAGAATAACCAGCATAATAACCTAGAAAAGTATTAAAAGCTCCGGAACTATTATTTTTTCCGCTATAATATCCTACAAAAACATTGTTGCTGGCTGTGTTGTTATAGCCTGCTTCAAAGCCAAGAAAAACATTTTTATTCCCACTTATATTAGAATATCCTGCTTTGCTTCCAAGAAAAACATTATTATCCCCACCATAATTGGAAAAGCCACTTTCTCTACCTATAAAGATATTTGAATATCCATTCAGATTGGTATTTCCTGATTTATACCCTATAAAAATATTACTATTTCCGGTTGTGTTGCTTGCTCCTGTTTCAATACCCATAAAAGAGTTGTAGTAACCTGTTGTATTTGCATAACCAGAACTATCTCCCATGAAAATATTTTTAAACCCCGTGGTATTACTCCAACCGGCACTATTTCCAACAAAAATATTATTGTAACCCCCTCTGTTTTTATATCCGGCCTGATAACCCATAAAATTATTTCTACTTCCTGTATTATAATAAGAAGAAGATCCTGCCCCAGCCTCAAGACCTAATAAAACATTATAACTTCCGGTTGAATATCTGCCTGCGCTTTCTCCCATATACACATTTTGAGTTCCTGTTGTAAAATATTCACCGGTTTTGCTTCCGATAAAAACATTTCCTCCTGTTGTTGTGTTTGAAGAGCCTGCTCGGTATCCAAGATATGTATTGTCACTTCCACTGGTATTTGTTTTACCGGATTGATAACCAATAAATGTATTGTAATTTCCGCTCGTGCTACTGTATCCTGATTCAAACCCCATATAGGAGTTGTATATACCAGAAAGATTACTGTAACCTGATTTAAATCCAAGAAATACATTATTGATACCACTCGTATTAGAGCGACCAGATTGATATCCCATAAAAATATTATATCTACCTGTATTGTTTGGATTCGTATACAGAGCCCTGCCTGCTTCGTGCCCAATAAAATAGTTTTTCGGAGTAATTTGCATATAACTTGTTGTTGTGGTGCCTGAAATATTTTTTGCTCCAAAACCGGCAATAGAGTCGGTAGTATATATACGCGTACTGTCAGCATTAACAAGCAGAAGGTTGTTGGTAAGTGATTTTGTGGAACTTTTTCCGCTAACAGCAAATGCACCCTTGTTTTCTGCTTTTGAAGGATCATCTTTTACATAAAAATGTATACTGTCTTTGTATATTACCATAACTGTTTGCCCGGCTTTATCTTTAACTTCAAAGATTGGTTCTGTATCAGCCGCTGCTGCATCCTGTTGAATCATAAATCTACCGGAAGGATTTGTTGTGCCTACTCCCATTTTAGTACCTGTCTGATACAAAATAGAATTATTTAAAGCAGATGACGATGAGAATTTCGGAATATAGTTTGTTGTACCTGAACCAGAAACAGCCCCTGAATTGTTGGCGTAATTTACCCATGCACCATTTTCGAAGAATTCAAATTTAGTCGTTGTTGTGTTATAGCGGGTCATCCCATTAACAGGAGTGGCGGGTCTGCTTGTTGTCGCCCCGATAGGCAGCGTAAGCGAAGCAGTTCCTGGTATCACAGGATTAGAAGCAAGACTAACGGTCCAGGTTCTGTTAGCCGCGAGTGTTTGCGCACCAGTAGAGAGGCTGATTTGGTTTGTAGTACCTGCAATAGTAAGAGTTCTGGTAGAAATAACTCCATCTGTAATCCCGTAACCAGCCAATGTTGTGGGTTTTCCAGTAACATCATTCCAAACCAATGCTCTGAAAGAGGGCGTTCCTGCAACACCATTTGGCGCAGCAAATATGTAATTAGCAGTTTGAGATGATAGAGAAGCTGTCAGCGTACCAGAAGAAGTAATGGGCGAACCCGTTACGGAGAATATAGAAGGCAAAGAAAGCGCAACGCTTGTAACCGTACCAGTAGTAGGATTTGTCCATGAAGGAGCCGTTGTTGTTCCATTAGCAGTAAGTACTTGTCCTGAAGTACCAAATGCCAACTCTGTAACTTGTCCACTTGCATTAGAATAGAAGAGTCTGTTAGCAGTAGCCGAATGATCAGAAGTAGAAGTCATGGTGTGCAAACGGGTGTGTAAATCAGTGTGGGTATGATTTCCCTGCGCAATGGTTCCGGCTGTAGTACCAAAATTAGCGCTAAATTGATTGCTGCTGAGTAATAAACCTGTACCGGCAGTGTAGGAAACAGGTGTTTCCCATCTTACATATTCATTTGGCGATGTCCCTCTGGAGGTAAGCACTTGTCCTGATGTTCCAAAACTGGAATAGTAGTCTTTAATTTTTCCATAATACATATCAATATATGAATTAAAGTTATATGCCAAAGTCATAGTTTGAACAGCATTCAATGACTTATTATTCATGTTTATATCATAAACTCCGGCAGTATTGCCATTAGCAAGTGTTTGAGCAAGTGTTTGTGTATTACTTAATGAAAAATTCGGATAAGTTCCACTTACAGAAAGCCCTGTTCCACCTGTAATACCAACTGTTTGATCGGGTGTCGTATTAGTTATTGTAAAATTCGGATATGTTCCGGTAGCAGATATGCCTGTGCCGTTGTTTAATATCACTGTTTGATCGGGTGCAGTATTTGTAATAGTTCCTGAAGCAATATCAATACCTGTTCCGGATGTGTATGTTCCTGCAGGTCCTACCAAAGAAGTTCCGGTTCCCCATGTGCCACCTGTTTTTGGTCCGAACATAGTGTTTGTTGCCGTGTTAATATAAAAATCACCGTTTACGCCTTCTGTAGTTGGGTTCGTAGAGCCATTCAGAACAGAATATCCGTTTGTACCATTAGTGCCATTTGTCCCTGCATTGCCTTGTGGTCCTACAAGAGATATTCCTGTTCCCCATGTACCGGCAGTTTTAGGTCCAAAAATAGTATTCGTTGCCGTATTAATATAAAAATCTCCATTTACGCCTTGAGTTGTAGGATTTACGGTTCCGGAGAGAATTGTTTTACCATCAGTTCCATTTACACCAGCTTCTCCTTGTGGTCCTTGCGGTGCCTGAAACTCAATCCAGTTAGCTGCATCTAAATAGGGTTGTATATTAGAAATAAAGCTGCTTGAGTTTTGCGAAATCCACATAGAATTTACGAATTCATTATCAGTAGAACGGTCAAACACATAATCACTGGGGTCGTAAGTAGTTCCTATAAGCCAATTGCCACGGTTTGTAAGTCCTGTTCCGGCGGGTCCTTGCGCACCCTGAATACCTTGAGGTCCTATAAGAGATATACCTGTTCCCCAAGCACCAGATGTTTTCGGTCCAAAAATTGTGTTTGATGTTGTATTAATATAAAAATCGCCGTTTACCCCTTGTGATGTAGGGTTTGCTGTTCCATTTAAAACAGAATATCCATTCGTCCCGTTAATTCCATTTGTTCCGGCAGTTCCTTGCGGTCCGACTATAGATGTTCCAGTTCCCCAAATACCTGATGTCTTGGGTCCATAAATAGTATTCGTAGCAGTGTTAATATAAAAATCACCATCAACACCTTGGCTTGTTGGAGCAACAGTTCCGCTTAAAATTGTTTTTCCATTGGAGCCATTAGTGCCATTGGTGCCATCTTGAGCTAAGGTTTGCCAAACAGATCCATTCCAGATATAAGATTTTTTATCGGAAGAATTATAATAGGCATTATTTAAAGCAGGACTTGAAGGTGCAGAGGCGAATGTCCCCACCCATGAAATAGAAATTCCGTTTGAACCATTTGCTCCGGTTGCGCCGTCTTGCGTTATTATTTGCCAAGCTGTTCCATTCCAGATATAAGATTTTTTATCAGCAGTATTATAATAGGCTTGATTTAATGTCGGACTGGAAGGATTTGAGGCAAAAGAACCCAGCCATGAAATCGAGATACCATTTGCTCCATCATTACCTGCAATCCCTTGTTCTCCCTGAATCCCAGACTCACCTATTGTTCCGTCTTGAGTAATAACTGCCCATGCGCTACCATTCCATATATACGATTTTTTGTCTGTGGAATTGTAATATGCTTCGTTTAAGTCAGGATTAGAAGGCGCAGTAACAAAAGCCCCGAGCCATGTTATAGAAATACCATTTGCTCCAACGAGTCCCTGAATCCCCTGAATACCTTGTTCCCCTTGAATCCCTTGTTCTCCATCCTGAGCAAATACATTCCAGGAAGAACCGTTCCATACGTAGGATTTTTTATCAGCAGAATTGTAGTATGCTTCATTTTCGGCAGGGTTAGAAGGAGCCACAGCATAAGTACCGAGCCATGATATAGACACGCCGTTGGCACCGGTCAGACCCTGAATTCCTTGTTCCCCTTGTACGCCTTGATTTCCCTGTACGCCGTCCTGCGCTAAAATCTGCCAAGCTTCACCGTCATAGATGTATGCTTTTTTATCGGTTAAATTATAATAAGCATTATTAAGATTAGGATTAGCAGGAGCAGCAGCCAATGTACCGAGCCAAGAAACAGAAGTTCCGGCAGGTCCGGTTGTTCCTTGAAGTCCGTCCTGCGCTAAAATCTGCCATGCTTCTCCATCGTAGATGTATGCTTTTTTATCAGTAGAATTGTAATAAGCCTGATTAAAAGTAGCTCCAGCAGGTTCAGCAGTTAATGTGCCGAGCCATGTAACAGACACGCCGTTAAGACCGGGATTCCCTTGAATACCCTGAAGTCCCTGCGCTCCGTTAGCACCGTCCTGCACCATTATTCCCCATGAAGAGCCGTTATAGATGTATGCTTTTTTGTCTGTAGAATTGTAGTAAGCGTTGTTTAGAGCAGGCGAAGCAGGTACAGAAGAGAATGTGCCAAGCCAGAAAATGGAAACGCCATCAGTACCAGCAGCACCGGTAACACCGTCCTGGGTTAAAATCTGCCATGAGGAACCATTGAAAATATAAGCTTTTTTGTCGGTAGAATTATAATAGGCGTCATTCAAATTAGAAGAGCCGGGAGTAATAGCAAACGTGCCGAGCCAGTTAATAGAAACACCGTCATCTCCATTAATACCGTTAGTACCGTTTGTACCGTTAACTCCATTTGTCCCCGCAACACCTTGTTCTCCCTGTGGTCCTTGTGCTCCAGTAGCACCGTCAGCACCATTAGCACCATCCTGCGCAAGAATTTGCCATAAGCTACCATCAAAGATATAAGATTTTTTGAGGGCAGTGTTGTAATACGCCTGATTCGTAGAAGGGCTGGTAGGCGCAGTAGCTAAAGCTCCGAGCCAGTTAATGGAAATACCATCTTGTCCGTTTTGTCCGGCGGGTGCCTGGAATTCAATCCAGTTGGTGGCATCTAAATAAGGTTGTGTATTAGAAACAAACGTGCTTGCATTTTGAGAAATCCACATGGAATTCACGAGTGGGTCGTTTGTAGAGCGGTCGAAAACATAATCGCTGGGGTTGTATTCCGTTCCTGTTGCCCAGTTACCACGGTTTGTAAGTCCGGTCCCTGCTTCTCCCTGTGGTCCTTGAATTCCCTGTAATCCATCCTGTGCAAGTACCTGCCATGAAGTACCATTCCATAAGTAAGATTTTTTGTCAACAGAATTGTAGTAGGCGTTATTGAGAGAGGGCGTTTCAGGTTCAGAACCGAATGTGCCAAGCCAGTAAATAGAGATGCCGTCAATACCCGCAATTCCTTGTTCGCCTTGTATTCCTTGCGTTCCTTGTGAACCTTGTAATCCGGTTTCACCCTGTGGTCCTTGTGTGCCTTGAGTGCCGTCTTGGGCAAGAATGTTCCATAAAATACCATTCCAAATGTATGATTTTTTATCAGAAGAATTATAATATGCTTCGTTAACATTCGGGTTGTTGGGTGTATTAATAAAAGTTCCCAACCAGTTGACAGAAATTCCATTTGTCCCATTAGTACCGTTAGTTCCGTCTCTAGCTAAAATCTGCCATGCTTCTCCATCAAAAATATAAGATATTTTATCTGTTGTGTTATAGTACGCCTGATTGAAAGTAGCACCGGAAGGGTCGGATATAAATTCACCAAGCCAGGTAATAGAAATTCCATTAATACCCGGGTTTCCCTGCGTACCTTGTGGTCCTTCAACTCCGTTAATACCATCCTGAGCTAAAATGTTCCAGCTTGTTCCATTCCATATATAAGATTTTTTATCAATTGTATTATAATATGCATCGTTCGTATTGGGGGAAGCAGGTGAGAAATTGAAAACTCCCAGCCATATCAGGGAAATTCCGTTTGCGCCATCTGTACCAGAAGGTCCTTGTAATCCGGTTTCTCCAATAGCTCCGTCTTGAGCCAGAATCTGCCATAAGCTGCCATCATAAATAAATGATTGCTTTAATGCTGTGTTGTAATAAGCCTGATTCATTGTGGGGTTTGATGGTTCTGAAGCATAAGAGCCGAGCCAGTTAATTGAAATTCCGTTTTGACCATCTTGCCCTGCCGGAGCCTGAAATTCCACCCAGTTTGATAAATCTGAATAAGGCTGCGTGTTTGAAATAAAGGAATTTGTGTTTTGAGAAATCCACATGGAGTTTATAAGAGGGTCGTTGGTAGATCTGTCAAAAACATAATCGCCGGGTTGATATTCTGTTCCTAAAATCCAGTTGCCTCTATTTGTCAGACCTGTACCAGCAGGTCCTTGTGGTCCTTGAACACCTTGTAATCCGTCCTGTGCGAGTACTTGCCAGCTTGTTCCATTCCATAAGTACGATTTTTTATCAACAGAATTATAGTACGCATCATTTTGATTTGGGTTCAGAGGTTCAGATCCAAATGTTCCCATCCAATTTATGGATATACCGTTAGTTCCGGCAAGTCCTTGAATTCCCTGTTCTCCCTGTATTCCTTGTTCTCCCTGAGTTCCATCCTGTGCAAGGAAATTCCATTGAGTCCCATTCCATATATATGATTTTTTATCTGTCTGATTATAGTAAGCATCATTAAGATTAGGAGTAGATGGCACTTCAGTAAATTGACCCAGCCATGTAAGAGAAATACCATTTGCTCCATCTTGTCCATTTTGTCCGGCAGTTCCCTGAATTCCTTGTTCTCCCTGAACTCCATCTTGCGCTAAAATGTTCCATAATGCCCCATCAAAAATGTATGATTTTTTATCCGTTAAATTATAATAAGCATTATTAAGATTAGGAGTGGATGGTGCTTCAGTAAATTGACCCAGCCAAGTAACAGAAACACCGTTGGTACCATTTTGCCCCACAGATCCTTGTTCTCCTTGTAAGCCTTGAATTCCTTGTTCTCCCTGAATACCTTGAGTACCGGTAGCTCCATCCTGCACGAGAATGTTCCATGTAGTTCCGTTCCAGATATATGATTTTTTATCATCAGAATTATAGTATGCTTCATTTGTATTTGGGTTGCTGGGCACTTCATTAAATGCTCCAAGCCATGTTAATGATATTCCGTTTTCTCCAGATGGGGCTTCAAATTCCACCCAGTTTGAGTTGTCGAGATAGGGTTCTGTTTCAGATAAAAATGCAGCAGCAGCCTGACAAATCCACATAGAATTGATATTTTCATCAGTAGATGATCGAGAGAAAACATAATCGCTGGGATTGTATGTTGTACCAGAATTCCAGTTTCCCCGATTGTTTAGTCCTGTTCCTGCGGGTCCTTGTTCTCCCTGTGGTCCTTGTGGTCCTGTATTTCCTTGTACTCCTTGTACTCCGCGCACATAACCTGCATTGATAGTCGTATTATCAGAAAGCGATATATACAAGCTGTCGTTGTTAATATAAGTGCTGCTGACGGAAATTCCATTTGCACCGTTAATTCCATTTTGTCCTGTAAATCCTTGCTCTCCCTGTAGACCTTGTATTCCTTGTAAGCCTTGGATACCTTGCGCTCCTGTAACATGACCGGCATTTAAAATTTGAGCATTTGATAAAACAATATATAAGCTATCGTTTTGAATATAGCTGGTCTGAATACTTATTCCATCGTTACCGGCTAGTCCTTGTTGCCCGTCTTGCCCTGCCGAACCTTGTTCTCCTTGTGGTCCTTGTGGTCCTTCTGTTCCGCTTGCTGCAAATAAGGCATACGGCACGCTTAGCAATTGTGAGGTACCCATTTCAGAAAAGGCATTTCCTCCTGTTGCATCAAGTTCAATTTTTATAAAATAGGGACCGTTTGCCCAGTTAATGGAATTAAAAAGTCCGCTTTGGTTTGTACCATTCCCAATTTCCAGATTTACCAATCCGAAAGTATTGGTTGCTAAAGCGTGTTCTTCTGAATACGCAACTGTGCCAGTAGCGCCACCCTGAAGCAGCGAAATTTTAAGATTCACATTTTGTGTTTGCAACACATTTCCAGAGGCATTGCGTACTACTGCCTGATAGCGAAAAAACTGGGGTGCTTGTCCGTATAATAAAACAGAAAAAGTCAGCACTATGGCTGACAGTACTAAAAATCTTTTCATAATAATTTAGTATTTTGTTATTTTATAAGTTTTAACAGTTTTGCCTTCTTTGGCTAAACGTATGAAGTAATCAGCCTGAGGGAAGGTTGATAGGTTGATTTGTTTTTTTGCATTATCCTCTTTGTAATTTTTGTTTAACAGGATTCTTCCGGTCATGTCAATAATTTCGACAGACACTTCATTTGTTCCGGGTATTTGCCACTCAAGATTTATAAATTGCGTTGTTGGATTTGGATAACATGAAATATTGATATTTTCATCAATTGTTTCTACAAGAACCAAATCGTAGTAGGGTTGTTGAAATCCTTGAGTAAGGATTGTATTTCCATCACTGAATGTTTCAATAACACCTTCGCCGAGTGTCCAGCTTATAGAAACTGTACCGTTATCATGATAATTGCCGGAAGAAGTAATGATATCCGGACCAATGCTTTGGCTAAATGCAAAACCAAAAAAACAAATAAAGACGGGGAGTAGGATTGTTTTTTTCATAATAAAGAAAAATTTAAGGATTATTTTTCAAAAATATGAAAAAAAAAGCATCTAAAAAAAAAAAAAGAGTGGTATTTTTACCCATTAGAACGCAAGTCCCATAATAATCTGATCATCAATCTGTTCTTGTTCTCCCCTCCATTGAATTCCTTCCTGTTCGATTAATTCATGTTGCTCGACCATTGGTTTTTCGTGGATTGAAAGGATGAATTCTTTAAATCGTTTGTACATGTATTTTTTCCCCCTGGGTCCGCCAAATTGGTCAGGGAAGCCGTCTGAAAACATATATACTTTATCTCCGGGTTGAATATCAATAATATAATTTGTAAATGGTTCATTTACCCTATCGTGAATACCAATAGGCATCCAGTCGCCTTCATATTCTGTAACTTCATTATTTCTTATGAGCCAAAGAGGGTTGTTGGCGCCTGCAAATTCAAGTTTTTTAGTGTTGTAGTTATAGGCGCAAAGTGCCATATCCATGCCGTCTTTTTGTTCTCCTTCTTTGCCCGTTTGATTTAGTGATTTGATGATGTAGGCGCGAAGTTTATTAAGCACTTCAGCAGCAGTATTTACATCAGACCGGTTACAAATTTCATTTAAAAAAGTTGTTCCAAGCATACTCATGAATGCGCCTGGTACGCCATGACCGGTACAATCTGCAGCAGCCACAACAACAATATTTGATCGTTCAATAATTTTTGTCCAGTAAAAATCGCCGCTAACAATGTCTTTAGGTTTAAAAAAAATGAGAGATTCTTTTACAAAGCAATTAATTTTTGGATCCATAAAAAGAACTGCCTGCTGAATCCTTTTTGCATAGCGAATACTGGCAGTAATGTCTTTGTTTATTTCTTCAATTTCTTTGTTTTTCTCTTCGATTTCTTTTTTCTGTTGAGTAAGTTGCGCTTCCAGAAAATCTTTATCATTAAATCGTTTTACAATAGATTGAAGAATGCCCATTGAAAACTCAGTACTTTTTTCATAAAGTGAAAAGAAGGTAGCTTTATCAAGACGAAGTAATTCCGAATCTTCCGTCGCAGTAGCAGAAGCAGTTCGAACTTTTGAATCAATAAGTGCAAATTCACCGAAAGATTGTTCCGAGTCGAGTGTAATGAAGATATGCGAGCCGTCATGTATTTTTACTTTTCCGTAGGAGATAACGTACATCGAATCACCAGGACCTCCTTTTTCAAATATGCACTGTTCTGCATTAAAATGAATAGGAGTAAAAAGCTCGGCAATTTGTTTAAGATAATTTTCAGAAGTCTGAGAAAAAAGACTTACGGCTTTAAGAATTTTTACTCTTTTTTCAATTTGTTCTATAAATAAATTCATGATAAAATATTTTTATGCTTCAAAAATTTCACCTTTTTTAATAAATCCTTTAAATCCGTCGGCTTGAGCTTTCGCCTGCCATTCGTCAAAATTGTCAACCACATTGTCCTGATAATGCCAGAGCAGCATTTTTGATTTTATTTCTGCAGGCAAAGTTCGCAGATCGTCATAATGTGCATGAACTTCTGAACGGAACGGGGATGTTTCACAATCTTCAATGATGATATCTGCGAAATTGTATGACTCCTTCAGGTGATCGGGAGTAAATTGTGTATCGCTAGTAAGAAATATTTTTTTTCCTGTTTTGGAATGCATGATAAGACCGAAGGTTGGAATGGTAGAAAAGCCATTGTAAACGTGAATAGAAGAGCGCAAATGAAATTCAATTCCCTGCCATTGAAAAAAGCCGTTATGATTTAAGGCATTTACATTAAAATAATCATAAATATTCAGGACTTTTCCCTGTACTGATTGCAGACCACCTTTTAAAGAATGCGACCATAAATCTTCAACCAGAATTTTATGGCAATACAAAGTGGGTTTTTCACGATTAGGATTAAAATAGGTTGTAAAAGCGATATATTCCATCCCTCCGATATGATCACTGTGAAGGTGCGTAATATAAACCGAATCAACATCATTTGATGAAAGACCGATATCTCTCAAAGCAAAACGAACATCTCCCCCTGCATCTATCAACAAACGTTTGCCTTCTTCTTCGATTAAAAGATTCGGATGATAATTTTTCATGCTGAATGCGGAACCGGTTCCTAAAAATTGTATTTTCATAAGTAAAAATATGTTTCTGATTTTTTATTTAGCAGGTAATTGAGCTTGAGGTTGCTGAGCAGAGCCGAAGCATCGAAATTACCTGCTAATGTTATTTTTTATCTAATTTTTCAACACCGTCAAAGTCTTTTGGTATTCCTTCAATAAGATGTTTATTTATAATTTCAATATAATGAGTTGCGGCAATATCACCCGGATTAACATCAATTACACGGGTAAAAAGTTCTTTTGCTTTTTCCATATCTTTTTCAAAAAAGTAATCCAATGCAGCATCGAAATGAGCTTTGGTTTTCATCTTCATATCAAAAAGTTCTTTTTCAAGACCGTCAATTAGTTCATATATGCTAACCGGAATATCTTTTCCTTTCACTTTTACTTTTCCCAGAAAGCGGATATTAAATCTTTTTGGGTTTTTTAATTTCGTGAAAGTATCTTCTGTAAGCATAGTCCATGCGCCGTACATCTTTGTAAGTCCTTCCATTCGGGCTGCCAGATTCACAGAATCTCCTACAATTCCACCTTCCCATCTTCTGGCGTCTCCGCGAATACCCATCACAATTTTTCCGGTATGCAAGCCAACACCGATACGAAGCTCGCGTCTTCCTTTTTCTTTACGTTCATCGCTGTATTCAAGAACTTTTTTGTGCATATCAATTGCTGCCTGAACTGCATTGTCTGTGTCTCCATGAAACATTGCCATGATTCCGTCTCCGTAATATTGAACAGGGAAACCCGTATTCTGATGCAGCATATCGCCTATTTTGCTCAGATAACTAACTAAAAACCTGAAATTATCGTGAGGTTTCATACTTTCAGAAAGATTCGTGTAGGAGCGGATATCTGAAAACATTATTGTTACTTCTTTTTCGGTAAGGTCGCCAAGACGCAGGTCTATAACTTTTGCTTTGTCTAAAAGTTTCAGGAAAGAACCGGGAAGATAACGCCCATAAGCAATATTCAGCTGTTTCATGCGGTAGGTGGCAATCGCTACAATTCCCCAAATTAATGTAACCAAAAGGATTACATAAGAAACGTATGCCCACCATGTACGATACCAGGGGGGAGTAATTTTAAAAGTATACGACGCTACTTCGCTTTCTATTCCGTAAACATTTTTTGCTTTGATGCGAAATGTATATTCCCCTTCGTATAAATTTGTATATATTGCTTTTGTTTCCTTTGTCCATTTCGACCAGCCCTCGTCATTTCCTTCGAGAAAGTAGCTGAAAACAGTTGAAGCCTCGTCTTCATAAAAGGGACATGAATAATAAAATTTCAGATTATTGAACTTGTAATCGAGAATGGGAATCATGTCTTCAGGTTGTTCAAATACAACACGAAGACTGTCGAAAGAAAAAGTGTTTACAGGTTGAGGTACTGTTTTATAAAATGTTCCGGCAAAAAGTAAAGAGTCTTCTCCGATAACAATACTTCGAATAGCAGCTTTGTATTTTTCAAAATAATTTTTTTTGTGGTTATTATCATACGTAAAAAGACCTTCAGTAGATGCAATCCATGTTATGCCATCAGGGTCGTTGAATATATTTAGCACATGCATATTCGGAAATCGCATGAATGAAATAGAGTCTGATTCGTAAGTATTTTCTTTTTGTTTAATGGCTTCAATCCATTTCTTTTTACCGCGAATCAGGCAAAGCCAATTTGTATTATTTAAACCCTTAAATATTCTAAAAATGCCTGTTTTACCATTTGAATATTTTTCTCCGAAATCAGAAAAAGGAACAAATTTATCTTCCGGAGTGTGTTTGTAAATACCATTGGGCGTACCTACAAGAAGATCGCCATTATGTGAGAAAACACAAGGATCAATCATTGTTTTAAATCCATCCGTCGTATCATAATGTTTTGTTTTATAGGAGGGATCAATTTTATAAATACCATTGAGAATTGTTGAAAACCAAACATTCCCATTTTTATCTTCAGCAACACTGTTCGCATCTTCTGAAATTCCTTTTATAGAATCAAACACTACCCATGTTGATTGTTTATCATCGTATTTTCTGATTTTGGGACCTCTGGATGTTGCGACAAAAATAAGGGAGGAGTCTCTTTTTGATTGAATCATGTTAAATGAATTCACAAAATTGGAGTTAATGGAAACAGTCGTGTTGTCGTGTATTTCGTAAATATCGCTTGCAGCACCTGCCAGCAGAATTTCTTTTCCTTTAGGTGTATTAAATTTAAGAAAGCTTAGGGCATTATCTATCCCGGGAATTTTTTTAAAAACAGGGGACGCTGTGTTTGATGCATCAAGATAAAAAACTCCGGAAATTGTTGCAACATAAAGTGTGGAATTGTATCTTGTAATTGCATTGATGTCTCCGCTTAATCCAAATTCATTGTCAATTTTTTTAATGGGTGAATTTGCTTCAATTTTTACAAGCCCGTTTGTCAGAGTAACCCAAATGATACCATTATAGCCTGGAGCAGGATTGTTGTAAATGTCGGATGCGGTTTCAGAGGGCATTCCCAGTTTTTTTGTAAGATGATTTTTAATATTTCCTTTTTCATCCATAAAAATAACGCCGTTACCTAATGTAGCCAAGGCATATTTTTCATTAAAAATCGTACTGTTGTAAACGGTATTTTCAATCAGGAAATCATTTGAATTTTTCATTACCTGATCTTGGGAGAACGGAGTGGTCGTACCCTTCGTGATATCGTAAATAAATAAGCCGTCAGGATTCGTGCCAATCAGGATTTTATTTTTCCCTAAAGGTTTCATGATGGCAATATTTTTCTCTTTAAAATTCTCGCCTCCGGGAAGGATTACCGGTTCATTATTTTTTACAGCCATCAATCCACCATCGTAGTTGCCTATATATGTTTTATTAAAAACATTAAAACTTAAAAAACTTGTTTGTTTGAGGTTTATCAATGTAAGCGACTTTCCTGGCTCGTATTTGTAAATAACAGTTGGTGTACAAAAGTAAACGAAACCCTCAGAGACAAATGTTTTCCACACATCTTCGAGTTTAATTTTTTTCTCTTTATATTTTTGTGAAATGGATTTATAAATAAGTTTGCCGTTTTTATCCGGAGCGAGAAATCCAAACTCTCCAACCGCGCCTACAAAAACGGTTCCATGATCATCAACTGCAAGCGAGCGAACAATAATATCTCCGGGTATTTGAATCGAATTCCATGAATTCCCGTCGTATTCTAAAACACAGCTTAAATTATTTCCCACATAAATAAATCCACGATGATCTTGCACAACACACCAGTTGAAAGGATGCGCGTCGTTGTATTCTTTAGGCGGGTAAAACCTGCTGAAGGGTATCCCGGTAATATTGGTCTGTCCGATAGCCTGAATTGTCAGTAGCAGCAGAATAAAGATTAAACTGAAACTTTTCATTATTTTGAACCTGATTTAAAAACGATAAAAGTAGTGTATTTATCTTTTTAATTCAAAATTTTTTCAAACAATTTTTGATTTTTGTTATGATTTGCTTTTTGTGTTGAAATATAAATTATTTTGCGCATCAGAATTAATAAAGGATGTTACGCAAATTGTGGAAATTAATGTTGGAAGTCGGTAGTCAAAAGTTGGAAGTTGGAAGTTGGCAGTTGATGCAGCTTCGTGCTTCGAGCTTCGTGCTTCCGACTTCGATCATTTGACTGATAAAAAAAAACATTTTACGTAACGACAATTAAAAATATTTTCTCATGAAAGTTTCTGCATTTATCATTTTTATTTCTATTGTTCTTGTTGTTTACAGCCTTGTAAGTTATTATTTATTTATTCGCGGATATCAGGCAATTTCAGGTTTTCAGTTTCTGAAGATTCCCTATATAATTTTATTCTTTTTTTTTACATCAACTTATATTATTGCTCGTTTAGGAGAGAGCTTTCTTCCAACCTCTGTTATTACATTTTTTCATTTTTCAGGTTCTTTCTGGCTGGGCGCAATTGTTTATTTTTTATTGCTTATTATCTTTTTTGATCTGATAAGGTTGGCAAATCATTTTTTTCCCTTTTATCCGAAATTTATTTTACAGAATTATGCCATAACAAGGTTCTATTTGTTTTTGTTTGTAATTGCAGTTACCGCTTTATTATTAGGGTTTGGCTATCATAATGCACGTAATCCTGTTGTTAAAAATTTATCTGTAAATATTAATAAAAGTGCGGGTAAAAAAGCATCCTTAAAAATTGTATGTGCAAGTGATATACATCTTGGGTGGATTATCGGAAGAAATAAATTTTCTCAAATTGTTGATGCGATTCTTTCTCAAAACCCAGATATTATTCTGCTGGCAGGCGATATTGTTGATGAGGATATTCAGCCTGTAATCAATCAGAATTTAGGAGAAGATTTATTAAGGCTTAAAGTGCCGCTCGGCATTTATGCTGTAACAGGGAATCATGAGTATATAGGCGGTATTGAGAAAACGACTAAGTATCTTACAGAACATGGAATAACTATTTTACGCGATACTTTTATCACGATTGAAAATAGTTTTCATATTGCCGGAAGAATAGATAAAGATGCAATGAGATTCGCAGGTCGGAAAAGAAAAGAACTTTCTGATATTTTAAATGGTGCAGATAAAAATTTGCCTCTTATTTTGATGGATCACCAACCCTTTAAGTTGAATGAAGCTGTTGAAAACGGAGTAGATTTGCAATTATCTGGGCATACACATAGTGGTCAGTTATGGCCGGGAAATCTGATAACAAACAAAATTTTTGAACTTAGTCATGGATATATGAAAAAGCAAAATACGCATTTTTATGTTTCATCAGGTGTTGGAACATGGGGTCCTCCTGTGAGAATTGGCAACAAGCCGGAAATTGTGGTTATTGATGTGAGATTTGATGGGGATTATTAATTGGTACTGTAGCATCGCTCCATGCTTCGACAGGTTCAGCACGAGTGGAGCGATGTTACAGTATATATCAAAAAAACTCCCTAAACTCATGTTCAAAATTCGGAGTAAAAATTTCTTTGCCAATATTTTCTTTAATTTCTTTTAATGTCCAAAACTTACATTCATCAACCTCTTCATTTGATATTTGAAATTCTTTATCGGAAGTGCATACAAACATAAATATCAGTTCCGATTCAATATCTGATTCCCACTTGTATTGCGCTATGAGTTTTGCATTAAAATTATCAAGTCCGATTTCTTCTTTCGCTTCTCTTTTAAGCGCGATCTCTACGGTTTCGCTATAAGCGATATGCCCTCCTACAGCTGTGTCCCATTTACCGGGTTGCACTAATTTATTCATCGGACGCTTTTGCAGAAGAATTTGTTTTTTGTTATTCACGACATGAAGATGTACAACAGGGTGCAGCAATGTTTTGTCTTTATGACACATTTCACGTGATGCTTTTCCTTTCAGATTTCCTTTTTCATCAACAACCGGAAGCCATTCTGTTTTTGAAACTTTGTATTTTTGCCAGGCGAATTCATACAAAAAATAGACGCCAAAAAGAATGTAAAATAATGCAGTACTGATAAACGCCCATGCTTCTTTCGACATGAAGATTGCCGAATAAAAAACCAAAAGTGTGTGTGCTGAAAAAATAAAAAAAAGGATGCGAAGGCTGCGTGTAAATTGCCTGATCTGATCATCGGACAATGTTACCCCTTTCATGTATCGTTGCGACATTGCAACCATGAAATTAAATTTTGTAAATGCAGAAATTCCAAGAATAATACAGAGAATCAACCCTATTATTGCAGGCTTCAGCTTGAAAAAAATATCATTGTCGAGAATAAAAGAGATGCCTCCCATCAGCACAATCAGTCCTGTGTCAAGCAGCACCATTTTATCAATGGTTTTGTTTTTAAAAAATATGAAAAGAAATTGCCCTATGCCAAATGTTACAGCAACAATAAGTCCGATTTTTGTTCCCCATATTTCATCAGCAGCAATGAATATTAACAGAGGAAGGATGCCGGGTAAGAATTTTTTTATTAGATCAAGTTTGTTCAAAATGTTTTTTTAATATAACATGAATCAATATTATTGCCACCGATTTCACGAATTATCACAGATTCGATTCACTGGTTTTTATTTTTATCTGTGTAAATCTGTGTTATTTGTGGCAACCTTTTTAACTGTCTAAACACTTTTTATATTATGGTTATCAGAAATTTTTTCACATAATATCTTTCATCAATTTTTCAAAAGCCCTGCTGATTACTCCATCTACTTCAGAGTGAAATTTTTCAAAAGCAGAAACAATTTTTTTCCCTTCTTCTGTCAACTCTGTACTGCCACCCTCTGCGCCGCCTCTGTTTTTTTTGATGATTAAAAATCCCAGCATCTGTTCAATTTTTTTCAGGCTGTTCCATGTTTTTCGGTACGACCAACCGAGTTTTTCTGTTGCTGCAGTAATGGAACCTTCCTGTTCAATGGTTTTTAGCAGCAGCCATTTTCCATCGCCAAGAATGCCTTCATTTTTATGGTTTTCGAGCCATATTTTGTAGCAGAGTTTTACGTCGGGTTTATGTTTTTTTGATTTCATGATTTTTGGGGTTAGTCGGTAATGTATAATCGCTCCATGGAGCGATTGTACAATACCTAAATTTTTATTCTATTCAATTGCTTTATGATTTTATTTTTCATGTTTTCAAACTGCGCTTTGTCGGCATTATTTACAGGCTCCGCGGGAGGAGATTCCATTTTTAAGGGATTAACAGCTCTGCCATTTATATGAACTCTGAAATCGAGGTGTGGACCCGTTGATAGTCCTGTAGAGCCAACATATCCGATAACCTGACCCTGCGAAACAGAGTTTCCTACCTTAATCCCTTTTGCATAGCCTGACAAATGCATGTATGTTGTTACATAATTATTGCTGTGTTTTATTTTTACCATGTTGCCGGCGCCTCCCTGATACCCCATGGATATTACTTTTCCAATACCAATCGTGTGAACCGGAGTACCCACCGGCGCAGCGTAATCTACTCCGTGATGAGGTCTGTAAACCTTTAACACAGGATGAAGTCGTGCATTTGAAAACTTGGATGTGATTCGGAAGAATTTCAAGGGCGCTTTTAGAAAAGCTTTGCGCAGGTTTTTGCCATTCTCATCGAAATATTCAATTTTGTCGTTCTGTTCAAAAGGAAAAGCATAATAATCTTTTCCGTTATGCGTAAAGCAGGTCCCGATTATTTTTGCAACTCCCAATGATATTGTATCTACAAAATGTTCTTCATAAATTACTTTGAATTTATCGTTTTTATGTATCTCAAAAAAATCTATAGTCCATGCATAAATATCAGACATTAAAATAGCAACTTCTACATTGATATCATTATCCTGCATTGTTTTCCATAATGATGACTGTATTGTTGCTGATGCAGAAATTTCTTTTGTGATAATTTCTTTTTGTTCTTTTATAACATTAATCGTGTCATTAAGATTAAACATTACATATTCAGCAGGCGAATGCTCGTAAACAAAATACAGGAGTTTATTTGTGCTGTCATTAGCGCAAAACGCGGTGTATTTTTTCCCTGCTTTTATTTTTCGCAAATCGAGAATGGTGTCTGCACAGCGTACAATTTTTTCAATTAAAGTGCCCGTTACTTTGAAGTCTTGCAATAGTAAAGAAAAATTTTGCCCCTGTTTTATTTTTCCCCGCACAATAGAAAACGAGTCAACAGGTAGTCCGTACTCTTTTACAATAACAGGTTCCGGTTCTGTAAAGGGAATTTCCTGTTCCGGCTCCTTCAAGCTATTCAGGTAATAGTATACACCAATTCCTGCTGTAATAATAAGAAGTAAAATGATTCCCGCGATTTTGTAACTAGCCTTTTCAAATAAACTCATCCTAAAAAAATTTTGTGTCGTTTTTGCAAACTTATAAATCCATGGCGGAAAAACAAACTTCTTTGCGGTTTGATTGAAAATTTTTTTAAACTACAACAGACGGGTTAACCCGTCTGTTGTGAATTCTACGACACCCTGTCCCAAGTTATTTTCATAATAAAAAAAAAACGTAATTATTCAGACATACCTTTTTACCACTTATGTTATTAATAAGATGTAGCCCTAAAAAGAATGGATTGTAAAAAGGGTTAAGATTATAACAGATTTAGTGTAAACTATAAGATTTGGATTATGCAGAAATAGAAAACAAGTTTAGAAAAATGTTCTGTTTTCCGCCACCTTAATCCTACTTCTAAATCCCTGCCTTGCCGGCAGGCAGGCTAAATCGTAATCCTTAATCCTTAATCCAATTTAACATTCCTCATTTTATAAATATTTCAAAATAAAACCAGCCAAGCAAAACAAATGTTTTTTAACATAAGAAAACCAAATATACCTTTTTACCCCTTTTGTTATTAATAAAGTATGAACCCCTAAAATGTTTTTTGATGAAATGTTCAAAAAGTAATGATTTTATGACTCCTGTTAAGAATGGGTTAAAAAAAATATGCTGCCACAAGATTCTTTATTGTAAAGCAGATGGAAAATACACAAGAGTGTTTTATGGTAGAAATAAATCGGTATTACTCCGGATTTTGTTTTGTGCTAAAGACCTTTTTCGAAACAAAGTCAAAAGTGAATTTTTACTGTATTTAATTAAACTGAATAACCATGCAGCGACCATAAACACGATTGTGTTTTACAACATGAAAAGAACCGAAATACCTTTTCTGTGCCGGTGCTATTAATTAAAAAGAAGTTAAAATAAATATAAACCAAAATCTGATTTTTATGAAATGTTCAAAAAGTAATGATTTTACGATACCTGTTAAGAATGGGTTAAAAAAAGTATGCTGCCACGAGATTCTATACTGTGAAGCAGATGGAAAATACACAAGGGTATTTTATAGGAGTAACAGTTCTGTTTATCTCTCAATTTGTTTAAAATATGTCGAAGCAAATTTGCCGGGTACCTGTTTTTTCAGAATACATAAAAGCTATTTGGTAAACCTGAATCATATTGAAGTTGAAAAAAAAGGTTCTAAATACTTTGTTTCTATAAAAGAGAATAAGCATTTAAAAGTGGCTGTCAGAAATAAGAAAGATTTTAAAAAAGCACTAACTGAAAAGTTCAACAGTTTAACATCTTTAACGCTTATTCCGAAAATTGCAACGCTTACTCCTTTGTCCGCGTTTTATTTGGTTTTATGTTTTTGCAGATGTAATTTTATTTGAAAATTACTAACAAAATACATGAAAGGAATATTATTATGAAAGTATAAAATTCTGCCACAATGCAAGGCATAAGTGGCAGAACGGGGTTTTATTTTCCTCGATACATAAAATAAAAAAACAACACAGATTTTAAAATATTCCAATTTTTTATTAATTTTACAAATTGATTTTTTATGAAAACAAAAATGGTAAAAATATTTGTATTTACATTAATTGCTTTAGGTGTAAATATTTTTCAAATTCAAGCACAGTCAACCATAACTTACGGTAGCGGAACTATGACAAACAATGCAACAACTCCTGCTGGGACTGTTGGGGCATATTCTACATTCATAGGAAATGGGGCTGGTAGTAGCAATACTTCCTCAGGTCTTTATAATTCTGCATTTGGTTCTAATGCCTTAACTTCAAATACAGCGGGGGATTACAATACTGCACTTGGTTTTTATACATTCATTAGTTGTGTATATGGTAACAGAGGTACAGCTATTGGTGCCTATTCGCAGCGATATGCTAACAGTACAGGGTCTTCTTGGATAAATTATAATATTTCTTTAGGCTATGAAGCATTAAGAGGGTCACCAACTGCTGCGAATAACACAGGAAACTATAACTTGGCTTTTGGCTATCAATCAATGCTTGGTAACACCTCCGGAAGTAATAATGTTGCTACAGGCTATCTATCTCTATATTCAAATACAATTGGTGGTTCTAATACAGCAATTGGGAATAATTCTATGTATAGTAATGTTGCAGGTAGCAGAGCTACAGCTATTGGATACAATGCTCTGTATTATACAAATAGTACAAGCACTGCTTTTGATAATTATAATGTTGCAGTGGGCTATGAAGCATTAAGGGGTTCTACTACTGCTGCTAATAATACTGGAAATAATAATTCTGTATTTGGTTCCTTTGCCTTACAAAATAACACAAGTGGCTCGTATAATACTGCTCTTGGAACAAATGCACTTTTTTCAAATACGGCAGGTAGTTCTGCTACAGCTATAGGGTATAATGCCATGTATTATTCTAACAGTTATGGTTCTGCATTTACGAATTATAATGTTGCGGTGGGCTATGAAGCATTGAGGGGTTCTACTACTGCTGCATACAATACTGGGAATTATAATACATCGTTGGGCTACCAAACACTTTATTCTAATACCGAAGGACAAAATAATACAGCTACTGGATTTAAATCACTTTATACAAATACCACTGGTTACGGACTTACTGCCAACGGGTTTTCGGCTCTTTATTCAAATACTTACGGAACTTACAATTCCGCCATTGGTTATTTATCACTTTATAATAATACAACAGGGTCTTTAAATTCTGCAAATGGTAGTTATGCGCTTTATTCTAATGAATCAGGGAATGACAATACTGCTAATGGATTTCATGCGCTTTATTCCAACCTTACAGGATACGAGAATACGGCTAATGGGAGTTATGCTCTATCTAACAATACTGGAACCGATAATACAGCTATCGGATTTGGTACACTTTATTCCAACACTTCTGGAAGTGCCAATACAGCATTAGGTGCTGGTGCCTTTTCCAATGGCAATTATAGCGGCGCTGCTGCTATTGGGTACAATGCTGCAACAAATGCTAATAATAAAATATATATTGGAACTTCAGCAAATTCAGGAAATGTAGGAGGTTATGATGGTTGGCAGCAATTTTCAGACCGGAGATTTAAACATAATGTTTCAGAGGATATTCCGGGAATTTTATTTATTAAAAAGCTAAGACCAGTTTCTTATCAAGTTAAGGTGGAGGAGTATGATATGTTTTTTGGTATTAAACAGAGAATGGATACAATACAAGATACTGAGCAACGAAACAGGTATTATCAAAGGCTGAATGAAGTTTCTCAAGAAAAAAAAACTGGGTTTATTGCACAAGAAGTTGATAGTGTCGCAAATTTGTTAGGTTATAATTTCGATGGAGTGCATATTCCTGTAAGCGATCAAGATAATTATTCTATATGTTATTCTTCTTTTGTTGTTCCTCTTGTCAAAGCTGTTCAAGAACTTAGCAAAACTCTAGATAGTTTAAAGAACCACCAAGCAACAATTGATAGTTTACTTATATCTCTTCAAAATGGCAGTTTGCCGGGAGGAAAAATTTTACAAAATAATTACAACAAAGAAAATGGTAAAACGGGAACTACAATTCAGGTAGAATTAGAAAGTAATAGCAATGTAATTCTTTACCAAAACGAACCCAATCCATTTGACGAAAATACAATCATTCGTTATTTTGTTCCCGATGATGCTGTAGGTAATGTGTTTATTGTTTTCTATGATATGTATGGAAAAGAATTAATAAAAGTTGATATTGAAACAAAGGGTTTTGGAAGAATTGATGCAGGTACAGGAAATCTTGCAGCCGGCGTATACTCTTATTCGATTATAGTGAACGATATGTTAATTGATACAAAAAAAATGCTGAAAAGCAAATGATTTTTCTAAAAGAAAGGGCAGGCTAATCCCTGTCTTTTCTTTCTTTTAATTTATTTACTTTTTGTGTTATCACTCAAAATAACTATTATGAAAAAAATATTAATTATTATAATTTTATCATTTGGAATGTATGCAAATGCGCAAATTATATTTGAACAAGACTATGACAGTGCTTCTACAATAAATTCAATTATATATCAAGGAAGTAACCAATTATTTTTAGTCAATTTTGAATTATCTGGTTATCGCTATGTCAAAATAAATAGGTGGTCAAAATCTATTCAAATTTATAACTTAAATCATTCACTACTTAAAACTATTGATTGTTCTTTGCTTCCTGGCGACCAAGGACAATTGCGCAATTTTATTTATTTTTCAGAGCAATTATTTAACTTGGATTCTAAAATTGAATTTATGTATGGTTTTGCAGGTTCAACTTCTTACCCATCTTATTATACTGGCATATATAATGAAGATGGTGCGTTGTTGTTTGTTGATACATTAGGTGTTCCAATAGTGTCTGTTAATAGCCCTCAGCAGCAATTTCCAATATACAACACACCTATAGGTGCAAAAATGATTTTAAGCTATCCTGATGGTCATGCAAAAGTATTTAGTTTACCAGGCACTTTAACAACAAGCGTTGCAGAAGCCAACAATATTTTAATAGCACAAAGCAGTCTTTCGAATCCCTATCCTAATCCTGTTTCTAACACAACCAAGGTAGATTACAAATTTCCCGATGGTGTAAATGAAGGAGAGCTTGTATTTTACGATTTACAAGGAAAAGAAGTAAAGCGTTATCGTGTTGATCGAACATTTGAGACCTTATTAATATCAACTTCTGATATTGCAGCCGGAACCTATTTTTATCAATTGCAAACAGAAAAAGAGAAAAGTGCTGGCAAGAAAATGATTGTGATAAAATAATTTCTATCCAGTACAACATTATTTTTTTCGGAGCTTTCTCTTCGAGCCAGTATTGCGATGATTTATACTTGCAAAAAGAGGAAGATAGCCATAATATTAGCCATAATATTTAAAAAATCATCCTTGTATAATAGCCAAAAATGCGATATATTTACCCTGTAAAATAGCCAAAAATTTAAACGGAATATTTTAATACTTACGGAATTGAAAATGGTTTGAAAATTTCTCAGGCAGCTTTTGATGATTCGGACCGTATTATATCCTATCCTTTTTATGCAATTGAAAGCCTTTTCAACGAGCCGGTATTGCGATGATTCGTGTTTTGTTATAATTTCTCAGGCAATAATTGGAATGCTGCACAGCCGAATTCAAAACAAAATAGAAATTATTTTATCTTTGGACAGAAAATTATAGGGTATCAGAAAAGAAAAACTTCAATAATGAGTAACACAAAAATATCCATACGTTTTTTTGACGATCGCGAAGTGCGAGCCGTTTGGGACGAGGAAAATGCTAAATGGTGGTTTAGTGTGTTAGATATCGTAGCTTTGCTTACAGACCAGGACGACTACACAAAAACACGCAATTATTGGAAATATCTTAAAGCAAAGTTAAAAAAAGAAAAAAACGAGTTGGTTAGTGCCACTACCCAACTGAAGTTTTTAGCAAGTGACGGTAAACGATATTTAACAGATATGTTGGATTACGCCGGTATTGTTGCCTTAGGTAAAGAATTTCCAGGCAAAAAAGCAAATCGGTTTATAGATTGGTTTACATTCAGTGATGAAAGCATTGACGGAAAAAGTAAAATAAAAGCCTATGCATTGTTTGAAAGTTCTTTTATCAACAGTATTGAAGTTGGCACAACTAAAGGTTTGCAACAAATTCACGCATATTTGTTTGGAGGATTGTATGATTTTGCCGGACAAATCAGACAAAAAAATATTTCAAAAGGAGGTTTTCAATTTGCAGTATCACACTTTTTAGGTAGCACTTTAAAGCAAATAGAAGCAATGTCCGAAGCTACATTTGATGAGATTGTAAACAAATATATTGAAATGAATATTGCGCATCCTTTTATGGAAGGTAATGGCAGAAGCACCAGAATTTGGCTGGATTTGATACTGAAAAAACGTATTAAAAAATGCGTTGACTGGAGTAAAATAAGCAAGCGCGATTACATGAACGCTATAATGCTAAGCCCCACCAAAAGTAGTATTCTGAAATCACTTCTGAAAAATGCTCTCACTTCCAAAATAAACGATCGCGAAATGTTTATGAAAGGAATAGACTACTCCTATTACTACGAAGAAAATGATGAATTCTAAAAGGTCGCTTAACCGGAAAAATTATAAAACTTATAATTCAAACTGCTTCTTAATCCTTAATCCTAATCTTTAATCTTTAATCCCCAAAACTACACCACCACATTAATAATTTTATTCGGCACAATAATTATTTTTTTCGGAGCCTTGCCTTCGAGCCATCGTTGGGATGACTCATGTTTCAATACAATTTCTTCTATTTCTTTAACTGGTACATCTAATGCGAGCGGTAGTTTATATCTTAATCTTCCATTGAAAGAAACAGGGTATTCAAACGAATTTTCTACAAGAAATTCTGCATTGAATTCAGGAAAATCTGCTTTGCAAATGCTATCTTTTTTTCCAAGCGCAGACCATAATTCTTCTGCTATATGTGGGGCAAAGGGAGATAATATAATTAAAAGCGATTCCAGTATTTTTCTTTTGTGGCAGCCCAAATCCGTAAGTTCATTCACGCAAATCATAAATGCGCTGACAGAAGTATTGAATGAAAAATTTTCAATGTCTTCCTGAATTTTTTTAATAGTTTTATGCAGTATTTTTAATTCATCGGCACTGGGCTCCTCATCTGTAAATATAATGCTTTCCCTGCTGTAAAACAAGCGCCAGAGTTTTTTCAGAAATTTATGTACTCCGTCAATTCCATTCGTGTCCCAGGGTTTCGATAATTCGAGCGGACCTAAAAACATTTCATACATGCGCAATGTGTCAGCTCCGTATTTTACGATAACATCATCGGGATTTACGACATTGTACATAGATTTTGACATCTTCTCAACAGCCCATCCACAGCGGTATTTGTCATCTTCATCAAAAATAAATTCAGCGTTTGCGTATTCAGGATTTGATTTTTTAAATGCTTCAATATCGAGGATATCATTTGTTACACAATTAATATCTGCATGAATTTCCGTTGTATCAAACGCTTCTTTTTTATTCAGAGATACAAATTTATTTGTATTTTTTATTCTGTAAACAAAACTCGATCTTCCCTGTATCATCCCCTGATTGATGAGTTTTTTGAAAGGTTCGTCTTCGCAAACAATTCCTAAATCAAAAAGAAATTTATTCCAGAAACGCGAATAAATAAGATGTCCTGTTGCGTGTTCTGCGCCGCCGATATATAAATCCACATCTTTCCAGTAGTGATTTGCCTCTTTTGAAACCAATGTATTTTCATTGTTTGGATCCATATATCTTAAATAATATGCAGAAGAGCCTGCAAAACCGGGCATGGTGCTTAATTCAAGCGGGTAGCCCTCTTCGGTTGTCCAGTTTTTGGCTCTTCCTAAAGGCGGTTCTCCCTTTTCAGTAGGCAGGTATGCATCAATTTCTGGTAATTCAAGAGGCAATTTTTTTTCATCCAAAGGGTAGGGGAGATTCTCTTTATAATAAATCGGAAATGGTTCGCCCCAGTATCTCTGCCTGCTGAATATCGCATCACGCAAACGATAATTAATTTTACGTTTACCAATGCCGCATTTTTCAATTTCATCATTAATTTTAAGAATTGCTTCTTTGGCAGGCATTTCATTCAGAAAATCGGAATTTATTACAATACCGTCTTTTGAATCATAGGCTTCGTTTGTAATATCGCCACCTGAAATAACTTCAACAATGGGCAAATTGAAATGTTTTGCAAAAGCATAATCTCTGCTGTCATGCGCGGGTACAGCCATAATGGCTCCTGTTCCGTAGCCTGCAAGAACATAATCGCTAATCCAGATTGGTATATTTTGTTTTGTAAAAGGATTGAAAGCAAAAGCGCCTGTAAATTGTCCGGACACTTTTTTAGTATCTGCCATACGCTCGCGCTCGGTGCGTTTTTGCGTTTCTTCAATATAATTTGAAACAGCATTTTTGTATTCGCCGGTTGTAATTTCATTTACTAATTCATGTTCGGGGGCAAGTACCATATAGGTTGCTCCGAAAATAGTATCAGGTCTGGTCGTAAAAATTAAAAGTTTATGATTTGAATTGCTTACATCAAAAAGCACTTCTGCTCCCTCTGATCGGCCAATCCAGTTTTTCTGTATTTCTTTTAAAGAATCAGACCAGTTGATTTTATCCAGCCCATCGAGCAAACGTTGTGCATAAGCAGAAATTCGCAACGACCATTGTTTCATTTCTTTTTGCATCACAGGGTGTCCGCCGCGTACAGAGTAACCGTCTTTTACTTCGTCGTTGGCAAGAACAGTTCCGAGAGCAGGACACCAGTTTACCATTGTGTCAGCAAGGTATGCGAGGCGGTAGTTTAATAATAGTTCCTGTTGTTCTTTTTCATTTTTTGATTTCCATTCTTCTGCTGAAAATTGAATTTCTTCTGAACAATGAGCCTGTATGCCGTTTGTACCGTTTTTTTCAAAATAAGAAATCAGATTTTCTATGGCCTCTGCTTTCTGAGAAGCTTTGTTGTACCAGTGTTTGAATAATTGAATGAAAACCCACTGCGTCCATTTATAATATTTCGGATCACAAGTTCTTACTTCCCTGCTCCAATCGAACGAGAAACCTATTTTGTCAAGTTGTTCCCTGTATCTTTTGATATTCACTTCCGTTGTGATTGCAGGATGCTGACCTGTTTGTATCGCGTATTGTTCAGCCGGAAGTCCATAAGCGTCATAACCCATCGGGTGCAATACATTAAATCCCTTCAATCTCTTATAGCGGGAATAAATATCAGATGCTATATAACCAAGCGGATGTCCGACATGCAAGCCAGCGCCTGAGGGATAAGGAAACATATCCAATACAAAATATTTTGGTTTTGAAAAATCAATATCAACTTTGTACAAACAAGCTTCTTTCCATGCCTTCTGCCACTTTTCTTCTATTTTTTGAAATTCGTAATCCATATTTTTTTTATTTAAGCTGCGAAATTATTAAAATTTATAATGTATCAATGCAACAGTTATTTAAAAGTATAACTAAACGTGCTTGAATTATGTTTTAGCTGACATTTTATGTATTTATTATCAGGTGTACCTGTATTTATCTAAGTACGTATGATCATACAAAGACGCCATGGATTTTGGCGGGAGATTTGAAAAAGAAACAAATTTCATGATAAAATCATAAGTCTATTAAAAAAGCCCCATAGATTAAAAATGTCACTAACCTGCTTGTACTGTCGTTTCTGCAGACAGGAACACGAACCTTTATGCCTGACGGCTACCGTGTGGACACAAATATACAAAAGTATAGTAATTGAGGTATTTTTTTAAAATAAAATATTGAACCCATTCCGAAAACCTATTTAAACCTAATATATGAAACGAATTTTGCGACTCTGTCTGATGACAAGTCAGGTTTAATATGCTCATGATTCTCATTTTTTAATAATTCGTGAAAATTCGTGTCAGAAATACTTTTCGGAGTTGACCCAATCCTAAAAATTTTACTGACGTGCTGATTTGATAAAAATTTTGCCGATATAAATTGAAAAATAATAAATTTGCAGCTTATGAATTTTATAGTAAAACATTTTTTTTTATTTTTTTTAGGTTCTGCTTATTTGAATTTGATTCAGGCACAGACTTCATTTGAGAAAAATCTTGTCTTGGTTGAAGGCGGCACTTTTTCAATGGGGCAGACCGATCCTGATATTTCCTGTAAAGGATGCACCAAAGATGAACAACCCGTTCATAAAGTTACTTTAAAAAGTTTTTATATAGGCAAATACGAGGTTACCCAAAAAGAGTGGAAAGAAATTATGGGCACAGACCCAAATTTTGAAGACGATTGCGATGATTGCCCTATTGAAGGCGTTTCGTGGAAAGATGTTCAGGCTTTTTTGGTAAAATTAAATGAAAAGACAGGGAAGAAATTTAGACTGCCAACAGAAGCAGAGTGGGAATATGCAGCGCGTGGGGGAAATAAAAGTCAGGGATATATTTATAGTGGAAGTAATAATCATTTAGAAGTAGCCTGGTGCAGTTTGAAAAAAGATAAAAGAATTCATCCGGTAGGACAAAAAAAATCTAATGAGCTGGGAATCTACGACATGAGTGGAAATGTGTGGGAGTGGTGCCAGGATTATTATGCAGCAGATTATTACAGCAAAAGTCCTGCCGAAAATCCTCCCGGATCAGCAACCGGAAAAGATCGGATTTTAAGGGGTGGTTCATGGTATGGTCAGTCTTTCGATGTCCGTGTTTGTACTAGGTATCGTTTTTTCCCTACTTTTCAGACGAATGCCAATGGGTTTAGAATAGCTCTTTCTGCCCAATGAGACTGAATCGGATTAATTTTAATTTTAATTCAAAAATTTTCTCAAAGAGGGAAGGAAAATCTTATTTTGCCTAAATGCCTGACGATTAGCGAGTTGCTTTTAAGCCTTGTTTTTACTAACAAAATCTTATACCAAACCTGTTAATTATTTGTTGAAAAAAAATAAAAATATTTATAATACCTCTTGTTTGTTAAAATAAAAGCAATACCTTTGCAACCCATTTTTAATAAAATATAATAAAAAAATTAAGAAAAAGCTTGATATGCCTACAATTCAACAATTAGTAAGGAAAGGGAGACAGGAGCTCAGATACAAAAGTAAAGCACCTGCATTGGATTCATGCCCTCAGCGTAGGGGTGTTTGCACAAGAGTTTACACAACAACTCCCAAAAAACCTAATTCCGCTATGCGTAAAGTAGCCAGGGTTCGCCTTACAAACCAAATGGAAGTTACTGCCTATATTCCCGGAGAAGGACATAACCTTCAGGAGCACTCGATTGTTATGATTAGAGGGGGCAGGGTTAAAGACTTACCCGGGGTTCGTTATCATATCATCCGCGGTGCTTTAGATACTTCCGGTGTTGAAGGAAGAAGACAACGTCGTTCAAAATATGGAGCTAAACGTCCAAAAGCAGGAAAAGCTGTTCCAGCTAAAAAGTAATAAATAAATTAATAGTCTAACAGATAATAGTCTATAAAAATTATGAGAAAAGCCAAAGCAAAGCGCAGATTACTGTTACCAGATCCTAAATTTAATGATACGCTGGTTACAAGATTTGTAAACGATCTTATGCTGAGAGGCAAAAAAAGTGTCTCCTTTACAACTTTCTATGGAGCACTTGAAATTGTTGAAGAAAAAATGAAAGAAAAAGGAGTAACGGGTCTTGAAGCATGGAAAAAAGCTTTACAGAATGTTACACCTGCAGTGGAGGTTAAAAGCCGCAGAATCGGAGGCGCAACTTTTCAGGTGCCTACAGAATTAAGACAAGACAGAAGAGTTTCTGTTAGTAATAAATGGTTAATTCTATACGCACGCAAAAGAGGCGGTCGCTCTATGAAAGAAAAATTAGCTGCTGAAATTATGGCTGCTTATAATGAAGAGGGCGGAGCTTTTAAAAAGAAAGAAGATACGCACAGAATGGCTGAAGCAAATAAAGCATTCTCGCATTTTAGATTTTAATAATAATTATCGTATAAAAGTTAATAAGGTTTAATGAATTCTTGTCTTACATATACTAGAAATATTGGCATCATGGCACATATTGATGCTGGTAAGACTACTACTACCGAGAGAATTCTCTATTATACCGGTATTAACCACAGAATTGGTGAAGTAGATGAAGGTACTGCCACTATGGACTGGATGGTTCAGGAACAGGAACGCGGTATTACTATTACATCTGCAGCTACTACTACTTTCTGGAACTGGAACGGAAACCAGTATAAAATAAATATCATTGATACTCCCGGTCATGTTGATTTTACAGTAGAAGTGGAACGCTCCCTCAGAGTCCTTGATGGTGCTATAGCCGTTTTTTGTGCTGTGGGTGGTGTGCAACCGCAATCTGAAACAGTTTGGAGACAAGCCGATAAATATAATGTACCAAGAATTGCTTTCGTAAATAAAATGGATAGGTCTGGTGCCGATTTCTATGGCGTCTTACATCAGATTGAGAAAAAACTTGGTGCTAATCCTGTTGCTTTTCAGATACCTATTGGCGTTGAAGATACGTTTACTGGGGTTGTTGATCTTATTACAAGGCAGGCAACTATTTGGACAGAAGAAGATCTGGGTGCAACCTTTACCGTTGTTGAGATCCCCGAAGAATTAAAAGAAACAGTTGAAGAATACCGCGAAAAACTTGTTGAAGCAATTATCGAAACGGATGATCAGCTTATGGAACGGTTTTTTGAAGACAGATCGAAAATTACTGTTGAAGAATTTTTAGAAGTAGCGCGTAAAGCTACAATCAATCGTAAAGTAGTTCCGGTTTTCTGCGGCGCTTCTGTAAAAAATAAAGGCATTCAGAAACTTTTGGATGCTATTGTATATTTACTCCCCAGCCCTGTTGATATTGGTGCCGTTAAAGGAATAGATCCGATATCAGAAAAAGACATTTTTAGACAGCCCGATAGCAATGAACCTTTTACAGGTCTTGTTTTCAAAATAGCTACAGATCCTTTTGTGGGTCGCCTTTCTTTTATTCGTGTTTATTCAGGAGTAATAACAGAAGGTTCGTATATATATAATGTCAGGACAGGAAAAAAAGAACGCGTTTCCCGATTATTTCAAATGCACGCTAATAAACAGAATCCCAAAGACAAAATTGAGGCTGGCGATATCTGTGCAGTTGTTGGCTTCAAAGAAATACGCACAGGAGACACACTGACCGAAGAAAAACATCCGATGCTTCTTGAAGAAATAAAATTCCCGCAGCCAGTGCTTGGAATTGCCATTGAACCTATTACTCAGGCAGACTTCGATAAATTAAACAATGCTTTAAACAAACTTACCGAGGAAGATCCTACTTTTACGGTTCATGTTGATGAAAATACCGGTCAGACTTTAATGAGTGGCATGGGTGAGCTTCATCTTGAAATCCTTTGCGACCGCCTGAAAAGAGAATTTAATGTCGAATGTAACAGAGGAACCCCACAGGTTGCGTACAGAGAAGCATTAACAAAAGAAGTTGAACACAGGGAATTGTTTAAAAAACAAACGGGTGGAAAAGGGAAGTATGCAGACATTCTTGTTCGCATTGGTTCTGCAGAAAAGGGTTTTATTGGATTACAATTTATTAATGAAATCAAGGCTGGTGTTATACCAAAAGAATATATTCATGCTGTTGAAAAAGGTTTCAGAGAAGGCTTATCGAATGGACCTCTTGGTGGATACCCAATCGAAAGCCTGAAGGTTACTTTGTTGGATGGTTCTACACACCCTGTTGATTCGGATGCTTTATCTTTTGAAATAGCTGCGAAAATAGCATTGAAAGAAGCTTCACGTAAAGCCAATCCTGTATTACTTGAACCTTTAATGCGTGCAGAGGTTATTACCCCCGAAGAATACATGGGCGATGTTATTGCTGATTTTAACCGTAGACGCGGACAGATTTTAGGTACAGAAAGCAAAGGCGTTACCGGAGTTGTAAAAGCACTTGTTCCTCTTGCAGAAACATTTGGATATGTAACAGTTTTACGTACAATTACTTCAGGTCGTGCGATTTCTAACATGGAAGTTGCGCAATATGAAAAAGTTCCTGAAGAAGTTGCAGAAAAAATATTTCATTCTTTTTTATTCAGATTTTAGTTATACAATAATATGAGCCAGAAAATCAGAATTAAATTAAAATCTTACGATCACAATTTAGTAGATAAATCTGCTGAAAAGATTGTAAAAACAGTAAAATCAACAGGAGCGGTTGTAAATGGTCCTATTCCACTGCCTACTCATAAAAGGATTTTTACCGTTAACAGAGCAACCTTTGTTAATAAAAAAGCAAGAGAACAGTTTGAATTGTCCTCACACAAAAGATTGCTTGATATTTACAGCACCACTGCAAATACCATTGACGCTCTTATGAAACTTGAACTTCCCAGTGGCGTTGAAGTGGAAATTAAAGTTTAATTTTTTTATAAGAAAATTGCAAAAAGGAAATAAGCCTGAATGTTGTTTTGAACATACAGGTAAATAAATATTTTAAATACAATTATGTTAGGAATAATAGGAAAAAAAGTTGGAATGACCTCCATTTATAATGAAGATGGGAAAAGTATTCCATGCACGGTTATTGAAGCCGGTCCTTGCATTGTTACTCAAATAAAAACTATTGAAAAAGATGGTTATGAGGCAATTCAAATGGGATTTAATGACGTTAAGGAAAAACATTCTAGCAAACCGCAGATTGGACATTTCAAAAAAGCCGGTACGCTTCCTAAAAGCAAAGTTGCAGAGTTTGACATGTTTGATAAAAATATTAAACCAGGAGATGCTGTTACCGTTGATATTTTCATCGAAGGCGAGTTTGTAGATGTTGTAGGAAAATCAAAAGGAAAAGGATTTCAGGGTGTTGTAAAAAGACATGGTTTCGCCGGAGTTGGTGAAGCAACTCACGGACAGCATAACAGGCTTCGTGCTCCCGGTTCTCTTGGTGGCTCATCTTGGCCTTCCAGAGTTATGAAGGGTATGAGAATGGCCGGACGTCAGGGTAATGAAACAGTAAAAGTGCTTAGCTTGAAATTACTGAAAGTTATTCCTGAAAATAATTTAATTTTAGTGAAAGGCGCTGTGCCAGGTTCAAAAGGTTCATATTTAATTATTCAAAAGTAATGGAACTAACAGTTTTAAATAAGTCTGGAGAAGATACAGGTAAAAGAGTCGAACTGAACGATACAGTTTTTGGCATTGAGCCTAACGATCATGCTATGTATCTTGATGTGAAACAGTACATGGCAAACAATCGCCAGGGAACTCATAAAACAAAAGATAGATCAGAAATTTCTGCAAGTACGAGAAAAATTAAAAGGCAGAAAGGTACTGGAGGAGCTCGCGCAGGATCTATTAAGTCTGGTGTTTTTGTCGGTGGTGGCAGAGTTTTTGGTCCTAAACCAAGAGATTACAGCTTTAAGCTGAACAAAAAAGTTAAACAGCTTGCCCGTAAAACAGCTCTTTCTTATAAAGCAAAAGAGAATAAAATTATCATCATTGAAGACTTCAATCTGGATCAGCCTAAAACCAAAGAAATGATCTCAATGAAAAATAATTTGAAAATTAACGATAAAAAATTATTATTTGTTATCTCTGAACCAAATAATAATATATATTTGTCGTCTCGAAATTTAGAGTATTACAAGGTTGTAACCGCTTCGGAATTAAGTACTTACGACATTTTAAACTCATCAACTTTACTTTTAGCAGAGAGTTCAATCAACGTTATAGAAAAAACCTTTGGAATTAAATAGCAATGAATATTTTAGTTAGACCTATTGTAACAGAGAAAATGACGCTTCAGGGAGATAAACTGAACCGTTATGCAGTAATAGTGGAAAAAACTGCTAATAAGTTACAGATAAAAAAAGCAATACAAGATATGTACGGTGTTACTGTTAAGGCAGTTAATACACAGTGTTATCTCGGAAAAGCAAAGTCGCGTTTTACAAAAACAGGGGTTATTTCCGGAAGGTCTAATTCCTTTAAAAAAGCGATTATTACATTAAGTAAAGATGATAAATTAGATTTCTTTAGCAATATTTAATACAATGGCAATTAGAAAATTAAATCCGGTTACACCCGGTCAGAGATTCAGAACCATTGGTACTTTCGAAGAAATTACCAAGTCAAAACCCGAAAAGTCTCTTGTGGTCGCGATAAAAAAGTCCGGTGGTAGAAACAATACCGGAAAAATGACTATGAGATATATCGGAGGCGGTCATAAAAGAAGTTATCGTATCATTGATTTTATGAGAGATAAAGATGGTGTTCCTGCTACAGTGAAATCCATTGAATATGATCCCAACAGAACTGCGAGAATTGCTTTAATAGTTTATACTGACGGTGAAAAACGTTACATTATTGCACCGGCTGGGATTAAGGTAGGACAAACAATCATATCAGGTGCAAATATTGCTCCCGAAATTGGAAACACTTTATTCCTTTCAGATATTCCTCTAGGAACAATAGTACATAATATAGAACTACGCCCCGGACAGGGTGCTAAAATGGCCAGAAGTGCTGGTTCTTTCGCACAACTTTCTTCCCGCGAAGGAAAACATGCTGTGCTTCGTACTCCTTCTGGTGAAATCAGAAAAGTACTGGTTACCTGTAAAGCTACTATTGGAACTGTATCTAATGCAGACCATGGATTAGAAAAATCAGGAAAAGCTGGAAGAACAAGATGGCTCGGAAGAAGACCAAGGAATAGAGGTGTTGCAATGAATCCGGTTGATCACCCGATGGGTGGTGGAGAAGGAAGAGCTTCCGGAGGTCATCCACGTTCAAGAAAAGGATTATTGGCTAAAGGTTACAAAACCCGTAAACCAAAGAAAGAATCCAATAAATATATCGTTGAAAGAAGAAAAAATAAGTAGTTTAATAAATTATTCCTGCAAGATAATATGAGCAGATCACTAAAAAAAGGACCCTTTATTGATGTAAAACTTGAAAAGAAGGTTTTTGCAATGAATACGGCAAAGAAAAAAACAGCAATAAAAACATGGGCACGTCGCTCTATGATTCCTCCCGATTTTGTGGGTCATACAATTGCTGTACATAATGGAAATAAATTTTATCCTGTATATATTACTGAAAATATGGTGGGACATAAACTTGGTGAATTTGCTCCTACCCGTACATTCAGAGGTCATGCAGGAAGTAAAAAGTCTAAATAATCATTCATCTTATTCATAATGGGCGCTAGAAAAAGAAATAGAGCTGATCAATTAAAAGAGGAGCGAAAAAATAAAGCTTTTGCTATTTTACGCAATTGCCCCACTTCTCCGAGAAAAATGAGATTACTTGCCGATTTAATCAGAAACTCTGATGTAAATAAAGCTCTCGGCATCTTGAAATATAGTTCAAAAGAAGCTTCTGGAAGACTGGAAAAACTTCTCCTTTCGGCAATTGCTAACTGGCAACAGAAAAATGAAGGTGTGCGCATAGAAGACAGCAACCTAGTTGTTAAGGAAATTTTTGTAGATTCCGGAAAAGTTTTAAAAAGACTTAGACCTGCTCCACAAGGAAGAGGTTACAGAATCAAAAAAAGGTCAAATCATGTAACTTTAGTTTTGGATAGTAATAATGAAAATAAACAAAAATAAATAAATGGGACAGAAGGTAAACCCGATTGCAAACAGGTTAGGAATTATCAATGGATGGGATTCTAACTGGTATGGTGGTAAAAACTATGCTGATAAATTAATTGAGGATAATAAAATAAGGAAATATCTGACTACTCGTTTAGCTAAAGCCAGTATTTCCAAAATTATCATTGAAAGATCTTTGAAGCTTATTACTATTACTATTAATACTGCTCGTCCAGGTGTTATTATCGGAAAAGGTGGTCAGGAAGTTGATAAGCTCAAAGAAGAAATCAAAAAGTTAACACAGAAAGAAGTTCAGATTAATATTTTTGAAATTAAAAGACCCGAGCTTGATGCTGTTCTTGTTGCAAATAATATTGCAAGGCAGGTAGAAGGCAAAATTGCTTACCGCAGAGCTATCAAAATGGCTATTGCATCAACCATGAGAATGGGAGCTGAAGGCATCAAGGTAAGCATTGCCGGTCGTTTAAACGGTGCTGAAATGGCTCGTTCTGAATCATTAAAAGAAGGTCGTATTCCATTACATACTCTGAGAGCAGATATTGATTATTACAATGCTGAAGCTTTAACAAAAGTTGGCTTGCTGGGAATTAAAGTTTGGATTTGCAAGGGTGAAGTTTATGGCAAACGCGATCTTTCTCCGAATATTGGCGGTAAAGATGTAAAATCTAAAGGCGTTATCAGCAAGAAGAAAAAAGAAAAAAGATAATAAAATTAATAAAGATTCATGAGGTTTAGAATAAAATACTAAATTTCAATCAAAAATTACAAATTGTACAAAAATGTTACAACCAAAAAAACAAAAATACAGAAAGCAGCAAAAAGGCAAAATGAAGGGAATTGCACAAAGAGGCAGCACTCTTGCATTTGGTTCTTTTGGTATTAAATCATTACAGACAACATGGATTACTGCCAGACAGATTGAAGCTGCACGTCAGGCGCTATCCCGTTATATGAAACGTGAAGGTCAAATTTGGATCAGAATTTTTCCAGACAAACCTATTACGAAAAAACCTGCCGAGGTGCGTATGGGAAAAGGAAAAGGAGCTCCCGAAATGTTTGTCGCAAGAATCGTTCCCGGTTTGATGCTTTTTGAAGCAGAGGGTGTACCTCTGGCAATTGCTAAAGAAGCTTTGAGGCTTGCAGCTCAAAAATTACCGGTTACTACGAGATTTGTAGTACGCCCCGATTACGATTTAGCAGAATCAACATTATAATTCATACAATGAAAACATCAGAAATTAAAGAATTATCCACAGCAGAACTCAAAGAAAGAATTGAGGATACCAAAACATTATTGGTGCGCCAAAAATTTAATCATGCAGTTTCTCCACTGGAAAATCCCATGAAAATTAAGAAAACAAGAAGAATGATTGCTTCTTTGTTGACTGAGATGCGTAAAAGGGAAATCGTCGAAATCAATAAGAAATAATTGAATGGAAACTAGAAGTTTTAGAAAAGAAAGAATAGGGATTGTTGTCAGCAATAAAATGGACAAAACTATTGTCGTTGCTGTTAGAAGAAGGGTAAAACATCCCAAGTATGGTAAGTTCATCAATAAAACCAAAAAGCTGTATGCTCATGATGAAACAAACACATGCGACGTTGGCGATACTGTAAAAGTATCTGAAACACGTCCCTTAAGCAAGTTGAAAAACTGGAGATTAGTTGAAATTATAGAAAAAGTTAAATAACGATGATACAACAGGAAAGCAGATTGGTTGTTGCCGATAATAGTGGAGCTAAAGAAGTGCTTTGCATTCGTGTTCTCGGGGGTACTAAAAGAAGGTATGCCTCTGTCGGTGATAAAATTATTGTAGCGGTAAAAAGTGCTTTACCGGCGAGCGAGGTTAAAAAGGGCACTGTAACAAAAGCAGTGGTTGTCAGAACAAGTAAAGAAGTAAAAAGACCTGATGGTTCTTACATACGCTTCGATGACAATGCGGTTGTTTTGCTCAATCAGGCAGACGAAATCAGAGGAACCCGTATTTTTGGTCCCGTTGCCAGAGAACTCAGAGAAAAACAATATATGAAAATCGTTTCTCTTGCTCCTGAAGTATTATAATTTGAATAAAATTAAGCTATGAATAAAAAATTTCATATTAAAAAAGGAGATACTGTAATAGTAATTGCAGGAGACTCGAAAGGACAGCAGGGTAAAGTGCTTGAGGTGGTTATAAAATCAGATAAAGCAATCGTTGAGGGTGTAAATCTGGTTTCTAAACATACAAAACCTAATGCCACACATCCACAGGGAGGAATTGTAAAAAAAGAAGCTCCCATTCATATTTCCAACCTGATGCTTGTTGACCCTTCTTCGGGCAAACCAACAAGAATCGGAAGAAAATTGAATAAGAATAATAAGTTAGTTAGATACTCTAAAAAATCAGGAGAGGAGATTAAGTAATGAAATACGTTCCAACTCTAAAGAAAAAATACAACGAGGAAATTGTACAGGCTCTTAAAAAAGAGTTCAATTATTCCTCTGTTATGCAGGTTCCTAAACTTGAAAAAATAGTTATTAATCAAGGAGTAGGTCAGGCTATAGCTGATAAAAAATTAATTGAAGTAGCTCAAACGGAAATGGGTACGATTACTGGGCAGAAACCGGTTACTACACTTTCTAAAAAAGATATTTCAAATTTTAAATTAAGAAAAAATGTACCCATCGGTGTAATGGTTACACTCAGGCAGGAAAGAATGTTTGAATTTCTTGAAAGGTTAATCAGTGTTTCTCTGCCGCGTATTCGCGACTTCAGAGGTATTGATTATAAATTCGATGGTCGTGGAAACTATACGCTGGGCGTAAATGAGCAAATTATTTTTCCCGAAATAGATATTGATAAAATCCATAAAATTATGGGTATGAATATCACTTTTGTTACAACTGCAAAAACCGACGAAGAAGGTTATGCATTGTTACGCGAATTTGGGGTACCATTTAAAAATATTAAAAGAAATTAATATATGGCAAAGGAATCATTAAAAGCACGTGAAGTCAAAAGATTAAAACTCGTGAAAAAATATGCTGCAAAAAGAGATGCGCTAAAGGCACAGGGAGATTATCTTGCGTTGAGTCTTCTTCCAAGAAACTCATCCCCTGTAAGGTTGCATAATCGTTGCAAACTTTCCGGTAGGCCTAAAGGTTATATGCGTCAGTTCGGTTTAAGCAGAATCGCATTCCGCGAAATGGCATCAAACGGGTTGATTCCAGGTGTAAGAAAAGCTAGTTGGTAATATTTAATAATTATTTACAATGACAGATCCTATTTCAGATCTTTTAACAAGAATCAGAAACGCTATCAAGGCGAAACACAGAATCGTTGAAATTCCTGCTTCTAATATAAAAAAGGACATAACCAAAGTACTTTTTGAAAAAGGTTATATCCTGAATTATAAATTTGAAGAAGGTGTTGGCAGAACACAGGGTAATATTAAGATTGCTCTTAAATATCATCCCATTACAAAAGTTTCTGCAATTAAAACTTTAAGAAGAGCCAGCCGCCCGGGTCTTCGTAAATATGCAGGTGTGAAAACAATGCCCCGCGTATATAATGGACTGGGAGTCGCTATCGTTACTACATCTCAGGGTGTAATGACCGACAAAGAAGCCCTTGTAAAAAATGTTGGCGGTGAGGTTATATGTTATGTATTTTAAATTGTTTTTACCATGTCAAGAATAGGAAAATTACCCATTGAAATTCCAAAAGGCGTTACTGTTACCTTTGCTGATAGTAAAGTTGTAACAAAAGGGTCTGTAGGACAATTGTCTCAGGAAATAAAAGATATTCATGTTTCTATTGAAAACAACCAAATAGTTTTGACCAGACCGTCAGAGTCAAAAGAACATAAATCTCTTCATGGTTTATACAGGTCACTAATCAATAATATGGTTATTGGTGTTTCAACAGGTTATACCATTGAGCAGGAGTTGGTTGGTGTTGGTTACAAAGCTGAAGCAAAAGGACAACAATTAGAATTATCTTTAGGATATTCTCACAATATTATTTTTGAGCTGCCTTCTGAAATTATTGTTGCTACACGTCAGGAAAAAAGGGCAAACCCGATTATTACACTTAAAAGCCATGACAAGCAATTAATTGGTCATGTTGCTGCTAAAATAAGATCCCTCAGACCACCGGAACCTTATAAAGGTAAAGGGATTAAATTCGTAGGCGAAGTGTTAAGAAGAAAAGCAGGCAAATCTGCAAGTGCTAAGTAAAATTATTAAATAATAAGAGCAATGTCATTAACAAAAAAAGATAGAAGAGATAGGATTAAACATAGAATCCGTAAGGTTATTACCGGTTCAGCCGGACAACCCCGCATGACTGTGTTCAGAAGTAATAAACAGATTTCTGTTCAGTTAATTGATGATTTAAATGGTGCAACCATTTTATCTACTTCTTCCTTATGCAAGGATATCAGTGAGAATAAAGGGATTAAAAAAATTGAGCAGGCCGCTTTAGTGGGTAAAAAAATAGCTGCTCTGGCTTTAGAAAAAGGTATCAGTACCGTAGTATTTGACAGAAATGGATATTTATACCATGGTCGCGTGAAATCATTGGCAGATGCAGCCAGAGAAGGAGGTTTAAAATTTTAAGAAATTATGACAGCAGTAACTAGTATAAGAAAAGTAAAAACCAGTGACCTCGAATTGAAAGATCGTTTGGTTGCTATCCAGCGAGTAACTAAAGTTACCAAAGGAGGTCGTACGTTCAGCTTCTCAGCCATTGTTGTGGTGGGAAATGAAAATGGCATTGTAGGATACGGATTGGGAAAAGCCAATGAAGTAACCACTGCTATTGCAAAAGGTGTTGAAGATGCCAAGAAAAATTTAATGAAAGTTAATGTTCTAAAAGGTACTATTCCTCACGAACAGACTTCTAAATTTGGAGGTGCAGAGGTATTTATTAAACCTGCTTCTCATGGTACAGGCGTTAAGGCCGGTGGTGCAATGCGCGCTGTTCTTGAAAGTGTGGGCATTACCGATGTTATTGCTAAATCAAAGGGATCATCAAATCCTCACAATTTGGTTAAAGCGACAATGACAGCTCTGATGGAACTCAGAGATCCCTATACTGTAGCATTGAACCGTGGAATTACAATGGATAAAGTTTTTAAAGGATAAGATTATGACGAAGATAAAAATTACGCAGAGAAAAAGTCAGATCGGAAGTTCCCTGAGACAAAAAAGAACGCTTGAAGCTCTTGGACTTGGAAGGATCAATAAGTCGGTTGAGAAAGAAGCTTCTCCCCAGATTGTCGGTATGACAAAGAAAGTTTTACATTTAATTGAAGTAGAAGAAATTAAATAATTTTTTTATGAACTTACATAACTTAAAACCTGCAGAAGGATCTGTAAAAAAGGAAAAGAAAAGAGTGGGTAGAGGTCAGGGTTCCGGTAAAGGTGCTACTTCTACAAGAGGGAACAAAGGTGCTCAGGCAAGAGCCGGATATGAAAGAAAAATCGGCCATCAGGGAGGACAGATGCCTATTCAGAGAACTTCTCCAAAATTCGGTTTTAAAAACATTAACAGAAAAGAATACAAAGGCATTAATCTGAAATCATTACAGTTTATTGCCGAAAAATATAATCTGACAGCTATTGACCCGCAAGTTTTGGCTGATTATGGTCTGATATCAAAGAAAGCACTTATTAAAATTCTTGGTAATGGTAGTCTTACTTTGAAACTGGAAGTGAAAGCGCACGCTTTTTCAAAATCAGCTCAGCAGGCGATTGAAGCATTAGATGGTACGGTTATTAAAATCTAAATTTCGATGAGAAAGTTTATTGAGATATTAAAAAATATTTACAAAATTGAAGAACTCAGATCAAGGATTCTTACAACCCTTGGTTTTCTGTTAATTTACAGGTTCGGTTCTTTTGTTGTGATTCCCGGTGTTGATCCTATGCAGCTTACTGCTTTGGAACAACAAACATCCGGAGGTATTATGGGATTACTTGATATGTTTTCCGGAGGAGCGTTTTCTAATGCTTCTATTTTTGCTTTAGGGATTATGCCCTACATTTCTGCTTCAATCGTGATGCAGTTGATGGGTATTGCAATTCCTTATTTCCAGAGATTACAGAAGGAAGGGGAAAGTGGAAGGAAAAAAATAAATCAGATTACCAGATATCTCACAATAATAATTACTGCAATGCAGGCTCCCGGATATCTTGCCAACCTGAAAGCGCAGCTTCCTGAATCTGCTTTTGTTCTTCATGGTGGTATATTCTGGTTCTCATCCGTTGCTATTCTTATTACAGGAACCATGTTTGTCATGTGGCTTGGCGAAAGGATTACCGACAAAGGTATCGGAAACGGAATTTCTTTGATAATTATGGTGGGAATTATTGCCCGTCTGCCTTTCTCTCTTGCTGCTGAATTTGTTTCAAGGCTTGAAGAACAAGGTGGTGGTTTAGTAATGTTCCTCGTTGAAATTGTAATGCTGATGCTTGTGGTGATTGGTACAATTGCTCTTGTTCAGGCTACTCGTAAAATTCCTGTTCAGTATGCGAAACGTATTGTTGGGAATAAACAATACGGAGGTGTACGTCAGTATATTCCTTTGAAGGTAAATGCTGCAGGTGTTATGCCAATAATTTTCGCTCAAGCGCTTATGTTCATCCCGATTATGTTAATTGGTTTTTCTGAAAGTGAAGCGCTTACGGGTTTTGCTGCATCAATTGCTGATTACACAGGATTTTGGTATAATTTTATTTTTGGATTACTGATAGTCCTTTTTACATATTTTTATACTGCAATCATTGTTAATCCGACACAAATGGCCGAAGATATGAAAAAGAACGGAGGCTTCATTCCGGGCATAAAACCGGGAAGAAAAACCGTTGAGTTTTTAGATTCTGTGATGTCGAGAATTACATTGCCCGGTTCTATTTTTCTAGCTATTGTTGCTATTCTTCCCGCATTTGCTATGATAAGCGGTGTAAATAATCAGTTTGCCCATTTTTATGGTGGCACTTCTTTACTTATTCTTGTCGGGGTTGTACTTGACACGTTACAGCAAATTGAAAGTCATCTACTTATGAGACATTACGATGGTCTGATGAAGAGCGGGCGTATTAAAGGTAGAACAGCAGGAGCAACTGCAATGTAAATAATCTGTGATTTAAAGATAAACTTAGAATCACAAAAAACGTTCTTTGATGGTTTTTTTTAAAACGGACGACGAAATAGAATTACTCAGAGAGAGTAATCAAATTGTGTCCCGTACTCTTGCTGAACTAGCGAAACTTATTAAACCCGGAGTAACAACTTTACAATTAGATAAAGTTGCTGAGGAGTACATCAGAAGTCAGGGAGGAGTTCCAGGATTTTTACATTATAATGGATATCCGAAATCTATTTGTACTTCTGTAAATTCTCAGGTTGTTCATGGCATTCCTTCAGATTACACCTTAAAAGAGGGAGATATTATTTCTGTTGATTGTGGGGTTTATAAAAACGGTTTTCATGGCGATAGTGCGTACACTTTTACTGTTGGCGAAGTTGTTGTTGAAACACTGGAATTATTAAAAGTAACAAAAGAAAGTTTGCTTTTAGGAATTGAAAAAGCAAGAGTCGGAAACAGGTTGGGAGATATTAGCTGGACAATTCAGAATCATGCTGAAACACATGGTTTTTCTGTTGTAAGAGATTTGGTTGGGCATGGAGTTGGAAAAAATCTACATGAAAAACCGGAAGTTCCGAATTTCGGAAAACGTGGAAGCGGAATGATTCTTAAAAAAGGCTTGACCATTGCAATTGAACCCATGATTAATGCCGGTAAAAAAGAGGTAATTCAGGGTAAAGATGGGTGGACTATCACAACACGCGACAATAAACCATCGGCTCATTTTGAGCACAGCATTGCAATAAAAGACGATAAACCAGATATATTATCAACATTTAAATTTATCGAAGAAGTTTTAGACGGAAAAAAATAACATGGCAAAACAAGCATCAATCGAACAAGACGGGCAGATTATTGAAGCATTATCCAATGCTATGTTTCGTGTACAATTAGAGAACGGGCACATAATTACTGCCCATATCTCCGGTAAAATGAGGATGAATTATATAAAAATATTAACCGGTGATAAGGTTCGCGTAGAAATGTCTCCGTATGATTTAACGAAAGGAAGAATTACATTCAGATATAAATAATATTAGTGATGAAAATAAAAGTATCAATAAAAAAAAGAACAGCCGATTGCAAAATCGTCAGGAGAAAAGGTCGCTTATTAGTGATTAATAAAAAGAATCCTAAGTATAAAATGCGTCAGAAATAATCAGAAAATTAATTTATAAAATAAGTATATTATATGGCTAGAATCGCAGGAGTAGATATCCCTGATAATAAAAGAGGCGAAATTGCGCTTACTTATATTTTTGGTATTGGCAAGAGTACATCAGGCAGAATCCTTGAAATGGCAAATGTTGACAAAAATTTAAAAGTGAAGAGTTGGACAGATGAACAGATGACAGCAATCAGAAATGCAATTAGTTCTACCTGTACTCTTGAAGGAGAATTACGTTCCCAAGTGCAGTTAAACATTAAACGTTTGCTTGATATTAACTGTTATCGCGGAATCAGACATCGTTTGGGTTTACCTGTCAGAGGTCAGCGTACACGTACAAATGCCAGAACAAGAAGAGGCAAAAAGAAAACGGTAGCTAATAAGAAAAAAGCAACTAAATAGGAAATCATAATCGCACCGGCGGTCTTAATACATCATTTCATATACTATGGCAAAGAAAACAAAAGTTACAAAGAAAAAAGTAGTAAAAGTTGATCCAGTAGGACAGCTTCACGTTCACTCTTCTTTCAATAATATTATTGTTACCCTCACAAATGGTGAAGGACAGGTTATTTCCTGGTCATCATCAGGAAAAAAGGGATTCAGGGGTTCTAAAAAGAATACTCCTTATGCAGCGCAGATGGCTGCTGAAGATTGTGGAAAGGTTGCTTTCGATCTTGGTTTACGTAAAGTCAAGGCTTTTGTTAAAGGACCAGGCTCAGGAAGAGAAGCAGCTATCAGAACTGTTAATAATGTTGGAATTGAAGTAACAGAAATCGTTGATGTTACTCCGCTTCCGCACAATGGTTGCAGACCTCCCAAAAGAAGAAGAGTATAATAAATTTCATAATTGGGATTTGCACACATAAATTTCAAAACTAAATTAAAAAATTAATACAGAATGGCAAGATATATTGGACCAAAAACGAGAATTTCAAGAAAATTTGGGGAACCTATTTACGGACCGGATAAAAATTTTGACAAAAGCAGTAATCCTCCCGGATCTCATGGATCAAATGCAAAAAGGAAAAAAATGTCAATTTATGGCATACAGTTGAAAGAAAAACAGAAATGCAAATATACCTATGGCGTTTTAGAGAAACAATTTGCTCTTACTTTTAGTAAAGCAGCCAGTAAAAAAGGGATTACTGGAGAAATTTTACTCCAATTGCTTGAATCGAGATTAGACAATGTTGTTTATCGCCTTGGAATTGCTCCAACCCGCGATGGCGCAAGACAACTTGTTTCCCACAGGCATATTACCATTAATGGAAAAGTTGTAAATATTCCTTCCTGTTTTGTAAAACCCGGAGATATTATTGCTGTTCGCGAAAAATCCAAATCTATGGAGGTTATTACCAATTCGCTGGCATCAAACAGATCTTCAAAATTTACATGGCTTGAATGGGATGAATCAATGATGACCGGTAAGTTTATGAGTGTTCCTGAAAGAACAAATATTCCTGAAAACATCAAAGAACAATTAATCGTTGAATTGTATTCAAAATAATTAAATTGATATTCTTTATTTTTTCCAAGTAATCGAAATCGTAAAATTTAAATCAACAATATGGCAATATTAGCTTTTCAGAAACCCGATAAAGTTATCATGATCGAAGCGGACGATCAGTACGGAAAATTTGAGTTTCGTCCTTTAGAACCCGGTTATGGTATTACTGTTGGAAATGCCTTAAGAAGAATTCTGCTTTCTTCATTGGAGGGATATGCAATAACAAATATTAAAATTGAAGGTGTAGAGCATGAATTTTCTACCGTTAAGGGCGTGGTAGAAGATGTTACGGAAATTATTTTGAATCTGAAACAGGTTCGTTTTAAACGGCAGATTGATGGTGTTGATAATGAAAAAGCAACGGTTACTGTTGCCGGACAGGATAAATTTACAGCTGGTGATATCGGGAAATTTCTTATCGGATTTAAAATTTTAAATCCTGAACTTATTATTTGTCATCTTGACCCAAAGGTTAAAATGCAAATGGAAATAAGCATCAATAAAGGAAGAGGTTATGTTCCTGCAGAAGAAAATCGTTTTCCTGATATGGAACTGGGTCTTATTCCCGTAAGCTCTATTTTCACGCCTATTAAAAATGTAAATTATCAGATTGAAAATATAAGGGTTGAACAGAAAACTGACTATGAAAAGCTGATTATTGAGATTAAAACCGATGGTTCTATTGCTCCTAAAGATGCATTGAAAGAGGCTGCGAAAATTCTCATCTATCACTTTATGCTTTTTTCAGACGAAAAAATTACACTCGATTCAGATGAATCTTATGAAAATGAAGAATTCGATGAAGAAGTGCTTCACATGCGCCAGTTGCTTAAAACAAAACTTGTAGATTTAGATCTTTCTGTAAGAGCGCTTAATTGTCTTAAAGCGGCTGATGTTGAAACATTGGGAGACCTTTGCACTTTCAATAAAAATGACTTACTTAAATTCAGAAATTTTGGTAAAAAATCATTGACAGAATTAGATGAACTTTTGGTATCCATGAACCTTTCTTTTGGAATGGATATAGGTAAATATAAATTAGATAAAGAATAATTATCATATAAATTTTGTTGAGCTGACTCATGATAGCATGAAAGCGTAAACTCAAATTGTAAATCGTAAATTAAAATGAGACACGGAAAGACAGTAAATCATTTAGGAAGAACAAGCTCCCACAGAAAAGCAATGCTCTCAAATATGGCTACTTCCTTGATTATGCACAAGAGAATTGAAACGACTGTTGCAAAGGCAAAAGAATTAAAAAAATATATTGAGCCTCTGATTACAAAATCGAAAGACGACTCAACGCATTCAAGAAGGGTTGTGTTTAGCTATTTAAAAAATAAATTTGCGGTAACGGAATTATACCGCGAAGTTGCACAGAAAATTGCCAGTCGTCAGGGAGGATATACACGGATTCTCAGGATAGGAAATCGTTTGGGTGATAATGCAGATATGTGTATTATAGAGCTTGTTGATTACAACGAAAATATGCTTTCAACGAAAGTTAAAGCTGAAGTTAAAGCAAAAACTACAAGACGCAGGAAACCTGTTGTTAAGAAAAAAGAAGCAGCTACTACTGTTGAAGCTGAGACTCCTGTTGCTGAAACAACGCAGGAAGTTGCCGCTGAAGAAAAACCTAAAAAAACCAGAACCCGGAAAAAAGCAAAACCCGAGTCTGGTGAGGAAACAAAAAAATAATATAATGAAAGGAGGCTTTAACCTCCTTTTTTTATTTTTATATCCTTGTTCGTTTTTTATTTCCTAATTTTGTATGAATTGAATTTCATATAAAATGTATGTAGATAAAAAAATAGTTTTTCTTTTTTTATTCGTATTTTTTTTTCCGATAAACTTTCTTTTTGCACAAGGTTTCCCTGTTGTTATTAATGAAGTGATGGTAACTCCTGTGGATGCCGGAGCAAATTCATTGTATGATAATGGTTCGCAGACGGGTTATGGACCTATGTACAGCGCACAATGGATAGAGTTCTACAATATGAGTCCCTGTGATACAATTGATCTTGGATGCTATTTAATGGCTTCCAATATGAGTTTCGGGAATGATACCAATAAAGGGGTTTTTCGCTTTTTTGGCGGTACCACAATTCCTCCACTTGGTTATATTGTTGTAGGAGGGGATGCTTGTACAATCAGAGATTTTAATATACTTACCGCCGTTGATTCTGTTTTTTGCATGACAAAACGTTGGTGGCTGAACGATCAGGCGGGTTGGATTGCATTGTACGATATGTCATCTCACCCGAAATCGGCTGTTTATTGGAATGCTACAGGAAATCCTGGTGATTTGAATACTTCTCCCCAATATGCCTGTGATGTGGAAACAAATATTCAGCGGTGTACCTGTTGCAGCCCCGGTACAATGATTCGAGCAAGCCAGTTTCCAGGTATTCAGTTTTGTGGAAATACAATTTTCGGATCAGGTTTTTCTTTTGCGCGTAAAAATGATGGAAGTTTGGAATGGGAGCTTTCTCAAATCCCCGGTGGAACTCCAAAAGCATGTAATGCCGGTTTTGATAGTATTTATCATCTTGATATTGTTTTGTCGGATAATTTACCTGTTTGTAATGGAGAAAGTTCAGGAAGCATAGAAGCAAATCTTTCTATTATTGGATATCCCCGCGCACCCTATACGTATTCATGGTCGAATGGCAGCACTTCAGCTTCTGTATACAATATTCCCGCAGATACCTATTTTCTTACAGTAACAGATGCTTTTGGCTGTGAAACAATTGAAACGTATGTATTGCAAAATCCTCCTGCGCTAATTGTACAGGAAAATCACGTTGATGCTACATGCTACGGTGCATCTGATGGTTCCGCCTCTGTAATTGTTTCTGGTGGTTTGCCTCCTTATTCTTACTTATGGAATACGAATCCTCCTCAATTTACTTCTTCTTTAGATAATCTTCTTGCAGGTCAATATGCAGTTACAGTAACAGATTCATTGGGTTGTTCGCATGTTGCTGTTTTTTTTATTTCTGAACCTTCTGATATTTTAATAACAGATAACATTGTAAATGCTTGTGTTGATTCTTCAAATGGCGAAATTCATATCAGTGTTTCCGGAGGAACTCCACCTTACACTTATTTGTGGTCAAACGCTTCCATCGAATCGGAAATTTATAATTTATATGAAGGTGTTTATTCTGTAACGGTAAAAGATGCAAATCTGTGTGAAAAAATTAAAAGCTTTATCATTTCAAATACTGTTGTTAGTTTGGCTGAAGTTCCCGATATGCAGGTATGTAATGGAGCAGAAATTTCTCTTTCAACTGTTGCTGACGGAGGAACTGCGCCGTATCAATTTTTCTGGATTTTTGGGTCTGATACAATTTCAGGAACAAGTTATAATTTTTCGCCACAAACGAATTCTTCTATATCTGTATTTGCTTATGATGCTAATAATTGTTCAAGCCAGATTCAGAATATAAATATTGAAGTGCTTCCTTCTTTAAGTCTTCATGTAATTGCAGATAAAGACAGTATTTGCCCTGATGAAATTGTTACGTTTTCAGCAAGCGCTTTCGGAGGAACAGGTGAATCGTATCATTATTTTTTAGAAGACACTTTAAGTATTGTGTTTCCCTATTCCTGCAGTGTGCATGAGACTTCGAATGTATTATTTAGTATGGGCGATGAATGCGGCTCAACAAAAGTATTTGACTCTGTTTTTGTTTTCGTGAAAGAATCACCTTCTGCAACACCACATATTTCAGTTCAGAGCGGATGTGTTCCTTTGTCGGTTTTGTTTTCAGCATTGAATACAGATTCGTCAAATATTGTGCATTGGATGTTTGGAGATGGCTCTGAATCTTCGTTTTTAGTTGCAGAACATCATTATTCTTTGCCCGGCGAATATTCAATTTCGCTTGATTTAATATCTCCGAATTCATGCAATACTCATTACTCAATAATACAACCCGTAAAGGTATATCCCTTGCCCATAGCTAATTTTGATTTCTATCCGCAAGCTGCATCCATGCTGAAACCTGAGATATCATTTTTAAATTATTCAGGCACTTTTTCTATATATTTTTGGGATTTTGGCGATGCTTCTGTTGATTCGCTGCATCGTAATCCATCACACTTCTATTCAGCTCCTGGAACTTATCCTGTTCAGCTGGTAATTGAGAATGAATTTTCTTGTACAGATACAATTGTGAAAAATGTAACAATAAGCGATGCTCTTATCTTTTATGCCCCCACAGCTTTTACTCCCGGTAAAGATTATAATAATAATTCTTTCAATGTTTTTGTCAGCGGTATTGATGAAAACAGTTTTTCTCTTCGAATTTTTGATCGCTGGGGCTTGCAGGTTTATATAACAAAAGATATTAACCAGGGCTGGAACGGCAGAATAGCAGGCTTTCTCGCTCCAATTGATTCGTATGTTTGGTTTGCAGAATTTACAGATTTAAATGGGACTTTCCATAGAAAAAGTGGTGTTGTTACATTGGTTGAATAAAATTCTCTTTTCATTATGAAATTAATGTTTTTATACTACTTTAGCACATAAGAAAAATAGTAACAAATAAAATAAATTATGAGTCAGATAATAAATATTAGCGCACGTCAGATTCTTGATTCAAGAGGCAATCCGACAATCGAAGTAGATGTAATTACCGATCAAGGAATTTTAGGAAGAGCCGCAGTACCATCAGGAGCATCAACCGGAATACATGAAGCAGTAGAGCTTCGTGATGGCAATAAAAAAGTATATTTTGGAAGAGGTGTTCTTACTGCGATAAACAACGTTGCAAAAGTTCTGAACGAAGAATTGCAGGGATATTCTGTTTTTGATCAAAGTGTGATAGATGGAAAAATGCTTGAAATAGACGGAACCGAAAACAAAGGAAGTTTAGGCGCTAATGCAATTCTCGGGGTTTCTCTCGCTGTGGCAAAAGCTGCTGCGCAGATTGCCGGTCAGCCTTTATATCGCTATATTGGTGGCGTTAATGCAAGTGTATTACCAATTCCCATGATGAATATTTTAAACGGAGGTACACATGCCGACAACAAAATTGACATTCAGGAATTCATGGTAATGCCTGTTGGCGCAGATACTTTCAGTGATGCTTTACGCATGGGCGTGGAAGTTTTTCATCATTTGAAAAGTGTTTTGAAAAGTAAGGGTCATGCTACCAATGTTGGCGATGAGGGTGGTTTTGCGCCGAATCTGAATTCAAATGAAGAAGCGATAGAATTTGTAATAAAAGCTATTGAAAAAGCCGGACTCAAACCGGGTAGCGATGTTTTTATTGCTCTTGATCCTGCAGCTTCTGCTTTCTACGATGAAAAGGCTAAAGTTTACAAGCTTGAATCAATAGGTAAAAAACTCAGCACAGATGCAATGATTGGATATTGGGAAACCTGGGTTAAAAACTATCCCATCCTTTCTATTGAAGACGGTCTTGCAGAAGACGATTGGGCAGGGTGGACAAAGCTTATGAAAAAATTAGGCGATAAAATTCAGATCGTGGGAGATGATTTATTTGTTACCAATGTTAAGCGCTTGTCAAAAGGTATTGAAGCAAAAGCAGCAAATTCAATTCTTATAAAATTAAATCAGATTGGCACACTTACAGAAACCATCAATGCAGTACAGCTTGCAACGGTAAATGCATTCACTTCTGTAATAAGCCATCGTTCCGGTGAGACAGAAGATACAACCATTGCTGATCTCGCCGTAGCTTTAAATACCGGGCTGATTAAAACAGGCTCTGCCTCACGTACCGATAGGATTTGTAAATACAATCAATTGCTCCGCATTGAAGAAGAATTGGGTCTCTCTGCGCGATACCTCGGAAGAGATTTTAAATTTTTGAAAAAATAATATTCCAAAAGCCCTGTATTTACAGGGCTTTTTAGTATACTGATGATGATTAAGAGAAGAGAGATTGTTCCTTTTGATGCAATAATGATAATCCCCCAAAAATTATAAATAAATGTACAACCCTAAAAAACATAACCGCAAGAGTATTCGCCTGAAAGGATATGATTATTCAAGGGTGGGATTATATTTTATAACAATTTGTACCCAAAATCGCGAACATTTTTTCGGTAAAATAGAAAACGGACAAATGATATTGAATGATGCCGGATACATGATAAAAAAATGGTATTACGAAATGGAAAATAAATATCCCGATAAACGTTGCCACGAAATAATTGTCATGCCAAACCATTTTCATTGTATTATCGAAAATGTGTTGTTGGATGATATATCGTTGGACGTCCACGAAGGGACGTCCCTTCGTGGGCGTCCCGAAAACGACGAAAACGAATGTCCCGAAAATCAATATGGTATTGATAATATCAAATTTAATGCAAGCATTTGCGATGCAATGGATTGGTTTAAACCCATGACCACAAATGCATATATAAAGGGTGTGAAAAATTTTGGGTGGCAATCATTTTGTAAAAAATTATGGCAGCGTAGTTATTACGAACACATTATCCGGGATGAAAATGCATATTTGAAAATATCAGAATATATAAAAAATAATCCTGCGAATTGGAACGAAGATTCTTTAAAATAATATATATTTTTGTTTTAATAAAAAAACACATGCCCTATAATAAGCTTACCGATTTTATAAAAGACCTTGAACAGCAGGGAGAGCTGCTTCGTGTAAAAGAATTTGTTAATCCTGTATTGCAGATTACTGAAATCACAGATCGTTTTTCTAAACAAAATGATGGAGGAAAAGCGTTGTTGTTTGAAAATACCGGAACGAATTTTCCAGTGTTGATAAATGCTTTCGGTTCGGAAAAAAGAATGTGTATGGCTTTGGGAATTTCAACGCTTGAAGCACCTTCTGCCGAAATTGATAAATTGGTTAAAGAGCTTACAAGTCCTAAACAAGGGCTTTTTGAAAAGATTAAACTACTTCCGTCATTAAACCGAATTGCCTCCTGGATGCCTTCTGTAAAAAAGGGAAGGGGCATTTGTCAGGAAATTATTATTCGCAATCCGGATTTGAATATTTTTCCCGTATTGCAATGCTGGCCTTACGATGGAGGGCGTTTTATAACGCTTCCAATGGTTATTACGAGAGACCCGTTAACAGGAATCAGAAATACCGGCATGTACCGTATGCAGGTAATTGACAGTAATACCACGGGAATGCACTGGCATAAACATAAAACAGGTGCGCGTCATTATTCAGAATATAAAAAATCGGGAATAAAAATGCCTGTTTCTGTGGCTCTGGGCGGCGATCCTGTTTATACTTACGCTGCTACAGCGCCTTTGCCGGATAATGTTGATGAATTTTTGCTTGCAGGTTTTCTGCGCAGAAAAAAAGTTTCACTTGTTAAATGTATTACAAATGACCTTGAAGTCCCTGCTGATGCGGATATTATCATAGAAGGTTTTGTTGATCCTCAAGAGGAATTGTTTTGGGAAGGTCCTTTTGGAGACCACACCGGGTTTTATTCGCTGGCAGACTGGTATCCGAAGTTTCATATAACCTGTATTACGCACAGGCACAACGCTGTTTATCCCGCTACTGTAGTAGGAATTCCTCCAATGGAAGATGCATGGATTGGAAAAGCCACCGAACGGATTTTTCTGGAACCCATAAAAAAAACAATGCTTCCCGAAGTACACGATTTGGATTTACCTTTTGCCGGCGTTGCGCACAATATTGCTATTGTTAGCATAGATAAAACTTTTTCCGGTCAGGCGCAAAAAGTTATGAATTCTTTGTGGGGAGCAGGGCAGATGATGTTCAATAAAGTGATGATAGTTACGGATAAAGATGTAAATATTCATAACTACAAAGAATTGCTTCATCATATTGTCAAAAACACAGATATTTCAAGCGATATTTATTTCATGAAAGGTCCGCTGGATGTGCTCGATCATGCTGCTTCAAATTTTGCATTCGGAGGGAAAATGTTTATTGATGCAACCCGAAAATTTCCTGAAGAACAATCTTCTGAAAAACGAATATCTGCCTTGCTTTTGGCAGAGGAAATGAGGTTGTTTTTTTCAGATTTTAAGGATATTAAAAATGTTAATGTATCATTATTAGAAGAAGGTTTGCCAATAACCATCCTTTCTGTAAAAAAAGCAAGAAAAAATCATATCCGGGAAATTGTTTCTGAAATATGCTTATCAAAGAACTATCTTCCTTCCTGCATTGTTTTTGTGGACGATGGAGTTCCGCTTGAAAGCCTCTTTACTGTAACATGGATTGCATCAGGAAACATTGACCCATTGAGAGATTGTTTTATTGTAAATAATAAAGAGAAAAGTTTACTGGTTATAGATGCTACAATAAAAACAAAAAGTATTGACGATTTTTTACGCTTATGGCCAAATATATTATGCATGAATGAAGCAACGATAGCCGTAATAGATAATAAATGGAAGGATTTAAAAATTGGCGATTTTATTTCATCCCCATCAAAAGTGTTTGCCGCTTTTCCACAAACAAAGAGTGCTGTATTTGAAGAGAATAAATGATTTTTTTGTTTAAACACCCAAAATGTATTATTTTGCAAGGTTTTATTATGATGAAAAAAATCAAAATATTCTTTCTTCTGTTTGTTGCATTATTCCCGCTAATCAGCAGGGGACAGATGTCTTTTGAGAGTTTTCAGCAGCTTACCCTCGACCACGGACTGTCACAAAGTAGCGTTTACAGTATTATTCAAGACTCTAAAGGTTATATGTGGTTTGGCACACAGAGCGGAGTAAATAAATACAACGGTAAAACTTTTCAGATAATTCTTCACGATCTTACAGATACAAATTCTTTATCCGATAACTGGATTTATTCAATGTTGGAAGACCCGAAAGGTAATATCTGGATTGCGACCAGATCAGGCTTAAACAGGCTTGATCCAAATACCAATAAGATAAAAAGGTTTGTTCGAAAACCCAGAAGTAAAAATACACTACCCGATTCTAAAATTTATTCTCTGATTTTAGATAAGGAGGGGAAAATATGGCTGCGTACTCTTTATTGCCTTACAAAACTTGATCCGGCAACTGAAAAATTTACTCATTATGAATTTGAAATTGACCCTTTCAGTTTTTTTGAACGGGATTATGGATGGCCTATGTATGAAGATGGCAAAGGATATATATGGCTTGGCTCTTTCGACGGATTGCGGCTTTTTAGTATTAAAGATGAAATTTTCACTCTTTTAAGAAATGAACCATTAAACCCCAAAAGCATTAGTGATAATAGAGTTACTACTATAATTGAAGACCGATTTAAAAATATCTGGATAGGTACCCGGAAAGGGTTAAATAAGTTCAATCGTAAAACAAAAACTTTTACGCGTTTTTATCATGAACAGCATAATTCAAAAAGTATTGTAAATGATGATATCATAACACTGCTGCTTGATCATGAAGGAATGCTCTGGGTGGGTACTTCTGATGGATTAAGTAAATACAATTATATTAGCGGAACATTTACAAATTTTGTGAATGACCCGAACAGACACAATTCTCTTACAAATAATACCATTACGGCATTGTATAATGATCGTTCCCATAATTTGTGGATTGGAACAGACGGAGGCGGACTGAATAAAATAGATCTCAAACCAAAAAAGTTTGAGATCTATAATGTTTTTAACGGTTTGTCTCATAATATGATTGCATCTATTTATGAGGAAACAAAAGAGAAGCTATGGGTAGGCACTTGGGGTGGCGGGTTAAATGTATTTAACAGAATTACAGGTGATGTAGAGCATTTTTCTGAAAGGCTTGAAGGGAATAAAAAGCTTGTAAATGATTATGTGCACGTTATTTTTAAAGACAATCGCGGTTATATGTGGCTTGGTACAAGAAAAGGTGTAATGATCTACCAACCTGAAAAAAAGCAATTCATTTCTTTTTCGGATTTTTTTAAAGGCGATGTGAAAATTAATTCCAGAGTTAATTCTATAACGCAGACCAAAGAAGGAGATATCTGGATTGGGTCTGAAAGTGGCGCTTTTTATCTTGATTTTACAAGCCGTGAATCAAGAGGTTTTTTTGAAAACCCTAATGACCCGAATAGTATTTCTTCTAATCACGTTTATACCATTAAAGAAGATTCTGATGGTGATATTTGGATTGCCACGGTTAAAGGATTAAACAAACTGTCTTTTATGCCGTTCAAGGTGCAGAAATTTCTTAATGACCCTGGAAATTTAAACAGTCTTAGCGGTAATTCGGTTTATGCATTCCTTCAGGATAAAGAAGGTTTTATTTGGCTGGCTACAAATTGTGGACTGGATATGTATGACAAAAGATCCAATGATTTTATTTATTATACAACAAAACAGGGCATGCCCAGCGATGAATTATACGGACTTGTAGAAGATAATTTTGGAAATATTTGGGTAACAACAACAAGAGGTTTGACCTGTTTTAATAAAAAAAATAAAACCTTTAAAAATTATGATAAGGACGATGGTTTGCAGGGGCTGGAATTCAATCTTGGCGCAAACTTTAAAAGCCCTGTAGATGGAGAAATTTACATGGGCGGTATCAGCGGATTCAATGCTTTCTATCCTGAAAGAATTAAAAATAACAACAATATTCCACCGATTTTAATTACAAAAATTATTAAAAAATCAAATGCCGGAGAAATAGAAATTCCTTTTGTGGATGGAAGCACAATTGAATTAACTTATCAGGATTATCTTTTAAATATTGAATTTGCCGCATTGGAATTTACCAATCCTGAAAAAAATAGATATGCCTATAAAATTGAAGGGATGAGCAATCAAAGTGTTGACTGGATAGATATTGGTAACAGACCAAATGTTTCATTTTCTAACATGCCTGCCGGTAATTATATTATTACAATTAAAGGGTCCAATAATGATGAGGTTTGGAATAATACAGGCGTATCTATTCACGTCATTGTTAGCCCTCCTTTCTGGAAAACATTATGGGCAATTATTTTATATATTATTGTTGTTGCTAGTGTTTTATGGTATTACATCAGCACAAGAACAAAAAAATTAAAAGAAGCGAATCAGATACTCAGAGAGAAGCAATATGCAGCACTTGAAATTGCAAAACAGAAGGAAGACCTGACAAGAAAAAACAAAGCGATTACAGATAGTATTAACTATGCTAAGCGTATTCAGGAAGCCATGATGCCTTCTGAATTTTTGTTTAACAAATTATTATCAGACGCTTTTATTTTATTCAAGCCGCGGGATATTGTAAGCGGTGATTTTTATTGGATAACAGAAAGAAAAAATAAAATATTTATTGCAGCTGTTGATTGCACGGGTCATGGTGTTCCCGGCGCTTTTATGTCTATTATAGGGTATGATTTGCTAAAAACGATTACCAAGGAGCGTGAAATAGAAAATCCGGCTGAAATTTTAAATCAGTTAAATGAGGGCGTAATTGATACATTCAGCAAAAATGTTATAGATGGAGATGTAAAAGATGGTATGGATATTTCACTTTGTGTGATTGATAAAAATAATCGTACAATGGAATACGCTGGGGCAATAAATCCTTTGTTTATTGTCAGAAATAACCGCCTGATTGAAGTAAGGGGAAACCGTTATGCTGTGGGCAGCTCTGATTACGATGAGCGCATGACTTATGAAAGCCACGTTATTCCGCTTCGCGACAATGATATGGTTTATATGTTTTCTGATGGCTATGCAGATCAATTTGGTGGTCCCGCCGGGAAGAAATATAAATTCAAACGTTTCCGCCATTTTTTACAAACCATCAGTGCTTATACTTTGAAAGATCAGAAAAAATATTTAGAAGAAAATATTAATAAATGGAAGGGCGATCTTGAGCAGGTAGATGATATTTTGATTATTGGTATTCGTATCACGCGCTCTTTGAGCTAATAAACATTCCCATGGAAAACACAATTCTTTTTTCAGAAAAACAGTGCTTCAGGCAATGGTGGATATGGGCTGTGCTGATGCTTATTAACGGCTTATCTTTTTTCGGCTTGATTTATCAGGTTTTTTTAGGAAATGAATTTGGTAATAACCCTGCAAGCGACTATTTTCTGATTCTTACCTGCATGATTTCTTTAACCATTTCTTTTTTATTGCTGCAATTAAGATTAGAAACTCAGATAAATAAGGAAGGTATTTCTCTTCGTTTTTTCTGGTTTCATTTTTCTTTCCGTCATTATAAATGGGTAGAAATTAAAAAGGCTTATGTGCGCGAGTACAGCCCTGTTGTAGAATATGGAGGTTGGGGAATCCGTGGGTTTTATAAAAACAGGGCTTTCAATGTTTCAGGAAATAAAGGATTACAACTGGAATTTTTAAACGGCAGAAAACTTCTCATTGGTACACAAAAACCCGATGAAATTTCAAATATTTTAAAATGTATGAAACTATATCAGGACTAGAATTTTTGAAATAGTCAACCTGATAAGATGATTTGCAAAAAACCTATCCTTTAATTTTTTTTACTCAAGTGCGCTCTGAAATAAAAATTTATTTCGGCTGTGGAGCATTCTGATCAGGAGCCTGTGTAGGAATATTTGGTCCCTGTGCCGGGTCAATAGCATTGCTTATTTGTTTTTGCATGGCAGATGCTTTTGCTTCTTCGGTGCGAGGAATGGTAATACTTGCAAGCATACTTAATACAAGCAACGCGATAGCAAGAACCCAAGTTCCTTTTTCAAGAAAATCGGTAGTTTTTCTTACTCCCATAACCTGATTGGAAGATGCAAAATTTGCTGCCAGCCCGCCACCTTTGGAGTTTTGAACAAGAACGATAAGAACCAATAAAATACAAACAATAATTGTTAAAACTGCTATAGCGTAATACATAATATATAAATTTATTAATCTTTAATAATATTTTTTATTTTTTCAATTTGAGTTGCAAAATAAATACTTTTTTCCGGATATTTCAAACTTAATTTTCGATATGCAAACAAAGCTTTGCTATAATGCCCCTGTTTGAAATATATTTTTGCCAGTGTTTCGCTTATACACTCTTCGTTTTCTTTAATACTTTGTTTTGAAATTTCTTTCAGAATGGTCGGATTTTCCACATTAGTAATTTTATGTTCGCCATTTAAGAATTTTTCAATTAGGTCGCTGTGAATGTTCGTGTATTTTTTATAAGCATCAATGGATTCGGGCTTTGCTTCCTGTTTTTTATTTAAAAAATAATCTACAGTGCTTTGTGTTTCAAATTCAAACAGCGATTCTTCTTCAGGCGTTATTTCAACTGTTTTTTCTTTTTGGATATTTTTTTGAATATCTGTATCTGGAAAATGTTCAACTTGTTTTTTTGTTTCCGACTCAAGCAAGTTTAGTAGTCGTTCAATTTTTTCAGTATCCTGTGGTTGAATTTTTGACAGCTTTTCTTCAATCAGATCAGATATTTGTTCTTTTATAACAATAGAAACCATATTTTGCAGGGTCTCCAGATCAAAGACAGGAATCATTTTTTCTTCCTGAACAGAAATTTCAGGTGTGCTTTCTTCTGATTTTATAACAGCTTGTTCCTCTTTAACTGCTTCAATTGTTTGCTCTTTTTCGCTTATAAATTGTTCCGGCTGTATTTTATCAATAAGAGACAGAGGAATTTCATCTTCTTCATCATCAGAAAGCGATACAAAGGGAGAAACAATTTCAGATGCAGCAATAGTTGTTTTTAGTTCAGGAATTTCAATTTTTTCCAGACGGTATTTCTGAAGCTGTTCTACTATTTTTTCCGCAATTTTTTCTTTTTCCTTGTCCCTTTCTTTGGCTTTTACAGGAGCTTCAGGTGTATTTATAATTACCTCAGCATCCGGAATTTTTTCTTCTTTAACTGCTGGTTCTTTAATTTCTGAAATTTCCTGAATAATGGTTTTTTTAACTATGATTTCTTCTACATATTTCTCTATTGGTTCTTCAGATGCAAAAATTTCTTGTATAATATGTTCCGGAATTTCTGCTTCATCAGCCGGGATTTCCTCGTATGAAGAGATGATATATTCTTCAAATACTTGTTCTTCTTTTTCTGTAACAGGTTTTTCAACCGATAATATTTCAGCCATTTTTTCTGATTGCAGAATATCTTGTTTTTCTTCTGGCTTTTCGGACATTGTAACGGCTTTTTCCTGTATTATTTCTTCAACAGGAACAAGGGTTTCTTTTTCGGTTAAAACCTGTAGTATTTCAGTTTTTTCTTTCTGTGGTTCGTCTGAAACAGGTATTGAATGTTCAGAGGGCTTTAAGAGTTTTTCACGGCGCTCCTGAATTTGTCGTAGTATTTTATCTGCAATGCTATCGTTTTCGGAATTAACAAAATAAGATTTTTTCTTCTCTTTGCTGATTATGACATCCGGCTCTTTTTCTGCAACTTTTTCAGATATTGTTTTAGTGATTTCAGAAACGGATTTGTTCGTTTCATCCGAAATTTCAATTTTTCTTATTTCTTCTGTTGGTACTGCATCTGAAAGCAGCTCTGGGATTTCGTCAGCAATTTTTTCATCAGCAATGGATGTTTCTACCGTGCTTTCCGTTTCAGATATTTTGTCAGAAATTTCTTCTTCTGTTTTTGTTTCAGGAACATCAGTAGGGTTGAGGCTTTCGTTGGCTTCAGTAATTTGAATTTTTTGCTGTATTTGTTCCGAGAAAATTAAGCTTTCATTTTTAGTTAGAGCTTCTGCAAGCGCAGTTTTTTCCGAAATAGATTCTTCGATAATAATTTTAGATTTTTCTTTTTCAGAAATTTCAGCAGTTTTTATCCTTTTTTCTTTCAGCTCTCGTAGAATTTTAACAGCAATGGTTTCATTTGTAATGGATGTTTCAACTACGCTTTCGGTTTCAGTTATTGTGTCAGAAATTTCTTTTTCTGTTTTTGTTTCGATAACATCAGTAGGGATAGGGCTTTCGATGGTTTCAGTAACAGGTATATCTTGATGTATACTTTCCGTAACGATTAATGTTTCATCCGAAATTTCAATTTCTCTTATTTCTTCTGTTGGTAATACATCTGAAAGCAGTTCTGGAATTTCATCAGAAATTTTTTCTTCACTAATATTTGTTTCAACTGCGCTTTCTGTTTCAGTTATTGTACCAGAAATTTCTTCCTCTGTTTTTGTTTCAGTAACATTAGTAGAGATGGGGCTTTCGATGGCTTCAGTAACTTGAAATTCTTGATACAATTGTTCGGGGAAAATTAAGTTTTCATCTTTAGTTGGAACTTCTACAAGCGCCGTTTTTTCCGTAATAAATTCTTCGATAATAATTTTAGATTTTTCTTTTTCAGAAATTTCAATAGTTTTTGTCCTTTTTTCTTTCAGCTCTCTTAAAATTTTATCAGCAATGGTTTCTATATTCGGGTCAATGAAACTTTTTCTTTTGGGCTTATCTACATCAGATTTAATTACAGATACCGGAGTTTCTGAAATTTTTCTTTCAGTTTTTTCTATATCTGAAATTTCCGGTACATCTTTTTTCTTAGCAGCAATTTCAGCCAAGCGGTTTAATATTAATTCAGCAGGAGATTTGGTTTCAGATGGAGTAATTTCTTTGATTTCTGTTTTTTCTATTGATGGTTGAATATATTCTTCTTTGTGTAAACTTACTTCAATAGGCATATCTCCATCATACTCTTTTAATGAAATTTTCTGTTCTTTTTCTGATATAGGTGTTGCATTCGCAAATTGATTTGATTCAATAAGAGTCTCTTCTTTTACGTCAGAGGCTAGTTCTGTAATCTCATCGTTTGTTTTTTCTTCTGAAAATACTTGTACTGAATGTACTTTATTTTTTGTTTCTTTTATTTCAGAATATTCAGAATTATTTTCCGTCTCAACTTCTGAAACCTCTGGAACAGTTATTAATTCAGTATTATCCTCGGTAAGTTCAGACAGAATTTCTTCATTTATTATTTCTTCGGGAATAATTTCTTGTTTAATTTCATCTGTTTTTTCTACAAGAACAATTGGAAGAATTTCTGATTGAATTTCAGTTTCTTTTTCTGATGTTTTTTCAGTGATTTCTTCAATTATTTCTGTATTTTCAGGTTCTGTTATTTTTTCTTCAGGAATAAAATCTGTAACATCAGAAATTATATTTTCATCTATTTTTTCTTCATAAATATTTGTTGTTGTATTTTCTTCAATAATCTGTTCCTGCTCAGGTATGAATTCTTCTTTTGCAGAAATTTTTGTTTCAGAAATTTTTTCCGGGTCTGCAGGTATGTCTGAAATTTCAGGAATCAACGTTTCTGTATTATTAGAGATTTCTTCCGGTAATGCCTCTATCGTTGATTTTTCTTCAATTTTTTCTTTGCTGATAACCGGAATTTGTGTTTCAGAAGTTTTTGCAACAGGAATAGAAATTTCTATTTGTTCATCGTACACGGGTATTTGTTGCGCTACAGAAACATTTTGAATGAGTTTGGAGAAAATCAGCTTGTGTAATATTTTTCTGTCTGTAATGTATGCAGAGGAGACTTTAAGCTGATTGTTGTATTTAATGTCTTCCTGATTATGTAGATTTTTCAATAAAAGCAAATGTGCGGTCTGAAAATAGGGATATTCACGCACCACTTCCATGACGTCCATCAGGCTGCTTTCATTCAGCGTTTCAGGATTTTTAAGATATGCTATGAATTTTTCCCTGTTCATTTCATTAAAATGTTATTCTAACGTAATATTTCCTTTAGAAAAATCAATTATAAGTTTTTTATTTCTGAAAAAATCAAGCCCTAATAATCCGTCAACAAATGTTGTGTATGGTAGTTTATGAGAGATTACTTTTAAATTTTTTCTTGTTAATCCTAATACTTTAATTGAAGATATTTTATAAAGTTGAGCCTTTTCAATTCTACTGCCGGTTGTGATATTTATACAATCAATAGCATCGGTTTTCTGATACCCCAGAGATTCTAAAACATCTTGATTTATTAATGATGTTGTAGCTCCGGTGTCAATTGCAAAAATAAATACACCAATTCCATTCTTCCCTTTTATTGATACATTTACTAATACGAGTCCATGTTTGCCGTTAAATTGATTGTGGGTCATAAAACATAAACTTCGTTTGTTGGCATTTTTCCCATATATAAAACAGCAAAATTTTTATTTTTGCTTTTGTCTTTTTTTAAGATTTCATATACTTTTTGCTTGTCTTTGTTAAAGTAAATCAATTCTCCGGATATTAATATATTGCCATCCTTATATTCTGGGTTATATATCAAAGCCCATGTTTCTCTCGCTCGATTTTTAATTTGATTTAATTTTAGTTTCTCGTTTGTAAGTATCATAACTGTTGTTTTTACTCAAATATAAATGTAATTTAGAAATCTTCCAAATCAAAATATTGGCTGAACACAATTAGTACAATGTTATACTATTCCTAAATCGAATGAAAGACCAGCACTACCAATTAACAACCGATTTTGTAAAAATATCATCCACTAATTGTTTTACTATTTGCTTTATTAATTCTTTTTCTACACTGTCAAGGCTTTTTGATGACTCATAATCTTCGTACTTGCTGAAACTGTTGTCAAAGTCTTGTTTTGGATTTTTGTTATTCGTAAATTTTACTCTTATCGTAATAGTAAGCCTGTTAAACGAGGCAGTCTGGTTTTGTTGTATGGCAAGCGGATCCACTTTGTAATCTGTAATTTCGCCTTCAAAATTCAGGTCGCTGTTTGCTGCAACAAGCTGTAGATTCGTTTGCGAGGTAAATTTATCTTTCATCGCTTCTGTAAATTCTTGGCTTAATACAGGCTGAAAATTGGCTGCCCTGTTCGGAAAATTTGGAATAGAAACTGTTTTAATATCCGGCGATATAGAAGCCCCTGTAAAGGAATAGCTGACAGTACACGCAGTCATTAAAAAAAAGCAAAAATATGCAATTGAAAAAAAAGCAAGTATTTCAGGTTTCCGTATTTTGATATATAATTTATAAATGTGCATCAGGTTTTTCTATACATAATTTTTTTGTCTTCATTTTTAATAATACGAAAGAATATAAGGATGTTCGGTAGTGCTACGATAGATGTTCAATAGATGCTCAATTGTTAATTCGATAGTACAACAATAGGTGTTCGGTTGATGTTCAATTGTATTCCTACCGAATTCCTATTGAATTCCAATTGAATTCCTAATTCTAAATTAATATTATTCATCCAAATTATACTCCTTAAGCTTCCGATAAAGTGTCCGCTCTGAAATACCAAGTTCCTGAGCTGCATATTTTCTTTTGCCTTTATGTCTATCCAGTGCTTTTTTTATGAGTTCGATTTCTTTGTCTGTTATAGATAATGATTCTTCGACAAAAACTTCTGTGTCTGTAATATCGTCTGGATTATTCCTTTTTATGTCAGAAATTACAGATGTGTGCTGTTGTACAAGGGGCTCGGCTTCTTCGTAAATATTTTCAAAAATCTTATTTCTTTTTTCCTGTGTAAAAGCATCGGGTTCATGCTGTATGATATCGTGGACAAGCTTTTTAAGGTCGTTCACGTCTTTTTTCATATCAAAGAGAATTTTGTAAAGAATTTCTCTTTCATTGGCAAAGGTTTGTTCGTCAATGGGCTTATTATATAAAGCGGGGAGTGTTGTTGTATCGTGATCCGGAACATATTTTCTCAGTGTTTCCGCATTGATTTCACGTTTTTGTTCAATAACTGAAATTTGCTCCGTAATGTTCTTTAGCTGCCTAACATTTCCGTTCCATCTGAAATTTGTTAAAATCCGGACAGCTTCATTATCGAGTTGAATCGCCGGCATACGATATCTTTCTGCGAAATCGCCGGCAAATTTTCTGAACAACAAATGTATGTCCTCTTTTCTTTCCCTGAGCGGCGGAATATAAATCGGAACAGTATTTAACCTGTAATACAGGTCTTCTCTGAATTTTCCGTTATTAATGGCTTTTTGAACATCTAGATTTGTTGCAGCCACAACTCTTACATTTGTTTTTTGAACTTTAGAAGAACCGACTTTGTAAAATTCGCCGGTTTCAAGAACTCTGAGTAATCGAACCTGTGTAGATAAAGGCAGTTCTGCAACTTCATCCAGAAAAATGGTGCCTTTGTCTGCAACTTCAAAATACCCTTTACGCATGTCGTAAGCACCCGTGAAGGAACCTTTTTCATGACCAAAAAGTTCTGAATCTATTGTCCCTTCGGGTATAGCACCGCAATTAACAGCAATAAACTGACCATGTTTACGTGCGCTGAAGTGATGAATTATCTGAGGGAAAACTTCTTTTCCTGAACCGCTTTCCCCTGTAATAAGAACAGAAAGATCTGTGGGCGCTACCTGTACCGCAACATTAATAGCATGGTCAAGTTTTTCAGAACTGCCAATAATCCCAAATCGTTGCTTGATCTGCTGAATGTTCATATTCATATATTGTGTAAAAAAATTGTCTACTCTACTGTTACCGATTTCGCTAAATTTCTTGGCTGGTCAACATTGCATCCTCGCATTACAGCAATGTAGTAGGAGAGGAGTTGCAAAGGAATAACTGCCAGCAATGGTGCAAGCGCAAAATCAGAATTCGGAATTTCCATAATATGATCGGCCATTGATTTTATCACCGTGTCTCCTTCATTGACAATAGCAATAACAATACCTTTTCTCGCTTTTACTTCCTGTATGTTGCTTACAATTTTATCATAGGTGTTATCTTTTACGGCAATAACAACTACCGGCATTTTTTCGTCAATGAGCGCAATCGGTCCGTGTTTCATTTCAGCAGCGGGGTATCCTTCTGCGTGTATGTAAGAAATTTCTTTAAGTTTTAATGCTCCTTCCAGAGCCACGGGGAAGTAGTAACCACGACCTAAATAGAGAAAGTTGTTTGAGTTTTTGTATAGTGCTGCAATTTCTTTGTATTCTTCATTTTTAGAAAGAATCTTGTCAACTTTATTGGGTATTTCTGTAAGGTGCTTAATCAGCGCAGTGTATTCTTCTTTGGTAAGCGTGCCGCGTTTGTCTCCAAGGTGCATAGCAATCATTGCAAGTACTGTTACTTGGGCAGTGAATGCTTTTGTTGAGGCAACACCTATTTCTGGACCTGCATGCGTGTAAACTCCTGCGTGCGTTTCTCTCGGAATACTTGATCCGACAACATTGCAAATTCCCAGTACTAACGCACCTGCTTCTTTTGCAAGTTTAATTGCAGCAAGCGTATCTGCTGTTTCACCGCTCTGGCTTATTGCTATAACAACATCGTCTTTAAATATAACCGGATTTCTGTACCGGAATTCTGATGCGTATTCTACTTCTACCGGAATTCTGGCGAACTCTTCAAAAAGATATTCCCCAACAAGTCCCGCATGCCAGGAGGTTCCGCAGCCAATGATAATAATTCTTTTTGCTTCTATAAGGCGAGGCATCACATGGTAAAGTCCGCCCAGAGTAATTTCAGGATTATCCGAAACAACGCGCCCTCTCATTGTGTCAAGAATAGAGCGTGATTGCTCGAATATTTCTTTCAGCATGAAGTGGTCGAAACCACCTTTTTCGATTTCACCAATATCAAGATCTAATGTGTGTACTTCAGGAGTTAGCGTGTCGTTATGTATTGTTTTAAGAGAAAGATCGTTGTTTTTTATTACAGCAACATTGTTGTCGTTCATATATATTACACTGTGCGTGTACTCAACAATGGGAGTAGCATCAGAAGCAAAGAAATATTCTCCGTCTCCAATCCCGATAACGAGCGGACTTCCTTTTCTGGCTGCAATGAGTTGTTCTTTTTCATCTTTGCATATAACAATAATTCCGTAGGCACCGATAACTTTTGTCAGGGCAAGGCGTACAGCAATTTCAGCTGATACATTCCCTTTCATGTAAATATATTCGATGAGGTTGGCAAGGACTTCAGTGTCTGTTTCACTTTTAAAAATGTAGCCCCTGTCTTCAAGTCTTTGTTTTAACCTTGAATAATTTTCAATAATACCATTATGTATAATTACAAAATGTCCGTTCATTGAAGCGTGTGGGTGCGCATTTACATCATTTGGCTCCCCATGTGTTGCCCATCGTGTATGTCCTATTCCAATGAAACCGGTCATGTCTTCTTTCTTTGTCAGTTCTTCCAAATCAGAAACCTTACCTTTGCATTTAAAAATACGGGTTTCACCATTAAGAATAGCAACTCCTGCTGAATCGTAACCACGATATTCAAGTCTTTTGAGTCCTTTTATTATGATAGGATATGCTTGTCTTTTTCCTATATAGCCTACAATTCCACACATGTTATTTTGGTTTAATTTATAACATTAATAAACGAAAAAGAATCAAAAATAATATTTAAAACCTAAACTGACAAGAAAAAAGATAATGTGTTGATCTATAGGCGTAAAAAAAGCGGGCTGCACCCGCTTACTGAAAAGAATTATGAACCAAGAAGCTCTTTGATTTTATCGGATACTATTTTATTATCTGCTTTTCCTGCAAAATGTTTGCTTGCAATTCCCATTACCTTGCCCATTTCTTTTACAGATGTGGCTCCGGTTTCTGCAATGATTTTTTTCAGATCTGTAATTATTTCTTCTTCGCTCATTTGTTTAGGAAGATATGCTTCAATAACGGATGCTTCGAATTCTTCCTGTGTGTAAAGATCTTCGCGCCCCTGCTGTTTGTACACCAGAGCAGCTTCTTTTCTTTGTTTAACTAATTTTTGAAGAATTTTTAATTCAGTGTCGGATGTTATTATATTTCCAGCGCCCGATGTTTTAGCCATGATAATTTCGGCTTTAACTGCGCGAAGCGCAAGCAATTTTGCCTGATCTCTTGCAAGCATTGCTGCTTTAATGTCGTTGTTGATTTTTTCTTCTAATGCCATAGTTTTATTATTCTTTGAAAGTAAGTTATTTTTTAATTTTGTTGCAGGTTGCAGGTTGCATGTAACCTGTAACCTGCAACCTGCAACATTTTCAATAATTTTTTAGATTACAAGTTCATCTTCCGTTAGTCTACTTTGTCGTGTAAATAGGGATTGTTTTCGCGTATCTGTATGTTGTTGTTACTATCAGTTGATGCGGTAAATCGTGATACTTCCGTTTCTTGTTTCGTTTCTTCTTTAGCAATATTTTTTTGAAGTCTTTTGTAAGCCGGCTCGTTTTCCATTTTTTCTACATGCGAATCGCTGAGGTTGCTGAGCGCTTTTATTTTTTCAAATTTTTCACGCATGGTTTTAGTCTCTTCAAGTGGCATGGAAAGTTGTTTTACTTCAGTGCTTTCCCTTGCTTGTGAAACAGGCTTTACCTGAAAATTTGTTACATCCTCTTCTTTTTCTTTATTAAAGGAAAACAACTCAGGTTCATTGTTGTTGCTGATTGTTGCCTTCGTTTCATTTATTGGTTCTTCATAATGTTCGATTTCTTGCACTTCATCTATGATTTCAATTATGTCGACTTCGTTGTTTTCTTCAGGAATTACAATTATTTTTTCTTCTTCCTTTTTGTCGAGTTCGACTTTTCGTGTATCAACAGGCTCATAGGTGGTAAGTTCAGGAATGCTGTTTGCTTCAAATCCGGTTGCAATAATTGTAACATTAATTTTATTTCCAAGATTTTCATCAGCACCATTCCCCCATATAATATTTGCGGATGTTTTAACCGAACGCAGCACGTGGTCTGTGATTTCGCCAACTTCATCCATGGTAATTTCTTCGGTTCCGGAAGTAATATTCAGCAGAATATTTTTTGCGCCGTTTATATCATTGTTGTTAAGCAAAGGAGAATTTAAGGCTTCTTTGATGGCATCGGCTGCTCGGTTTTCTCCTTCTGCGGATGCAGATCCCATAAGTGCTACACCGCTTTGTTTCATTACTGTTTTTACATCTTCAAAGTCAACATTTACGTAACCATGTACCGTTATAATTTCAGCAATTCCTTTCGCAGCTATTGCCAAGACGTTATCTGCTCTCTTGAATGCTTCTGAAATTTTTTGATTGCCATGAATTTCACGGAGTTTTTCATTGTTAATTACCAGAAGGGAATCAACATACTGTCTCATTTCTGCTATGCCTTGAATCGCTTGTTCAAAACGCAGAGGTCCTTCAAATTTAAAAGGTATCGTTATAATACCCACTGTCAGAATATCTCTTTCTTTAGCTGCTTTTGCAATAATCGGCGCAGCTCCGGTTCCTGTTCCTCCGCCCATTCCCGCAGTGATGAAAACCATTTTTGTATTGTCTTCGAGTATCTTCAGAATGTCATCAAGACTTTCTATGGCAGCCTGTTTCCCCTGTTCGGGTTTGTTGCCGGCACCACGACCTTCTGTTAGAGTCATCCCCAGTTGAATTTTATTTGGAATAGGGCTGCGTTTTAATGCCTGCGCATCTGTATTGCAAACGACAAAGCCTACATCTTTTATGCCTGTTTCATACATGTAATTAACAGCATTGCTTCCGCCTCCACCTACACCAATAACTTTGATGATTGAGGTTTCGTCAATGGGCAGCTCGAAATTTAATATATCTTCTGACATGTTGTTTGTTTTTATTAGTTACATAAATGTTGACCTGAAATGTTTATTTTAGATGGTTTAATTCATATACTTCTACCTTTTGTTTCAAGTTGCAGGTTTCATGTTGTATTATGATATTTGATATTTTAATATTTTACTTGCAACCTGTAACTTGCAACACCATTATTAAAGTTTATGAATAATATAGGTTAGGTTGTTTGATTTAAAGCAATAATTTTATATTTTAGTGTCTTTATAATCAAAAAGATTATCAACCATTCTTCCGAACCAACCCGGTTTTTTATTCTCTTTATTGGTGTTATCGGAATGTTCAATTTCTTCTTCTTTATAGTCTTCCGGTCTATAAGAATTTTGTTCTTCTGTTGCAGAAATTGTAACATCTTCTTCCGCCTGAATTTCATGAACCGGTTCTGTAATTTCGATTGCAGGTTTTTCTTCTTCTATGAAATTTACAATTTTTGTTTGTTCAAATCCTAAAAGAATCAAGCCAATAGATGTAGAGAAGCGTGGATGGTTGATTTCTTTAATTACATCACTCTTGAGATATTCATTCGGATAGCCGATGCGTATGTCTTTTCCGGTAATGTATGAAACTCTTTGCGGAAGATTTTTCAGCAGGGAGCCACCACCTGTTATAACAATGCCTGCGCCAAGTTTGTCACCGAATCCTGATGTTTCAATCTGGTAATATATTGCTCCGAAAATTTCATCAATTCTTGCCTGAATAATGTGCGCAAGGCTGTTGCATGAAATTTCTTTCGGATCGCGTCCTTTTAATCCCGGAATGGTAATCAGATAATCATCGTCTAAAGAGCTTGGGAAAGCAGACCCATGCTGAAGTTTCAGCGATTCTGCCTGACGTTCTAATATTGCGTATGCTTGTTTGATGTCTGAAGTGATAACATTTCCTCCAAAGGGAACAACGGCTGTGTGGCATATAATCCCATCATAATAAATAGCAATGTCTGTAGTGCCACCACCTATGTCTACAAGAGCAACGCCGATTTCTTTTTCGTCATCAGTAAGAATTGCACGTGATGAGGCGAGAGGCTCAAGAATTAGCCCCACAGGTGTAATGTTGTTTCTTGCCACGCATTTATTAATGTTATTTGCAGCAGCTGTTTGTCCTATGACAATGTGGAAATTCCCTTCCAGCCTTTTACCATACATGCCCACTGGATTTTTTATGTCGGTTTCATTGTCTACAATGAAACTCTGTGGCAGAATGTGCAGAATTTGTTCTCCCGGATTGATGGGAATTCCATACATGTTTTCGATCAAACGCTCTACGTCTGATTTGTTGATTTCTTCATTGCGTACATCCGTGTTGATAGATCCCCTGCTTTTTACGCTTTTAATGTGCTGCCCTGCTATTCCTACATAAGCCTCAGAAATTTTTACTCCAGCCATGTTCTGTGCTGTTTCTACGGCTTTGTGAATAGCATTGATGGTTTCTTCGATGTTAAGCACCATTCCCCGTTTTACACCCGTGGATATGGTTTCTCCCATCCCAATAACTTCAATGTGCCCAGATGGGTCTTTCTTGCCGATAATGGCTACAACTTTTGTTGTTCCAATATCAATAGCTGCTACAATACTACTTCCTTTCATACTTATTATTCAATTTTAGTGCAGATAACTTGATTTTTAAATTTAATATTTATGTTTTTATATTTTTTCCAACCAACATTGTTTAACCCATATTTATATAATGCTTCCAGCTTAAAAAATTTTTCTTCTATATTTTCGGCTGTCCCAAAAATTATAGTGTGTGCTCCGAGACGAGGCGTCAGCTCTATCTCCTGATGATTGTTAATGTAAACCTGCTCAATTTGCGCTTTCCAAAAATCATTTTTCCATATATACATCCCAAGTGTGAATAAATCATTTAATAATGAATTTCTGCTCATATCGCCATTTGAAGGGATAGATAAATTTTTCTTTTTGTTTTTATTGTATGATTCATTTATTTCTCCATTCACTATAAGAACATGCGCTGTGTATTTATCCGATAATGGCATGATTTTTCCATCTTCGTCAATATAATATCCTTCTGTTTTTTTATTCATTATTCGCATGACCGGGTTTCTCTGACATAAATCAACCGTAAGAATACCATCAATACTTTTATAGACTTCTGCTTTTTTAACTGCTGGATGCGTATAAAGCAGACTTTCTAATTTTTCAAGATTAATTGTGCTTAAATACATACCTTTTGGCTGTAATTTATGTACGTCAAATAATAGCGAGATGTCTTCTTTTTCAATAAAAGAATGATCCGGATTTTTAATTATCACTTTAATGTTATGACACTTTATCTCTTCACTTTTTTTATTTGTAAACCCAAGAGCCACGACCATGTAAGCGAGTACAAGCAACCATCCTGTTATATGTAATATTTTTTTAAGCATTCAGGCAAAGTTGTTTTATTTCCGATACATACAGGTCTATATCGCCTGCTCCCATTGTCAGTAATACTTCTGTATTATTTTTATTAATTTTTCCTGTTATTTCTGTTTTGCTGCACAGTATTTTATTTTTTATTGAAACCTTATCAAAAATTAGTTCAGATGTTACTCCCGGCATTGCTTTTTCGCGTGCAGGATAAATTTCGGTAAGTATTAATTCATCAAGCATGCTGAGGCTTTTCGCAAAGTCATCTGCAAAATCTTTTGTCCGTGAAAACAGATGCGGTTGAAAAATTCCTGTAATTTTTTTTCCGGGATACATTTCTTTTACAGACGAGATAAATGCTTTTATTTCCTCGGGATGATGTGCGTAGTCATCAATGTAAACAATGTTATTTGTTTCAACCTGTATATCAAAACGCCTGTTATTTCCTTTAAATGTATGCATTGCATCACGCATATTTTTTTCAGGTACTCCGGCGAGAAATGCAGCTGCAAGTGCTGCTACGGCATTTTCTACATTGATGATACCGGGAATTCCGCAGGTAATGGACTCTATTGCTGTACCCAGAGGTGTGATAAAATCAAATACGTACCGATTCGCTTCTATCTTTATATTTCTTGCAAAAAAGTCGGTTTCTGAATTTAAAGAATATTTGTAAATGTGATAAAATTTATTTTTTGGCAATTCAATATTGATTCCTTTTTTGATAATCAGGCTTCCATTAGTTTGAATTTTTTCCACAAAAGCTGAAAATGATTTTTTAACCTCTTCATACGTGCCATAAATATCGAGATGGTCTGCATCCACGGCTGATATAATAGCTATTTGCGGTTCAAGGTGTAAGAACGAACGATCGAATTCATCTGCTTCTGCAACTACAAAAGGACTTGATTCTGACAGCAAAAGATTTGTATTGTAATTTTTAGAAATCCCGCCAAGAAATGCGTTGCAGCTTTTTTCAGACGCATACAATAAATGAGCAATCATGCTCGATATGGTTGTTTTACCGTGAGTTCCTGCAACAGCGATGCTTGTTTTTTTCCGACTAATCATCCCAAGAACTTCCGAACGTTTTAAAAGGGTAAAATTATTTTTTTTAAAAAATGTCAGTTCTTTATGTTCTTCCGGAATGGCAGGCGTGTAGATTACAAGCGTGTTTTCAATGTCTGCGTTATCAATCATAAATGCAGGAATCAGATTCGGGTCGTCGGTATAATGAACCGCAATTCCTTCATCAGAGAGTTTATCTGTTAATGAAGTTTTTGTTTTATCATACCCTGCCACGTTTTTCCCAATGAAAAGAAAATAGCGGGCAAGCGCACTCATGCCGATTCCTCCGATACCAATCAGATAAATATTTTGAATTTTGTCAAACTGCATGTCTCTTCTTTTCTTCTATAAGTTTTAATATTTCATCAGCAATAATGTCTGCTGAATTTTTATAAGCCATTTTTGCAATATTCTGGTTAAATGTATTTTTTGTAAAATCATCATTAATCAGCTTTATTGCTTCATTCACGAGCTTTTCACGGGCCTCTGCATCTGTAACCATTAAGGCTGCATTTTTATTAACAAGTGCCATTGCATTTTTTGTCTGATGATCTTCTGCCACGTTAGGAGAAGGAACCAAAATCGCCGGTTTGTGAACCAGACAAAGTTCTGAAATTGTGCTTGCTCCTGCTCTCGATATCACAATATCCGCAATGACAAATGCATAATCCATACGGGTAATAAATTCAAACACTTTAATGTCTTGCGTGGCATATTGTGTTATTTCATTTTTTGCCTGATTAAAAAAAGATTTTCCTGTCTGCCAGATAACCTGAATTTTTTCACGAAGCAAAAAATCAAGATTCGCGCAAATGCTTTCATTTATTGTTCTTGCACCGAGGCTACCACCAACAATCAGCAATACTTTTCTGTTTCCTGTAACCTGAAAATGTTCGTATGCTTTTTCTATGTTAATATGTTCAATGATATCCTGTCTGACAGGGTTTCCTGTGATAATAATTTTTTCTGCAGGAAAGTATTTTTCCATTCCTTCATAAGCGACGCAAATTTTATCTGCTTTTTTTGCAAGAATTTTATTTGTTACTCCCGGATATGAATTTTGTTCTTGTATAACTGTCGGAATATTTCTTGAACATGCCACCCGTAGCACAGGACCGCTTGCATACCCTCCAACACCAACTGCTGCATCGGGTTTGAATTCCTTGATTACTTTCCGCGCTTTCATCATACTTGCAAAAAGTTTAAAAAAGAACGTGAGATTTTTTAGTGTCAGCCTCCTGTGAAAGCCCGCAACCGGAAGACCTGTGATTTTATATCCTGCTGCCGGAACTTTTTCCATTTCCATTTTTCCGATAGCGCCCACAAACAGAATCTCAATGCTGCTGTCTTTTTTCTTCAGCGCATTTGCAATAGATATGGCAGGAAAGATATGCCCTCCCGTGCCTCCACCGCTTATGATGATTCTTTTAGGCTGTTGCCGGAGCTGTGTCTGATTCATTCTCTGATTCTTTAATACTTCTGCTTATACTTAATAAAATACCCAAAGCCACGCTTGTGAAAAATATGGATGTGCCTCCCATGCTTACCAATGGAAGCGTTTGACCTGTTACAGGAAATATATTTACTGCTACGGCCATATTTATAAATGCTTGAAAAACCAGACTGAATGTTAGTCCGACTGCTAGTAGCGCTGCAAATGACGATTGTGCTTTTCGAATAATAACTCCTGCTCTATAGATTAAAAACAGGTACAGACCTATTATTGGGAATGCCCCGAATAATAAACCATACTCTTCCACAACAATAGCAAAAATGAAATCGGAGTAGGGGTGGGGCAGAAAATTTCTTTGAGAACTGTTTCCCGGTCCTTTTCCAAATAATCCTCCCGATGAAACAGCAATTTTAGATTGTTCTGCCTGAAAATTTGCATCTCCGTGATCTTCTGCTTTGCCTATAAAACTTAGCCATCTGCTTTTCCACGTGCATCCTCTGGGAAACAGGTCGCATTTGAACATAATAATACCTATAAAAATTCCGCCGAGAACAACGCCTATTCCTGCTACGGCTAGTAAATGTTTTATGTTGATTCTTCCGATAAACATCATTACAAAAGCAATAACAAAAATAATTGCAGCAGTGCTGAAATTCGCTGGAAATATGAGTAGGCAAACAGCGCATGTTGCTATCATTGCAGGTCTGAAGGCTGTTTTCCAGTTTCTCATATCGCCCTGACTTTTCGAAAGAATTCGTGCCAGAAACATTATCAGCGCTAGTTTTGCAAAGTCTGATGTTTGAAAAGTTACGCCACCAGGCAGTGTCAGCCAGCGCGATGCTTCATTCAAATTTGTTCCTAATGCTAATGTTAGAATTAGTAAAGGAATGGATGCAAAAAATAAAATTCGGGAAATTTTAGCATAAAAAACGTAAGGGATATAATGTGTGAGATATGTGATAACCAAACCCGCCAGCATGATTGTAGAATGTTTAAACAGATAATGGCTTGTGTCTCCTCCCTGATATTTATATGCAAGTGTTCCCGTTGAACTGAACACAGCAAGTAGCGAATACACAGAAAGTATAATCATTACCGTCCAGATAACCGGATCACCTTTAAAATATTTCAGAAACAATGCTTTCATTTATTTACTCTTACAATTTTTTTTAGATATTCAATAGATATTCAATAGATATTCAATAGATGTTCAGTAGATGTTCAATGGAAGTTCTATTGTATTCCTATTGTATTCCTATTGTATTCCTATTGTATTCCTATCGTACATCAATTCGTAATTCCTAATTCGTAATTCCTAATTCATAATTCATAATTCATAATTCCTAATTCCTAATTCTCCTACAGTTCTCTAACACATTTCTTAAACTGTCTTCCTCTGTCTTCATAATTTTCAAACAGGTCGAATGAAGCGCATGCCGGAGATAGCAAAACCACATCTCCTTTTTTTGCGAGCTTGTAGCAGGCTGCTATTGCATCAGTCATAGATTTTGCTTCAACCATTGTTTTTCCTAATGGTTTGAATGAGGCAATGATTTTGGAGTTGTCAATACCAAGACAAATAATTGCCTTAACTTTGTCTTTAACAAGATCGAGCAACATACTGTAATCATTCCCTTTATCCTGTCCTCCTACAATCCACACGATTGGTTTTTTCATTGATTCAAGCGCATACCAGGTTGAATTGATATTGGTAGCTTTTGAATCATTGATAAATTCAACTCCATGAACCATAATAACCTGTTCCAGGCGATGCTCAACACCTTTAAATTCCATCAGACTTTCACGTATTACGTTTTTTCTGATGTTGATAATCTGGCTTCCAATGCTCGCAGCCATTGAATTGTAGGTGTTGTGTCTTCCCTGTAATGCTAATTCGTGTATTGTCATGCTAAATTCCGTATTAGTGGTTTTAATTATTATGTTGTTATCTTTTGAATATGCTCCCTGTTGTGTTTCTTGTGTAAGTGAAAAAGGATATTTCTGTGATTTTATTTTTCTTTTTTCCAGTTCCTGAACAATCACTAAATCGTCGGAACAGTAAATGAAATGATCCTCTTCTGTTTGATTCTGTGTAACCCTGAATTTCGAATTGATATATTTTTGAAATTTATAATCATATCGGTCAAGGTGATCAGGAGTGATGTTCATCAATACTGCAATTTCTGCTTTAAAATCATACATATCATCAAGCTGAAAACTGCTGAGTTCAATCACATAATAATCGTAATTTTTTTCATGTACCTGAAGTGCAAAACTGTTTCCTACATTGCCCGCAAGCCCTACATTTAATCCTGCTTTTTTAAGTATTTCATAAGTTAAAAGCGTTGTTGTTGTTTTACCGTTACTTCCGGTTATACATATTTTTATTGCATTGGTATATCTTCCAGCAAATTCAATTTCCGATATAACAGGAATTTTTTTTGCTTTGATTTTTTTTACTATGGGTAATTTATCGGGAATACCGGGGCTTTTAATAATCTCATCGGCATTCAGGATTAAAGCTTCGGTATGTTGTTTTTCTTCCCATGAAATTTTATTTTTTTCAAGAAGCTTTTTGTATTTTGGTTTTATTTCTCCAAAATCAGAAAGAAAAACATCAAAGCCTTTACCATTAGCAAGAACTGCAGCTCCTGTGCCGCTTTCTCCTCCTCCTAATATGACCATTCGTTTTTGCATTTTCTTACCTGAGTTTTAGTGTTGCAATAGTTATTACAGCGAGAATAATTCCTACAATCCAGAAACGTGTAACAATTTTTGGTTCTGTATAACCAAGCTTCTGATAGTGATGATGCAGGGGTGCCATTTTAAATATTCTTCGTCCTGCACCAAATTTCTTTTTTGTATATTTAAAATAACTTACCTGAAGCATCACAGACAGATTTTCTACAAGGAATATTCCGCATAAAATCGGTATTAGCAATTCTTTACGTATGATAATTGCAAATACAGCGATGATGCCTCCGATGGCAAGACTGCCTGTGTCTCCCATGAATACTTGTGCCGGAAATGAATTGTACCATAAAAACCCCACAGTAGCTCCGATAAATGCGGCAGCAAAAATTACCAGTTCTCCGGAGTGCGGGATGTACATTATATTAAGATAATTTGCATAAATCATGTTGCCGCCCACGTATGCCAATATTCCAAGTGTAGTTGCAATAATAGCTGATGTTCCTGTAGCAAGCCCGTCAAGTCCGTCTGTCATGTTTGCTCCGTTTGAAACAGCAGTGATGATGATAATCGTAATGATAACAAATACTACCCATGCCCATCTTCTGGCCTGGTTTCCAAGAAAACCTACTAAGTATTTATAATCAAATTCATTATTTTTTAAAAAAGGTATGGTTGTTTTAGTTGACTTTGACGTATTCGCGAAATAGAAAGATTTAATATCTCTGGTGCTGTAGCCTTCACCATTTTCGCCGGGTGCTATTTTTTCCTCTTTAACAACTTTTTCTTTTATTACAACCTGCGGACTGAAATAAAATGTAAATCCAATGATGAGACCCAGTCCTATTTGTCCTAATATTTTATATTTACCTGCAAGTCCTTCTTTATTTTTTTTGAAGACTTTAATATAGTCGTCTATATATCCTAAAACACCCAACCATACTGTTGTTACAATCATCAGAATGATGTAAACATTGTGTAGTTTTGCAAAAAGAAAAGTTGGAATCAGAATGGAAATGAGAATAATAATTCCACCCATTGTCGGAGTTCCTTTTTTATGATACTGCCCTTCCAGACCAAGCTCACGAATGGTTTCCCCGATTTGTTTTCTTTGCAGATAACGGATAATTTTTTTTCCGATAAGTAATGAAACAATTAAAGATGTAATGAGAGCAGCGGCAGCGCGAAACGTAATATATTCAAATACTCCGGCTCCGGGAAAATGAATTGATTGTAAATAATGAAATAAATAGTACAGCATTAAATTAGCTCATTAAAATAATTTATGATAATTTCTTTATCATTGAAATGATGTTTTTCTCCTTTGATTTCCTGATAATTTTCATGACCTTTTCCGGCTACAAGAAGAATGTCTCCTCTTTCACACATAGAGCAGGCTGCAATGATTGCCTCTTTTCTGTCGGTAATTTTTATTGTTTTTCTTTTATTGTGAATTTCTACTCCGGCGAATATTTCTTCAATAATATTTTCAGGAATTTCGTTTCTCGGATTATCGGATGTAAGTATTACTTTATCGCTCATTTCAGAGCATACTTTACCCATAACCGGTCTTTTTGTTCTATCTCTGTTACCCCCTGCGCCTACTACAGTAAATAATCTGCCTTGTCCGTTGCGGATTTCATTAATGGTTTTTAAAACATTTACCAAAGCATCGGGTGTGTGGGCATAATCAACTATGGCTGTAATGTCGTTTTTCGTGCGTATGTATTCAAATCTTCCATCAACGGTTGTGAGCTTGCTGAGTCCCTGTAGTACTTCGTTTTTATTGTGCCCGAGCAAAATTGCTGTACCGTAAATTGCAAGCAGATTGTAAGCGTTGAAAGTTCCTATCAGGCGCGTCCATACATCATTCCCGTCAAACTGTAGCTGCATTCCGTCAAAGAGACTTTCTGTAATTCTGCATCTGAAATCTGACAGGGACATAAGTGCGTAGGTTAATTTTTTTGCACTTGTATTTTGCATCATAATTTTTCCATTCCTGTCATCAATGTTTACTAAAGCAAATGCATCGGCTTGGAGCTTATCAAAAAATAATTTTTTAGCTTTCAGATATTCTTCAAATGTTTTATGATAATCAAGATGGTCGTGTGTAATGTTTGTGAAAACTGCGCCCTTAAATGTTAATCCTGATATACGATTTTGAACAATTGCATGCGAGCTTACTTCCATAAAGCAATAATCGCAACCGGCATGTACCATTTCATTTAATAGAAAATTGATCTGGATTGCATCGGGCGTTGTGTGTGTTGCATCTATAGCCTGATTGTCTATATAGTTTTTTACTGTAGATAATAATCCGCATTTATATCCTAAATGTTTTGCAAGCTGATAGGAAAGTGTTGCAGTAGTTGTTTTGCCGTTGGTTCCTGTTATGCCAACAAGTTGTATTTTTGAAGATGGATTATCGAAATAATTGGATGCGATTTTTCCAAGTACATCCGAGCAGTTTTCAACCTGAATATATGTAACTGTGTTATGAATATTTTCCGGAATCTGTTCGCAAACAATTGCGATAGCTCCGCTTTCAATACTTTTTGAAATAAAAGAATGTCCATCTGTAGTAGTGCCCGATACAGCAATGAAAAGATTATTTTTTTGAATTTTTCTTGAATCAAAATTTAATTCTGAAATTTCAATATCTGCATTTCCCTGAATAGTGAGAACATTTATTCCTTGTAATATGTCGTTTAATTTTTTCAATTTATATTAATGATAATTTTATTGTATCGTTTTTATTTACTTCCATTCCTGGTTCCGGATATTGTTCTGCGATCGTGCCTCTCCCTTTTACGCATACTTTCAGTCCTTTTTGTTCTAACAGGTATACAGCATCCGATAAGCCCATCCCTATTACGCTGGGCACAATATTTTTTCTCGATGTATTTGTTGATTGGCAAATAATTTTGGAAGGTTCTGTTATTATGTTTACCCATTCAGCGTTTTCATTATCATCTACCATTTTAAATTTTAATTTTTTGCATGCAGTTTTCAGATAATCTTTATTTCCGTTTTTTACATCAGGCATTTCGCTTTTCGCGAGATAATATTTGGTAGTGCAAGGTGCATGAATGTCTAAACTTTTAGCGTAAACAAGCTCTGCTATTTCTTCAAATACAGGACCTGAAAGAGAGCCTCCGTAGAATACTTTTCCCCGCGGATTATTAATCATCACAATGCACGTGTATTTTGGATTTTCAGCAGGAAAATATCCGCAAAAGGATGCCCTGTAAGTACGATTTCCTGCATTTCCATAACCTTCTTTATCGTTTGCTATCTGAGCTGTACCGGTTTTCCCTGCAATTTTTATATGATCATTTTTTAGATTGGTGGCTGTTCCTCTTTCAACGACACCTTCTAACATTTTTCTTGCTTTTTGTACTGTTTGTTTGGAACAAATTGAGGGATGAAGAATTTCCGGATCAAATGTTTTTATTACTTTTCCATGTTCCTGAATTGCTTTAACAAAGCGGGGTTTTACCATAATTCCGTTATTGGCAATTGCATTATAAAATGCCAGTATTTGAAGAGGTGTAATTTGTATTGAATAACCAACAGACATCCATGGAAGGGTTAAGCCTGACCAGAATTTGTTTTTCGGTCCTACAATTACAGGTTTTGCTTCTCCTGGGATTTCAAGTCCGAGAGGCATGTTTAATCGCATGCTGTAAAGCCTGTCAATAAAGCGTTGTGGCTGACTTTCGTAATATCTTGTAATGATTTTTGAAACCCCGACATTCGATGATTTTTCAAATACTTTTTGAACACTGATTCTTCCGTAGCCCCCTTTATGAGAATCGCGCATAGGTTTATTATAGTACATTTTTACACCATTTTCAGTGTCAATTATGCTGTCGAGATCTACATATCCATCTTCTAATGCTACTATAAGAGATGGCAGTTTAAAAATAGAACCGGGGTCAACACTTGAGCCAATAGCATGATTGAAATACTCTCCATACCTACCTAAGCTGTCGCGCTGAAGGTTTGCCATAGCTTTGATGTCTCCCGTAGAAACCTCCATCAGCACTACACAACCCCAGTCCGCATTGCTTTCTGTAAGCTGTTTCATCAGAGAAGTTTCTGCCACATCCTGAAGAATAACGTCAATGGTAGTAATAACATCTCTGCCATCTTTGGGTTCAATTTCATTCGCATCATGAATAGGCATCCATTGATTCCCTGGAATTTTTTTCATCAGTTTAAGCCCTTTTATGCCACGTAGTTCATGATCGTAAGCGCTTTCTATTCCGAGATAACCTGATTTTTCACCCGATTCGTTTTCTAAAACATATCCAATTGTGCGGGATGCAAGAATATTAAATGGTTTAACTCTTTTGTAAGTAGGGATTGCAATAAATCCACCCCTGTTTTTTCCCATTTTGAAAATCGGAAAGTTTTTAATGGTTTTAAAGTCAGTAAAAGCAACATTTTTTTTGATAAGAAAATAGCGTTCTTTTCTTACCCTTGCGTGTTTTATTTCTTTTTTATATTGTTCTTTGGTTTTGTTTTTAAAAAAATCTGCCAGATATAAGCTTAAAGAATCAAGATTATCAATAAAAACGTCATCGGTAATGCCCTCAGCCATCATATCCATGCGTATTTCATAAAATGGAACGGAACTACAGAGTGTTTTTCCTTCTGCATCTAAAATATCGCCTCTGTTTGCCTGAATAATAAATTCTTTTTGAGATAACTCCATGGCGCGTTCTTTCCATTTTGTCCCCTCTGCAAATTGCAAATGGATAATTTTTGCAATAACCCCTATAGCAAAAAGAAAAACCAGCCAGTAGATAATTGTGAATCGGGTTAATATTTCTTTTCTGATGGGCATCTTAATTTTGTATCGTGTTTTGTTTAGTACTGGGAACTACAATTTTTTTTGGAGGCTCTATTAACAAATACAGGTCGAGTTTTTTCTCATCAATCAGCTTTGCTATTTCTGATTGCTTGCTTAGCGACATCAATTCTGACTGAACTGCAATTTTCTCGCATTTGAGCTCTTTCAGCTCATTTTGAATTGCAATAGTTTCCCTTATCATTTTTTCAGAATTGTATTTATTCGCTATATAAGCCATTGCAAGCAGCATGATGAAAAGCAAAAATGGTAACTGTTCTATTACATAATCTCTTGTAAGAATACTGCCATCAATTAAATCCCTGAATGAAGCTTTTCTTTTATCTTTCTTCTCTTTATTTTTTTCCTTCTCCTCTTCCGACTCTAGGTTGCTGAGCGTAGCCGAAGCACCGACCTCCCCCTCCTCCTGCATAGCAATATCTGCAAGCATGGCTACTTTTTCATTTATTTCTTCCGTATTTTTTTTCTTTTTTGTCACGCTTTTTGTGCAATTCTTAATTTTGCGCTACGCGCTCTTGGGTTTCTTTCAATTTCTTCATCTGTTGGAATAATCACTTTTCTGTTTACAGGTATCAGCAACAAACTTGTTTTTCCATAAATATCTTTTTCTGCCTCTCCTTCAAATTTTCCGTTTTTAAAAAAGTTTTTTACCAATCTGTCTTCTATTGAGTGATACGTTATTACAGCAATACGTCCTTCTTCGCTTAACACATCCGATGCGCTCAGCAAAAGGGTTTTCAGAGAATCTATTTCTGCGTTTACTTCTATTCTCAGCGCCTGAAAGAGTTTCGACAGATATTTGTTTTCCGTTTGTTTTGGGATATATGCCGAGAGTGTACTTTTCAAAGTCACTACAGAATCAATTTTTGTTTTTTGCCGTTCAGCAACAATTACAGAGGCGATTGTTTTTGCATTATTGATTTCTCCGTATTTTTCAAACAGATTTTTAAGCTGCGCTTCTGAATATGTATTTAAAAGAACTTCTGCTGTAACTCTCTGATTCGGGTTCATGCGCATATCAAGCGTACTGTCGAACCTATAGGAAAACCCTCTTTTTTCCGAATCAAAATGATGGGACGACACACCGAGGTCTGCCAGCAAGCCATCTATCTCTTCAATATCATGGTATCTCAGGAAGTTTTTAAGAAACCTGAAGTTTGCCTGTGCGTAGATAACCCTGTTGTCGTGTAGCTGGTTTATTTTAGCGTCGGGATCCTGGTCAAAAACCAGAATTTTCCCTTTTATTGAAAGCTTTTTCAGAATTTCCTGTGAATGTCCTCCCCCTCCGAATGTGGCATCTACGTAGACACCGTCCGGTTTGATGTTGAGTCCTTCAATGCTTTCTTTCAACAGAACCGGAGTGTGGTAGATGCTCATAATTATCGGATCTTAATCGTTAAGGAGTTCACTAAGATTTTCAAACTTGTCGCCCAGGAATTGCTCCGCGCGTTTTGCAAAATCTTCCTCATCTGTAATTCCCATCTGGTACGCTTCTTTACTCCAGATTTCAATTTTATTGTCTGTGCCGTGAAGCATTACTTCTTTTGATGCGCCGATAAGTTCCATCAGGTATTTTGGAATAAGAATCCGGTTCGCGCTGTCCAATGCCAGTTCCGCAGTGTTTTTGTAAAATTCCCTCAACAGTTTGTTGTGCTCACGGTTGTAAGGATTAAGCCTGCTTCTGATTCTTTTTACCTGAATTTCCCACTCATCCATCGGATATAAAACCAGACATTTTTCGAAAATATCTTTTCGGACAACGAAGCCTTCTTTGGCCTCAGAGCTCATTTGCTTCTTTAATGCAGAAGGCAGCAGTATTCTGCCTTTTACATCAACATTGCAGGGATGTTCGCCGATAAATGTTGTCATGTCGCCGGTTTTAAAAATCTTGTCAAAAATAGAAATTCTTCCCCACTTTCCAACACTGTCCCCCACTTTTTCCCACTTTTGTTAATAACTTTTTTGATGCGTATCAATTAAATATTTGACAAGCAATTGATTGACTGTTTTTATTGGGCTCGTGAGTCGTTAAAAAATTGGTTTAAAAGCGTATAAAATGGGAAGGGCAATTTTGGAAAACAGAATAGTATTAAGCAATCCTGTGAGGTATTGTGGGAAGCATGTGGGAAGTTATTCTCACTGGTTTGCTGGAAAACGAAGACTTTGGATTAAGATCGCCGCAGCGATTAAAAAAGTAAGTGTCGGATTAAAGATAGAAAATAATTCTGTCTGACTTTGTGTGAAAACCGGTGGGATTTGTCGTTGATTGTTCATCAAATTAAGAGAAATAATAATTGATAATTTTGATAAAATTTGTTATTTTTGTAAAAATATAATAATGAAATGATTATGATTAAAGAAAAATATATAAACCCCTTTACTGATTACGGTTTTAAAAGATTATTCGGAGAGGAGCCGAGCAAAGAATTATTGCTTGATTTTTTAAATGAGCTTTTAAAAAGTGAACAAGGAGTGATAAAAAATATTACTTATCTGCCTATGGAACGTTTGGGTTCAACAGATTCCGAAAGAAAAGCAATTTTTGATTTATACTGTGAAAATGAAAAAGGAGAAAAATTTATTGTTGAACTTCAAAAAACGAAGCAAAAATTTTTCAAAGACCGAGCTTTATATTATTCAACATTTCCAATAAGAGAACAAGCGCAAAAATCAACATGGAATTTTGAATTAAATGCGGTTTATACCATAGCCATTCTCGATTTTGAATTTGAAGAAGACAAACATGAAGCAGTTAAATATCGTTACGATGTAAAATTATCGGACATTGAAACGCACAAAGTGTTTTATGATAAATTTACTTTTATTTATCTTACAATGCCCAAATTCAACAAAAATATAGATGAATTAGAAACCAGGTTTGATAAATGGCTGTATGTAATTAAAAATCTAAACAAACTTGAAAGAGTCCCTGAAAAATTAAAAGAAAATATATTTGAAAAATTATTTGAAATAGCCGAAGTAGCAAGATTTTCTCCAACTGAATTATTGGAATATGAAGGTAGTTTAAAATATTATAGGGATTTAGAGAATTCGTTTGATACGAAATTCGAGGAAGGCATAAAGGAAGGCATAAAAGAAGAAAAACTACAAACAGTAATCAATGGATTAAAAGAAGGACTATCAATTGAGATTTTATCTAAAATAACAGGATTAACTTCTACTCAAATTGAAAATATTATAAGCAATCAGAACATATAAAAATTTCTTGTAGATTAAATATTGAACGAGAATAATAAGGTTAGAAAATCTTTAAATATTTTGGAATAATCATTTTTATGCTGTAAATTTGTTTTTACATAAATAGCCAAATAACAAATTATTTTTTATGATGAATTTGGCAACCAGCTTAAAATATTCAAAATTGAAGAAAAAGGGATGGGAACTTTAATTGTTTCTTCTGCAAATCTAGCAGCAGGTATGTATTCTTATTCGCTTTTTGTAAATGGAAAAGTGATTGATACCAAAAAAATGATCAAGCAATAATCATGTTAATCAAAAAGCCCATTCTAATTTCAGGATGGACTTTTTGTTTTTTAGTAGAAAATAGTGTTAATTTTTATATAAATATTTTTAATATATAAATTATGAAAAACCTAATACTTTTAAATTTTTTTTTAATCTTCGGAATGAATACAGAGGCACAGATAACCTTAGAACAGGATTACGATAGTTCTTCTGTTTTTAATAGCCCTAGCGATCAATTAATGATTGTACACTTTGAAGAATATGGAGATTGCTATGTGAAAATCAACAGATTAGGGAAATGCATTTGCATATACAATATGAATCATATTTTACTGAAAAATATAGATTGTTCTAGTTTTCCTTTGCTATATGGTGACAGAATTGGGGAAGTTTTATATATTTCGCAGCATTTATTTAATTTAGATTCTAAAATAGAATTTCTATATTGTTATATTGATATAAATACTCATATCGATTATACAGGTATTTATAATGAAGAAGGAAATTTATTATTTTCTGATACGGGAGTCCCATTAATTCATGTAAATACTCCACAACAGCAATTACCTATTTACAATACTTCACAGGGTACAAAAATGATACTAAGTTACCGTGACGGGCACGCAAAAGTATTCAGCCTCCCCGGCACATTAAGCCAAAGCATAGCAGAAACTAATAATTATCTGATATCTCAAAGTAGTCTTTCGAATCCATATCCCAATCCGGTTTCTAATACTACAAAGGTAGATTACAAATTGCCCGAAGGCGTAGATGTTGGAGAACTTGTGTTTTACGATTTACAAGGCAAAGAAATAAAGCGTTATCGTGTAGACAGGACATTTGATACCTTGCTGATATCTACATCAGATATTGCTGCTGGTACTTATTTTTATCAACTGCAAACAGCAAAAGATAAAAGTCAGGGAAAAAAGATGATTGTAATTAAGTGATTTGCATGTTGTAATTCAACAGAAAAGGGAGCAGTTGTTCCCTTTTTTGTTGAATTGTATCTAAACTTAAGCTTTCTTTTCAAGATTGTTTTATTTTTGCATGATTATTTTTATCTATGAAAGAAAACAACCATCAGCCTCCGTTACAGATAGACATCGAACAAATTATAGCCGCAAAAAACCCGCGACTTGCCCGATTGCTGCCTCGTTTTATACTACATTATATTAAAAGAGTTATTCATGAAAATGAGGTAAATTACGTACTCAGAACCTACGCTGATAAAACCGGGCTTGTCTTTGTAGAAGCAGTTCTTTCGTATTTTAATATAACGATAAAAACAAGCGGAGAAGAAAATATTCCTACAGACGGAAAATATATTTTTGCTGCGAATCATCCCTTAGGCGGAATTGAGGGAATGGCACTGCTGCAGGTCGTTTCACACCACAACAGAGAAGTGCGTTTTGTTGTGAATGATATTTTAACGAACCTGAAAAATTATGAACCTCTTTTTATACCTGTAAATAAGCATGGGAAATACTCGAAAGAATATGCCCAGATTATTGAAGATACCTTTCATACAAGTGCATGGATACTGTATTTTCCGGCAGGACTTGTGTCGCGAAAAGTAAAGGGAAAAATAATGGATCTGGAGTGGAAAAAAAGTTTTATTTCAAAGTCTGTGCAACATAAAAGAGATATAATCCCAGTGTATATTGAGGGAAAGAATTCTAATTTTTTTTATAATCTCTCGCGCTTGCGTACATTTCTTGGTATAAAGGCAAATATTGAGATGTTTTATCTCCCCGATGAAATGTTCCGGCAAAAGAATAAAACAATAACGCTCCATTTTGGCAAACCTGTTTCCCATACATTGTTTGACAATTCCAAAACCCCTTTGGAATGGGCAGCGTATATGAAGGAGCGGGTGTATTCAATGGGTAGATAAATTGTTTATTCGACTCCGGTGGCTGAGCGGAGTCGAAGCCAGCGGAGTCGAAGCCAGCGGAGTCGAAGCCACCGGAGCCGAAGCCACCGGAGTCGGAGTCAAAGCAACCGGAATTCAAATTTGTAAAATTTCAAAAAATCCTGTACGTTTGTTTTTTAATTTATTTTTGTGAAATATGAAAGATATTATTCCACCCGTCAGCAAAGATATTCTTGAGAAAGAACTAACAAAAGACAAGTTTGTAAAAACAACAAATTTTGGAGGAAACGAAATATATATTGTAACATATCATGATTCCCCCAATGTATTAAATGAAATTGGACGTTTGCGCGAAATATCTTTTCGTGATGCAGGCGGAGGTACAGGAAAAGAAATTGATCTGGACGATTACGATGTTTGTGAGAATTGCTATAAGCAATTGGTTGTATGGTCTCCGAAAGACCGCGAATTATTGGGCGGATATCGTTATATTCACTGCAAGGAGGCTATTGACACATCCGGAAAAGTAAACATAGCAACGGCTTCTTTATTTAATTTTTCAGATAAATTTATTTTGGATTATTTGCCTTATACTATTGAGCTCGGAAGATCTTTTGTTCAGCCTGCATATCAGTCAACAGCTGCATCCCGTAAAGGTTTGTTTGCTTTAGATAATTTATGGGATGGTTTGGGTGCGCTTGTGGTAAAACATCCGGATGTGAAATATTTTTTCGGGAAAGTAACTATGTACCGAAATTACAATCCTGAAGCCAGAAATTTTTTATTGTATTTTCTGCATAAATATTTTTCAGACAAAGAAAAACTAGTTACACCTTTAGAGCCTATTCCTATTAATATTGACATTCAGGAAATGGAGCGTGTCTTTACGGGTACGGGTTATCTGGAGGATTACAAAGTTCTTGCGCTGAAAGTAAAATTATTCGGAGAAAATATTCCGCCTCTTATAAATGCCTATATGAATCTTTCTCCTACGATGAAAGCATTTGGTACTGTCCAAAATCATCATTTCGGAAGTGTTGAGGAAACTGGAATTTTGGTAACGATTAGTGATATTTACGACTCTAAAAAGAACCGACATATCGGTGGAGGAGTTTGAAAATAAAAAAGGCTGAATAATTCCAGCCTTTTTTATTGTATTTATACTTCGACTATTATTTTCCTGCAATATCAGGGTCTACTAAAATTCTACCGCAATATTCGCATACAATAATTTTCTTCCTTTGGCGAATGTCCATTTGTCTTTGTGGGGGAATTTTATTAAAGCAACCGCCACAAGCATCTCTTTCAATACTTACAATTGCAAGTCCGTTACGCGCATTTTTCCTGATTTTTTTATATGCAGTAAGAAGACGTGGCTCAATATTATGTTCGAGTTGTTCTGCTTTATCCTGAAGGGATTCTTCTTCTTTCTGATTTTCTGAAATAATATCGTCAAGCTCTTTTTTCTTAATATTCAAATCACCTTGTCTTTCAGCAAGAAGCTTTTTAGAGGTATCAACGATTTCGTTTTTTTCTTTAGCCTGAAAAGTAAATTCTTTGATTCTTTTTTCGCAAAGTTCTATTTCAAGAGTTTGAAACTCGATTTCTTTTGAAAGAGAGTCAAATTCGCGATTGTTACGAACGTTATTTTGTTGGGTCTTGTATTTTTTAATCAGATCGTCGGCAGCTTTGATTTCGTTCTTCTTCCCAGTAGTGGATGCATTCAGGGTTTTAATTTCTTCATCAAAATTTGCAATTCTGGTTTCAAGCCCGGCAATTTCATCTTCAAGGTCTCTTACTTCTAAAGGGAGTTCCCCCCGAAGTATTTTGATATTATCAATTTCTGAGTCTGCCTGCTGAAGCTGAAAAAGGGCTTTCAGTTTGTCTTCTACCGAGATTTCGGCTGATTCTATCACTTTTGCCTTTACTTCTTTAGCCATAATACTATAAATAATTTATTGGATTTATATTTTTTTCTGAAAAATGAACCGCAAATGTATTGAAATTTTTGATTAATAGGTCATAAAAAATTTCTTTTGTGAATTGTTCGGTCTCAAAATGTCCGGCGTCTACTATAATTATCTTATTTTCAGCGTCAAAGAAATTATGGTATTTTACATCTCCTGTTATAAAAATATCTGCATTTGCCGAAATTGCCTGTTTGATAAGAAAGCTGCCACTACCTCCGCATACTGCAATTTTATTAATAGTTTTCTTATGAATAGCAGAGTGTTTCAGGGATTTTATTAAAAATACATTTTTTAATTTTTCCAGAAAAACACGGGTGTCTGTTTCTTGTTCCAATTTACCTATCATTCCCATTCCGATCTTTTTATATTTGTTATCGAGGGGGTAAATATCGTAGGCTACTTCTTCATAGGGGTGAGAATGCAGCAGTGCATTTAAAACCGCTCCCTGTATAGCTTTTGGAAAAATAGTTTCAACTCTTGTTTCAGCTTCGGAATGTAACATGCCGATTTTTCCGGTAAAAGGTTCAGCTCCTGCTCCTGCTCTGAAAGTGCCGTTTCCCTCAATATTAAAGCTGCACATATCGTAATTGCCAATTTGTCCTGCGCCTGCTGTAAATATAGCTTCTCTAACTTTTTGCGCATAATCAACAGGAACAAAAAAAACTAATTTTTTCAGTTCTCCTGATACAGGTGATAAAATGGAGCAATTTTTCAATTCCAGCTTTTCGCAGATTTTAGAATTTACGCCTCCAGTAATACTGTCAAAATTGGTATGAGCAGCATAAATTGCAATGTCGTTTTTAATTGCTTTGAGAATACTCCTTTCAACATAATTTGCTCCTGTGATTTTTTTCAGGGGTGCAAAAATCAGCGGGTGATGCGCTATTATAAGATTTGCGCCTATTGAAATTGCTTCATCCACGACTTCTTCTGTAACATCAATTGTAAGCAAAACAGCTTTAATTTCCGCATCCGGATTGCCAATCTGAAGACCGCAATTATCATAGCTTTCCTGATAAGATAAAGGAGCAACAGATTCAAAAAGTTTGGTAATTTCTTTTATTTTCATTTTGTTTTTATGCTAAAAAAATAATGGGAAAAGCGTCTTTAATCAATAATTTATTTAATCGCCACGCTAAACCAGCTATTATAAAAAAGAAAACAATGTGTTTTATCCCCCACTATTTGAAGCTCCATAATTTCCATATATCCTGCGCCCCCACACTAACATTCGTTTGTGGATTCTGTTCTTTATTATTAATAATAATTGATTTTACGCCCACCTGCTCTGTTAAATAATCGGAAAGCTGTTTATATGTAAGTACTCCGCGACTTTCCTGTAATTTTCTAAGAAGAAAATATGTAAACAAACCATGTTTTTTTTCTTTGTAAGGAAGCGACGATTGTTCTCCGCTGCTTGCAGAGAATACAACCATTTTCCCGTTTAACTGCCCTTCTTTGGGTTTTATTTTCACACCTCTTGCAGCAAGTAGTCCCTGATCTCTAGCACCTCCGCTGAAACATGCATCAAGAAAAACCGTTATTTTTTGAGAAGGATATTCTGTAAGCGATTTATACAAAGTGTTTAGTTTTATTGCAAAATCGAGTTCGCTTCCGCTAACATCAACAGGCATAAGATAAGGTTCTTGTGTTTTTTCATCGGGAAAACCATGCCCTGCATAGTAGAAAATAATTTCTGCTTTTCCTGCTGTATTTTTTATCAGTAGATTTATTTTTTTTAGCGCCCTGTTCATATCCATAGCATTTGCATTGATAAGCATCGTGAGATTTTCATCCGGCACTCCTAATGTTTGTGTTACGTATTCTGCAAAAATTCGGGCATCGTTTTCTGCAAAAGCGACATTGACTTCTGTGCTTAATCCTTTCTGAAATGAGTTGTAGTCTTCATTCCCAATTACAAGCGCAAATCGGTATGGATTTTTTGTAGGTGTAACAGGAATCTGATTATCCACATCAAAATCGCTTGCTGGACTTTCATTGTAAGGACTTCTTTGGATAGCATTGTTTTCATTACTGGATAACTGATCAGCATTATAATTTTTTTTATATTCACTGGCAGGTGTAAGATTTGCAATTATTGAATTTTGATATACACGAAAAGCTCCCTTGGGTATATCTACAATCAATCCGATTCCCCATGTGCATAGATCAAGATACCACGCTATGGCTGAACCAGCGTTAAAACGTCCTATATCGGTATGAAAAAATTCTTTATACCCTTCTTTTTTCAATTCATAAATCTGTTGATGTTTTGCGTTATTTTTATAAGTGTTAGAACGAACTTTTCGTTTTACTTTTACAGTTGAAGGTGTCTTTTGTCCTGTGTTTTGACCCATTACCCATATTTCAGCATCGGGTGGTTCAGATGAAAAATAAACATCTTGATTTCCTGTCCTGAACATTGTCGCACATGAGGGAAAAAGAGATATTATTAAAAGAAAAGTTAAATATTTAAAAAATAATTTTTTCATGATTGTTTTTAATTTTCAGTATCTAATTCGTCTTTAATTTCAAGAAGTAAATCTTTAATATTTTGAAGCTTGTTGATGACTTCAAAGTTTTGCATTGTTTCTTCTTTGCCGTTCTCAAGTTTTTTCTTCGCCCCTGCAAGGGTCATGCCTCTTTCTTTAACTAAATGATAAATTAAGTGGAAATTATCAATATCCTGTTTTGTGAAAAGACGATTTCCTTTTTTGTTTTTATGAGGTTTGATAATATCAAATTCTTTTTCCCAAAAACGAATGAGCGACATATTCACACCAAACATTCCCGCAACCTCACTGATGCTGTAATATATTTTTTCTATTTTTGGTTTTTTGTAAGGCATTTTATCTGATGTGTACTATTAAAATTATAGTTGAAGATTTGACCCGCTGACTGAGCGAAGTCGAAGTCAGCACTTCAAAATTTTTCCGTTAATCCAACGCCTGTCCTCCCTGCGCAGCCATTTCAATCATTTTATCATGTTGCTCCGGTGTAAGATCCAGAAAATAATAATTAATCGGGTCAACAGCTCTGCCGTTTTTTAAAACTTCATAATGCAAATGCGATCCTACGGATTTTCCTGTGCTTCCCATTTTTGCTATTAATTCACCTCTTTTAACTTTTTGACCATGACTTACGAGCATTTTGCTAAGATGCGCATATCGGGTTTTATATCCGAATCCATGATCAATTATTATCTCAAAACCATAACCGCCTCTGCTATATTCGACAGTTGCTACAGTGCCGTCTCCTGTGGCATAAATATCTGTACCAAGAGGAGCCGCAAAATCAATTCCATCATGGTGCGTCATGGTTTTGTAAATTGGATCCATGCGCCAGCCGTAAAAGGATGCAACTAATTTTAAATCTTTATTCAAAACGGGTTGAATAGCGGGTATAGATTTTAGCCACTCTTCTTTGTTTCGCGCTAGTTTTACAACTTCATCGTAGGATTTTGACTGTACATAAAGCTGTCTTGTTAATTTATCTAATTTGCTAACAACATTTATTACCAAATCTGAATTAGAATACCCTTGTAAATGTTTGTATTTATTACTTCCGCCAAATCCTGCTTTTCTTACATTATCAGATATAGGTTCAGCTCCGAATATTGCGCGATAAATGTTGTCGTCCCGATATTGAATGTCGTTTAATACTTCAAGCACCTGATCCATCTGTTTGTTTATAATTTTCATCTGAAGTTTCATTTGCTTGTTTTCACGAATCAGGATGCGCTCTTTGGGAGAGTCAATAAAATATGCAAAAATTATAAAAATAACCAAAGCACCGCCAAAGCTGGAAAAAAAGTAAGGCATACTTTTCTTCAGTTTTTTCCTGAAGCTTATCTCTATCTTATCAAAGCTTAAAGATTCAGGATTAAATTTATATTTGCTTTTTGGCATTCTTGTTTTTATTTTATTCCCTTAAATTAAGGGTTTCTTACGAAAAAGTGAACAAATTTACTGAAATAAATTATTTTTGCAAACTTTAATAATGTGTAATAAACTTGAAAATTAGTAAAACCAGCAACCTTGACTTCGTTGCGGCGACGACTCCGCTCAGTCTACGGTCAAACCTGCAACCTTGACTTTGACTCCGCTCAGTCTACGGTCAAACTTGCAACTTGCAACAAATAATTTACTAACAATTCAAGTTTCAATACAAAACGCAAATTTGAACTAAAATTTAATATTTAAAAGTATGTTAAGCTCCAGTGAAATCAGGCAGCATTTTTTAGATTTTTTCAGATCAAAAAATCACGAAATAGTTCCCTCTGCGCCAATGGTAATAAAAAACGATCCAACCCTCATGTTTACAAATGCAGGGATGAATCAGTTTAAAGATATATTTTTAGGAAACAGTCCTGTTGTGCATCCCAGAATCGCAGATACACAGAAATGCCTTCGTGTTTCCGGAAAACACAACGATTTAGAAGAAGTTGGCCATGATACCTATCATCACACCATGTTTGAAATGCTCGGTAATTGGTCGTTTGGAGACTATTTCAAAAAAGAAGCCATTGCTTGGGGATGGGAGTTTTTAACGGATGTTTTAAAACTTGAAAAAGATCGTTTGTATGTAACCGTTTTTGAAGGTAGCGTGGATGATAAACTCGAAATGGACAAAGAAGCGTATGATTTTTGGAAAACACATATTGATGAAAATCGCATTATTGCCGGGTCTAAAAAGGATAATTTCTGGGAAATGGGCGATACCGGTCCTTGTGGTCCTTGTTCAGAAATTCATATTGATATCCGTAACAATGATGAAAGAAAAACATCAGATGGAAAAGCACTTGTAAATACAGGGCATCCGTTGGTAATTGAAATCTGGAATCTTGTTTTTATTCAGTTCAACAGAAAGGCAGACGGCTCGCTGGAACAGTTGCCAAGCAAACATGTGGACACAGGTATGGGCTTTGAGCGCCTGTGCATGGCTATTCAGGGCAAGCAATCAAATTATGATACGGATGTTTTTACTCCGGTAATTTCTGAATTAGTAAAATTATCCGGAAAAAAATACGGCGATTCTTTACAGGCAGATATTGCTATGCGTGTAATTGCTGATCACTTGCGCGCTATTTCTTTTTCTATTGCAGACGGACAGTTGCCTTCAAATAATAAAGCAGGATATGTAATACGAAGAATTTTAAGAAGAGCCGTCAGATATGGCTACACATTTTTAGATTTCAGAGAGCCATTTATTACAAAATTAGTTCAGATATTGGCATCGAATATGGGACATGCCTTTCCGGAACTTATCAACCAGAAAACTTTAATTGAAAAAGTTATCATGGAAGAAGAAAATGCATTTTTGAAAACACTTGATAATGGAATTGCGTTGCTGGATCAGATTATCTTAAAAGCGAAAACAGAAAATAAAAATGTGGTTAACGGTAAAACAGCATTTGAGCTTTATGATACCTATGGATTCCCTCTTGACCTAACGCAACTCATCGCTAAAGAAGCGGGTTTTGACGTAGATGTAAATGAATTTACCGTTTGCATGGAGGAACAAAAAAACCGTTCGAGAAATGCAGCTGTAGTTGATACCGAAGACTGGATTATCGTTGATGGGAGTAATGAACAAAAATTTGTCGGGTATGATGTAACAGAGGCCAAAGTAAAAATTATTAAATACAGAAAAATTAAAATTAAGAACGAAGAACAATATCAGTTGGTTTTTGATGTTACGCCATTTTATGCAGAAAGCGGCGGACAGATTGGAGATACCGGTTTTATTGAAGCTGCCGGAGAGAAAATATTAATTATTGATACTAAAAAAGAAAATAATCTTAGCGTGCATCTTTGTCCAAAATTACCTGCTGATACAGGCAAACCATTTAAAGCTATAGTAGATGTTGCACGCAGAAAACAAATTGAAAACAACCACACCGCTACACATCTTTTACATCAGGCTTTGCGCGAAATTTTAGGTACTCATGTTGAACAGAAAGGATCACTGGTGCATCCCGAATATCTTCGTTTTGATTTTTCTCATTTTCAGAAAATGAGCGATGAAGAAATCAGGAAAACAGAAGTTTTTGTAAACCATAAAATAAGAGAAAATTTTATACGGGAAGAAAACAGATTTTCTACAATGGAGCAGGCTAAAGAAATAGGCGCTATTGCTTTGTTTGGAGAAAAGTACGGTGATCAGGTTCGCACAATTAAATTTGGCACTTCTGTTGAGCTGTGTGGTGGAACGCATGCACAAGCCAGTGGTCAGATTGGTTTTTTCAAGATAAATTCCGAGAGTGCTATTGCAGCAGGAATACGAAGAATTGAAGCAATCACTTCTGTTAAAGCAGAAGAATTTATTTATAAACAACTCGATTTGATAGATACATTAAAAGCTGCATTAAAAAATCCAAAAGATTTATTACAAAGCGCAGAAAATTTACTTGCAGAAAATGCTTCTTTACAAAAGCAATTGGAGGCTTTCGAAAAAGAGAAAATTCAGAAAGTAAAACAGGAATTGTTGCTTAAAATTGAAGAAAAGAATGGAGTAAATCTGATATCTGAAAAATTAGAAATGAATGCAGGTTCTGTAAAAGAATTAGCTTTTGAATTAAAAAATCAGGTGCAAAATCTTGTTATGATTATTGGCTCTGTATACGATGATAAGCCGAGCCTATCCATTATGATTTCTGATAATCTTGTAAAAGAAAAAAAATATCATGCCGGCAATATTGTGCGTGAAGCAGCCAAAGAAATAAATGGAGGAGGAGGGGGGCAGCCTTTTTATGCAACTGCCGGTGGAAAAAGTCCGGAAGGCTTACAGAAGGCAATTGAAAAAGCAAAGGGCTTGATGGGATTTAATGAGTAAGAGAGGACAATAAGGATATTAAAAAAATATTTTTGCAAAAATGGTTTTAGAAGAGTATTTTTGTGTATAATCAATAATCTGTAATGATATCTATTGATCAAATAAATGAAATTTATACAAGAATTGTTCAGGAAGTAAATCCTGAAAAAATTATTTTATTTGGTTCTTACGCGACGGGTAGATACAATGAAGATAGCGATTTGGATTTGATAATTGTTAAAGACAGTAATTTACCAAAGCACAAAAGGAATATTGAGATACGCCGTTTGTTTTATGGATATTTGGTTCCAATGGATATTAAAATTTATACCCCACAGGAGTTTCAACAAGAATTAAAAAATAAATATTCGTTTCTTAGTTCTGCAATAATAGAAAGCAAAGTGTTGTATGAAAGAAAATATTGAAATTGTGAGAAATATTTTTATCATACTATTTTCTATTATTAGCCTCGCTGCATTTAGTTCAGGCAATGATTTAATTTTTAAAATGTTCTCCTCTGCCGGAACAAATACGTATATTATTGGCAAGGGAAAAGAGGCTGTAATTATTGATGCTGGAGGCAACACAAAACAAATGCTTGATTACATAAAGCAAAATGGTCTCACAATTCAATACATTATTTTAACTCATGGTCATGATGACCATTTTAAAGAATTACCAAAGCTTACCCCTGTATTGAAATGCAAAACAGCCATCCACCAGTATGATTTTAAATCATTGGCCTATGTTAAAATTTACAAGGCAGATCTTTTGCTGAAAGGTGGAGAGGTGCTTGAATTGTGCGGATTGAAATTTGAAATCATTCACACGCCGGGACACACAGGTGGGGGCATTTGTATTAAGGTGGGCAATAAATTATTTTCCGGTGATACGTTGTTTTTTGAAACGATTGGAAACACTGTTTCAAAATCATCGAGCTATGAAAAACTCATTGCCTCTATAAAAGAAAAATTGCTAATCCTTGATGATAAAACAGAAGTATATCCTGGTCACGGTGGTTCCACAACAATTGGTCACGAAAGAACGTTTAATGGTTTTTTGAAATAACTGAACTTTCGCATGAAAAATCATGATGCATAGGGTATTGATAAACTGTTGTAAGAGATGTTACGGTGCTCTGCACCTATATATTTAGTGGTTCTGTCGTTACAAATATAACGGTACTCTGCACCTGCAGATCTAAATATAGCAGCAGAGCTGCGATAATATTTGTAGCAACATATGTTGCGTTGCATTTATAGGTGCAGCGCACCGTTATATTTTTTGTTTTTATGTGATTATTCAGGTAATCAGTTTATTCTTGTTGCAAAGCATCTGTGCTTATTGGAAAAATCATGCGAAAGTTTAGTGAAATAATATCTCAAAAAGAAATTTATAAATTTATCAGATTAATTTCCAATGTTGAGCACCTACTCAATAATAATTTTTTCCCGAAATAAAATATCAGACCCGATTATTTCTATAAAGTACATTCCCGGTTTAAGGTCAGATTTTTCAATAAATATTTGTCCCCCTTTTGTTTGACCGCAATCACGTGCAATGCACCCTTTTGTGTTTTTTAAAACAATCTTTAATTTTTTATTATCTGGATTGTTGAAAGAGATGCAAGTCTTGTCGCTAAAAGGGTTTGGAGAAATATTGAACCTTGCGGTTGAATTATTTTCGTGGGCAAAATTACTAACATAAATACTATTGTCAACCATATTTGAATTTGCTGTCAGCAACGTTCCGCAATCGTTATCAAAAACAATTTTATAATAATTCACTTCTGCAAAAATAGAATCATTATAAGAATTAATATTTTCAGGAACTGTTGTGAGTAAGCTCATATTTGAAGGGGAGATTCCTTTGTAAACCGAATAAAACGAGGGAGAATAAATGCCAGACTGATCAATGTAAGGATTCCATTGTAGTGTAATGAAACCGGGCTGAGACCCTTCAGAAATACTGAGAAATATGCTTTGATGAAACGGGCTGAATTCTGATTCATTCATACATGTGTCGATCAGCGCAATTTTATATTTTTCGTTTTTTAATTCAGGAGTGCTTGCCAAATCAATAAACACAGATGTATCTCCGAAAAGTACATTGCCTGCAATAACATAATCCCCGGATAGATTTTCTTTGTATATAATATATGTATTTGTTCCCTGATTATATGTTTTATTCCAAACTATTTTATTTTTTCCAGCCATTTCATCAACAGTAACCATACAAATAACCTCATTATCGTAAGGATTTTGAACTGTAATAGTTATTGAGTCAGAGCTTGTACAGCCCAATTCATCTGTAACAGTTGCATAATAGGTTGTTGTACTGTCCGGGGAGGCAACAGGTTCTTGAACTGTATTTTCTGATAAACCGTACGAAGGCAACCAGTTGTAGGAAAGATTGCCTGACAGATTTGCATGATTGCTTATGCAGGTTGCATTAATGGTTGTTGAGGTTTCTTCGCAAATTGTTTTATCTGCGCCTGCATTTAAAAGAAGGTAAATAATATTGCATTCAGTCTGGTTGCTGACAAGAGAACGACAAATATTTGAGACTTCGCATGAATATTGCCCTTCCATTGAAATATTCGAATTAGATAATGAAAAAATACTATCTGTTGCCCCGGAAATAATTGTCCCGTTTTTTTTCCATTGATAGGAAACAGGTAAGGTTCCTACTGTAGAGATGGAAAAAATGATGTCTTCCCCCTGACAGATATTCTGTGCTTCCGGTTGGTCAAATATATTAACAGCAACAGGTTTGTCTTGTAGTATTGCAGTACTGATTGTGGGTTGATTGGGATAATATTTTCTAATACAACGAATGGCATTTGTTGAGGAAGATTTATCGCTCATTGACTGAATACCTGATGCAAAATTTATTACATAAGCATTTTCTGAATCTAACTCACTACTTGTCCAATAATTATCGGTAGAGAAACCTCCAACATGATTATTATTTTGATATAGAAAAGAAAGCTGGTTTGCTGCTGGTAAAACCCAATCATCGTAGCCATTCAGGATTAAATCGCTGCAAATGCTGGCGGCAATGGGTCGCGTACTGCAATCTGAAAGGATGGCATCTGTATTTAGAGCACCGTCTTCAAGGCTGGATGCTTCTGCAATTGAAATTCCAGAACAACCCCACTCAATTCCGAAACTCTGATCAGCTTTTGGAGCTGATAAGCCTTGACCATAGCCGGTGGTTTGAAAAATTATTCCTCCTTTAAAAAAGTCACCGATTTGTAAAGCAGATTTATCTGCAATAATTTTATGCCGGATAATATTGCTGATTGAAGTTGGTATGTTCATGCAGGTACTGTCTGTAACAACAGCTCTGTAAAATTTTAAATTCGTCGGACTTATTGTTGTGGTAACAATGGCTATTGTATCAATATAGCCCTGCATATCTGCCCACTGAATACTGTCATTACTTTCTTGCCATTGGATAGTTCCAACAGGTGTTGATATTTGTAATATCACGGTATCTCCTAAAGCTACAGTTTCATAAATATGTGCTGTGTCAATTATACCCCCGTCATAAATTGTCCAGTTGAAGTTTTCAATAATGTATTGACGTGAGGAAGCGGGAACTCCATCGCTGTATCTGCTGTTCCCTGCATGCAACACTACATTGTTTTGTAGGGATAATTCAGACCAGGCGGTAAGTAAATTATTGTAATTTTGCGTTGAAAGCGTTACCCCGTATAACATGCTGTCCATGGCAACAACATTGCTTACATCCCATCCACTTATATCTTGATTGAATAAAACAGTGCCTGAAAAAGCATAGGATAGATTTGTGATATTTTCAGGTAATATCAGGGGAACGAAAATTAAATTAACAGCATTTTTAAACGCACCGGCAAGACTTGATAATCCAATATTTCCAAAACTATTTACTTGTACCAGTTTTTCAGCATTAGGATAACCTGTGCTTCCATTTCCAAATTGTTCAAGAAAACCATTTATTGAAACTGTTTTTAATGATTTGCTTGTATATGTATGATGAATAAGTCCGGGAGATGTTACTGATTCGGAATTTCCGTCACCCCAATCAATGGTAACATTAACCTGTCCGAACAAAGGAAGTGTTATTGTTGCAGGTTCTGAATTCTGTGTATCAAAATTGAGACTCATTAATGATACTGTTTCTTCTCCTCCATCTGTGATCGTCCAGTTAAAATTATTGATGATATTTTGCTTTGCAATTGCTGGAACACCGGAGTGGAACTTGCTTTCGCCGGCATGAAATTTTACATCATTTTTTAAAGTCAGAGCAGACCAACTGACAAGCATACTATCATAGTTTTCTGTTAAAAGCGTAACGCCATAAAGCATGCTGTCCATACCTGCCACATTAGTTACATTCCAGTATCCCAAATTCTGGTTAAATTGTACAGCATTATAAAACATAAAGTTCATATTGCTTACCAGTTCCACGTTCCAATTACTTAAATTCTGATTAAAAAGCACAGCATTGGAAAACATTTTATACATACTTGTAACCATGCCTACATCCCATGCTCCCAAATCCTGATTAAAATTTATGGCGTAGCTAAATATGTTGTTCATATTGGTTACTTTTCCTACATTCCAATTATTTAATGGTTGGTTGAAAGATATGGTGCTACTGAACATACCAGCCATATTTGTAACATTGCTTACATTCCAGTTGTTAATATTCTGGTTGAACGAACCGGCGTTTGAAAACATACTGCTCATGTTTATTACGTTCAATGTGTTCCAATTCCCGATGTCTTTATTAAAAGCTATTGCAGAATTAAACATACTTTGCATATTTGTTACATTGCCAACGTTCCATAACCCGATATCCTGATTGAAATAATCATTTAAAAAAAACATTAATTCCATATCGGTTACCGCACTGACATTCCACGCACCTATAATACCGTTAAATGCTCTGGCTCCATAAAACATTCTTGACATATTGGTAACGCTCCCCACGTTCCAGGTTTCTAAGTTTTGGTTAAAGGTTAGGGCTCCGCTAAACATATTATTCATATTGGTTACCAATCCGGTGTTCCAGTTATCTAAAGGTTGATTAAATGCAGAAGCGTTAGAAAATATATATGTCATAGTAGTAACCTTACTTACATCCCAGTTTCCTAATGGTTGATTAAACCCTGTAGCCCAATTAAACATATAGGACATGTTTGCAACATTGCCTGTATTCCAGGTTTCAATATTTTGATTAAAAGAAAATGCTTTATAAAACATATAAGACATGTTTGTAACATTCGCTGTATTCCAGTTCCCTATGGGTTGATTAAATGCTTTTGCTTCGTAAAACATGTAAGACATATTGGTAACTAATCCTGTATTCCAGTTTCCGATAGGTTGATTAAATACAGTATCTTTCCAGAACATGTATGACATGTTTGTTACTTTTTCTACATTCCAATTATTTATGTTTTGATTAAAAGATGTTGCGCTCCGGAACATATTGCTCATATTGATAACATTCCCTGTATTCCAGTTCCCTATGTCATGGTTAAAGAAAGGGGCATTGTAAAACATATTCCCCATAGTCGTAACGTTACCAGTATTCCAGCTTCCGATGGGTTGATTAAATGCTGTGGCATTGTAAAACATCCCCCCCATAAGCGTAACATTACTCACATTCCAGTTTTCGAGGGTTTGGTTAAATGAAGTTGCATTATTAAACATGTAACCCATGTTTGTTACGTTTGAAACATTCCAGTTTCCAATATCCTGATTAAAAGCAGATGCATTTCCGAACATGTATAACATATTTGTAACACTTCCGGTATTCCAGTTTCCGATGGGTTGATTAAATGCTGTGGCATCATAAAACAGGTCGCTCATGTTTAAAACATTTGCTGTATTCCAGTTTCCTATGCCCTGATTGAAGAGACTTGCCCCTTCAAATAATTTATTCATATCAGTTACATGACTAACGTCCCAGTTTCCGATATCCTGATTAAAAGAAGTTGCTCCGCTGAAGGTTCTGGACAAAATTGTAACGGTTTCCGGTAAAAGCTCCGGAACTTCAGTTAGATTAACAGCTCCTTTGAATGCTCCGTTAAGACTTGTTAATCCTAAGGTGCCAAAGCTATAGACAGCAATAAGTTTTTCAATGTTCGGGCAAACAGATGCGCCACTTCCAAAAGTAGACAGGCTGCCACTGATAAATATTTCGTAAATACCATCTGCATCGTAGGTGTGACTTTTAAGTCCTGATGATATGAAATTTTCAGTATTTCCGTCTCCCCAGTCAATAGACACATTTATTGTTCCCATGAGTGGTAATGTAACAGATAGTCCTGAAGAAAGTTGTGTGTTGAACTTAAGAATCATCCTTGTTTCTACAGGCTCCTGACCGCCATCTGTAATTGTCCAGTTGAAATTATTTATAATATTTTGTTTGGCACTTGTAGGGTTTCCTGCATAATATTTACTTCCCCCTGCATGGAAAACTACATTGTTTTGTAAAGGCAGTGCAGACCAGCCGGAAAGAATACCACTATAGTTCGATGTAGAAAGTGTTATTCCATAAAACATACTATCCATATCGGCTACCTGAGCCACGTTCCAATTACCAAGGTTTCTATTAAACGATAGGGCATTGTAAAACATCGAATTCATATTACTTACCTGACTTACGTTCCAACCGGCAATATATTGATTGAATGTTGTTGCATTTTTAAACATGCTTTTCATTGAAACAACATTGCTAACATTCCAGCCCAGAATATTTTGATTGAAAGAACCGGCATTTTCAAACAAATTTTCCATGTTGGTAATATTTCCGGTATTCCATAATGCAATATTCATATTGAAAGATAATGCATTGCAAAACATATATGATAAATCTGAAACAGTTGAAGGCAATTGGGTTGGAACGGAAGTAAGGTTCACAGCACCCGTAAATGCACCTGAAAGACTTGTCAGTCCAATAGTGCCAAATTGAACAACCTGAGTTAATTTTTCGGCATTGGGATATATTGCAGAACCGTTTCCAAATTGGGATAATGTTCCGCTTACTAATACATGGTAAATACCTTCTGTAGAATAGGTGTGGCTTAGTAGCCCGATAGTAGTAGCCACTTCACTTGATCCATCGCCCCAGTCAATACTAACATAAACATTTCCCAATAAAGGAAGTGTTATTGTTGTCCCAGAAGATAATTGTGTATTAAAAATAAGTTCCATCGGCGTTGATGTCTCTGGTCCGCCATCGGTAATATTCCAGTTAAAATTATTAATGATGCTTTGTCTTGCAAAAGCAGGTATTCCCGCAGCATATTTAGCATTGCCGGCATGAAAAGAAACATTCATCTGTAAGGGTAAGAGATACCAAGATGAAAGCATGTTGCTGTAATTAAGAGAAGAAAGAGCACTGTTTTGAAATATACCTGACATATCTGTTACATTTCTGATATCCCAGGCAGCAAGGTTTTGATTGAAATCAGAAGCAAAGTAAAACATCTCTTTCATGTTCGTAACAATGCTGACATTCCAGTTTCCAATATTTTGATTAAAAGAAGTCGCAAATGAAAACATTTCTGACATATTGGTAACATTGCTGACATTCCAATTTCCTATATCTTGGTTAAAAGCATTCGCCCCGGTAAACATTTTATTCATACTGGTAACACTGCTTACATTCCAATTGCTGATATCCTGATTAAATGCCACAGCATTGAGAAACATTTCATCCATATACTGAACATTGCTGACATTCCAGTTCCCAATATTTTGATTAAATGCTGATGCGGCCCAAAACATACCACCCATATCAGTAACATTGCTTACGTTCCAATTTCCTATATCCTGATTAAATGCAGTAGCCAGACTGAACATAAAATACATACTTGTTACATTTTCGGTATACCAGTTGCCGATATCTTGATTAAATGCAGATGCCCCGGTAAACATGTAATTCATGCTTGTTACATAATTTACATTCCAGCTTCCTATATTCTGGTTAAATGACACTGCCCCTTGAAACATTTGGTTCATATTTGTTACATTACTGACATCCCATGTTCCAATATCTGAATTAAAAACAGAATCTCCTTTAAACATATAAGATAAGTTGGTAACGCCTGATGGAATTTGTGCAGGAACACTGCTTAAATTTTTTGCCCCATAAAAAGCTCCTGAAAGATTGGTAATGCCGAGGTCTCCAAAATCAGTTACAGAAACCAGTTTTTCAGCATTGGGATATGAATTAAAGCCATTTCCGAAGTGGCTCACTTGTCCCGTAATAGAAACAATATATATCCCAGGACTTGAATACGTATGATCTATTATTCCACTAACAATAACATTTTCATTAGTGCCATCTCCCCAGTCAATAGAAACATTTACAGAGCCTGATAATGGTAACGAAATAGTTTGCCCTGATGAGATCTGCGTGTTAAAAGTTAATGTCATGGGGGTTTGTGCACTTATTGTAAATTTGAACAATAGCACAATAATAATTGAAACCAATGATTTGTTCATTTCAAATGGATTTTAGCTGTTGAATTGTAAAAATACAAGAATCAGAATTCGAATGTAAATATAAAAATAAAAAGGTTCTTAAAAAAATAAAAAAAATCTCAAATTGCTTGTTCCTTTTGCTCTTGTTGGATTCCAATATAGGCTATAGTATTTTTATTTTTCTACATTATTTTATCTTTGAGAAATAAAATCCTTATGGTACTTGATATCTCAACGTATTCATAAAAGATTTTACCTCTTTTTTGATGCGCTCCACTTTAGCATTGTTCATTGCAACTGATTTGTCATGAAGTTATTTTTTTCGTTTAACCATCTTCTTCACGAATTTCCCAACATTATGAATACGTTCAATATTTTCTTCAATAGGATCAGAGGAAATTTCATCAATTTTAACACTGGTATTTTCAAATAATGGTTTTTGTTCAGGCAACACGAATGCAAAGTTAAAATCAGGGTTCTGCTTATTCATTTGCCTTGGACAAACAGCTAGATACTTATTATAACTTATTGTTCGCGGTCTTCCATTTACAAAAAAATGAAAATCAGAAGATTTAAAATTACGAATAATAAATTCTAAATTTCTGAAGTTGTTAAACTCTTTATAATTGGCTTTAATACTTTTGTTTTTTTGTAAAGAAAATTTAATTTGCTCTAGTGTACTTGTATCTGAAAAAAAGAATAACTCCGAAGTTGTTTGCTTTGCGAGGTTAGAAATTGAATGTATCCAATTGTTAAAACCTATGTCCAGATGAGCATTTGGGGCTACAATTACATTTATGTTTTTTATTAAAAAAAGGGGGTTAGGGGCATACAATACAAAAATAGTTTGTTTTGTTTTTGAAATGAGGTTGTCGAGAACTGATCCAAATAAATAATTTGTTGTTGTTACTTTTTCGTTCCAGCCTATTACAATAAAAGATGCCATTATTTCTGTTGCAGCACGTGAAATTCCATCTGCTATATTAATGTCTACCCGTGAGGCAAGCATGAATTTTTCATAGGAACAATTTGAATTTTTTAAAGAAGATTCTAACAACTGTCTGTATTCTGTGATTTTTTCTTTTAATAAATTTTCATTTGGAACAACAATAAGAGGATAGAATTGTTCTGTTGAGTTTCTGTTTTGTATATATACAGAAAATTCAGCAAGTTTGTTGATATTAGCAGGATTTGATATGGGAATTAGTATTCTTTCAGCAGATTTTTCCTGCTCATCTTTTTTTCCGGTTTCTGCAATCGCAACTTTTCTTCCTGCAATTTCCGTAAAGAATGAACTGATAAGACAAGTAATCAGAATAACCATAATGGTTCCATTTAATATAGAATCATTTAACAAACCGGATTTATAACCTATAAGTATGATTGCGATTGTTGCAGCCGCTCTTGAACTGCTCAATCCGAATAATAGGTTTCTTTCTTCATTTGAATATTTAAATAGTTTTTGTGTGATGTAGGCTGGAATAAATTTTGTTATGATTGCTGTAATTACAAGCGTTCCTGTGATGAAAATATCTTTTCCGGAAGAGAAAGTACTCAAGTCTATCAACATACCAACACTAAGAAGAAAAAAGGGAATAAAAAGGGTATTTCCGATAAAAATAATACGGTTCATTAAAGCTGAAGAATGGGGGATGAGTTTGTTTAACGCAAGTCCGGCAAGAAAAGCACCAATAATAGGCTCTACATTCGCAGCCATTGAAAATAATGCGGAAATAAATACTACAAGAAGTACATATATATATTGAGAATTACTGTCTCCTTCAAGGTATTTCATAAACCATCTGCTTAACTTGGGCAATACCCAGGTAACAGCAAACACAAAAATTCCCAACGATATTAAAAGTTTTAACCAAAATTCAAAATTGAGTTCGCCGGAGTTTAATTCCAATATAACTGCCAGCAGAAGTAAAACTGCTGTATCTGTAATAATTGTACCCCCTATTGCATTTTGAACGGCTCTGTTTTTTATAATACCCAATCTTCCGGCAATCGGGTAAGAAATAAGTGTATTTGTTGAAAACATACTGGCAAGCAATAGTGCAGCAATAAAATCTAACTGAAGTATAAAAATGCTAATTAAAAGTCCAAACGCAATAGGTATAATAAAAGTCAAGCTGCCGAAAAGTAAGCTTGAATTTTTATTTTTACTGAAGTCCCTGATATCAATTTCCAAACCTGTAAGAAACATCAGATACAGCAACCCGATAGGTCCCAACAAATCAATACTTGAATTTTCTGCAAGCAGTTTTAATCCATGAGGTCCTACAGCTACACCGGCAAGAATTAACCCGATGATTCCGGGAATTTTAATTTTACGAAATAATATTGGCGCAAATAAAATGATAAGTAAAACAAGGGTAAAAATCAAAACAGGATTTGTGAACGGAATTGTAATTTCAAATAGTAAAGTCATAATTCTGTCGAATGGAATTTTTTTTAAAAATAAATAAAAAAAAGAAAATTAAAAATTGTCTTTGCTTTTGATTTTTCGTAATTTTATATTTAATTTCTAATGTAATTTTTTTTGAATGCGAATACACCTGCAACCTGGACTTCGACTTCGCTCAGTCCACGGTTTAACCTAAAACATTAATGACATAAACACTAAAAAGCCATGAAACCACTAAATTTTACACTTCTGTTTTTTTTATTTTTTAAATTTTCAATACTTTTTTCACAGACAAAAACTCCGGAAGCATGGCAGGCTCTCATCGGAGGGGAAGAATATGCAAATAGCAAGTCTAAAGATCTGGTAACTTCAATTTATGAGAATGATTATTCTTATGCGTTAACGGGTTTTAGTATGATTGTTGAAAAATATTTTCAAGCCAGAACTGATAAGTCTGGAAAAGTTCTTTCATGGAAGTTTTTTGATGACCAACTTCTGACTATTTATGCCGAAATTCAAACTCCTGATAAGGGTTTTATTTTTAGTGCAACTCTGCCAGATGAATCATATAATAAATTTCCATTACTATTTAAAACCGATTCCTCCGGGAATATCCTCTGGAAAAAAGAATATAGAGAATACCCTGAAAAAAATTCAAAATATTGGGTAATTAAAGCTATAGTTCCTACAGATAGTGGATATTTATTATTTATGCAGATAAATTTAAATTCGATACTTCTCCTTAAAATAAATGAGGAGGGAGAAAAAATATTTTCAAAAGAAATTTCTCTCACAGATTACGAGTATGAAATATTTAATCAATTTATTATATTAAAAAGCGGAGATTTTTTTATTTGTGGTTCTTCCGACATGCTCCCCTCGAATCAAAAGCAGCAAGACACACGTGTAATAAAACTAAGTTCTGATGGTAACATTATATGGAAAAAAAATTATGGTATTGAAGATGTAGCCGACTATCCTAATTGCATTCTTGCAACAAAAGATGGTGGTTGTATTATTGGGGGAGGAAAACAAAAAGCAGACATACATTCTGTAGAAAACAGGTTGATCAAGATAGATGCTGACGGCAATATTCAATGGCAAAAAAATTATGGAAGCGGACTACTCCAGAAAGTTTGCGAAGTTAGTGATGCTTATATTTTTAACACAACTCCAGTTGAAAAAGAAGGAATTATGACTGTTTTAAAATTAGATATTAATGGCAATATCATCATTACAGGTGATTTTATGGCTGTTACCGGTGCAGGAGCAATCTGTCCCACAAAAGACGGCGGCTTTATTTCTGCAACACAATGCACAAAATATGGCGCTATCGGTGAAGATGTTCTTCTTATAAAGGTTGATAAAAACTGGAAAACAGGAACTGCTCCAAAAAGAAAAGCCTGGGTAAAAAAATAAAAGAATCTAAACATCAAAACTCAACCCATCTTCAGCAGCATAAGTTTCAGGAAAGACGGTTCTGGCTTCTTCTACAAGCTCTTTTGAGGATTTATAGCGAGCCGAAAAATGACCTATGACCAATTTTTTTACTTCTGCCATTTTTGCTATAGTTGCGGCCTGTAATGCAGTTGAGTGAAATGTTTCTTTTGCGCGGGAAGCCATATTATGCATATAGGTTGCTTCGTGGTAAAGGAGATCAATATTTTTTATCTGGGGAATAATGTCTTCTTTATATAATGTATCGGAACAATAAGCATAAGTTCTTGGTTTTTCCGGTGGAAGAGTGCAATCATTATATAATATTGTATCCCCATTTTCTCTGACAACATTTTCTCCGTTCTTAACCTGTACTATTTCACGGATGCTCAAGCTATATTTTTCTATCGCTTCTTTTTGAATATTTAACTGGCGGGGTTTTTCTCTGAAAAGAAATCCGCATGTAGGAATTCGGTGTTTTAGCGGAATACTTTCAACGATTAGTCTTGATGATTCATAAAGCCTACATATACCATTGGTTTCAATTTCATGAAAAATAATGGGAAATGAGAGTTTGTCGAAATGGTCGAGTTGATAGCCTATTGCATCTTTAAGTCCCTTAGGTCCGTAGATATGCAAATCGCCCTTTCTGTCGAGCAATTGCATGGTTGAAATAAGTCCAAAAATTCCAAAATAGTGGTCGCCATGCAAATGGCTGATAAAAATATGATTGATTTTTCCAATCCTGAAACGAAATTTACGAAGCTGCATCTGGGTTCCTTCGCCACAGTCTATTAAATAAAACTGCTCAGACAGGGTTACTATCTGAGCAGTTGGAAAACGTTGTGAAGTAGGCAGTGCGGAACTGCTACCGAGAATCGTCAGTGAAAAAGACGTCATTAATTAGTCTGCCTTTTCTTTTTCGGCTTCTGCTTTTAAAATCAAATCAACAGCCTGATTCACGGTAAACGTTATTTTCAGAACTGTATCAAGCTGAGAAATTGTTATCAGCCTCTCAACAGCAGTCTGTAGACCCGTAAGCACAAAAGTACCATTTGTGTTTTTACACAGGCGGTTTGCTACTAAAATAGCACTTAAACCGGAAGAATCGCAATACCTGCATTTACTTAAATCCAGAATAATGTTGTTTTCTCCGTTTCCGGAAATAAGAACAAGTTCTGATTTCAATGAGGGAGAAATGTTGGTGTCTAATTTGTCTACCAATACCTCAATCAATGTGTATTTATCTTTTTTAGTTACTTTAAAATCCATATTTCAGAAATTTTTAAATTCAATTCTAAAAAGTAAGAGTAACAAATATAGGAATATTTTTTATTCCACATTATTATTTTCTAATTTTTCTTTATTATCGCTCTTTTCTTTTTTCTCCATTTCAGTTTTTAAAGCAGCCAAATCAGAAATATCACCCAAAGTTGTTTTTTCAATTTTATCTTTAATATTTTTCACAGCTTTCTGGGTCGCAACCTTTTCTTTTTCGTCGCCTTTCTTTTTATCAGAATCTTCGGCTCTCTTTATATCTTCATGAATACGGCTGTGAGAAACGAAAATTTTCTTTCCTTCCTTAGAGAATTCGATTACTTTAAAGTTAAGTTTCTCGTCAATACGAGCCTGAACGCCATCTTCTTTAACAAGATGTTTCGGAGTTGCAAAACCTTCTACTCCATAAGGAAGAGCTATAATTGCACCTTTTTCATTAATTTCAATGATCGTTCCTTCGTGAATAGAATCTGAAGTGAAAATAGATTCGAATACTTCCCATGGATTTTCTTCAAGTTGCTTGTGACCAAGACTCAATCTGCGATTTTCTTTGTCAATTTCAAGAATTACAACATCAATTTTTTCTCCAATGGAAGTGAATTCTGCAGGATGCTTAATTTTCTTTGTCCATGAAAGATCCGAAATGTGAATAAGACCATCAACGCCTTCTTCAATTTCAACAAATACGCCAAAATTGGTAAAGTTACGAACCATTGCTGTATGACGTGAATTGATAGGATATCTTTCTTCAATTTTTTCCCATGGGTCTGCTTTAAGCTGTTTAATACCCAAAGACATTTTTCTTTCTTCTCTGTCAAGTGTTAAAATCTGCGCTTCAACAATATCGCCTACTTTAAGGAATTCCTGCGCGCTTCTTAAATGTTGTGACCAGGACATTTCTGACACGTGAATCAAACCTTCAACTCCTGTTGCGATTTCAATGAACGCGCCATAATCTGCAAGTACAACCACTTTTCCTTTTACTGTATCGCCAACTTTTAATTCAGCATCTAAAGAATCCCATGGATGTTTTGTGAGTTGTTTCAAGCCGAGAGCAATTCGTTTTTTCGCATCATCAAAATCAAGAATAACAACATTGATTTTTTCATCAAGTTTAACGATTTCTTCCGGATGTGTAACCCTGCCCCATGAAAGGTCTGTAATGTGAATAAGCCCGTCAACGCCACCAAGGTCAATAAATACACCATAAGAAGTGATGTTTTTAACTGTTCCTTCAAGTATCTGACCTTTTTCAAGTTTTGCAATAATTTCTTTCTTCTGCAATTCAAGTTCAGCCTCAATAAGCGCTTTATGAGAAACAACAACATTTTTAAATTCATGATTGATTTTAACAACCTTGAATTCCATAGTTTTATCTACATAAATATCATAGTCGCGAATTGGTTTCACATCAATCTGTGAACCTGGCAAGAATGCTTCAATTCCAAAAACATCAACGATCATACCGCCTTTTGTACGGCATTTGATATAACCTTTGATAATTTCATTATTTTCAAGTGCCTGATTTACTCTATCCCATGAACGTAAAGAACGCGCTTTTTTATGAGAAATAATAAGTTGTCCGTTTGGGTCTTCCTGTGTTTCCACCAGTACTTCCACTGTGTCCCCGATTTTTAATTCAGGGTTATAACGGAATTCGTTTAAGCTGATAATACCTTCTGATTTATAGCCGATATTAATTACAACTTCCCTTTTGTTCATTGCGACAACTGTGCCGTCAAGAACTTCATTTTCCTGAATGGTTGAAAGCGTTGCATCGTACATTGCTTCGTACTTTGCCATTTCATCAGGGGTATAATTAACTTCTTTTTTGCCAATTATGTCCCAGTTAAAATTTGCGAGCTCATCTTTACGGAGCTGCTGCATTTTTAGTTCTTCAATCGAAAAGCCGTCTTCGTCAAGTTCATCTGATGTTTCTTCTGAAACTTCTTCTTCGATAATAACATCCTCTTGATTTTCAATATCTTCAAAACCTTCCTGAGGATCTTCAATGTTGTTCAAATCATTTACTTTTGCCATGTAATAATAAAATAATTAATAAGTTAGACATTATGTTGTTTTCACAAAATGAGGGGCAAAAATATTATAATTATATGGAAATGCCTAATAATTAATAGGTTTTTTTTTGAAAAAATGAATGTTTTTAAAGATAAGGGTTAAAACTTTTTGATTATCAGGATAAAATAATAGATAATGATAAGTTTATGAAGTTAAAAGAATCTGACTCCGAGTACTGTAATATCATCAACCTGTTCATGTTGGTCTTTCCATTCAAGTAGTTTTAATGAGAGAAACGCTTCTTGCTTGTGTAAAGGTAATTGAGATGTTTCAATAATAAGATTTTTAAATTTTCTTGAAAGGAATTTTTTACCATTAGTCCCCCCGAATTGATCTTGAAAACCGTCTGTGTATAAATAAACAATGTCATTCTCATTTAATGTGAATTCTTTCATTGTAAATTTTTGCATTGATTCATAAATGCCAATAGGCATACGATCTGACTTTAATTCTATATATTCTTTATTACGTACAATTAGAGCAGAATTATTTGCGCCGGCAAATTCTAATGTTTTTGTTTTTTTATCATAGACACAAAGCGAAATATCCATCCCATCCTTTAATTCAGTTCCCTCTCCATGCTGTTTCATTGATCTGATAACTTCTTTGCGTAGTTTATTTAATATTACAGCAGGATGTGTTATATATTCTTTAACAATAATTTCTTTTAAAAAAGTAATACCTAATAAACTCATAAATGCTCCAGGAACACCATGGCCCGTGCAGTCTCCAACAGTAATGATAACTTTTTCTTCAACTTCATTTACCCAGTAAAAATCGCCTGAAACTATGTCGCGGGGTTTGTAAAAAACAAAATATTCTTTTATCAGATTTTTTACTAAACTATCAGAGGGCAGCATCGACTTTTGTATTTGCAGGGCATAGCGGATACTATCTGTTAATTCTTTCTTTTGTTTTGACATCTCATCTCTTTGCGCGAGAGCTAAATTTCGCTGCGATTCAATTTCATCACGCTGCGATTTTATTTCTTCTTTTTGCTGTCTGATTTCCTCTTCTGCAAATTTTAATTTAGAGATATTTGAATCAATAGCAACAATTTTCACTAATTTTCCCTCCTTATTATAAATGGGTGTTAGTGTTGTCTGTACCCATATTTTTTCACCCGATATTGTCATGCATAAAGACTCATAGCTGTTGCTTTTTTTCTGATCTTTGATTTGTTGTAACATTTCATGGATAAAAGGGTAGGAGCTGTTTTGTGTAATATTATTACCTCTTTTTTCAATAAGATTTTCTGTCGTAAAACCATACAATCGCGTAAATCCTAAATTTACCCACTCAATGTTTCCAAAAGCATCCAGTATCATTACAGCATTATCTGTTTCACGTGCAACTAAGGATAATTTTTCCAGCTCTCTGTTGCTTGCTTCGAGCTGTTCTGCCTGAACCAGAATTTCTTCTTTCTGTTGTAAAATTTCTTCTTTCTGCTCAACGATTTCTGCTGTCCTTTCTGTTACTATTTGCTCAAGTCGTTTTTTTGCTTGCTCAAGCCTACGGACATTCAGTTTTATCATTATCCAGATAAATAAACCAGATAATAATATATAAAGAATATAAGCCCAAATCGTACGATACCAGGGAGCAAGAATTTTAAATTTAAAGCTTGATAAATTCGTTTCTATTCCATAAATATTTCTTGCCTTTACTTTAAAAAGATAAGTTCCTTCATAAAGATTTGTAAATTCTTTTTTATTCTCTTTGCTCCACAACGACCATTTTTCTTGCTTGCTGTTTCCTTCAAGGAAGTAGCTGAATTCATTGAATGCTTCATTATCAAAGGAGGGTGCTGAAAAATAAAAAAACAAATCATTTTTTCCGAAATTGATAACCGGAAATCGTTCAGAATTCTGCAAAAATCCCGGTGCATGAATTCCATTTTTTTCTTCAATATACGTTCCATTAAAAAGAATAGAATCGCCACCTATCGTAACCTGACGAATGAGAGAATATAGATGTTCGCTCAATAAAATATTTTTGAATGGATTATATTTATATAGTGTTTTAGAAGAAACAAACCATAATAAGGAATCACCATCATTGTAATACAATTCAATATCCCGCAATCTTTTCAAACTTGCTGAATCTACCGACCATTTATTATTTTCCTCTTTAAGTGATATTAGATGAAGTCGTTTATTTTTTTTTACTACAGTAAAATATATTTTTTCAAATTTAAAAACATCCACAAAATCATAATTTTTTCCTGAAAATAATCCTTTAAAAAGAGACCTGTCAAGTAAAAATTTATTTTGAGAGACATCATAAACAAAAATCCCTTTTTCTGTAAAAAAATATAATGTTTTATCTTGTATTGAAATAGAATTAAATATTACATTTTTTATTTCAGGATAGTCTTTTTCATTAAAGTAAAAAGGGAATAGAGTAGAATTTTGAATTTTTAATAAAACCGGTTTGTTATCTACAAGACACCAAAGTTCTTTATCGTTTAGCTGTGCAATACTGCCTGGAGAATTTGAAAATGTAACAAGACTTTTACTCTCAATCCATTTCCTTTCTTTATACATTAAAGAATAAATTTCATTATCTTTTGGAATATATATGCAATTTGAATCTATAGGGGACTGGTACATCCCAAAAGTTACAAATCGGCTTATGTTTTGAGCGTTTTTACCGTTTATCTCCCAGATTCCGTGAGTAGCGCTTGCGAGAAATTTATCTTTCCCGGCAATCTTATACTTTTTTAAATCGAAAACCTGTATCGCATTTTTTCCTGCAAGTTCTTCTATAGGATAAAATTTATTTTTGTCAAGATAGTGCAAGCCAAGATTGGAACTGGCGTAAATTTTTCCATTAACTCGTATCACATTATAAATACTTCCGACTAAACCGGTTTTTTCATCCCAGATACCTACCGGATAATGGGTTTCTATTTTTGATATCCCATAGGTTAATGCAGCCCAAAGAGCGCCCTGTCTGTCTTCAAATAAATAATGCACTGTTTGACTTTGCAATCCATTTTCTTTACAAATATGCTGAAGAGTTTTTCCAAATTTATCAATAATAACAATTCCACTTCTAATAGTTGCCAGGGCAAAGCGTCCATCACGCAAACGTATCGCATGATATAACTGATTCTCATTTAAAAATGATTCTGTTTCAGCAACTGCTTCTTTGTTAAAATATTTTTTTGTAACAATATCTTCATCTTTCAATGCATTAGGGTCATAAACGAAAAGTCCATCAGGATTAGTTCCTATCAGCGATTTGTATCCCTCATACGTATCCATGAACCAGGTTCTGACTTTTGTTGCTCCTTTAATAAGTTCAAGGGAATCTTTGCCTATTTTATACATTCCTTTTCTTCTTTGAAAAGAAAATACATCTGTTTTATTTTTAAATAATAGGAAAAAGCCTGTTTCAGATTTGTAGGTTTTTATATTTTCTTTAGATGGTTTTTCTTGTTCGGGAGTAAATTTGAAAATAAAATTATTTGAACTGAAATAAACAGAATTTCCTCTTACAACAGTTTTCCATACATCGCCAAAATTTTTATAAACTGTATCTAAAAATACACTTAATGAAATGTATTGTACATTTCCTGAAGCGTCCGGTTTAAGATATCCGAATTCATTATTTGATCCTACATAAACACGACCATTTGAACCTATATCAAGAGACCTGACAACCTGTTTTTTCGGGGTGTAGATTTTTCTCCAGATAGAACCATCATATTCAAGAATTCCATCAGAAGCACCAAAATACATTATACCTCTTTGATCTTGAGTAATAGCCCAAATCTGTGGTTCTGAATTATATTCTTCAGGCGAATAGTTTCGCAGTAAGGGTACACCTGACTCCTGTGCAAGTGTAATATGTTGCATGTAGAAAAAAATCAGTACGAAAATCAGCGATAAGCGATGTAAAATAAAGTTCATTGTAAATGTGTATGAGCAAAGCTAAATTACAAATTTAACAGGAAAATGTTGAAAGTGAAAAAAATCGTGAAAATCTTTTAGAAAAAATTATCTTTTCTTTGTAAGGGAATATTCTTGCAAACAAAAAGAAGAATCCATCATTTCCGCAAGACCCGATGAATGTGTTACAACAATCAAAGTTGTTTTATTTTCTTTATTTAATTCTAACAATAATTGTCCTAAGCGCACAGCATTTTCAGAATCAAGAGATCCTGTGGGTTCGTCAGCAAGAATCAACTTGGGGCTATTAATCAAAGCTCTTACAAATGCAGCACGCTGACACTCTCCAACTGATAATTCTCCGGGAATCTGATTCATCATTTCTTTCAAACCTACTCTTTCTAAAAGGTCTATAGCTCTCTTTTCGTAAATGTTTTTATTTATTTTATTTTTAATTGCTAATGTCGGAATAAGCACATTTTCAAAAACAGTGCATTGGGGTAATAAATAATGCATCTGAAAAACAAAACCAATTTCTGAATTTCTGAAATGCGCCCTTTCTTTTTCAGTAAAATTGATTATATCATTCCCATTAAAAAAAGCGGATCCTGAATCTGGAGCATCCAGACCGCCAATAATATTTAATAAAGTAGTCTTCCCTGAACCTGAAGGACCGATAATGGCAATGGTTTCGCCTTCCTTAACCTTAAAATTTATTTTTTTTAAAACTTCTCTTTTTTCAAAAGATTTTGATATTTCTGATAATTCTAATAACATTTTACCTTGAATAAATTTTATACAATTCCTGAACTTGTTTTACGCTGTTAAAATACACATTTATTCCTTGCCTGCAATTCGCTTGCAACGTTCGATACAATTCATTTTCTGTAAGAACCCTGTTAAGAGTTTCTGCAAGAGCTTCGGCTGTATTTGGACTATAAAGCAATCCCGCATTTGTAGCATTTATAATTTCGGAATAAGCTCCATGATCAGGTTGTATAACAGGAACACCGGAAGCCATTGCCTCCAGCAGATGCATCCCAATTGCTTCTTTTCTGCGGGCCGGAACAGAAAATATTGAGATTGAATTTAAAAATTCTTTTTTTGCTTGTTCACTAAAATCTTCATAGAAAAATACATTTTTTTCTTGTCCCTGTTCTTTTAGTTTCTTTTTTATTCCTTTTAAAAAAGGAAGGTCATCTTTTGTGTAACCACCAGAAATTTTTAACGAGAGATCATTATGATTTTTATCTTTTTTTAAGAAAAGAAATGCATCCACTAAAATGTCGAGTCCATAAGGTGGAAAAATACGCGACAAATATCCAATTGAATGTAAAGTATTTTTATCTGGAATGATAGAATAAAAATCAGGATTCACACCGTTATACACAACATGGATTTTATTTTCCGGAACAGAAATCTTTGATAAAATCAACTTTTTAAAATAATGACTCACGGCTATAAATGCATCAACAAAAGCAGATTTTTCTAAAATTAAATCCCATGTTTTTTGCTGATATTCTGTTCTCATTTCATCTACCCACTCATCTTCATCTTGTAAAGAACATATTACTTTTGCTCCTGTTTTTTTTTTGATTTCCGGTGCCATACCAATAAGCAGTGCATTTGACAAATGTACCACATCGGGTTTATAATTATTATTGAGCCAATTTATCAATACTTGCAGTTCAGCAGCCTGATTTCCGTTTTCTCCGCGAAGCATGGAAAGAGTCATTTCTTCCAGACCTTCTGAACGAGTAGAGCCTGCCTTCCTTGCAGCAAACTTCAGAACAGGCATTGAATTGAGCCAGTTGGAAATAAATTTTGGCAATTTTTTAAATACCGGACTTTGCTGTTTCAAATATAAATTTACTGCACCATAAAATATTGGAGAAACAGCCCTGTTTACATCCTCCTTTAAAGTAAGAGGCAAATACATCGGAACTGTAATTATTTCATGCCCTGCTTTCTGAAAAGCTTTTATAAATGAGCTGTCGCGAAGACAATTTCCGCAGTAAAAAGCTTCTCCGGTTCCGGGTACTATGTATGCTATTTTCATTAATTTATATTTTTCCCTTTGACATAAATTCTACTCCTACTCCTACTTCTTAATCTTTAATCCAATTAAACTGTAATTATAAATCGCTCCGTGGAGCGATTCTACAATTACGGTTTCGTAATTCGTAATTCTCTCTATTGTTATCCACTATCCTAAAGTTCCCATGCCAGTAAATGCTTAATTCCTTCCTTGTTTCCTAAACTCAAATCATCCATCGTTACAACTGTTTTCTCATAATTATCTTTAATCTGCCTGAAATTTCCAAATTCACGCTCTATCACTTTATGATCAGACAGAAGATACGACACCTGAACATATTTAAAATCATTAGATTTATGAACACAAAAATCTATTTCTGCATTTCGAAGCATTCCCACATTCACATTATATCCGGTTGCCCTGTAATGAAGATAAATTGAATTCTCAAGCAATTGCCCGAACCCTTTATCAAATGAAGAAATTAGATAGTTTTTGTAAGCCATATCGTTTAAATAGTACTTTCTGTTACCGGCCAATAATTCTTTTGTTTTTATCTCCATACGCTCAGCCCTGTGAAGCAAACAGGCATCCTCCAGATAACCGAGATAATTTGCTACAGTTTCATATTTCACATTTATTTTCTGAGTTTTTAGAAAATTTACTATATTATTTAGTGAAACCAGAAACCCCACATTTGCTGCAGCATACTTAAACAAACGTTCGAGTAAATAAGCATCTTTTACTGAATAACGAGTTACTACATCTTTATATAGAATAGTGCTGACAAGAGAATTCACATAATGCAATCTTGCTTCTTCATGCTCCAGATTCATCAATTCGGGCAATCCACCAGTATTAAGATATTCAAGATAGGTCTTCTTTTCTTTAGGCAGATTTTTGTAGCCGACAAATTCTGAATAAGAAAAAGGAAATATTTCAAAAGCAACATACCGTCCACTTAAAAGGGTAGCCAGTTCTCCTGATAACATCTTAGAATTTGATCCTGTTATAAAAACTTCAAAATTCTTAGTGTGATCCTGCGATAATGAATTGACAAGTTTTTCCCAACCGGATACTTCCTGAATTTCATCCAGTAGTATATAGACTTTACCCCGAGGTTTTATTTTTAACAAATACAAATCTATCAGCTTTTTTAACTGCTTGTAGTTTTCTATATAATCGAAATCAACACTTTCTTTGTTAAGATAAAAGATATTACGGGGATTAACTTTCTGAGAAATCAGCTTTGTTATCAGTTGCCGAAGCACATAACTTTTACCTGAACGACGCTGACCTATCAAAACTTTTATCAGACGATTGCCTGTATATTTCATCAGACGATTAAGGTAAAGTACTCTGGAAAAACCACCATCTATTGGTTTTTTATTCCAGTAATTATACTGTTCCAGTATGTTGAGATTTTCCATTACATCGTATTTTTTTTACAAAAATACAAAATATTATTATACAAAATAAATTTTCATGTAAAATTTTCCTTTACAAAGGATTTTTTTACATTTAAAACAAATTTTTCCTTTAGAAAGGATTTTTTTGCAATTTTATTTTTTACCCAATCCATATATTTTTCCATCAGCAGCCCCAACAATTATTAGTTTGTCTGTTACTGCAGGCGAGCTTGTAATGGGTATTCCCAGTTCATATTTGTACAACTCTTTTCCGTTCAGTAATGAAAGAACCCGTATCCAGCCGTCTTTTGAGCAGATAATTACTTTATTATTTGAGATAACAGGAGAACTTTCTATTTTACCTTGCGTGAGAGTTGTCCACAAAATTTTACCGGAAAGTGCATCAAAACAATATACTTTTTTATCGTGAGAGCCAATTACAATCTTATCTTTCGAAAATGCCGGAGATGCAATAAATGGAGAGGTTTGTGGGTTAGAATATTTCCAAACAATTTTCTTTTTCACCAAATTCACGCATAAAAAATTGCCATAATAATCTCCCATATATGCTTTATCTCCATTTAAAACAGACGAAGAAGCAACATACGTTTCTACTTCAACAAAACCAGTTTCCTTTCCATTTTCAACATTAATAATATGTATTTTCGCATCACAGCCACCAATTACTGCACGTTTATTATCTGTTGCAGGTGCGCCGTTCAGATAATTGTCTGTTTCACATTTCCAGACGAGTTTTCCATCTGTAATATTTAAACAATGCAGCGCATAATCATAGCTTGGGATGAGCACATATTTTTTATTTTTTATTGTTACAAGATTAGCAGATCCACTCACTTGTCCATCTGTTTTATATTTCCAGATAAGTTTTCCCGTTTTCCCATTTATTGCATAAACCATTCCGTCCATTGCACCTGCCACCACAATCCCATTGCTGTATAAAGGCGGCGCTTCAACTCCGGCAACTGTATGATATTTCCACAGTAATTTTCCTGCGGTTGATAAAGCATAAATATTTCCATCTGTAGAACCAACAAATATTGTGTTATCACAAATAACAGGCGATGATTTTATATCTGATCCGGTTTTGTATGACCAAAGCAAAGAGAATTTTTCTGGAATTACAACAGATGCAACACCTGTTAATTTGCTATCACCTCTAAAGTTTGACCAGCAGGAATTATTTTGCTGCGCTTTCAGATTTAGAGCTAATAGAATGAATAATATTTTAATTATCTGTAACAAATTTATATAATGTTCTAGTGTCTTATTTTCACTTAATATTTTTTATTTTTCTAGTCACAAGTCACAAGTAGAAAGCAGGTTTACACCATCTTCGGACTTCTGACTTTTATTTTCTTGATTTAAGTAACATCAGTTAGTGTAAAATACAAACTTACATCGTAATGTTATATTTTGTTATAATAAAAATCATTGTTGTCCGATAAAAATTTATCATTCACGTTAAACATGTCACTATAACTCATTTTGATGACAGGGCGCTCCTATGGAGCTTCTTTTTATTAATAAATTAATTTTTCCATAAACAGTTCGTCCCTCTGGGACTTATAATTAAGGAACTCCATAGGAGTGACCTGTTTATAACAATGAAAAATCCCCAAAACTAAAGCTCCATAGGAGTGCCCTGTTTATTTATCGGACAATAGTGAATAAAAATACATTTTTTAATATTTTATGTTTTATAAACATAGCAAATAATTATATAAAATGTTTTATTTAAAATACATTATTTGATTGCCGATATTGCTCCTGTTGGACAATGCTCAATGCATTTTTTGGCAAGAGAAATTAGTGAGTCAGAAATTTCTTCTTTATGAAAAAGCTCAATCTGAACCTGAAAACTTTTCTCCCGAAATGAAAATGAAAAATCTTTACTACTATTTGTAATTTGAATACAAACTCCGCATTTTATGCATTTCTGAGGTTCTAAAACTAATAAAGGCGCATGAAAAATTTTAGTAATATTTTGTCTGTTCTCTATAACAAAAGTGCGTTGTTTTGCCTGAAATTGGTCAGCCATAATTCTTAAATCACATGCGTCATTTTTTCTGCAATCACAGTGCATGCAACGTAATGCTTCTTGCACGGCTTCTTCTTTAGAATAGCCATTTGTTGTGTCTGCCGGGAACATTCGTGCATATTTGTTTTCAGCTTCTTTAAGATATTCAGATTTTTCATTCTCTCGCATCCTTCCATAGCTTGAATTAAATTTGAGATTACTTTTTACGCTATTTAAAACTGCATTTTCAGAAGTGCTTTTTTCGTTCGTATTCCTTAAAAATTCTATTAATTTTTTAATGGCAACAGGTTCATCAATGTTTTTTCTTCGGCAAACTTTTTCGCATTGTAAATTGCATGTTGAGCATACATCATTTTTAATTTCTGAAAGAAATGATTTAGCTGTTGAAAATTGTTCATCAGAAATCAGCCTGTTCATTAATGGAATATTAATGTGTGCAGGGCAGGCATTCTGACATGGCGCAATGCAGTCACCGTTATGTTCGCTTAATAATAATTGTACTGCATTTTTCCTTAATAAATGCAATTCATCGTTCTCCGTTTCAATATTCATTCCTTCTATACACAAAGCAGAACAGGCAGGAACTATTTTACCTGAATTTTTTTCAAAAACAACACATACCATACATGAAGAAGACGCAGAAAAGCATTTCATAAAACACAAAGTGGGTATTTTAATTCCAAGTATTTCTGCAGCATTTAGAATCGTTGTGTTTTCCTCAACTCTTACTTGCTTGTTGTTTATAGTTAATTCAATCATGCTTTATGTTTTGTTTTGAAACAGCGCCAGTCGGGCATACTTGAAGACATATATCACATTTAATACATAACTCCTGTTTAATGAAATGCTTTTCGTATGGAGCAAAGTCTATAGCTTCGGCAGGACAATTTTGTGCGCATTTTGTACAACCGATGCATATTGTACTAATTTCATATTGTATTAAATCTTTGCATTTTTTGGCAGGACAAATACCTGAAATATGAGCTTCATATTCATCCCTGAAATATTTTAAAGTTGTAAGGACTGGATTAGGAGCGCTTTTCCCAAGTCCGCACAAGCTTCCTTTTTTAACCTGTAATGAAATTTTTTCAAGCTCTTGTAAGTCTTCCATTTTTGCTTTTCCCGATGAAAGTTTGTTGAGCAGCGAAAGCATATATTTTGTTCCAACACGGCAATACACGCACTTACCACAGGATTGTGCCTGTGTGAAATTCAGAAAATATTTAGCAATATCTATCACGCAATCCGATTCATCAAGAACAACAAGACCGCCTGACCCCATCATCGCTCCTGCTTCTGTCAGGGATTGATAATCAATGGTCGTTTCAGATAGAGATGCAGGAATACAACCTCCCGAAGGGCCACCAATCTGCACTGCTTTAAAAACTTTGCCTCCGGAAATTCCACCACCGATATCTTCTACAATTTCTTTAATCGTAATTCCCATGGGTACTTCGATAAGTCCACCTCTCGCTATTTTTCCGGCAAGAGCAAACACTTTGGTGCCTTTGCTAAATGTTGTTCCAATATTTGCATAAATGGTACTCCCGTTTCTGATAATCCAGGGGACAGATGCGAATGTTTCAACATTATTAACAAGCGTAGGTTTACCATTCAAGCCATGTTGCACGGGATAGGGAGGTCGGATGTGTGGCATGCCGCGTTTTCCTTCCATTGAAGCTATCAGTGCGGTTTCTTCACCACAGATAAATGCTCCTGCTCCTTCAAAAATTTCGAGGTTAAAAATAAATTGTGAATTAAATAAAGGCGAATTAATCATTCCTTTTTTAACCATTTCAGCAATTGCTGTCTTCATTCTTAATACCGCAAGCTGATATTCAGCTCGGACATATAAAATGCCTTTTGTTGCTCCTCCTGCATAAGCCGCAATCATCATTCCTTCAATTATTCTGTAAGGAAAAGATTCTAAAAGCATACGATCCATAAAAGCACCGGGATCACCCTCGTCTGCATTGCATATTATGTATTTTTCATCTGCTTGTTGTTTTGAAAACAAAGCCCATTTTTCTCCGGTAGGAAAACCTGCGCCACCTCTTCCACGTAACCCGCTTTTTATAATTGTTGTTATTATTTCCTCTCTGCTGGTTTCGGTAACACAATTTTTTAAAGCAGCAAATCCTTCCTTTGATATGTATTCATCAATATCAAGTGGGTTCAGAATTCCTTTGTGTTCCGTGGCTATATGGACTTGCTTTTGAAGAAAATCATTCACATGTTTTTCTCTGTAATCAAGAAATTTTTTCAGCGCAGTTGATTGCAAATCCGGGTAATAAAATTGTTCAGCTTTATTTTGTAATGAGGTTACAATTCGCTTGAATACGCTAGATGAAGCAAAATGTTTTAATAATATCGGCTTAATATTTTCAGGCTTTACTTTTGCGTAACTTGCAATAATTTTTCCTGATTTTTCAATTTCTAAAAGAGGCACATTATGACACATTCCAACGCAACCGACTTGTTTGACTTTTACATTTATTCCGGCAGTGTCCATTGCTTTTTCCAAAGCTTTGTTTACCTCTTCGCTACCGCTCGCCACACAACAGGAACCAAGTCCGATCCGAATTTCAGCATCAGAAATATTCTTTAAATGGTGTTTCTGAATATTTTTTTCGGATGTAATTGATTTATTTAAAAAATCATTGATAATTTCAGGAATGTCTTTTTGTCCGACATGACCATACGTAATATCGTCAATCTGCACAGCAGGAGCAAGAGTACAGCATCCTAAGCAAGCAACTTGTTTTAATGTGAAAAGTTTTTCTTTATCAGTGTCTTCGGTTTCATTCAAGTTCAAATGACGCGTAAAAGCATCATAAACATGCATTGCTCCTTTCACGTGGCAGGCTGTACCTACACACACTTTTATTAAATGTTTTCCTGATGGAGTAAACCGAAACTGTGAATAAAAAGATGCTACACCAATTAATTCAGAATAAGTAATAGTTGTTTGCGCGGTAATTTCATGAAGAAGTTCGTCTGGCAGATAATTAAATTCATTCTGAATTGCCTGTAAAATAGGAATAATATATCCCTTATCATTTTCAGATTTTTTTTTAAATTCATTTATTAACTGGGTATAATTTTTCATTAATTATTGAGTAATTCAGATAATTTTGTTACTGTTTTGTCTGTCCATAAAGTCAGTATTTTGGTCAGAATGTTCGAGAGCAAGCCTGCCTTGCCGGTAGGCAGGGCTTTTGAAGAATTGAAAACCAAGAAGCCTGCCCGCTACGCAGGAGGCGGGTTTACTTTTGTAAATGACTGTTTTCAATTCGAGAGTAACACAGCTATCGGACATTATGGACAAACACTATTTATTCAGGTAAAATATTTGAATCAACATCTTGATACGATATATCTATTACGCTGTATTTATCAAGCAATTCTTTAATTCTTTGCGCTGTAAATTTGAATGATTTTCCTGTTTCTTCTGAATATGCAGTTATTGGATATTTAGGACGTGATGTAATTAATTTTGTTATTTTATAAATTGAACCATCCAAAATGAAACTGCTACCTATAAAATCAGTAGGTAAGCCATTTTTTAGAGCGAAAAATTTTATCTCTTGTTGCTTGAAATTTATTGCTTCTGAATTATTCGCTTTTCCTGAAATTTTAGATGTAAACTCAAAAGAATTAAAATTTATTGTATGCAGATTTAGTTCTGTCAATCCATATTTTAATTTAATTTTATTAAGAGCTTCCTGAATTTCATCTCTTAAAGAAATAATTTCTTGTTTGCCAAAATACTCAATTTTTAAATGTTCCATATTCTTAAAATTTGATAGAATTCTTTTGAAAAAATTATTTAATACAATACAAATTATTTTGCCCTCTGATATAAATTCTTTCTTTCGCAAACGCCGGAGTACAATCTGTTTTCTCTCCCAATTTTGGTTCAGAAATTAAATTAAATATTTTATCCAACTTCATTATGTGCATTACTCCATCTCGGTTTATCAGATATATTTTACCATCAGCAATAATAGGAGAGGAGTAAAATCCAATATCAAATTCATGCTGCCAAAAAATAGTACCGTCTTTCGTATTATAACACGCCACTTCTCCCGATGATGTCGGAACAATCAGATATTCTCCCATTGCTACAGGGCTGGCTACTTCTGAAAGAAAATCATTGTTTTCCCATAAAATTTTTGGTGAATTTTCCAACTGTATTGCTGCAAGTTTTGCGTATTCATTCACTGCAAAAATAATTCCGTTTGCATAAGCTGGTGATGGTCCAATCTCGCCACTCAGACATTCTATTTTCCATAATTCTTTTCCATTTTCAGGATTATAAGCAGCAACAAAAGGTTCATTGTTTACAACCACCTGATAGGAGCTTCCCTTCTTTATCATAGATGGGGAAGACCATGATATTTTTCCGGGTCGTGTAGTATTCCATCTGACTTCTCCATCTTTTGTATCCAACCCGATAATATTTCTTGCTTTGTTGTGGTCGTATTGCACAATGAGTCTTTGAGAATAAAGAATCAATGAAGACGAATGTCCGTAATGATTATTCGGAACTCCCAGATTTTTAGCCCAGATGCGCGTACCTTTAAAATCAAAACAAATAATATCTCCGTTTCCAAATATTGCATATACTTGTTTCCCGTCAGTTGCTACAGAAGAAGCGGCTAGTCCTGTGTCTTCTGTAACTTTTGGCGCAGCAGCAGGACTGCCCGGGATATTATCTGCGGCTTTTGCCCAGAGTAATTTTCCGGAATGGCGGTTAATACAATATACTTCGCGCTTATTTGCATTAGCTCCTGTTACAAAAAGATAATCGCCCCAGATTACCGGTGAATTATATCCATGCAGAGGCAAAGCAATTTTCCATAAAATATTTTTTCCTGATTTTCCATCCCAGTCAGTTGGAATATTTTTATGATAACTAATTCCCAAACCATTCGGACCTCTGAAATTTGGCCAGTTGGAAGAAATTGCATTTTCATCAGGAAGCGGTAAGGCTGCGGTTTCTTTGATGGTATCCTCTATTAAAGGTTGAATGGTATCTGTAGTAGCAATTTTAATGGATGAATCTTTTTTTATTTCCTGATTTTTTTGTGTGTGATTAGAAATCTCTGCTAAGGTTTTAAAATCAGTATAAGCCGAACCCGATAAAAACATCAGTAAAAATGCGCTGCAAACAAACAAACCGCTTATAAAAAATATCCAGAATCTTTCTTTTGATTTTGTTAACCAATAGTCTGTTTTTATTTCCTTACTATGATCATTATTCTTTAAAGAAAATGAATGAAAAATTTTAAATGAAAGTAGAAAAATTATCACTCCGCTTAATAATAATAGTGCGCCTGCTTTAAGTTGTGTATGGGTTGAAAAAAAAGCTTTACGGGTAATAAGATCTAAGGATCGGATTTGCGTTTTTAATTGTTCGTCTTCGGAATTTTCACTTAACTTAATTATTAAATGTTCTACAACTTTATTGCTCTCAGGTGAAACAGATTGTAACCGAATATAATTTAATATAAGGATTACGCTTACAATCACAATAAATGCCAAAGACACTATTGTTATTGTTTTTGCAATCGCTTTGATGATATTTTTATTCTCGAGCGTCATGATTATCTTTTACTACTATTTTAGATTATATGATTATTTGTTGCAGGTTGCAGGTTACAGGTTGCAGGTTGCAAGTTGTTTCTTATCTGTGAAACAAGTCCGGCAAATTATTTTCTCTTAAATGTTAACCTTCAATTTAAAACTTGAAAGAATTTGCAACCTGTGGTAACTCCGAACTTGCAACTTGCAACTCTTTTATTAATTATTTTGCTCAAAAGCTCAACCCTCCTTTCTCTCCACTGGGCAATGCCTGAAACACCTTGCACATCCAACGCATGAGCCTTTGTCGGGGGTGTAAATTGTGTTTCTTTTAAATCTTGAAGATTGCAATAGTGCCAATCCGAAAATGAAACCGAGAAACAATCCGGCAATCCAGCTTCCTCTATAAAATGTGATTCGTATTTCATTTGCCAGTTTAAATAATTCAGCGGAATTCATTCCTGATGAATTAAATGCCACGGCTTCAACAGATGCTGGTTTTGTATTTATTTTTTTCTCTAAAGCGATTTCTTCTGCTAACCGAACTTGTGGATGAACCATTGATAAAGGCTCGTAAAATCGCGATGTAATAAATCCAAAAAGCAACATGAAAACAGGTATTAATACAAATATAAAAATGAGTCGTCTTGTTCCTTTTGACTCCGGTTTTACATTCTCCGAAGGTTTTGCAATAGCATCTACTGGACAGGCATCTTCGCATAATTTACATTGAATACAATCCGTCGGTGTAATTGTAAGATGTTTTACGGAAATCTGCGATACCCAGCTTAACAGAACACCATAGGGACAAATAAATCTGCAATACGGTCTTGCCACAAACATCCCCAGCAGCAACAATCCGACTCCAAAGGCAAACATTCCAGGAGAAGTGCTGAAACGGAAAAACCCGACAAAAGGATCGTATTTACAAATAATAAAATCTGCTCCTGTTACTGCAAATAAAATTGCAAATGTTAAATATAAATATGGAATTGCTCCAAGTGCTTTTTGCAGCCAGGAAGAAATTTTTACAGGTTTATAAATTACAACTTCCTGTAAAGCTCCAAACATACAAACGCCTGCGCAAAATGTTCTTCCGAAAAATAATGTAAAAAAAAGAGGGAGTAAAAAAAACACAATCACAGTAAGGGGTAAAACAAATGAGGAATCATAAAGAGCTAAGGCTACATTTTGAATAGCGCCAATAGAACACACGCATCCTTCCCTGAAAAAGCCAAAATAAACTACTGAAAAAACACCTCCCCAGATTACAAATTTGCGAGACCGTTTCTTCAAAATAAAATATGAAAATAAAGAAAGAAGCAGAATAAAAATAAAAACATCAAGATACTCCATCCAAACACCATTTGCTGAAGGTACCTGAGTTTCGGGAGGAACATAGCCGCTTTCAAAATCGGGCTTAGGAAAGCGCTGCTGAGCAAATCCCAGAGCAGAGAACAGAAGAAAAATTAAAAATGAAATTGCTATTTTATACGCTTTAATCATTAAAAAAATTATTATTTAGAAATGTACAATCGCTCCATGGAGCGATTATATATTTCTAATATTTCATCATCCCTTCCATCCACTCTTGAGCAAATAAGCCTTATTCGTCGGTACTCTCACGAATGCATCCGAGGGACAAACTTTTGCAATTGAACACTGGTTACAATTTTTACAAATACTTTGTACAACCTGTAAATGCAAAGAGCCATTGCCAAAAGCTTCACAGCCTTTTACACACTTAGCGCAGCCTATGCATAAGGCTTCATCTATTTCATATTTATAATAGGGCTTTTCTACAAACGTACGCTTTAATGCTTTAGTCGGGCAAAGCTGATTCTCTGCACCGGTATTTAATTCTTTTGCTTGCGGAACAAAATATCCTCCACACAAATCGCAATATCCACACATTTTATACACATGAACACACTTTACCGCTGACTGGCTTAATACACATGAATCAGCACATCTACCGCATTGGGTGCATTTATAGGGGTCTATCTGCCACACCAATTCATCATTCAATGTTTGATGCGCAAGATAACCTCCAACAGATGCTATTGAAATAAATGCCGCTGCCTGAAATCCTGTTTTCAAAAATTTTCTGCGATCCATTGTTGTATTCTTAAACAGATAAATTATTTATGTATTTTGTTTTTACTTTTTCTCAAAAATATGTATCTTTTTCGACAAAGGATTCAACACGTAAACTTTGTCATTTTTATCTATTGCAATATCTAATCCCTTTGTCTCTTTTTCAAATTGATCAGGACCGGCTATTGCACAATCAAATGTACCATCTTTTTTGTATTTTTTTACACGAACAATTCCTTTTTCCGAAGTAATAAATGAGCCGTCTTTTGTTATTGCAATATGTGAAGGATTGCAGCATCCAGAAAAGCCTTCAAGATATGCTCCTGTTTTCCCCCAGAAAAAATTTACACTTCCATCAGTTTTAAAATTAATTATTTTGTGCAGTCCCGGATTCACGACCCACAGCTCACCTGATGCATCAAAAGCAAGATCAAAATAAAAACTTGGAATAATAAATCGGCTGAACTCTTCTTTTGAATCTGATGTTCCGATTGTTTGCAAAAGCTTACCGTTAATATTATAAAAATATACTTTTTTAAGATAGGCATCAGCAACTGCGAGTTGGTTTTTATAAACAGATATAGAAGTTAGAACACTGCTGTCTGAAACAGGCTCCCAGGAATTTAAAAGCAAGCCATCGGTATTGTAAATTTCTATATGATTTCCTGCGCCAAGATAAATTAAATTATCTGAAGAAACCGCAACACAATTTCCGGACTTCGTGTTATTGATTCTTAAAATTTCTTTTCCTTTTGAATCTAATTTTAAAAATGTGCTGTCACCGGAAACAATTATTTTTCCGTCAGGACAAATGTCTATTCCTTTAGGTTTTATTTGTGATAACTGTATTGAAGAAACTAATTTGTATCCAATTTTATCAGCGCTGATTACTCCAATGGAATCAATAGAAACAGATGTGTTTACAGGATTTGTCTTTTTAGCATTTTTTAACATCAGCTTTCCAGCAATAAAAATTAAAATCATTATTCCAAGTCCGATAATCGCTGTTTTTGTATGTGATTTCATTTGTTCTTGTTATTATTTATCTATTTCAAATCGAAACAAAATAGGTTTTTAGAATCTCGTAATAAAAGATAACCGTCAGCAAAAGCTAAAGGTCCCCATGCGTCTTGTCCTTCAAATAATTTTCTTTCTGTAATTTTTATAAAATTTTTATCAGAAACTTTAAGCATTGTTAAAGTGCCATCATCATTCAAAATTAAAAATTTATCATTAATAACCATATAAGGACCCAATCCGTAACGGTCTTTTTTTCCGCTCGACCAGACAGCTTTGCCACAATCAGAAGGATGAAAGCAAATGAATTGATTTTTCATCGCGCCTGCATCTTTGGGCATAATGATATACATGAACCCATTTATCATAACAGGAGTTTGTTGTTCGGAGGCGGCTCCTGCACCGGGTGTAAATTTTTTTTCTGTCTTTGCCAGAAAATTAGTATCTGATTTTTTTATTGTTATAACTGCGCTTCCTGCCCCGTATCCTGCTGTAATAAATATCCTGCTCTTGTCTAATTGTACAGGGGAAGGGGCAACTACTTGCGGAGAAAAATCTGTAATCTCAAATAATATTTTTCCTGCATTTTCTCCTTCTGCTTCAATGCCACATAGTCCTCCTACAGCTGCATACACATACATTTTAACATCCTCAAAAATCATTGGCATAACAGATGAATGCGACATTTTCCATTTTTTTTCATTAGGGCTTTGCCAAAGAATTTTACCCGTATTGCAATCTACAGCAATCAATAAATTTTTACCTCCTGTTGCAATGATAGCTGTTTCATTATCTATCAGGGGGCATTGTCCCGTGTACCAAAACGGAATTTCAGATTCGTATTCTTTTTCAATATCTATTACCCAAAGTAGATTTCCGCTTGTTCTTTCCATACACATCACATGACCTCTGGGTCCAAGTGTTACAATAAATTTTTCTGTAACAGCAGGCACAGTGCGCGACATACCGTGATTTCTTTTAAGATGCACTTTATAGGAACGCCTCCATAGTTCTTTTCCGGTTTCAATATTAAAGCTGCGAAGTACATCTTCTTTTTTCACTTCGTCATAATCGAGAATGTAAGCAATGCCTTTCCATATTGCTGGTGCTGCATGTCCTTCTCCCATTTTTGCTTTCCACACCAATTTCGGAGGTTTTGCATCCCAGTTTTCATTGATGGAAATTGTTGAAGTTGCAATATTTTTTCTGTCTGTTCCTCTGAAAGCAGACCATGCAGAATTTAAAGAAGATGTTTCCTCAGTAAGTTTTTCAAATTTTTCCCCGATTTTTATGGATTCAATTTTTTGAATAATTTCTCCGGAGGGCTTATCCATGCCTGGGATATTTTCTATAATGGCAACATCAGGCTTCATATTTTGCCAGTATAAAATTAAAATGAAAAATACTGCTGCTGTTGTTACAGAGCTAATTTTTATCCATTTTTTTGAAGAATTTTTCACGGAATTATTTTACAGAATAAGCAATCAGTACATTCCCATGACGTACATAAAAAATTCCGTTTTTTATTACAGGATGCGCCCAGTGCTGCTCTGCACCTAATGTTATTTTAACACGACTTACAATATTGAAACCTGCTTCTGTTGGCTGAAGAAGCCCCAGTTCACCTTTATCACTGTAAACGTAAAGCATCCCATCGCTGGCAATAATAGTGCCTTTTGCAATTTCTTTTGTTTTGAATTTCTCATTGCCGGTTTTCCAGTCAAGTACGTGCCACTCCACATTATTATGCCCTGATCCATAAATTTTATCTTCAAGCAAAACAACGCCGCCCATCTGATTGTCTAAGGTTTCATTTTTCCATACCAGACTTACTGATTTTCCATCATCGGATAATTTCAGCATGACGCCACCGGAGCCATATCCGCTAACGCAATAGAGCAAACCGTCTTTATAAATAGGCGTATTTGGATGTACTGACCATTTGTTTTTCTTTTCATAAGACCATATTAAATCTCCTTTTTGAGGGTCAATTCCCAAAATATGATCAGCTGTCATGGTAATTAGTAATTTATTTCCATTGTGTGTTATCAGATGCGGAGAGCAATAAGCAGATTTGTCTCCTTTCCCTTTTGATGTCCAGATTGTCTGACCATTTTCTTTATTTAATGCCACAATATTTGCATCCTCGCCACCTGCAGAAAAAACTACTTTATCATCAAACACGAGAGGCGATTCTGCAATGCCCCACTTAGGAACAGTGCCCTTGAATGCTTTCATCAAATCTACGGACCACAGTATTTTTCCTGATGCAGCATCAAAACATATAGCCAGACCATAACTGCTGTTAATGTATAGCTTATTGTCATACAAGGTTGGAGTCGTTCTTGTGCCGGGGTACGACTCATCCCACTCAGTTCCGTATTCGGTTTTCCATAATAATTTTCCATTCAAATCAAGCGCAAAAAGATTGCCCTTGCCATTAATCATGCCTGTTATAAAAATTTTTTCAGGAGTAATAATGGGAGATGAATATCCTTTTCCGAGTTCATCAAAATGCCATAGAATTTTTGGACCATTTTCCGTCCATTTTTTCATAAGACCCGTTTCATTATAAATACCGTCCCGATTATCGCCACGCCACTGTATGATGTTCTGCGCATGTAACGGAAATGAAATAATACAAATAACGCCCAAAGTAAAAATAATCAAAATTGAATTTTTTAAAATGCTAAAAGGAGAAGAATTTATCATCATAAACACAGAATTAATTTTGTACAAATATATTCATTTCGTTTAAGTTCAGTCTTAAAGAAATGTTAAAATGTATTTTGAGCAAATTTTTTCCCTCAATTTTTCATTTATGAATTTAAGTTTAAGCTTTAGAATAGCTGCATAACCGCACATCATTTTTTTGCGTAGCACCGCAATATTCCTCGCTCATATTCTAATAGGCAGTTCACAATCAAATTGAAAATACACTACATTGTTAAAAAAATATGATATAATTCCCTGAAAAATTTTGCTCATTTTTATTCCATTTCTTTTCTTTGAGTAAAATTTAATCAATAATTATGGGATACTGGAACTGGGAATATTATCCGCGCAATAAGGCAAACACCAACAAGAAGAAGCCATCCGAACGAAAAAAATTCGGACAGACTTTCTGGGGTAAAGAATTTTTAAATTCACTAAAAGGAATTGATTACAGCAATCGTTTGCCCCGTGGCAGTGCGTATGCCAATAATGGCTCTGTGCTTAGTTCTGATATAAAAGGAAATATTATTACTGCAAAAGTGCAGGGCTCTCAACGAACTCCTTACGCAGTAGATATAGTAATTCCTACATTTACGGTTGAAGAAAAAAAGAAAATTATAGAAATTCTTGTTTCAAATCCCGCATGGATGGCTGAACTTCTTAATAAAAAATTACCTGAGGATTTATTAAAAGAAACGCAAAAACATAAAATAAGACTTTTCCCTTCGCGTTGGGATGATTTTAAAATGAAATGTTCCTGCCCCGACTCGGCCGTTCCCTGCAAACACCTTGCTGCTGTAATTTATTTGCTTTCGTACGAAATTGATCTTGATCCGCTCATGGTGCTTAAAGTGCATGGATTGGATATTATAGAGGAATTTAAAAAACAAAAAATAGATATTGCAAAAGAAGCTGTGGAAGAAATTCCTACGCTAAGTGATGCAATTATTTATGTGAAAAATAAAGAGATTCCGAAAAATAAGATAAAGGAAGAAAAAATATTTGAAACCTGCGATTACTCAAAACTCCCGGACACAGGTACAGCGTTATTGCAACTGTTAGACGAAGCAACACCTTTTCATAATAAAAGTGTAAAACCGGAGCTTGTTTCATTTATAAAGCTTGTATCAAAAAAAATTAAAAATATTGAATTTGCTTTGGGAGATGACGTAAAAAAAAATATAGCTTTTTGTATTGATATCCATATAAAAATTCCTGTTAAAAACGAATCGGCATCTGTAGAATTAGTCTTTGAAAAACAAGTTTACTTTGTTCCGATAAATGATTTCATCAGGCTTGTTTATAATACAAATATCAGCGATAGCAAAAGATGGAATTATATCTTGCAGTCATTGCGTGAATTTGTTTTTTTCTGCGTGAAGCTTGTTGAAACAGTAAATATTGTACCCAAAATGGTTACTCATAATCAACAACTGCGTTTGATGTGGTTTCCTTTGGATAATGATGCTGAAACCGAAAAACTTTTGTCTTTTTTTAATGAGATAATTCCTTCATCAGTGCTTCATTTTTTATGTGATGAAGATAATAAAACCGGAGTTCTGAAAGAAGGTGATATAAATCTAATGTCAGCTTTATTTATTACCGGAATCATTCAAAATATTCAGGAATATATTTATGGCAAAAAAACGGATTCTGAACAGGAATTAAATAAACTTTTCTGTGGAAATAACAACAGCTTTTTTAATGAAAAACGAGTGGTAAATTCCATTCATATCTGGCTGAAAAAATTACATGTTTCAAAAACAAGATTCCGCCCTATAATTAAAATTGACGATCACTATCCTGAATTCAAAGCATCACTTTTCATTAACGATTCTGAGCTAGTAAATGAAGTGCCTGTTTCGTATAAAGATTTCTCGGAAAGTAAAAAATATGAGAAAGAAAAAATGGGTGTGGTAAAAAATCTGATGTTGCTTGCCGGCTATTTTAAAGGAATTTCGCAATTGATAAATAATGTGAAAATAAAACATCTTAGCTATAATCAACAGGAGTTTACAGCTTTGCTTTTCGATATGGTTCCCTGTCTGAAATTGCTTGGAGTAGAAGTTTTATTACCGAAAGGACTTGCAAAAGTAGGAGTGCCTAAAATTAGTCTTTCGATGAACAGCAAAAAGGGAGAGAAGTCAGGCAGTTTCATGAGTCTTAATGATATGATTGATTTCGACTGGCAGGTGGCTGTGGGAGATTCCCTGATTAAACCAGAAGAATTTTTTGCACTGATTGAAAATTTTAGTGGATTAGTGAAAATAAAAGATCAGTATGTGATGCTCACTGCTGCGGATATTGAAAAATTACAGAAACAATTAAACAAAGCAGCACTACCCGATGCGCATGAAACCATTCGTATCCTTCTTTCTGGAGAATATGAGGGAGCGAAAGTGGCTCTGGGTACAGAAATTTTAGAATTATTAAAACAGTGGACAAAAACTGAAAAAGAAAAATTACCAAAAAAGCTGAATGCGAAACTTCGTCCTTATCAGACAAGAGGCTTTGAGTGGCTCTATAAAAATTCACAATTAGGATTAGGAAGCATTCTTGCGGACGATATGGGTTTGGGAAAAACATTGCAGGCGCTTACATTTATTTTGAAGATGAAAGAAGCTGAGACGCTTGTACCGGGTAGCTGTTTGATTGTTGCTCCTACTACTCTTTTAAATAATTGGGTGCGTGAAATTGAAAAATTTACACCGGGACTTACACATTTTATTTATCACGGACTAAAACGCGACAGTAAAGAATTTGACAAGTATGATGTTTTGCTCACTTCCTATGGTACGCTGCGGAGCGATCACGCGGTCTTTGAAAAAAAAGAATGGAAATATCTTTTAATTGACGAAGCGCAGAATATTAAGAACAGTGAAGCGCAGCAAACCAAAGCCCTAAAAAAAATAAAAGCAGAAATTCGTATTGCGTTAAGCGGAACACCTGTAGAAAATAGACTTGGCGAATACTGGAGCATCATGGATTTTGTAAATAAAGGACTTCTTGGTAACAGTACATTTTTCAATAAAGAATTTGCGAATCCGATACAGGCAGATCACGACAGCCAAAAACTGGAAGCTTTCAAAAAAATTACAGCACCCTTTATTATGCGCAGGATGAAAACAGACAAGTCCATCATCAGTGATTTGCCTGAAAAAGTTGAGATGAATAAAATTGCAAGTCTTACCAAAGCTCAGGCTGCGCTTTACACTTCTGTTGTTAATGAGTGTATGCAACAAATTGAGTCGAGTGAGGGCATTGCACGAAAAGGTCTTGTGTTAAAGATGATGACAGCATTGAAACAAATCGGAAATCATCCTGCTCAATATTTAAAACAAAATAAAATCAAAGCAGATGACAGTGGCAAATTATCTTTACTTTTTGATATTTTAGAACCCATCATTGAAAATGGAGATAAAACGCTTCTCTTTACGCAATACAAAGAAATGGGCGATATTTTGCAAAGAACATTGGCAGAGAAATATGGTTCAGAGCCACTTTTCCTGCATGGTTCGCTTAATCGTAAACAAAGAGACGAAATGGTACAATCGTTTCAGAATTTTAAACACCATCAGATTTTTATTCTTTCATTAAAAGCTGGAGGAACTGGTTTAAATCTTACAGCAGCAAGTAATGTAGTGCATTTTGATTTATGGTGGAATCCCGCAGTAGAAGCGCAGGCAACAGACAGGGCTTATCGTATCGGACAACAAAAAAATGTGTTGGTGCATCGCCTCATCAATCAGGGAACACTCGAAGAACGCATTGACGATATGATTCAATCTAAAAAACATCTCGCCAACATTACTGTTGCAAGTGGCGAAACATGGCTTGGCGATTTGAACAATAAAGAACTTAGGGAATTGGTAGCACTTTCAAAGCATAATTCATGAGTATAAAACCATTAGGACATAAAGCCTACGGAAGCATTCCGCACTTATCAGGTTCAAGACTCGGAGAAGGCGATCATCATTGCGAACCGGGTCAGGAAAAAATTGCAACAGAAAAAACACGCGACAAATTTGACCTTGTAATAGTACAGGAAAAACTTGATGGATCGAATTGTTCCGTAGCAAAAGTTTCAGGAAAAATTGTTGCGCTATCGCGTGCAGGATATCTTGCCGAAACATCTCCCTTTGAGCAACATCATTATTTTAAAAATTGGGTTGAAAAAAATAAAACCCGGTTTGAAGCATTGCTGAATGAAGGTGAAAGGCTCGTGGGTGAATGGCTGATGCAAGCGCATAGTACAAGATATGTTTTACTTCACGAACCCTTTGTTGTGTTCGACCTTATGAAAAAATACGAGCGGTTGTGTTATCATGATTTTCTGTTGCGTGTGCTACCTTTTGAATTTATCGTGCCACGGCTTATACATATCGGGCAACCTGTAGGAATAAACTGGGTACTTAAACAAATTGAAACTTCCGGTCACGGTGCTGTTGATAAAGTGGAAGGAGCTGTTTGGCGTGTAGAAAGAAAAAGCAAAGTGGACTTTCTCGTAAAATATGTCCGGCATGACAAGCAAGATGGAATTTATCTTCCGGAAATTTCAGGAAAAGAGGCAGTGTGGAATTATGAACGTTCTTTGCTGTAGCGATTATCCCAAATAGTTTTATTGAATCCGCTCCGAAAAGTATCATTTCGCTACGAACCTGCTAGTCCTACCTTGCGGGCAGGCAGTAATACAGGCTGGAGCACGAAATTTCACAAAAAACATATTATTAATTATTAATGTTTTGTGGGGTTTTGAGTTTTAGTGGCATTTTTAATCTATGGGGTTTTCGGAGTAGACTCATTATTAAGTGCTGCTATATAATGAAAAATCAGCACGTAGCGAAGGTTTTTTTTGACCGTAACCCCTTTAGGGATAAGCTAAGATAATTTATGCAATCTTTGAAATAAATAAAAATAAACCACGGGAATCAGGTTCTACAAATAATTTTATTCTTTTATAAGGAATTTTATACTTTTACAATATTAAAATATCAATGTATGCTTAAATATTATTATCAATGTACTGACTGCGGGAAGGAATATCATACCGATGAAGTTATTTATCTTTGCCCGAAATGCGAAAAAGAAAACAAACCGGAAATGCCTCCTAAAGGGGTGCTTAAAACGCTATATGATTACAACAAATTAAAAGAAAAATATCCTTCCGGAATTTTTTCATCTCTGAGTAAAAATAATTTTTTAGATATTTTACCCGTGCATTCGTTGGATTCTTTCCCTTATCTCAAAGTTGGGAACACACCTTTTTATAAAATAAATAAACTGGAAGGCGATGAATTACCTTTTCAACTGTACTTAAAAGATGAATCTCAAAATCCTACTTTTTCTTTTAAAGACAGAGCTTCAAATCTTGTATCTGCATTTGCGAAAGAAAATAGAATTAACACGATTGTTGCTGCTTCAACCGGTAATGCAGGCTCTTCTCTGGCAGGAATTTGTGCTGCCCAAAATCAGAAAGCAATTATTTTTGTACCTGCCAAAGCCCCAAAAGCAAAGCTTACTCAGATACTCATGTATGGAGCGAACATTGTGCCTGTTGATGGGACTTATGATAATGCTTTTGATCTGAGCATTGCAGCTACTAAAAAATTTGGCTGGTATAATAGAAACACTGCTTTCAACCCTTTTACCATTGAAGGAAAAAAAACAGTTTCATTTGAGTTGTTTGAAAATCTGGAACAAAAAACTCCTGACAGAATCTTTATTCCTGTTGGTGATGGCGTAATTATTTCAGGAGTATATAAAGGATTTGAAGACTTGCTTCTTTTAGGTGTCATTGATAAAATGCCTGAAATTATTGCCGTACAAGCTGAAGGTAGTGATAATATTTCACGGAATATAAATTCGGATGTATTTCTTTCAAAACCATCATCTACAATTGCTGATTCTATTTCTGTAGATATTCCCAGAAATTTTTACATGGCAAAAAAATTCATCAAAGAATACAATGGAAAATGCATTACCGTTTCAGACGATGAAATAATCAATGCATCTGTTTTGTTAAGCAAAAATACAGGAATATTTTCAGAACCCGCTGCTGCAACAGCTTTTGCAGGAATGTTGAATTATATGAGTTCTGGAAAAATTGATGAAAATTCAAAAAATATTGTTTTACTTACAGGATGTGGATTAAAAGATCTCAATGCTGTTCAATCGAAAATTTCTATGCCCGATGCTGTGAAGCCTGAAATTGCATCATTGGATAATTTAATGCTGAAATAAGAAGTGTTTGTAAGCGGCAAAGGTTATGCAAAATTATAAAGAAACATCGTTTCCGTTGTTGAATGTTGAATATTATATTTTACCACTAAGCCACTAAGGACACTAAGATTCACTAAGATTCACTAAGATTGAAAAGTTGTTGAATATAGAATATTTATTCGTTTAAAATAAACAATGATCAACATCAAATAATCAACCAGCCTGCATGCTTCGGCCTGCCTGTTTACACTAGGTAAATCTGCCGACAAAGGCAGGCTGGCAGGTGATCAACATCAAATAAACAATGGTCAACAGTCCATGATTTATTGAAATAAGAATGACAAAAGAAGAAATACATACAATCATAAAAAATACATTGCTTTCTGATGCAATTGGAATCATAACAGAAAAAATTCTTGCCGGGATAAGAATATCAAAAGAGGAAGGCTTATTGCTTTATGAGCAGGGAGAAATCGGCTTTCTTGGCATGCTGGCAAATTGGATTAATTCGGAAAAAAACGGCAAGAATATTTATTACAATAAAAATATTCATATTGAGCCAACAAATTATTGTGTAAATAAATGCAAATTTTGTTCTTACAGAAAAAACCCCGGAGAACCCGGTTTTTGGGACTATTCCATACAGGAAATCCTTAATATTATTTCACAACATTATAAAAATAATATTACCGAAATTCACATTGTCGGAGGCGTTCATCCTGATCGTAATTTGTACTACTATGCTGATTTGCTAAAACAAATTAAAAGCAATTTCCCAAAATTATTCATTAAGGCTTTTACGGCTGTAGAGCTATTCTATATGATTGAAAAAGCAAAAATTTCTCTTTATGATGGTTTGGTAATACTTAAAAAAAACGGTCTGGATTCTATACCCGGAGGAGGAGCTGAAATTTTTGACAAAAAAATCCGTTCAAAAATCTGCGATGAAAAAGCAAGCGCAGAACAATGGCTTGAAGTTCATAAAACAGCACATTTAGCTGGTATTCCCTCTAATGCAACCATGCTATACGGACATATTGAAACATACGAACAACGAATTGATCATCTTTTACAATTAAGAAATTTACAAGATAACACAAAGGGTTTTCAGGCTTTCATCCCCTTAAAATATAGAAACAAAAACAATGAATTATCCCACCTGAAAGAAGTAACTCTTACTGAAGATCTCAAAAACATTGCTGTTACACGAATTTTTCTTGATAACTTTCAGCATATAAAAGCATACTGGCCCATGCTGGGAAAAGAAGCAACAGAAATCGCACTGACTTTTGGAGTTGATGATATTGACGGCACAATTGAAGACACGACAAAAATATATACGATGGCGGGCGCAGAAGAAACGAAACCGACGTTAAGTATCGAAGAAATAAAAAACATGGTAAAAAATGCTGGAAAGGAAGCTATAGAGAGAGATACTGTTTATGGAATCGTTAGTGAATAATTACGAATTTAAAAATTAAAATTTAAAAATTTGAAGCATTGTCTGAAATCAAGTTCTGCATGAACCTTCTTTAAGAGTGGTCGGGCATTACGTCTTAATCCGTACAATTATTTTATCAAAAATTTGTATTGCTGTAGTAAGAGAGCTAAGGTCTGTATACAAATTCCCGTCTTTTCCTGAAAAATGACTGTGCCCGATTGGATTAAGAATATATGATTCCAATAAATTATCAAGGTCTACATCTACAGCATAAATTAAAGCAGGCTGACACGACGATTTATAATCAGGTTCATCCGGATATTTAGCATTGTGCCAATAATCATTCCAATCCCAGGTCTGATTAACTTCTAAAAAAATTCGGAATTTACGATTTTGCTTATCATCTGTTTTTGTATTTAATATAAATGATGATTTTGGAGTCGCTCCTGAATATGCATCAGGAACAAGGGCTGGTATGTGATAATCGGGCTTTTTAGTTGCTCCTGTTACAGCATCTGCTTCAAGAACTTTCTTTTTATTGTCTGCTTTTTCACTTTTATGCATCCAGTAAGGCAATGAAGCAGGATAATCTTTGAAAGATGCGTGCCATTTTCCCTGAATATTTTTACCATATTTATAGTTTCCTTTATTTACAGAATTCGTAAGAAATAATGTTTGAATATATTTCCCATCGTTTGTTTCCACCCATATTGCAAAAGAAGGTTTGTTATGTGATTTTCCTTTTACAAATTCCATAGAAATTGTAGCACCTGAAGCTAAAGAATTTGTATTTACAGTTTCAATATTTTCATTTTTCTGCGAATAAGTAAATGTATTCAATATATCAAATAAAATAACTGCAATTAAAAATTTTCTCATACGTAAATCATTTAAGATTAAAAGTCAAATATAATACCAATTGTTGGAAGTACAGTACCGCTTCCATTATTTTCTAAAGCACGTAATAAATATTTTGTCGGATCGCTTGGATTAATTTGCGGAACGCCATTCACGTCCTTATTCGTAATTCTATCCTGCTCCTCTGATTTGAAATTATATGCATTCTGAATATCAAAATATAATTTAAGTGTATTCGTCTTCATAAACCAGGTTTTGTCAATTCGCAAATCTAACTGGTGAAAAGGCTTAAATCTTAATGAATTTACATTGCTAAAATCAAGATATGGTCTGCCAAGCAAGTCCCAGGCAGCAATTAATTCAGACTTTTCAAAATCATAAGGTGTATAAGGAAGACCTCCGGCAAACCGCCATTTCAAGCCGACACTCCAGTCCTTTTTGAATTTTTTACTTGCTGTAAGAATAAATAAATGTCTGCTATCCCAGGAAGAAGGTACATATTCGCCCATTTTATCTTTGAATTCACTTCTTACAAAAGTATAGGATAACACGAGATTTAAATCTTTTGGAAATCGGTACTGACACAAAAATTCAGCACCATAGGCTCTCCCCTCGGATATGGAAACAACGGCTTCATTTCCTACAGCACCAAAATCCGCACTGCGATTGGAAAGACTTATAGAGTCTGAAATAGAAAACGGATATTGATTATAAAGTTTGTAAAACCCTTCTACTGTAATTTTGGAATCATCTTTGGGTCTGTATTCTATACCGGAAATAAAATGATCGGAAGAAATATATTTAATGTTATTTTGTTTATTAATCAATAATCCATTTTCATCCCTGAAACCAAGCGTAGTATAGGCTGGAAGCTGATAATACCTCCCTGTATTTGCAATAATACTAAACTTTTCACTTAATAAATACAACAACGAAATTCTTGGAGAAAGCTGATCAAGCATGTTAGACGTAGAGGAAGAATAACTGGCAGCATCTGTTCGTACTCCTATCGAAGCTGTAAAACGATCTTCAAAATACGATTTGCTGATTTGAGCAAAAATACCCCATTTAAACATTTCAAGTAATGAATTGTATCTTATTATTCCCTCACCTGTTGCAGGTATATAATATTTTTGAAATGTATTGTTTGTATATTTTGCAAATTCAAAACTGGCACCCGTATTAATCTTATAGCCATTATCAAAACGAATTGTATTTTCATATCTGAATTTATTTTCTATTTCATCCGATGAATAATCAAGGGTTTTCAAAGAATCTTCTTCAATGTTGTTTTTATATTTTAATGAAGAGTTATTGAGCATATTTCTGCTTGCAACAAAAGTGTGGTAGCCTTTCTTGAAAAAATGTTTATAAACCGCGCCAATAGTATAACTCCATTGATAATATTCAGGAAGAAAATTTAAAATATAACGTTGATTTTCATCCGGATTTTTTATGTCAAGGTCTAACTTTGAGTTATCAAGCGCACCCACACTAATTACCGTCAACTCATTTTTCTCATTAAAACGGGTGCGGGTTTTCAACTGATAATCGTTGAATGTGGGAAGAAAAGGCAGACCCAGCACTTTAAAAAGAAAATTCAGATAGGATCTTCTTGCCGATAAAATAAAAGTTGTATTATCTGTAAGCGGCCCATCTGCTGTAAGGGAGATTTCCGAAGCACCAAGCGTACCGCGGAATTTCAGTTTATCTTTATTTCCATCAATCTGCTTAAAATTAAAAACAGCGCTTATTGCATTTCCTTTTGCCGCAGGAAAACCACCGGAATAAAAATTCACTTCACGAATAAAATCTGCATTAAGAATTCCATTTGAACCTCCCGATGCTCCTTGTGTAGTAAAATGATTGATATTGGGAATTTCAACATCGTCAAGATAAAAACGACTTTCATTTGATCCTCCTCCACGTACAATTACATCGTTTCTGTTGGCGGGCGTGGTTGCTACTCCCGGAAAACTCTGAATTACCTTTGAAATGTCTCTGTTTGCACCAGGATTGTTTTCAATTTCAGAAACGCCAATTGTTCTTATTGAAACTAAACTTTCTTCTTTTTTTAAAAAACGGGATGCTGTTACATCAACTAAGTTCAGTTTAATGGTTAATTCATTTAATGGTACATCAATTGACGTCGCTTTGGCATTGATTACCTGAATTTCTTCAGTCATTTTTTTCTCGAATCCCACAGAACTGACCGTCAGTTTATAAAAGCCCGGTTTAATGCCCGCAAAAATAAAATTACCATCATAGTCGCTTGTGGAGCCGATTGTTGTTCCTGTTATAACAATATTTACAAAAGGTAGCGGTTCGTTATTTACAGCATTAAAAACACGTCCTTTGATTGTTCCCGTCTGTCCATTTACAAGCAGAGAGAAAATGAATAATATTGGAATGAATATATAGCGTTTCATGTTTTTTTTGTTGATGACGTAAAATTAATTGATAACAGAAAACGTGACAACAAAACGAATATAATAAAGGTCAGACTTGTTTATGATTTTTATCAGGTAATAAAAATCTCAAAACAATGATTGAATTTTCATAAAAGTATTTTTCCCTTAACTCTTTTGCACATTGAGCGAAGTCGAAATGTGCTTTTTCACACAGGTTTTCTAAAAATCCGGTATTTTGCCAATCCTGATTTTTGAAAAAAATATTTCAGGGAAGTTCCAAGTACTCCAAGTCCATATTTAGTACTGCGGCTGAAATTAATAGAAGAAGCTTCTTCAAAATATTTGGTAGGGCAAGTAATTTCAGCTATTTCATAACCGGCAAAACAGATTTGAGCGAGCATTTGATTATCAAAAACAAAATCATCAGAATTTGTCATATAATCAATATTTAGCAACACTTCTTTTGAAAAAGTACGATAGCCGGTGTGGTATTCCGACAACTTCTGATTCATAAAAATATTCTGAAATAAAGTAAGAAAACGATTAAAGAAATATTTATAAAGCGGCATTCCTCCTTTTAAAGCGCCTTTTCCTAAAATTCTTGATCCAAGAACAACCTGATACACATCATTTGCAAGAAGGTAACACATGGAGTGTATTAATTTAGGCGTATACTGATAATCGGGATGCAGCATTACCACAATATCGGCATTCAATTCGAGAGCTTTATTATAACAGGTTTTCTGATTTCCTCCATAGCCCTTATTTTTTTCATGGCGTATGATATGTTTTATTCCCAATTCCTTTCCTTTCTGTGCTGTATTATCTTTGCTGCAATCATCAACCAGAATTACTTCATCCACGATGTCAAAAGGAATCTCATTATACGTTTGCTCTAATGTTTTTTCAGCATTGTAAGCAGGTAAAACCACTGCTATTTTTTTCCCCTTTATCATTATTTATTTCATTTCGTTTTAAAATCCCAACTCACACAAACCTGTGAGGATAGCCTCCGCACCTGCATTCCCGAAATACCTCACAGGATTGCTTCCCTTACACCTACAACTCAAATTCCTGTCCCTGTTCCGGAATTTCAATATTATAAAATCGGTTAAACTCAAGTGTTGTCTTGTAGTTCAACTGTGTTTCATATTCTCCGTGAACAAGAAATATTTTTTTTAATTCTTTTTTATTCTGGCAACTCAAATAAAAAATCATTTCATTAAAATCGCCGTGAGCGCTGTAAGATTCAAGTATCCGAACATCTGCCTTTACTTTGTAACGAATACCAAAAATGGAAACTTCAGAATCACCGCGTTTAATTTTTGCGCCAAGAGTAGAAGGAGCACAATATCCTACAACGAGTATTGTGTTTTTTTTACTACTGATACTATTTGCCAGATGATGCTTCACACGTCCGGCTTCCATCATACCAGAGGCAGAGATAATAATGCAGGGTTCATCGTGATTATTCAATTTTTTTGAATCATCTTCTGAACGAACGTAGGTCAATGTATTAAATCCAAAAGGATCGGGATCATTTTCCATTTGCTCAAGCATTGCATTATTGAAACTCTCGGGATGCATACGCATTATGTTCGTTGCATTTATAGAAAGAGGACTGTCAACAAAAACTTTTACTTTAGGCAACCATCCTTTGTTCCAGAGTAGGTTCAAGGAGTAAACTATTTCCTGAGTACGACCAACACTGAAAGAAGGAATAATCAATTTTCCTCTTTTTTTCACGCAGGTTTCAACAACAACCTCAAGTAAGCGTTTCTGGGAATCATCTTTATTATCATGAAGCCTGTCGCCATAAGTAGATTCTGTAATCAGATAATCACACTGAGGAAAAGGTTGAGGTTCTTTCAATATTAAATTATGATGCCTTCCGACATCGCCCGTGTAACAAATTCGCTTGGTTTCAGTGCCTTCTGTAAAAGTAAGATTAACAGCTGCTCCTCCAAGAATATGGCCTGTTTCAGTAAAAATAAGACTTACATTTTTATTTATTTTGAATTTGTTGTTATAACCGATACTAACAAAATATCCAAGACTTTTTTCAGCATCTTCAATTCTGTAAATAGGCTCAATAGTGGGCAGCCCTTCTCTTCTTCGCTTTTTATTAAACGTGTGGGCATCGTGTTCATGAATGCGGGCACTGTCAGACAACAATATTGCACAAAGATCGCGGGTTGCATGTGTGCAGATAATCATTCCTTCAAATCCATTTTTAACTATATACGGAACTAAACCTGAATGATCAATATGCGCATGTGACAATATCAGGTAATCAATATCTTTAGGATTAAAACCTAAATTACGATTCAGTTCATCTGTCTGCAAGCCTTTTCCCTGATACAATCCGCAATCAAGCAAAATAGTTGTTCCATCATCTGTTGTTATAAGATGTTTGCTTCCGGTTACTTCTCGCGCTGCTCCTAAAAATTTTATTTTCATGATTCTAATTTATCAAATTTAGACATCCTTCCTTCTTACAGAAATGAACTTAATACATGACCATAAAAACTTCAAAAATAAAAATAAATTTTCGATACAAGTGTTTTTTAAGAAAATAAATAAAATTGATAAGTTGCATGTTTCAGGTTGCAAGACTCACAACCTGCAACAAGATAAAAAAATATTTTCTCACATATTGCAAAGTCTTTTGTATATTAGCAACATTTAAAATTCCGGGATGAAAAAAAATCCTAAGTCTGTGTTTTCAGTGAGTATTTTGATTTTTTCAAATCTGTTTTATCCTGCTCATTTTGGATAAAACTCTCTCATTAATGAAAGCTTATTTTTAAACAAATCAACGCAAGGCAAAACGCTGTAATTCAGCGAATAATGTAACAGGGTAATAGACTTGGGAAGTTAAATTTTAAGTCCACCGATTAAGCCACCGGAAGTCGTCATAATTCTGTCTTTTTTTTTGCTTTAGGCATAAAAGAAAAACGCCGGAAACTCTTGTGTTTTCGGCGTTTTACCTTTTTTACATTTTCTAAAAGCGGAGAAAGAGGGATTCGAACCCCCGGTCCAATTGCTCGGACAACGGTTTTCAAGACCGCCGCATTCGACCGCTCTGCCATTTCTCCTGAAACAGGCTGCGAAATTATAAAAAATATTTAATAAACGAAATTTTTTTTTGAAAGTTCTCCCACTCTGCATGATTCTCTGCTTTTATGCTTCAGCCTATCGGGCTAATGCCAACAAAGCAGGTTTAATATGTTGATGATTGATTTTTTTATAAGAATTCGTGTAATTATTCACAAATTAATTGTTTTCTAAGGTGTTCATGAGGGCTAAAGCCATTTGTGTCAAAAATACTTTTCGGAGGAGACCCAACTTTTGTATTTATAATAAAAATCATGTAGGTTTGTAGATTGTATTTATTAATGATACGCAAATTGTGGAAGAAATTATAATGTAGAAAGTCGGCAGTCAAAAGAGTCGGCAGTCGGCAGTCGGCAGTCGAAAGAGTCGGCAGTCGGCAGTCAAACAGACTGAGGACTGTAGACTGTAGACTGTAGACTTCGGTCTTCCAACTTCCAATTTAATAATTGATAAAACCATTTTGTGTTGCATGAGTTATATATTGAATAAGCTAATTACATATTGCCTCTTTTTTTTGCTTTCAGGAATGATATTTTTCTTTGGATGCAAATCAACGTATTTCAATTTTGAAACACGAAATATGGCCTTTATGTACAATCCCGGAGCTACAACCATTCATCCCGACTATTCTATTTATCACCCGAATGATTCTGTTTCCTTACTTTTTTTTAGCGTAAAAATAAATGAATTGCTTTTTAATACCCAGCATAAAGATTTTCTTAACAAAGCACGTATTCAGATTCACTACAGACTTCTTAATGCTGAAGGGAAAAATGAATTGTTAGACAGCACTACGGTTTCGTATTTTATTCAGCGTAATAGCAAGCAAGATAAATTTGTTACCTACATCCCATTTCGTACTGAAAAGCTTCAGAAATACACATTAGAAATAATGATGATGGATTATTTCCGTCATAGGGCAAATCAGACTTTCGTTACGTTTAATAAATCAATGCAAAATGCTCCGCAGAATTTTTTTCTTGTAAATGCAAAAACAAAATCGCCTTGTTTTACGAATATTGTTAATGCATCTGATGAAATAAAAATTAAATATGAGCGCAAACAAACCGATGTGCTCTATTGCAAATTATATAAGAAAAATTTCCCAATGCCACTGCCTCCCTATTCCGGAAAAAGAATTGAACCTGAAGAATTTTTACCCGACACTTCCTGGACTATTTCTTATAACGACAGTACTGTCTTAACTTTTCCAGAGGAGGGCTTGTATTTCATTCAGGCAGATACTTCGTTAAACGACGGGATGACTTTATTAAATTTTGGTCTTCATTTTCCACAAATGAAAAAAGCAGAAGAAATGATGCTCCCTGTAAGATTTCTTACATCAAATAAAAAATACAAAGAGCTGTTAGCAAAAGAAAATATGAAACTTGCGCTCGATGAATTCTGGCTGAACGCAACGGGAAATATTGCAAGATCAAAAGAGCTCATTCGTATTTTTTACAGTAGAATTCACATGGCAAATATATTTTTCACCTCCTACACACAAGGTTGGAAAACAGATAGGGGAATGATCTATTCGATATTCGGACCTCCGCCCACTATGTATAAATCTGAAAACATGGAACGATGGATTTATGGCGACAGAACAAATCTTCCTGCCCTGCAATTTACGTTTGAAAAAATTGAAAACCCATATTCAGATAATGATTACATTTTGCAAAGAAACGATAATTATAAAACAATTTGGTTTCAGGCTATAGATGTGTGGCGAAACGGCAGAGTATTTTCTATTGGAAATTAAATAAAATGAGCGAAAAAAATACAATAATTTTTGGAATCAGGGCTGTAATTGAAGCCATCAGAGCAGGTAAAGAAATTGACCGGGTGTTTTTGAAAAAAGGCAGTAATGGTGAATTATTCAATGAACTGCTTGCAATTTTAAAACAGGATAATGTTCCGTTTTTGTTTGTCCCTATTGAAAAAATCAACAGAATCACAACAAAAAATCATCAGGGCGTTGTTGCATATCTGTCTGAAGTAAGCTTTCATAAAATCGAAAATCTGCTCCCCGGTATTTTTGAAACAGGAAAAATTCCGTTTATTCTTATACTTGATCAGATAACAGATGTAAGAAATTTTGGCGCCATTTGCAGAACTGCTGAATGCGCAGGTGTTGATGCGATAATTATTCCCGAGAAAGGCGCTGCACAAATAAATGCCGATGCAATGAAAACGTCAGCAGGTGCATTAAATATTTTACCGATATGCCGTTCTTCAAATTTAAAAAATACAGTAAAATTTCTTCAGGAGTGCGGTCTTAAAATATTTGCAGCAACCGAAAAAGCTCATACTATTTATGTAGATGAATCTTATAATATCCCGCTTGGAATTGTTATGGGAGCCGAAGATACAGGTGTTTCAACTGAATTAATACGTATTGCAGACAGCATGATTAAAATTCCCGTATCTGGAAAAATCGAATCGCTGAATGTTTCTGTAGCAGCAGGAATTATTCTTTACGAAGTAGTAAGCCAGAGAAGAGTTGAAAAGTAATTTTTGCGAAAAAAATGAAATTCGATAGTACTTCAATAGTGCTACGATAGATGTTCGATAGATGTTCAATAGATGTTCAATTGTGCTACGGTTGATGTTCGATAGGTGTACAATTGTTTCTTCGATAGATGTTCGATAGGTGTACAATTGTTTCTTCGATAGATGTTCGATAGGTGTACAATTGTTTCTTCGATAGATGTACAATTGTATTCCTATTGTATTTCTACCGAATTCCAATTGTATTCCTACAGTATTTCTATTGACATCATTAATTCTACCCCAACCTTTCCCTTAAAACAACAGCAAGGTCTTCTTTTGTTAATTGAACAGGATTGTTTTTGTTATCAGTATTTGAAAGAATAGCATCTATATTATCTTCTGAAACGCCATAAGAACTTAATGAAGGAATCTGTAATTTTTCAGTCCACTCATAAAGCTTTTTAATCAGCATTTCTCTCCCTTTTATGTGTGATTCATTCATCTTTTGATAAAACTGGTTATTTATTACACAACCAACTTTTGCATATTTTTCAAGAGCTGAAAAATTATTTGTTTGTAACAATTTCTGAATATTCATTTTTGTACAGGGAGCTAAAAGTGAACCACAAATAATACCATGTGGAATATCAAACATGCCCCCGATAGCTGAAGCAAATCCATGAACTGTACCAAGACCGGCATTTGATAAAGTCAACCCGGAAAGATACGCGGCATAAGCCATGGCACTTCGGGCATTAACATTATTTCCATTGCTATAAGAACAAATCAGAAAATCTTTTACAGATTTAATTCCGCTCATAGCAAGCGCTTCAGTGTAGGTATTTGCTTTTGACGACACATAAGATTCAAGTAGTTGCGTGAATGCATCCAGACCGCTGGCAGCAGTAATTTCTGGAGAACAGCTCACAATAAGCTCAGGGTCTATCAACGCGATATCTGGAACAAAATTATTATGCCTGAGCGATTTCTTAAATCCATTTACACCGTGTCGGCATATTACCGCATTCTTTGTAGCCTCACTACCGGTACCGGCAGTTGTTGGTATTGCAATCATCGGTATTTTTGTGCCGGGATGGATTAATTTTCCTACGCCTTCAAGATAATCTTCAACAGGATTTTCAACTGTAAGCATTGCTGAAAGTGCCTTTCCGGCATCTATAATACTCCCTCCTCCTATGGATACAATACAATCTGTTTTAAATGACTTGTAAAGAGCAACCGTATTATTAATATAATCAACAGTAGGCTCGCCTTTAAAACTTGTAAGCTGAAATTGCATCCCCTCTTTATTCATTGCATCTGAAAGCTTGGCCCATTTTTCACTTTCAATAAAATGATTGCCAACAATAAATACAAAGGAAGATCCTTTCTGCTTCAGTAAATCTGTAAGCATATTAATTTTTCCTTCTCCGAAAAAAAGTACCGGATTTGCTGTAAATTCAAAATTTTCTAACGCCATTGCTCAATATCTTTTGGACTAATAACTTTATGTGGTTTACCCTGTCTTGGATTTGCCATCCATGCTTCAACAGTACTTCTCCATTTTAAATAATGCGGAGTAAGTTTATGTGCGGCAACTCCCTCCTCTGTTTCATAAGCTTCATAAAAAGTAAAACAACTGGGATTGTTCGTGCTTTGGAGAATATCAAAACGAAGATTTAAGGGTTCTTTGATTGAATGAAGATGGTTTTCAATACTTGCTTCAATGAATTCCTGCAAATTTTCCGGTTTAACTTCTATGGATACTATAGTTACAATCATCGCTTAGCTTGTTTTCTAAAATACAAAAATATAATAAATACTGATTTTATGAAATATTTATTTCACACAAAATGAATATTCAGACTATACAATTTTTTTTCCTTCTTTATACCAAATCCGGTTATTTTCGCCGCAGCAATTACGCTTTGGGAAAACTCTTGAGGTCTCCATTGGATAGGCACGTTGAGAAACCTCAAGGGTTTAAGCGATTGAGAAAATATGACAGACGAGCGTATAATATCCCTTTTTCTTATCCTTATTATTGTTATTTTTGTGATATTATTCTAATCAATGGAAATAGTTAAAAGTCCGGATATTATTTTTGATGAAACTGCTTTTGAGCTACTTTTCAAAACTCATTTTCAAGGGCTCTGTTTTTTTGCACAGCGCTATGTTAAAGATTTTGAAACGGCAAAGGAAATAGTACATGATTCTTTTATCAATTTATGGGATAAAAAAGACAATATTGATTTGTCAAAATCGGTTAAATCTTATTTGTCAACAACTGTACATAATCGTTGTCTAAATTTTCTCCGCGATAATAAAAAATTTAATCGTGATTTATTAACTCTCGAAAATCTGGAGGACGTATCAGAGTTTGAAGAACTGGATCCGTTTTCATGTGAAGAACTGGAACAAAAAATCCAGGAAGCAATCAATGAATTACCTGAAAAATGCAGAGAAGTTTTTATGTTAAGTCGTTTTGAAAACCTGAAATACAGAGAAATTGCAGATAAACTCAATATCTCCGTAAAAACAGTTGAAACACAAATGTCAAAAGCGTTGCAGCATCTAAGAATAAGACTGGCAGATTACATTACAGCTTTTCTTGTTTGGATGTTAAGCACAAGGTAAAAACCGACGTATAACGAGACTTTAAGATGAAAGACAAATTATTATATTATTCAACATATAGCTTTGTTTGACATACCATGCCTCGAAGTGATGTTATTTTTTTCCAACCGCACAAATTAGGATACGTACGACAAAAAAAATGAATTTGGAAATAATAAAAATATTAATCTACAATTTGATTTTAAATAAAGTTTATATATTTTTGTCAAAAAATGACAAGTCAAATGAAAGAAACATTCGGAGAATATATTAAAAAACTTAGACTTGATAATGGGTTTACATTAACTCAATTGGCTGCAAAACTTGACTTGGATTCTGCTAATTTGAGCAAAATTGAAAATAATAAAAGAGAATTTGATGAAAAAAGGCTAAGCCTTTTAGCTAAAATTTTCAAATTAAATATTACAAAATTAAGAACTGAATTTTTTAGTGATATTATTGCTAAAAAACTGTATGCAAATAATTGTAATAAGGAAACTTTAATTCTCGCAGAACAAAAAATAAAATATTTAAAATCAAAAAAATCAATAATAATATGAAAATAGTATCTTTTTTTGCTGGAGCAGGTGGTCTTGATCTTGGATTTCAAAAGGCAGGGTTCGATGTCATTTGGGCAAACGAATATGATAATGAAATATGGGAAACATATCAGAAAAATCATCCATTTACAATATTAGATAAAAGAAGTATTGTAAATATTCCTTCAAATGAAGTTCCAGAGTGTGATGGAATAATTGGAGGGCCACCTTGTCAAAGTTGGAGTGAAGCTGGTGCATTAAGAGGAATTGAAGATAAAAGAGGTCAATTGTTTTTTGATTTTATTAGAATTCTCGAAGCAAAACAACCAAAGTTTTTTTTAGCAGAGAATGTAAGTGGTATGCTGATAGATAGACATTCAAGTGCATTAAATAACATAAAAGAATTATTTAGAAATGCAGGTATTGGTTATGAATTGTCTTTTGAAATGTTGAATGCTTGTGATTATAATGTCCCTCAAGATAGGAAACGAGTTTTTTTTATAGGTATCAGAAAAGATTTGAATTTTAAATTTCAATTTCCAAAACCAAATTTTCCAAAACTAACATTACAAAATGCTATATTTGATTTAAAAGATAATTCAATACCCGCTCTTAAATATAATAAAACTAATGGTAAAAATTGTATTATTCCTAATCATGAGTATATGATAGGAGATTTTTCGTCAATATTTATGTCCAGAAATCGTGTAAGAAGTTGGGATGAACAATCATTTACGATTCAAGCAGGAGGAAGACATGCGCCAATTCATCCACAAGCACCTAAAATGAAATTTATTGAACAAAATATCCGAATTTTCGAACCAAAACAAGAGCATCTCTATAGAAGATTAAGCGTTAGAGAATGTGCTAGAATTCAAACATTCCCTGATAATTTTATTTTTCATTATATCAATGTACCTGTAGGTTACAAAATGATCGGAAATGCTGTTCCCGTAAATCTTGCTAAATTTTTAGCAGAAAGTATAAAACAACAACTTAAAAAAACAGAAATTCAAAAGCAAATAGATGTAACACAAAAGCAAGCTGTAGCTGTATGACAAATATTTTAGAAGCAATTATAAACATAATCAATAATCCAATACTTGAAATAAAAAGTCATTATTCAGGTAGAAATCGTGCCAATAATGTAGGTGAAGCATTAGAAAATTTTGTTAAAGATGCATTTGCTAATACAATTCAAATAGTTAATGATGTTGACCGAATAAGAAAACATAATGAAGTTTTCTCTTGGTTGGGTAATCAAAATCATCCCCCGGATATTATGATTAGAGAAGGTGATGCTATAGAGGTCAAGAAAACTCAAAGTGTTAATAGTGATTTAGCATTGAACAGTTCATATCCGAAATCAAATATGAAATCTGATAGTCCAATGATAACTCAGGAGTGCAGAACTTGTGAAAATTGGACTGAAAAAGATTTGATTTATTGCGTAGGACATACATCTGATGAAAGTGTAAATTCTCTCTGGATGGTTTATGGAAATATTTATGCGGCTAAACATGAAACTTATCAAATTATTAAGCAGAAAATTACTGACGGAATAAATGAAATTCCAAATGTTGAATTGGCTGAAACAAATGAATTAGGACGAGTTAATAGAGTTGATCCCTTGGGAATAACAAACTTACGAATCAGAGGAATGTGGCAAATTCAGAATCCGAGAAGAGTATTCAATTATTTACATACTCCAACATTAAATACATTTGAATTAGTTGCAATTATTCCGACAGATAAATATCAAACTTTTGCAACTGAAAGCAGAGATAAAATTGAAAATTTAAGATTAAATAATTTGACAATAACTGATGTGCAGGTTAAAGACCCAAATAATCCAGCAAATTTAATTAAGGCTAAACTAATAATTTTCCAGATAAATTAATTACAAAAAATCGGTCTTTGTTCTGACACCTATCAGTTGTTAAATAAATAATTTTTTTATCAGGGTAAAACCATATTAATGTGTATTAATGATAAACTGAGTAATTTGAAACTCATGAGCACATAATAATTAGAAAAAAATGATGGCCGATTCAACATATTATGATTTATTAATAAAATATTTTTCCGGGAATTCCTCACCGGAAGATATGCTGTTGATATCTTCAAAAATTAAAGAATCGGATGAATACAAGAAAGCTTTTATTGATTTCAGAAAAACATGGGAACTTACGGAAAAATCTAAAATCATTTCGACTGTTGATTCCGGGCTTGAATGGAATAAATTGAAAAATAAAATCGGAACAAAAACATCTTCTCATCGAATTGAAATTAATTCTGAAAAAAATAAAAAAGGGTTTTTTGCTTTTGTGAAAATAGCTGCTGCTATTGTTTTACTGGCAGTCCTTTCTTACATCATATATACAAAAACACAAACTCCTGATACCAGAAAACTAATAGCGCAGACACAAAACACCGAAACAAAACTTCCGGATGGTTCTGTCGTTTCTATGAATACGAATACGCTTATTGAATTCCCTGAAAATTTTGATGCAGAAAAAAGAATGATCAAACTTGAAGGAGAAGCATTTTTTAATGTTAAACCTGATAAGAAAAAACCTTTTATTATTGACGCAGGTCCTGTTTATGCAGAAGTGCTGGGTACAACTTTTTATGTTAATACAAAAGGAAAAGACGGGAATGTAGAAGTGATTGTAAAAACAGGAAAAGTCGCCGTTTACAATAAAAATACACCTGATCAAAAAATAATAGTAGAACCGGGTGAACAAGCAGTGTTTTCGCCTGTTTTAAATAAAATCAGCGAATCCATTTCTGTAAATGAAAATTCCATTGCATGGAAAACACGTAAGCTTGTATTTACAGATCAGAAATTAAATGATATTGTCTCTGAATTAAATAAAACCTATAACACAAATATTAGGATATTAAATCCTCAAATTGCCGGATGCAAACTGACAGCCACTTTTGAAGATCAGGAACTCGGCGCTGTTCTGAATATTCTTGAGGCAACACTTGGAGTGGAGGTTATACAAAAAGGAGCGCAGATTCAAATTACAGGGCAAGCTTGTAAATAAATGATACGAATTTTAATTTTGCCATGATGAAGCAAGCTCTTACATTATTCGTATCAAAATTTTTTCTTCAAAAAATATTAATCTTTATTTTTCTCTTTTCTTGTATAAACACGCATGCTCAGGACTTATCACAAAAAATAACGCTTAAAGTAAAAAACAAACCGCTTTCCGATGTAATACACAAAATCGAAAATTTAAGTGCGATTCGTTTTTCATACAGCCCCGATCAGTTACCTGTTTCAAAATTAATAACGATTCATCTTAAAAATAAAACGCTTCAGGAAATTTTTGATGCTGTATTTTTACAAAACGATGTGGAATATTTAATTGTAGAAAATCAGGTAATACTAAAAAAACGCCGCGTTGGGTCTGACGAAAAGAAAAATATTGATGATAAAAAAGAAAAAGAATCTGAAGCAATAAAACCAAAATATACTATTAATGGATATCTGCGCGATAAATCTACAGGTGAAATATTAATTGGTGCAAATATTTTTGCAAAAGGAACCATCCTTGGTGCTGCAACAAATGCTTACGGTTATTTTTCATTGACACTTCCTGAAGGTAAATATATCTTGTGTTGTTCTTACATTGGCTTTAAACCCGTTTTTCAGGAATTGAATTTAACCGGAAATCAAACTATTTCCTTTGAGATGGAGTCATCTACAGCACAAATAAGCGAAGTACAGATTTCAGCCGATGATCCGGAAAAGGAAGTAGAAATGAATCAGTCGGGAGAAATGAAACTTACTCCGAAAACATTGTCCGGGATGACCGGTTTTGTTGGTGAAACGGATATTATAAAATCCTTACAATCGGTTTCCGGAATAAAAGCTTATGGTGATGGCTCCACTTTATTTTATGTCAGAGGTGGAAACAGCGATCAAAATATGATTCTTATTGACGATGCTCCTATTTATAACCCTGCACATTTATTTGGCTTTTTCTCTGCAATTGCTCCCGATGCAATTAAAGATATTGAAGCATATAAGGGTGATTTTCCTGCAAGTTACGGTGGTCGTTTGTCGTCAATGATTGATATACGTACAAAAGATGGCAATATGAAACAATTTGGAATGAGCGGAAGCATTGGACCTTTCACTTCAACTATTTCTTTTGAAGGTCCTGTATGGAAAGATAGGATTTCATACATTGTTTCTGCCCGGCGTGCAAATATGAACTGGATTCAAAGACAAACAAAAAAAACATTAAAAATTAATTTTTACGACCTGAATGCAAAACTTAATTTTAAAATAAATAATAACAACAGAATATTTTTAACATTATACAGAGGAGCTGATGAATTCAGCCGTATTTACAGTGCAGGAACAAATACGTTTGGAATCAGCTGGGATAATTTTCTGAGCACACTCCGCTGGAACCATATTTTCAGTCAGAAACTTTTTTCAAATACGACTGCCTATATCAGCAGATACAATTACTATCTTTATATATCGAAAGAAAAAAATGAATTCTGGAATTCAGAAATCTCAAATTTCAGTTTTAAAACAGATTTTACCTGGTATGCCAATACAAAAAACACAATAAAGACAGGAATACATTGCAACATACATTCTTCTAATCCGGGAAATGTAGAAATATCTGATGAATATGTGAAGAGGAAATTGCCTGCTGTTGCTAAATATCAGAGCCGGGAATTCGCATTGTATGGAAGCAATGAACAGGTAATTTCAGAGAAATGGTCGCTTCGTTATGGCATAAGAGTTCCTTTGTGGCAGGATCTTGGCGAAACAAAATATTTTACATTTAATGACCAGCATATAGTAATAGATTCAACAAGCGTAAATGAGGGTGAAGTATATAAATCTTTTTTAACTGCAGAGCCAAGAATAAATGTAAAATACAGCATCAATAAAAGAACTGCACTGAAAGCAAGCTACACACGAAACAGTCAGTTTCTTCACATGATAACAAATTCGGTCAGCCCTTTTACTTCAATGGAAGTATGGATACCAAGCGGATCCAATATTAAGCCTTCTTATGCAGATCAGTTTTCCGCAGGGTATTTCAAGCATTTTTCAGGTTTATTTTATTTTTCCGGAGAAATTTTTTTCAAGCATATTCAAAATCAGATTGACTACGCAGATCATGCATCTCTTCTATTTAATCCGGCTATTGAGGGAGAATTGCGACAGGGAATATCAAATGCTTACGGGACAGAATTAATGATTCGCAAGCAGGATGGTAATTTTACAGGTTGGATAGGATATACATATTCGAGAAGTATAAAAAATACTCTGGGTATAAATAACGGAAATTCGTATGTTGCAGCTTATGACAGGCCTCATGATGTATGTATCAATATTTCTTATAAAGCAAAAAAACACTGGTTGCTATCTGCAAACTGGCTCTATATGTCAGGAAGCGCATTTACGTCCCCGGTAAGTTTTTACTATTTCAATGGCTACACCGTTCCTGTTTATGGTGATAAAAATAACGATCGCCTGCCTGCGTATCATCGCATGGATATTTCAGTTACTTATTCTTTCCGACCACCTGAAAAAAGATTTCAGCATAATTTGATTTTCACTTTGTACAATGCTTACGCACATAAAAATCCTGTATCTGTAAATTTCACAAAAATTCTGGATGATAATGGAAAGCTTGTTGTACCCACAGATCTTTCAGGACAATCTGAAATTATTCCCACCATGATTTCAGTTGCGGGAGTAATCCCATCTGTTACGTATAATTTTAAATTCTGAAAAATGCGAATGAATAGAAAATATCTTTTTAATAAAAAAACTGGAATATTATTTATCAGCTTTATAAATATATTCGTTTCGCTTCTTGTTACCTCATGCGAGAAAAAAATTGATTGGAATCTTGATATTCAAGAACAAGATTTTATCATAGTTGAAGGAATGATAACGAGTGAAAAAAAAGCGCATCAGGTTAAAATTTCAAAGCCGGTAAAAAATCTCAATGATCCTGCTGTTGGCGTAAGCGGTGCCATTGTAAGCATAAATGATTCAATTATTTTAACAGAGACAACTTCTGGTTCGGGAGTATATCAGACAGCTTCGAGTGTTTCAGGTTCTCCCGAAAATGAATACAAATTGAAAATTATTTCTGGCGGAAAAACGTACACGGCTGTTGCTTTGATGAAGCCATGTAATAGCCTTTCGCCGCTTCGTTACAGTAAAATCGGCGGAACCAATAATTATAAAATTGATTGGATTGCAGGTGCATATAATTATGAAAAAGCATTCATGTATGAAATTACATTGGACTGGAGTTCCTCTGATAGCTGTTTACAAGGCAATCCCTGTTTTACTTTAATGTATTATTATACGTTGACAACTATTGATGTGAACCAGATTTTCTCGCCAGAAACAGAACGCATAATTTTTCCTGCCGGTACAATAATTACTGAAAAAAAATATTCCATCTCTGCAGAGCATGAAAATTTTATTCGTTGTCTTTTAATTGAAACCAAATGGAGAGGAGGGCTTTTTGATTCATCCCCTGCAAATATCCCGACAAATCTAACGGGTGGTGCTAAAGGTTTTTTCAGTGCCTGTGATGTAATACAAACAATTATTGTTGTGAATTAATAAAAACATTTGCATAATTTTATTTCTTATTGAGAGAATAAAATAACTGTACTTTCGCATATTTTTTTATTCGTTAATAAACCGTATTTTGTTTCGGTGCTCTGCACCTTCGTAAACAACGCAGCTCTGCTGCTACAAATATTATCGCAGCTACGCTGCTACAAATATTATCGCAGCTCTGCTGCTACAAATATTATTGCAGCCCTGCTGCTACAAATATTATCGCAGCTCTGCTGCTACAGATATTATCGCAGCTACGCTGCTACAAATATTATCGCAGCTCTGCTGCTACAAATATTATCGCAGCCCTGCTGCTACAAATATTATTGCAGCTCTGCTGCTACAAATATTATCGCAGCTCTGCTGCTACAAATATTATCGCAGCCCTGCTGCTACAAATGTAATCGCAATTTTGCTGCTACTTTATTTGAAATGCAGCGGCAGAGCTGCGTGATATTTGTAACAACAATGTAATAAAAACAAATCTAAGGTGCAGAGCACCGAAATATTTACTGCATGGTTTGCAGTCAGCATTTTTTACGAAATGCAAAAGAGAATGATTGTTTTAATGCGAATTTGAATAAATTAAAGAAAAAATTAAACAGGCATCAGGGTAAATAAATATTTATGTGTATAATAATTGAATGCAAACAAATAAAAAATTTAAATCTTAAAAAATAAAATTATGAAAAAGAAAAATTTAATTCAGACAGCCGTAATGGTTCTTTTTGTTGCAGCTTTTTTGTTTACAGGATGCAAAAAAAATAAAGAAGAAACACCAGACCCAACATCCTTATCTCAATTATCAAAAGATGAAAACGAAATTCAGAGCAACACAGACGATGCGTTAAATGATGCGAATGATATGCTTTCAGGAGGTACTGCAAAATCGGTAGAATGGCTTCCCTGTAATGCAACAGTCAGCACACCCGACACAATCAGCAATAATGTTGTTTGGACTATTACTTATAATGGTTTAAATTGTAGCGGAAAAAGAAATAGGGTGGGAGTTGTAAAGGTTGCAAAACCTGTTAATCAGTTGTGGCGCAATCAGGGTGCAACAATAACCATTGAATTCATTAATCTTAAAATAACAAGAGTTCTTACAGGAAAATCTATAACTCTGAATGGAACAAAAACGTTCGTAAATGAATCCGGGGGAATAATAAGAGAGCTTATATCAGGCAGTGCAGCTGTTGTTCATACTGTAACAGGTTCATTAACGATTTTATTTGACGATAATTCAACAAGACAATGGAATGTTTCCCGTAAAAAAACCTGCACTGGAGTTGCAGCATCAGGTCAACTCGAAGTGAGCATTGAAGGAACAGGAAGCGCCAACGGAATGACACAACTTGTTACCTGGGGTACTAATAGAAACGGAGAACAGTTTTATACACAGATTACTACTCCACTTGTTTTAAAACAGGCTTGTTACTGGGAACCTTTTTCAGGCGTGAAAAAACACAGCATTCCAGCGGATGGTAAATCTGCAACACTCACTTTTGGACTTGACAGTTCCGGAAACATTGTAAGCGGTTCAAACTGCGCAACGCACTACCGCATAGACTGGGAGAAAAACGGCAATACAGGTACTATTTTGCTTGCACTGTAAGCTTAAGGCAAATGATAAAAAAAACGAGGCAAGACTTTTCTTGCCTCGTTTTTTTATAAAGACAAAAGCAAAAGAATGTTTAGTGAAATTTGTTTTCTTTGCAAAAAAAAGTTTATGAAAAAATATTTTATTATCTGTTTTCTTGCAAGCCTTATTTCTTGCACAAAATCTATTGAAGAGAAAGATTTTATTACCTTTTTTGAAAAATCAAATTATCTGGAAACTCCAAGATATAAGGAAACGGTGGAATATTGCAAAAAACTTGCAACGGCAAGCTCTTTAATTAATTTTACCACGATTGGAAAAAGCGCACGAGGCTTAGATATTCCGATGCTTATTGTTGATAAGGAGGGAGAGAAAAATGTTCAGAAAATAAGGAACAGAGGGAATATTATTGTTCTGATACAAGCCTGTATTCATCCGGGAGAACCCGATGGAAAAGATGCAGGACTGATGCTGTTACGCGATATAGGTGTTCTTAAAAAATATCCCGAACTTCTTGAAAAAGTTTCTGTTCTTTTTCTTCCTGTTTTTAGTCCGGACGGACACGAACGCTTTGGTCTTTACAACCGCATCAATCAGAATGGTCCTAAAGAAATGGGATGGCGCACCAATGCTCAAAATTTGAATTTAAACCGTGATTTTGTGAAAGCCGATGCTCCTGAAATGCGATGCTGGTTAAAGTTGTTTAACGAATGGCTTCCTGAATTTACTTTTGATTGCCATACAACAGACGGCGCTGATTATGTATATCCTTTAACTTATGGAATGGAAATTTACGGAAATACGGAAGAAAATCTTACTGCATGGATGAAAGAAAAATATCTTGATATTGTAAAAGAAAAAATGGAGAAAAAAGATATGCCTATGTTTCCATACATCGCATTCAGACAATGGTTCGATCCTAGGAGCGGGCTTAATTCCTGGACTTCGGCAGCAATGCTGTGTCAGGGATATGCTTCCTCCCGAAATCGTGCTTCACTGCTTATTGAAACCCACATGCTGAAAGATTATAAAACTCGTGTTTTTGCAACTTATGAACTCTTGAAAGAATCGTTGACTTTGATGAATATGGAATCTGAAAATCTGAAAAATATAATTACAAAAGTTGATGAAGAAACTGGAAATGGAAAACTTCTGAAAAAAGAATTTCCTATAGCATTTGAAACGGCAAAAGATTGTGTAATGGTAACTCTTAAAGGTAAAGAATACACTGTTGAAAAAAGCGATTTGTCAGGGGGCGACTGGATAAAATACACAGGCAAAGATAAAGACTGGGAGATTCCTTTTTTCAACAAACAAATTCCTTCCATCACAACACAGCTACCACAGGCTTATATTGTACCACCCGAATGCGAAGAAATAATAAAACGACTTGACTGGCATAACATCAATTTTACAACAATACAACAAGAAATTGAAGTTGAAATTGAAACCTACAAATTTGACAAGGTAAAATTTAGCGCAAGTCCTTTTGAAGGCAGACAACGCATACAAAATTTTGATATGATTGTTATAAAAGAAAAAAGAATTTACCCGGTTGGCTCTGTTATCATACCTTTAAAACAAAAAAGCGCAAGACTAATTGCATACATGTTTGAGCCACGTTGTCGTGATTCGTTTTTACAATGGGGATTTTTTAACGCTATTTTTGAACAAAAAGAATATGGCGAAACCTATGTGATGGAGAAGGTCGCAAGAGAGATGATTCAGAAAAATCCAAAGCTTCTTGAAGAACTGGAAGCGAAGAAAAAAACAGATGAAAGTTTCGCGAAAAATCACTGGGAAATTTTAAACTGGTTCTACAAACAATCAGATTGGAAAGATCAACAGATGAATGTATATCCTGTAGGAAGAATTATGTATCAAATTGAGGCTATTCAATTTTGAATTCTTAATTCTTAATTCTTAATTCTTAATTTAAATACACTCCATCCCTGCAAACCTGTGAGGATATCCGTCGCACCAGCATATGCGCAATACCTCACAGGATTGCAATTCTTAACCTGTCTGCCGCAGCGGCAAGCCAGGCAGGTTCTTAATTCTTAATTCTTAATTCACATTTACTCTCTCTGATATTCTTCAAAATCAGAAAACCCTTTGTTTCGTATAAATCTTTTTAATTGTAGTTTTGAAGGACGAACCCGGTATCCGATTGTTTCCCCATCGTCAGCTTTAATTTTTTCGATGTCCATTACTTCCTTTAAATTCTCAAGTTCATCCGGTGATACTATGGATGCAAGAATCAGTTTACCTCCACGCTTATACTCAAGCTTGCGTACAATCCATCCATTTTTTGATTGTTCATTTAAAAAGTAATAACCTTTCCATTTTCGCAGAATATTTTCATCAGACAACATAAAAAGAGTATCTGTAATTTGATCGAAAAAAACGATTGTGTCATTCCTGTATTCAACTTTAAATCTTTTCTGCGTTAATATATCAATTAGGGTATCTTTAAACAGTTTATACTCCCGCATAGAGTCCAGTTCACTCTTTAACACATTAAGTTCAACTAGAGATTTTTTAATAATTTTATCGTGCGTAATAAAAAGGGTTGAATGATTTTGAGTGCAGAAATAATGACCGATTAGCTTTTTAGGAAAATTTTTCTCATTCCTCACTCCCTGTGGTTGTGGCTGATCAAAAACAATGCTGGGGTTACAGGAAATAAAAATTATAAATGTTACGAAATATAAGAGCAAAAAAAGTGCAGTTCGTTTCATTTATTTTTAAATTTCAGTAAATGCTGTTTCGACTTATTTTTCCATCCTGCCTGAGATTCGTAGTCAACAATAAAAATTTTTAAATCTGCCTGCGATTCATAATCCACAAAATAAAGTTTCAAATCTGCTTGCGATTCATAATCTACAGAATACCACAAACCATCTTTTTTTGCTTGTGATTCATATTTGACAAAATACACGTTCAGGTCTGCCTGTGACTCATATTTGACAATATAAACTTTCAAATCTGCCTGTGACTCGTATTTTACTTTAAACACTTTTTGTGAAAATAAATTCGAGCTGAGAAAAACAAACATTACTAATAAAAAAAAACGATATCCCATATTAAAAAAATTTAGTTTCTGTCAGGTAATTTTTCACATAATCTGTTATTCCTTCTTCCAGTGAATGAAAGGGCTTATCATAACCGATACTTTTCAGTTTATCCATTTTTGCCTCAGTAAAATACTGGTATTTATCGCGGATATCTTCAGGAGTATCAATAAATTCCATTTGCTCCTGAACATTCATTGCCTTAAACGTTCCTCGTGCAAGATCAATAAAAGTACGGGCTTTGCCTGTGCCCAGATTATATATTCCGCTATCTTTTCTGTGCAGCATGAAAAAATATAATACTTCGGCTACATCTTTCACATAAATAAAATCGCGCTGCTGTTCTCCGTCTCTGTAATCCTTATTATGCGAACGAAAAAGCTTCATCTTTCCTGTTTGCTGAATTTGTTTATACGCATGAAAAATCACAGAAGCCATGCGCCCTTTATGATATTCATTCGGACCATACACATTGAAAAATTTAAGTCCTGCCCAGAAATAAGGTTTTTTTTCTTGTTTCAAAACCCATTTATCGAATTCATTTTTTGATTCGCCATAGGGATTCAGAGGTTTTAAATCGGGAATTATTTCATGCTTATCATCATAACCCAACTCACCCATACCATAAGTAGCAGCACTACTGGCATACACAAGAGGCAATCCAAATTCAGCGCAAACATTCCAAATATCTTTCGAATAATTAAGATTCAATTTATCAAAAACAGCTTTATTGAATTCAGTAGTATCTGTGCGGGCTCCAAGATGAAAAACAAATTGAACAAACTTATGATTTGCTTTCAACCATGGTATAAAATCGTCCCTGTTTACTTTGTTGGAAAAAATTTTATCTGAATAATTTTTCAATTTTGTTTCTTTGGAAAAATCGTCAACCAGAATAAGATCTTTATATCCTTCCTGATTTAATTTACCTGCTAAAACACTTGCTATAAAGCCTGCGGAACCTGTTATTATTATCATTAATTAGGAATTAAGAATTAGGAATTAATTGATAAAGTATATGCTACGATAAAAAAATATCTTGTTGAATTTTGGTAATAATTTTATTTTTTTCAGCTTCGGAAAATAAGGTTTCAATAGCCTGCTTCCCTTTAGCACCAAGGTCATAAGAATAATTATTCACATACAATTCGATATGTTTTGCGATAACATCATCTCTTAATTCCTGCGCGTATTTTTTTACAAAAACCGCACTCTCCTTAGGATTGTTAAATGCAAATTCTACGCTGCGTTTTACAACTCTTTCTACTTTTTGTTTGATATACGAAGGTAAATCACGCTTCACACAAATACAGCCCAAAGGCACGGGTGTATCTGTTTTTTCATGCCACCATTCTCCTATATCCAAAACTTTTTTCAAACCTTTTTTCTGATATGTAAATCTTGTTTCATGAATAATTAAACCACAATCAACCTCCTTGCTTAAAACAGCATCTTCTATATCTGAAAAAATATATTCTTTTTTATTTAATGCATCGGGAAAAGCTACACCCAGAAGCAGATTTGCTGTTGTATATTTTCCGGGAATTCCAATTTTAGCATGGGCAATTTCATCGGGAAAAATTTTTGTTTTGCTTATCAGCAAGGGTCCGTTATTTTCTCCCAAAGCCCCTCCTGCTGTTAAAATCTGATATTGCTCTGAAACATAAGCATAAGCATGAAAACTTAATTTTGTGATATCAAGTTCCGCCTGAAACGCTCTTTTGTTCAGGCTCTCAACATCTGCTAAAAACATAACAAAATCGAGTCCTTCTGTATCTATTTTTTTATTTACTAATGCATCAAAAATAAATGTATCATTAGGGCAGGTAGAAAAACCAATTGTAAGTTTCACAAAAAAAATATTAATTAATTATTGAACAAAAATAATCAGAGAAAACTAAATAATATAAAGTTTTACATCAATCTTTTCAACAAAACATCAATCCCTGTTTTCTTTCCAGAAAATTACAAATGAACGGATGCAAAGTGTTATTACAATAGGGATAATTGATGTATTGAAGCCCTGTGGTAATGCTTTAAAAGAAATTAACAGCAATAACATCAGAAGGCTGTATCCAAGAAAATAAAAATTAACAAAGCGCGGTTTGTTTTTTTTGATTAGAAAAAATGCCATTATAGCATGAAAAGGCATTGCCCATAAGAGATTCAGATTAAATGCAGCGGCTTGGTGATCGGTTGCAACCCAGAATAACAAAAGCAAAATTCCCAGTAAGCCGAAAATTAAAAAATAAGAAAAATCAAACCAATACCGCACAGGATTCCTTGGCCATAATAATATTGAAACTATAATAACAAGCACCAGTATCACCCAGAATACTAATTTAGGTGTTAGAAAACCACTTGCTGCGGCTTGCATTTTTTTAGCTTCATAGATTGTTATTTCAGATTTCACGAGCGGTTTCTTTGTAGTTTTATGAACTGCTTTATCAAATGCGAGCATCAGGAAATCTGGTAAAAACATATATTCATCAGAGCTGGCTGTCATATCTGAAGGAAGCCCAAGCAACAAATCCATTCCTAAATCTGTCCATTGCGATTCCGTTAAGTATGGGTCAAGAAGTTCGCGGAACGATTTGTCTTTTTTATCTGTAATATCAGAAAAATAAATTTGCCCGTTCAATGCTCTTTGCAATATATCTCGAATGCGTGTCGAGCAATCATCATAAAAATAATCATACCTGTAATTTCTATTTTCAGGACGTGCATTTTCTACAAGCAAATTGAATGCAGCTTGCTTTTCAGTTGGAGAAAGATTAAGAACCTGCTCCCACACGGAACGATTATCATAAACATACTGCTCCTTAAATCCTGCAAAAGATTCAACACTCAGCATATAGTCAAGTTGTCCTCTAAAAAATTTTATATAAAAATTGTGCGTATTAAAGTCAAAAGTTCCATAATTATATACAATATCAATTCTATTAATAGGATCAAAAACCCGCAATGCGCTATGACCAAAAACAGAGTAAAGCTCTTCGCCAGGACTACAGGTTAATATGCTAATCTCTGCATCCGACGATAGTTGTATAGCAGCCGCAGAAACATTATTAAATGATAAAAAAAACAGGAACTGAATTATTATTAAGAATCGTCTCATTTAACAAAAATTAAAATCTATTGCATTGTAAAAACATTATTACAATTGCAAATATTAAACAACGAAAAGACGAACAGAATTTAATATCCAATATTCAATATCCAACATTCAATATTCAACATTCGTAATTCGTAATTCGACATTTTATAAATATAGCTTACTCTGCAAGCCTGTGAGCCTGCCTTAAGGGATCTTTCGCACAAACCTGCGCAAAAAACCTCACAGGATTGCAATTCTAAATTCAACATTCAGCAATCAACACTCAACAACTTTAAACATAAAACTCATCCACTCATCTTCACATCATCAAATCGACACATCTTCAAATCGACACATCTTCAAATCTTCACATTTCGACTACGCTCAATGTTCGTAAAAATCTTCAAATCGACACATCTTCAAATCTTCAAATCGACACATCTTCAAGTTAACAAATCAGCACATCTTCAAATCAAATATCATAAACAAAAATACAAATTTATTTTTTTTCTTCATCTTTTTCAATAAGGTTTTTAAACCCATCTGTAACTTGTATTTCATAATCTTTTCCCTTACTGCAAATAAAATATGCCTCAAGTTTATTTTGTTTTTTTAAAAAGTCAAGGCTTTTTTCAATGCCCATAACCATAAATGCGGTAGCATAAGCATCTGCAGTAGAAGCATCGTCTGCAAGCACGGAAACACTGAGTAAATTGTGTCTTACAGGATAACCCGTAGAAGGATCAATCGTATGGGAATAGCGAATACCGTTTTCCTCATAAAATTTCCTATAGCTCCCGGATGTTGCAATGGCTTTATTATTCAGACTTACTATTGCCTGCAATTCTCTCGTTTCTTCAGTGCTTGCATCTAACGGTTTATCAATTCCTATGCGCCATGATAGTCCTTTTTTATTCACACCTTTTCCCCGAACTTCGCCTCCTATTTCAACAAGATAATCGCTTACTTTTTTACTTTCAAAAAAACGCACGATAACATCCACTGTGTATCCCTGCGCAATTGCATTAAAATCCATTTGTACTCTCGGGTCTTTTTTGATAATTTTATTGTCTTTAAATTCTATTTTTTTAAAACCCACCAGACTTAACAGACTATCTACTTTTAAAGAATCCAATCTGATTTTATTTTTAAACCCAAATCCCCATGCATTTACTAAAGGAGCAACTGTTACATCAAAAGCGCCAAAAGTTGCTTCGGATACGTCGAGTGCATTTCTGAAAGTCTCCAAAAAATATAAATCCGAAACGGTATCATATAAATTTTTATTCAGAGATGATACAACAGAAGATGGATTATAAACTGATAAAGAATTATCAATTCTATTAAGGATTGAATCAATTTCCTTGCCATAATGCGTACTATCATACGAAGCATAGGTTATATGAAACGTCGTTCCCTGTGTACGTCCTTCAATAAAAATATATGTTTTCGTTTCTGGTCCCTTGCATTGATACAAAAAAAATGAAATAAGAATAATACCAATACTTTTCATAGGGTTACATTTTTTTAATGGGTATTTATACCATTTTACGTGCAAAAATAAATTAATAATGGACATTATTTGTATACTTTTTGTCGTTATTAAGAAAAAGCTAAAATTAACCTGTATTATTCATTAACTTCAATAAAAGAGTTGCAGGTTGCAAGTTGCAAGTAGCAGGCAGAATATTTAAATATCAAATATTATGGAATACAACATAAAAACTGCAACTTGCAACTACAGACAGATGGTATTAAATAAAATAGATTAAAAATGAAACTACTTCTTTTCATATCATTTTTTCTTTCTTCCCAGCTCAATTCTGTATACGAAAAAGTATTTCTGACAGACTATAAAGATGCTTTAATATTTGTAAAAAAGAATTCAAATGAAATAAAATCAGTTTGCAAAAAATTTAATAATGACCATGTATTTGCTGTATCTGTTGTTTTCCCGGAAATTATTCGTTACTCTATTTTTAAAGATTTTTTTGAAACTACTGCCCTTGAATCTGTTTATGTAAAATTTGGTAAAGAGTATGCAGATTTTTCAATAGGCAGATTTCAGATGAAGCCTTCGTTTGCAGAAAAACTTGAAAGTGCATTAAGTGCTTCTGACAGTCTATCTGAAAAGTATAAAAAAATAATTCATTATAAAAACAAAGACGAAAACGGCATCCGATTAGAAAGGGTACAAAGATTAAAAATGCTTTCCTGGCAACTGCTCTATCTAAACGGTTTTATTGATGTTGTAAATTCAAAATTTCCAGATTCAAATTTCTCTAACAATTTTGAAAAAATTAATTTTTATGCTACTGCATATAATTATGACTTTAGCAAAACTAAAGATAACATCAATGCAATGATTCATATTAAATCGTTTCCCTATGGGGGCTGTAACAACAAACATCAATACTCTTATGGGGATATTTCTGTTGAATATTACAAGAAAAATTGCAATATAATGTATTCTCAAAACTCTTTCTTGAACAAATAATAACGTGTATGGAAAAATCTGTAAAAAAGAAGAAAAATTTAGCCAGTGGTTATTAACAAATTCATTACATAAAATCCATACAATTATGAAAAGTATAAAAATAAATTCAGGCTTGCCCGGCTTTGCTTCAATTATATGCATTATCGGTATTTTAATTCTTGTATTAAACTGCTCACAGGAAATACAGGTACAAGTGCCAAAACTTATTAATCCACCCCTTCCGGGTTTAGAGCCAAAATATAATGAATTCATGGTAGATGCAGCTTTGGGAGGAGAATTCAGCTTGCCGAGCGGAACAGTCATTAGTATTCCACCTGGTGCTTTAGTTGATGAAATGGGAAAAGTTGTTTCAGGAAAGGCAAATTTGAAATACAGAGAAATGCATGATGCTGCCAGTATTTTCTTATCAGGAATCCCAATGACGTATGAAAAATCAGGAATGAAAAATCACTTTACCACGGCCGGAATGTTTGACATGAAAGCGATGAAAGACGGCAAAGAATTATTTATTGATCCTGATAAAAAAATCAATGTAAAAATGGCTTCATTTGAACCGGGAAACGACTTTAATTTCTGGTGGCTCGATGAAAAAAATCAAAGCTGGGAATTTATTGACAGAAAAGATGCTGAAATAAATCCAAGGAAAGAAGAGATGAAAAAAGAAATTGAAAAAATAAGACCAGCCCTCGAATTCCCTTTAGACGATAAATATTTTGCATTAAATTATAACAGCATTCTTGATGTTTTTTACAAAGATGATTGGGAAAAAATCAGAAACAATAAACAAAAATTTACAATTAACAAAAAAGCCAAGGCATACGGTTTGACCTGGACGAATATTTATTCAGGAGCAGATATTAATTTTCAGGGAAACTGGCACAGGGCATCACTTATCGTGTGGAAAAAACTTTCAGAAGCGCGCATTCCAAAATGGTTATTTAATGATAAAAATTACAACAGCAGTAGTTTTACGCGCATAAAAGGAAATATCTACAAAGTAGAAATTGAAGATGAAAAAGGAAGAAAATTCACAATGAAAGCAGAAGCTATCATGCCCCTGAAAGCACTGTTTGCCTTTTCTCCCGAACATTGGAAGGACAAATATGAAGAAGCTATGGCACGGGTCTATGAAGAAGAAAAAAGATTACGAATGGAAGCAGATGTTTTCCGCACATTTCAGGTAAGCGCATTCGGGGTATACAACTATGATAAATTCTATAAAGAAGAAAATAGAATTGAAGTGCTGGCAAATTTTAATTATGATAAAAAATCAGATGCGGAACTTGGTGGCGACAACGTTATCTGGTGTATCCCGGAAGATAATAAAACAGTTATTAAATACCCAAAAACTGATTGGGACAAAGTAACTTTATTACCCGGAAATAAAGCCCGTTTTCTTACTGTTTTACAGGGTGGCTCTATAGCTGTTTTTTCAGCAGAAAAATATACCAAAATCAATTTTGATTCTTTAAAATCATTTACAAAGCCCAATTATAAATTCAGCATGATATCTTCATCAACAAAAATCTTGTCGGAAGATGATTTGAAAAAAGTGCTCGGAATATAAATAGTGTTTGTCCATAATGTCCGATAGCTGCGTTACTCTTGTGTTGAAAACAGTCATTTACAAAAGTAAACTCCTTGGTTTTCAACACTGCGAAAGCCTTGCTCTCGAACATTCTGAACCAAACACTTGACTTTATGGACAGGCACTAAATAGTGTTTGTCCATAATGTCCGACCTGCTTGCTGGCAAGCAAGTAGCTGCATTTCGACAAGCTCAATGTAGCACGTTACTCTCGCCCTTCAAATCAATCATGTACCCAAGTACACTTCTGATTTTCAGGGCTTCGAAAGCCTGTCTGCCAGCAACAGCCAGGCAGGCCTTGAATTTGACGTTTTCTTATCAGGCACACAAAGTGTATCCTTGGAGGTACTTAATAAAAGTTTTCTTCGACAAGCTCAGACAACAAAAAGAGAAAGAAGCCGTAAAGTCAAATTGAATATTATTTCAATGGCTTTACGGTTTTTTTAATTAAAAAAAAGATAAATTTGTGAGTTAATAAATATGAAAAATGTTGACCAGAAATAAAACAATACTCACGTTAATACTTTTCCTGATTTTTATTCTGAAAATATCAGCTCAGGAGTCTGAATATTATAATGAAAACCAGCTCCGCTACGAAGATTATATTTATAAAAACAATATTCAAACCGTATTGCTTTACAAAGAAGGATGGGAGCTGTCATATCCAATCGTTACATTGCACAACCCAAGCTCTTTGATTCTTAAATTCGATGATCTCGACAGTGATATTAAAGATTATTCATATACTATTATTCATTGTACCTCTGACTGGCAGGTCACATCCATATCTCCTACTGAATATTACGATGGCTTTTCTGATAACAGAATTACGGATTATAAACAATCATTTAACACAACATTTAAATATAATCACTACACACTGAGTTTTCCAAATGAAGAACTTAAAATAAAAATTTCAGGAAATTATATCATCAAGGTTTTTGAAAATTCCGACCCTGATAATTTTGTCCTTACAAAACGATTTCTTGTAGTAGATCAAAAAGTGGCAATAACCGGAAATGTAAAACAAACGGCTGTTGGTAGTATTAGAAAAACGCATCAGGAAATTGATTTTACAATTAATAAAAGTAGTTATCCTATTAATAATGTCTATGAAGATATAAAAGTATATGTTATGCAAAATTTTCGTTGGGATAATATGATTAAAACGCTGAAACCACAATATGTAAAAGACAATGAATTTATATACGATTTTGATGAGGAGAATACATTTCCGGGGAGTAGTGAATTTCATAATTTTGACATGAAAAGTCTGCGATTTTCAGGAGAAAAAATTGATCAGATTACATTCAAGCAACAATTTTATCATGTTAAATTGATAGATGATGAAAAAAGAAAATTTAAAACATATCAATACCAAAAAGACCTGAACGGAAAATTTCTTGTGCAGTCAAAAGAAGCGCAAAACAGCGATAATGAAGCAGACTACGCGTATGTATATTTTACACTGAAGCAGGAAACCCCTTTACTTGATGGAAACCTTTATGTTTTTGGAGCACTCACAAACTGGACTTTTTACAAAAATAATCTGATGAAATACAATGCGGAAAATAATCAATATGAAATAAGTCTATTACTAAAACAAGGATACTACAACTACCAATATGCTTTTGTTAAAGATAGTTCAAACTATGCAGACACAGGCCTCATCGAAGGCAATCATTGGGAAACTGAAAACGACTATGTGATTCTTGTTTATCATAAAGATTTTACTGCCCGCTACGAAAAACTTATCGGGTATCAGATTTTGAATTCAGTTGTGAAAAATTAGTTAGTGTCAGCAAGAAAACGCCAACTACTGCGTTACTCTCGTCATGAAAACAGTCATTTACAAAAGTAAACTCCTTGGTTTTCATGACTTCGAAAGCCTTGTATTTGACGTTTTCTTATCTGACATTATGGTCGCCACAGCGACAGACATTAGTTAGGGAAATAGCGTGCATTGAAATAATTTAACTAAATTGCATTATTAACTAAAATACATAAATATGAAAAAGGCATTATTATATTTTGGGCTTCTTTTTATGACAGCCATTATAACATTTAGTAGCTGTAAAAAAGATGATGATAACAACAATAACAATAATGACAACAATAATTTAGTATTAAAATTTCTAAATATTACCAATGCAAAAAGTCTGGTAATAATGAATTCCAGTGGGAAGAAAGATGGCAAAGGAGTGAATGATGATTCAGAAAATAAATTGTTTAAGATCACGGATAATGGTATTGTTCTGGAAGTACCCTGCATTAACGAAAATGGCGATACCGTAACAAGTAATTTTTCCCCAATAGGTATTTGTAATTTATCAGATAATTATCTTACGGTAACATTTCAGAATTATGGAACATATCTCGTTAGAAAAACAGATGGGGCAGTATTTACAGGAAATAATTTACCTAAATCAGCCCCTGACCCGGGATCGGATAGGGCTGATTTATTCATACAGCGAGATGGTCTTGGTAATATCTATTATTGGAACAACTTTGAAGTCATGAAACTTACCATCACAGACCCAAACAACCTTACTATTTCTACCTATTCCGCATTTGGAGATCAGGTAGGAGGTAATAGTTATAATGTAGATAATGCAGGTAATCTGTGTTACGGTACACGTTTCCGTCATGCGTCAGGTGGATTAGAAAATAATGCAAATTGCGGTTACGGATGGACTGATATTAATAATGATTCCATCTACGTTTGGGGACCACAGGGTAATGGGACAGGTAGCATTTTTCGGATTATTCCAACAACTCCTTTGGGATTTGAACTTTATGGAGATACAAGCTATTCGTGTCCTTTTGACCCACCCCGTCAGCTTGTGAAAATTAAAAACAAAAATAAAATAATAGGGACAACTTATTCGGTGTTTTACGACCTATACAATCCGAATGAAATTGTAATTATGCTACCATTAAGCCATTTTAACATACCCATTTTTACAATGCTGGCAGCTTCTGACAACTATTATTACATATTAGGAGAAAATTCCTCATTGCAGTCAGTTTTATTAAAAGTTGATCCGAACGGACATACATTTACAAATTTATTAACAACCGGTGATTACGATTTATATAATGTTGTTGTAAGCAAGACGGATGAAGTCCAGTTTTATGCTTTAAGAATGAGCGATGGTAAACGGGTTCTTGCAAAAATAGACAATGCCGGGAACATAACCATTCTTTCTGTATTAGATGGAAGCACAATTACCGTATTGGAACAAATCAATTAAAACGATACCAATAATGAAAAAACTCACTACGGTCTGCACGAGGATAGATAGGCTCTTCAATCTGAAAAGAAAAGGGGTGCTGAAAAAGAGTTATTAAAAGATGAAAGGTTTAATTGAATACATACGAATCACTCAAAGCATTATTAAAGGCGATGATCTTAATTTCCACTTTTCCTAATATCAAATATGGTGTCCTGGGCACAAATACAGATTATCTTTAATTATTGCTTTCCATGGTAATGCAGAAGCACCAAGTATTGCTGCATTATTTTCATCTACTCCGGAAGGAAGCAAGCGGCATGTATCTTTAAAAATATTCATCATATTTTTTTTCATAGATTCACGCGTTGGCTTAAAAATATATTCTCCGGCATTTGCAAGTCCACCGAAAAGAAAAATTGCCTGAGGATTTGTAATCGCAACTGTGTCGGCCAGCTTGCGCCCCAGTAATTTACCAGTGAATTCAAAAGCTTCGAGAGCAATCGGATCATTCAGGCAAGCAGCTTCATGAATTTTTTTTGCATCAATGCCTTCCGTTAATACATTTCTTAAAACACTTTCTGTATTTCTAATTTCCAATAATTCAATTACTGTTTTGGTAATACCTGTTGCAGATGCATACGTTTCAAGGCAACCTCTTCTTCCGCATCCACAGGGACGACCATCCACAACAGCAATCGTATGACCAAGTTCACCTGCAAAGCCATCATGACCGCACATTAATTTTCCCGCAGTTATAAATCCGCTACCCAGGCCGGTTCCAAGCGTGATAACAATAAAATCAGATAAATCTTTAGCATTACCATATACTTGTTCGCCAAGCGCTGCTGCATTCGCATCATTTGTAATAAGAATTGGAATATCGTTAAAATATTTCTGCATTAATTCTTTCAGAGGGATTATCCCTTTCCATTTAAGATTGGGTGCATTCTCGATAGATCCCCTTTTACAATTTCCATTGGGAGCGCCTATTCCAATACCTTTCACTTTGTATTTTACTCCAGCTTCGGAAATTAATTTTTTTACCAAGCTTGCAAGTGCCTCAATGAAGCCCTCTATCTCAGGATATTGACGTGTATCAATAGAGCCTTTTGCAAGACATTTTCCCGTTCTGTCAACCACTCCGGCTACAGAATTTGTTCCTCCGATGTCTATTCCTACTGTAACTTCGTTGTTCATTTTTTTATATTTAAAATGATATATTGTTATAATATTTGTTCCTTATGTATTCATCGTTCCATAATGCATTCATCATTTCATAATGCATTCATCGTTTCATGGAACGATGCTACTACATTCGATGGAACAATGCTACTGCATGAAATTTACAACCGACCTTTTACCACTCACTAATTTCTTCTTATACCCTTTAAATCCATAAAAAATCAAATACAAATATGCTATCAAAGGAATTATAAATGCAAACTGAACATTTGTTTTATCTGCCAGAAGTCCTTGCAGAGGAGGAAGCAATGCGCCGCCAAGTATCATCATTACAAGTAAAGAGGAGCCCTGAGATGTGTATTTCCCGAGACCATCAATTGCCAAAGTAAAAATGTTAGACCACATGATAGAATTAAATAAACCTATGGATAACATGCACCACATTGAAATTTCGCCACTTGTAAGAATTGAAGTAAGAAGCAAGCCAAATGCAACCAGTGCAAAAAGCCCCAGTGTGCGCGATGGTATGGAGCGACCTAAAATAAAAAATAAATAATTCAGAATAATAAAAATTAAAAAGAACCAGATTTTTTCAATGGTTAAATTTTTCATGTAATAGGTAACAGAAAAGATTAATAAAAATGTCAATACTGCAAACAAAAGCATAGTTAAATATTTTCTGAAAACTTTCAACTTACTTAGAGAAACTGCGCCCATAAAACGGCCAATCATTGCTCCACCCCAGTAATAGGCAAGATAATTGCTTGCTTCCGACTCATTCAGTCCCGCTATAGAAGGCAATTTTAAAAAAGAAACAAGGTTGCTGCCTATTGCTACTTCAGCACCTACATAAAAAAAAATTGCAAAAATTCCGAACGATAAATTCGGAAAATTTAAAGCCCCTGCATTTTTTTCGATTGCTTCATCGCTTGTAAATTTAGGAAGTTTAGAAAAAAAGATGAAGAAAAATAATATCATAAGAGCTCCGGCAAGGACAAGATAAGGTATTTTTACAGCATCAGGAGAAGTTCCGGCAGAAGCAAAATATTCGAAAATAAAAAAGCCTCCGATAACAGGAGCAATGGTCGTACCAAGTGAGTTGAATGCTTGTGATAAATTAAGTCGGCTCGATGCGGTTTCTGATGAACCCAATATTGCAACATAAGGATTTGCGGCAATCTGTAATAATGTAAAACCAATTCCTAATAAAAATAATGCACCAAGAAAAAGACCAAAAGAATGAAAAGTTGTTGCAGCAGGATAAAACAATAAACATGCTACCGATGAAACAACAAGCCCTGCAAGAATTCCATTTTTATAACCGACTTTGCTAATCGGATCACCCACGAAAAGTGAAACTAAAAAATAAATAAGAGAGCCAATAAAATAAGCTCCGAAAAATGCAAATTGTACAAGGTTTGCCTGAAAATATGAAAGATTAAAAACTCCTTTCAGATAAGGAATCAGTATATCATTCATGCAGGTAATAAAACCCCACATAAAAAAAAGAGTTGTTAATACTATTAAAGGATACTTATATTTTTTTTTTTCTTCGGTCATGCTAAAACGATTTAGAAAAACAGGTTCAAATTTCCCGTCTAAAATACATTATTAAAATTGGGTTTTGTTTGGATTAGTCTACAGTCTACAGTCTACAGTCATCCAGACTGCTGACTGCCGACTTTTCGACTTTTCGACTTTTCGACTGCGGACTTTTTCGACTGCCAACTTTTCAATCATACGCTCCATTTTTAAAAATTCAAATAATATCATTCATAATTAAAGAACAGAAGACCTTCTAATCACAAGTCGTGTTTGCAGTACTATATGCTTCTTTTCAAGTTCTGTTTTATTTGTTATTTCATGAAATAAAATTTTAACTGCATGATCGCAAATTTCATCAAGAGGTTGCATTACCGCAGTAACAGATGGGGACGTAAGACGAAAAGCATCAATATCATCAAAACTGACAAGAGCTATATCATCGGGTATTCTGATTTTCATCTCCTGCGCAGCTTCAAGGCAGGCTATTGCAATGTGATTATTGAGCGCAAAAATTGCTCTTACACTCTCTTTTGCATCGTGAATTTTTTTCATTTCTTTTTTAACAGAAGCCTTAATATTATTAAAAGGTATTTCAACGAGCAAAGAGTTGTTATACGTTTTCTCATGATCTTTTACTGCTCTCAGATATCCTTGAATACGATCATTGATTGTAGAAACATGTATGGGAGAAATCGCAAAAGCGGCTATTTTATCATACCCCTGCTGAATAAGATGCTCAACGGCTTCATAAGCGCCCCGTGTGTTATCAACTGTTACATAATTAGCTTTAAGACGGGGTATACACCTATCTATAAAAACAGAAGGATAATTATCTTTCAATAGAGCATTCAGTTCTTCGGATTTTTTTTGTGAAGAAGAAATAATCAAACCGTCAACCTGCCTGCCTTTAAGCATTTTGATAAGTGTTAGTTCTTTTTCAATATTTTCATCTGTACTGCAAATAATTAAATTGTAGCCTTTTTTCTGTGCAAGATCCTCTATCTGTCGAGCCATTTTTGAATAAAAAGGATTCGATATATCAGAAACAATCAACCCAATTGTATTCGATTTTCCAAGACGAAGGCTTCTTGCCATCATATTGGGTTTATAGTTTAATTCTTCAACCTTATCCCAAACTTTTTTTTGGGTTATTTTACTTATACCGTGCTTCTCTGCCTTACTGTTTATAACCAGAGACACCAGTGTTTTTGAAACACCTAAACTTTTTGCTATGTCGTCAATGGAAACTTTCTTTTTAGTCATGAGTTTAGTTTTTTTTGCAAATATAAATAAAATCCTAAAACGATTTAGAATTTTGATTGAAAAATTTTTCCTCTTTCAAAAAAGTTTAGATTTTTGAGGTATTCGCCATTATTAGAAACTGTTTTGAATTTTTTATTTTAATCTGTTAAGCATTAATTTTGTCATAGCTAATTGAATCATCGCCTCACTTGTATCTGTGTTAAATTCATAATCTTTACTTAATCTTCGATAACTTTCAAA